>ENA-OZKX01000012-OZKX01000012.1-human-gut-metagenome-genome-assembly--contig:-NODE-12-length-85809-cov-24.149836_pt1 | contig 85809 bp, 106 predicted proteins | sample MGYA00244831_ERZ653774 | MGnify/ENA primary metagenome ERZ653774 (study PRJEB26926, sample SAMN06165314) | human gut metagenome | biome: ENVO:00009003; feature: ENVO:2100002; material: ENVO:00002003...
TTTATTTTTTATAAATTCATAGGCATTGCCCCGGTAATCCTCTAGCATTTTGTATTCCTGTGGAGATAGAAATATTCCGTTTACTTTAAAAGCATCTCTTAGATGTTCTGGTATAGTGCCCTGGTGAGCGATGTTATTATAACGGATAATGAAAAGTTTCTCTCGGTCTTCATCAATAACTCCCAGAGTGTTTACTGGTTGGAGTTTAGTTTGGTAAATACCACCAAAAGCCGAGGGCACCATTAAAATATTTCCGGGAATTTTAGTTACCCAGTGAGAATAATCTGGAGTAATTACCGCAATTTTACCCTCTTTCTCAAGCTCTTTATCATAAGCTAATCGATTAGACCAAAAAGCACATTGAAAACAAATTTGTTTTCTTGCCATAAGTTGAGGGATTTCCCGAGTTTCATCAAATTCCTCTAAATTAATTGGTTTGCCACATATCTGGCACTCATTTTTCTTGTCCATATTGCATTATTTTATAAGTTATATATGATAATAGAACCTCGAAACATATTGAAAATGGGTTATAAGCAATACTTTTGTTACTAAAATTGAACCATTAAAACTGATAAGTTATGGATAAACTAACAAATGAAATGATTAAAGACCTTGCTATTCGCTTAGGTTTAGAACCTGCCCTATTGAAAGCTGTCCAATTGGTGGAAGCTGCCGGTAGAGACGGGTTTTTAGCTGACGGTAGGCCTCAAATTCTCTTTGAGGGTCACATTATGTACAAAGAAGTACATAAGAAATTCTCTGACAGAGATTTAGCTTACCTTTGTAAGAGATATTCTACGATTTTCTTCCCTAAATGGGATAAATCGAAGTACTTGGGAGGTGTTCATGAGTACAAAAGACTCGAATTAGCCAAAGAAATTGATGAAGAATGTGCTTTAAAGTCCGCAAGTTGGGGAATGTTCCAGATTATGGGCTTCAATCACAATCTTTGTAGCTGTAAAGATGTCTATGAATTCGTTCATAAGATGTCGGAATCTCACGAAAAACAACTGGAATTGATGTACTACTTCATGAATACCTCTGGTTGTTTGAAGAATCTCAAGGAAAAGGACTGGGCAGGCTTTGCAAAGAAGTACAATGGTCCTGGATATGCACAAAATGCTTACGACCAAAAGCTAAGAAACGCTTACGAAAACTTCAAAGATAAGATATGAAAAGATGTCATTTTAACAGCTGGGTAGCAAAGGTATTCCTTTTCCCCAGTTATAAGGCAATTACGTTCCTCTATAACTCCTTCTTCAAGGATAAAGAAGAGGATTTGTTACAAGAGGATATTGACCACGAACGTACTCACCAAGTACAACAATTCGAATGTACTGCACTGGGTCTGTTTATAGGTTTATTCCTTTGTGGTATATTCGACCTATCAATTTGGTGGATTGTAATATTGGGTCTGGGATTCTTCTACATTTGGTATGGAATCGAATACCTTATCATCATGTGCTTTGCAGGCTGGAACAAACAGAATGAAAGGTATCATGATGTAAGTTTCGAAGAGGAAGCTCACAATAATGATAAAGACCCATACTACTTGGAAAATCGTAAACCATTTGCATGGCTTAAGTATGTAAAATTGAGAAGTTACAAGAAATGAAAAAGTTAAGGGTATTGGGAGTGTGCGCTGGACAGGGTGCACTCCTGTTCCCTTTTAGGGAAAATTTGCTAGGGAATATAGAAATAAGAGGAGTATTCCATACTCCGGGTGAAGAACAATGGAAGTTAAATTTTGGTGATATACCATTCTATAAGGGCTTTTGTTTACAAGAGTTCGATGAGAAAGTAGATATAATTATATCAAGCCCGGATTGTGGCTCATCTTCAGTAATGAGGCTGTCTAAAGTAAAAGAATTGGGCAATCCAAAAGATAATCGTAGTCTCAATCTAGTAATTTCATCGATACTCAAGTATAAGCCTAAGATATTTCTTATAGAAAATCTACCAAGACTGCTATCCTTGCTTCCCAAGAATTTTTTTGAGGAAACATTTAAGGACTATAAACTTATTTTTCACGAAAGGTCAGTTTCTGATTATGGAAATTCTCAGATATCTAGGAAGCGTTTAGTTATCATTGGAGTACATAAAAAGACCGGTAAGAAATACTTGAATGCTTTTAATGAAGTATTTCAAGTAAAAAACCCAACAATTACTAGAAATCTACTTAAACCCCTCACGTTTTCTTCAGAAGATGATACCAATCAAATCCCTTGGATTAGTAAAACTCTGGCAATGTATGATTATCGAAAATTGCCTGAGAAAAAGAATCTAACTGTAGCAAAGATACATCGACTTTGGGTTAGAGATTTCAAAGATGAAAAGAAATGGCCTATCAAAACGGCAAAGATGAGTACTCTCCCGGGAGTATACCGATTGGAGTATGATAAATCTCCACTAACCTTAAGACCTGCAGATAGGCAATTCAGACCAGATGGTTATCCTTTGGGGGTTGAGGATTTTAAGGCAATCATGGGATTCCCAAAGAAATTCAGAATTTACCTTCATGAAAACCAGGGTACCTCTGAAAAGGATTTTAAGGATCACCATTATTGGCTTAACAAGGCAAGATACACAATTGCCAAGGGCTCGGTTTATGAAGTAGGATTATGGTTCAAACGTTGCCTCAAGAAAATTGACTCATCAAAACTGAGCTAAATTGAGCTGTTTGAAAACCCTTTTTTCTTTTTATTAAGTTTTTCTTTTTTAGGAAAGTGCTTTCTGGTAAAGAAAGCTATAATCCTATAAATCATAAATCAACTCTGAAGGTAAGAAAGGGATTGTTAAGGGAAAACAAGGAAACGAGTGAGTACCAGAGTTTCACTAAAAGCGAAATTACCATGAAGAATTTAAAGAATGCCTTGTTCATTGTACTTCTAGGATTTACTATTTACCTTTGCTTCAGGAATTACAAACTTTCTCGAGAAGTTGATTTCCTGGAACTAGCGGTCAATGAAATCCCAGATACAGTATACAAAGACAAACCTTTCAAACCAGAGAAGAAGTATTCTGAAGAAATTGAACCAGGTAAAATCTTAGTTTACGATAATAGTTACGATAATAGGCAGCCAACTCTCTTTCCTGATTCCATGCTAAGGCAGCCAGCTATCAGTAAACAAGATTCCCTGGTTCAAATTGTTTTGAAGAAAGATAAGTTGAACTTAAGTCTGTTCAATAAGGAGACTAACACTTATTCAACTAGACTATTCCCAATCGACTTAGATAAGTACAACTACAACTGGTATGAAGGTCAATTAACTCGAAAGAAAGTTGCAAGGTTATCACTTAGTCCATACGTCTATGGCAAATACAGACCTTTCAATAATCTCTTCGATATGGGAGCTGGTCTTTCAATCAAGACTAAGAGATTTAATTACAAATTCGGAGTCAATACCTTTTACTACCCGAAGATAAAATCTGGTATAGGTACTGACATCGAATTTCAAATAACGTATAACTTTTAAGTAATGGCAAAGACTATCTCAGAAACTAGAACTACATTAACTCGGGAAGAGCTATCAAACCTATCCCGAGTTTCTAGTGATGTTTTCTTTTTCAGTCTTTTCTGTTATGTGATACATCCAGTAAGAGGAAAGGTAAGATTCGATTTATACCCATTTCAGAAATCAGTTCTCTACAATTTCATTGCCCAACGATTCAATATCATTCTCAAATTCCGTCAGGCAGGAATTACAGAACTTATTTCTATGTACTGTCTTTGGTTGGCGATGTACCATCCCAACAAAAAGATAAACATTATCTCTATCAAAGACACAACTGCTAAGAAGGTGCTTAAGAAGATTAAGTTCATGTACAAGAATCTTCCATGGTACCTTCAAACTCCCATAATCAATGGTAGAGCTGGAGAATACGGTTCTGCTTCCATGATAGAATTTGATAATGGGTCATTTATTGAATCAATTCCGACATCATCCGAAGCCGGTCGTTCGGAATCCCTTTCTCTTCTGGTAATTGACGAGGCAGCAGTAGTAAGATGGGCTGCTCAAATTTGGGCTGCTGCTTTTCCTACTCTTTCCACTGGTGGAGCTGCCATCGTCAATTCCACTCCCTATGGAGTTGGTAATTTCTATCACTCAACTTGGGTAGATGCCATTGCAGGAGGTAATCCTTTTAACGCAATTCGATTATACTGGCAAATGCACCCAGAACGAGATATCAATTGGTATAACCAAATGTCTTCTGCTTTGGGAGCAAAACGAACTGCACAAGAAATTGATGGTGACTTCTTATCATCTGGTAATACAGTCTTCGACTTAGCAGATATTAAAGCTATCGAAGACTGCCTTAGTGATTACCCAGTTATTAAGAAGAGATTTAATGGTCAATACCGACAATTCTGTGAACCCGAATCAGATAAAGAATATTTCATTGGTGCAGACGTTTCAACTGGTAGAGCTTCTGACTACTCTTCATTTACTTGTATGAATAAGCTAGGAGAAGAACAAGTAGTATATAAGGGAAGAATGGCAGTGGGAGCTTATGCTAAGTTACTTGGTGATACTGGGAAGTTGTTTAACTGGGCAGTAATAGCTCCAGAATCCAATGACGTTGGTTTATCAGTAACTTCTAAGCTTCAAGACGAAGGCTACCCTAACCTTTACTATTACCAGAAGATGCTAAAGAAAAAAGGTAAAAGTAGACCTGAAATGGATAAATCCCCTGGTTGGTTAACCACCCAAAAGAATCGTTCAGTGATAATAGAAAACTTGGAAGAAGATATTCGATTAGATCACGTAATCATTAAGGACCCATTCTTTGTACAAGAAGCTTATACCTTCATTTATGATGGTTTAGGTAGACCTGTTGCAATGGGTAAACATAGGGCTAACAATTCAGCTGTAGATGTAGACCTTGAAGGGGATGTATATGCCGATGATGATATCTTTGGAAAAGCAATATGTAATCACATAAGGAAAGGAAAAACTAACGTAATCGTACAACCAAGATGAAAAAGTACTTCAATTTTAGTTGGGGTTGGGGACGTAAGAAGGACCCTCCCAAGAATGGTACATCCTCTAATAAAGAGGAGAAGCCTGCCACATCGATTTCACCTGGTAGGGTTTCAGTTGACGATGATAGTGATAACTTAATTACATCATTACAAGGGTTGACTAAATTAGTTGAACCCTCTTTTCGTGTTGATGTGATACCTTTAATTCGGGATTTATATAAAGTAAATCCTGATATGGGCATCGCATTGCAAGATATGTTTAAGTTAGCTAACACCAGTCATACAGTAACTTTCCCTAATAATACCGATGAAGAGGCTTCAAAGATGAGAGAACATCTTAAGAAAGCCACCAAGGGATGGACCAGATATACTGCTGGTATAGATGGTTTAGTTAATAAAATGATTGTTCAACTTCTTGTAAGTGGGGCAATATCCGTAGAAGGAGTACCAAATGATAAGCTTGATGGTTTGGCTACTGTATTATTCCTTAAGCCAGAACACATCAAGTTTAAACGTGAATTAAATGGGGTGTATGCTCCTTACCAAAAGAATATAAATTTCTTTGTTAAGCAACAAGATTACATTAAGCTTAACCCAGAAACCTACTTCTATGTTGGTATGTTCAATGATACCGATGAACCTTATGGAGTTCCTCCATTTATGCCTGCATTGGATTCTCTCAAAGGACAAAATGATATGAAGATTAACTTCAAACATATCATGGAGATTTGTGGTATGGTTGGTTTCTTAGAAGCTAAGATGCAGAAATCTCCACAAAGGCCAAATGAGAGTATCAAATCTTATGAATCCAGATTATACCATGAACTCAATATCCTCAAACGTAATGTTAAAGAGGGTATGAAGGATGGGGTAGTTGCTGGTTACATAGATGACCATGAATTCAAACTAAATTCTACTACTAAGGAGCTCGGTAATATCGAGAAGCCTTGGAATATGAACCAACAATCTGTAGCAAATGGGTTGGGAGTTAATGGCTCTATCATTGGGGTATCATCTACTACTGGTGAAGGTGCAACTGGTATAATGCTGTCTAAGATGATTAGCCAGTTAAAAAATATCCAAATGCTTGTAGCTTATGTATTGGACCGACTTTATTCTCTAGAACTGCGTCTGGCAGGCTTTAATAATAAGGGGATGAAGATTGATTGGGGAACTTCTACAGTTTCTGATGAAGTTAAAATCCAACAAGGTCTTCAGTATAAGATACAGAACCTTGACTTATTGTATAAGGCTGGTATCATTAGTCAAGAGCAATATGCTTGGGCAATGGGTTATGATTCTCCTGATGAAAAGGAACCAAGAGTTTCACTTGAGGACCAATTTGCTAAGGGTGGTAATACAGACCCACAAGAGGGTACCAAGAAGAAACAAAGGCAGGATGATAAAAACCAATCTGCTCGTAGGTCAAGAGATAAGACAAACCCGGCTCCTTCTCGAGGAGACCAAAATACTAAAGCAAGATGAGTAAATTCACAAAGAAAAACAAAGAGCATCTTGATTCTATGGTGATAGGTCAAGGCCATACCATTATGGCTGGGTATATCCCAGAAGCAGTGGGAGCCAAGGCTTTCTCAGAGAATTATTACAAATGGAAAAATCCTACACCGGATTCCATTGCTCAATTTGGGTTTTGGGGAGGGGATATAGATTATAATACTTACTATCCCAACCTAGACAAATCGGAACTAACTCCTAAGGACGAAGAGTTTATCGAACCAATGTTCAGATTACTTTCAGAAACGATTGTATCTAAGAATTGGAACCCGACAGACTTTGGTCAGAATGGAGTACTAAAGGCTTCTATGAAGATGTTGCTTGGTCAAACAGTAAACTGTGACCATGAAACCAACATCGGTAATGCTATTGGTGCTGTATCACAAGTAATGTGGCAGGAATCCTATAAAGACGGTAGCTTTACTATACCCGCTGGTATCAACGGTATTCTGAAAATCGATGGTAAGGCAAACCCAAGAATTGCTAGAGGCATCCTTATGGAGCCACCTTCAATTCATAGTAATTCAGTTACTGTACAATTTAAGTGGGATAAATCCCATCCCCAAATGGAAGATAACGAATTTTATCAGAAACTGGGTACTTATGACTCTAAGGGAGTTATGGTACGTAGAATTGTTACTGAAATTGTTCGTTATCTGGAAACTTCTTTGGTTTCACATGGTGCTGATTCATTTGCCCAGAAAATTGGCTCGGATGGTAAAATCATTAACCCAACCTTTGCCAAAAGAACTTGGGCATCTTATGAAGAATACCGAGATGATAAATCGAAGCAATACTTCTTTACTGATTATAAATCAGATTTAACATCATATCAAGAAAAGAACGATACTCAGGGTTCTTTTAATGATAATGATCCCAATGATAATCATTCAAATAAAGATAACATGAACGAAGAATTACTAAAATTTCTTGAAAGCCTTTTCGGGGATAATATGCTTACCCTGGAAGAAGGTAAAGAGATGAATCAGGAAAATGTAATTGCCTGCATTCAGACTTTGGTATCATCCAGAAACGAATTGCAAACTTCGGTAGATAATCTTACTACAGAGAAAACTTCTCTTACGGAACAGATTACCAACTTGAATGCCGAAGTAGCTAACTTGAAGGAAATGGCAACCGTAGGAAAGAATCACATTGCTTCTCTCCGTGAAAATGCCGTAGAAACCTACAAGAAGTTAATGGGTGATAAGGTAGATGAGACAATCGTTACGATGCTCAATGCCGAGACTACTGGTATTACTACTCTTATTTCCTTGACCAAGGATTACCAAGCTCGCTTGGAAGAGAAGTTCCCTCTCACTTGCTCAAAATGTGGTTCTAAGGACGTCAACCGTGCTTCCTCAATTGCTGAGGATGATACCGAGGGTAAAACTGGAACCCAGGGTACTGATACCCAACGGAATTCAGAATCTCCGAGTACTAAGAATGTAATCGATAACTTGTATCGAAACAAAATCAAATAACTAATATAAATAATCCGCGTTATGGAAAAAACTAAAATCGTAAACGACCCTCAGCAACTTACTCTCTTTGGGGAAAGAACCCCGAGAGCGGTGATTTACAAAAGTGAGTCACACAAATTGCACCAGGCTTTCAATGTTAAAGCTGGAGAGAAAATCGTACAGGGTATGCCAGTGGCTTTGAATGAAGAAGGTTTGATTTACCCTTGCACTGATACAGCTACTCAAGTTTATTTGGGTGTAGCAGTAACGGATAACGTTAACCCTGCTTATCAACCTCAAAGAAATTTCCCGGTAGAGGTAACAGTAGCTATGGAAGGTTACATGATTTGTAACTGGGTATCAAACGGAGATATCGAAGCTGGCTATGTAACTCCCGATGGAAAATTGCTTAACGATAGATTCGTAAAAGCTAACCAAGCAACTTCAACCCAGTTCATTGCCCTTAATCCAGCAGAAGAGGCAAATGAGGTAATTCAAGTACTCATCAAATAAGAGAAAAGAAGTTATGGAAAATAAAATAGATATTACAAAGTTGAAGGCTCAGGATTTTATGAATGAGCTGCCGGAAATGGTAAGAAGCTTGGAAGCTGTTCGTTCCGGTTCACAGGACAAGAAGCCTGTAGAGGTAACTTTTGGAGAATTGGTTACCGGTAAATGGGGTATTTCAGAAGATGAACTTTTTGAAAAGATGGGCATCAATCCAAAAGTGGACACGATGCAGAACATCTTTACAATGCCCCAACAGAATATTCGTTGGATTGTTCCGGAAATTATTCGTGCTGCTATCACATTGGGTATGCGCCAGGCTCCGTTCTATCCGAATATCATTGCATCTGACCAACCAATCAATGGTTTGCAAGCAATCATGCCGATGGTTAACATGTCGGATGCTGCTCCTGCAAAGGTTAATGAGGCAGAAACTATCCCATTGGGTGATGTTAGCTTCGGACAGAAATCGGTTAGCCTCTTCAAAATCGGAAAAGGTTTCAAACTTACTGATGAAGTTCGTAACTATGTTTCGCTCGATGTCTTGGGAATCTACCTTCGTGATTTTGGTGTTCAGTTGGGTTATGCTCTGGATACTCTGGCTATGGACGTTGCTATCAATGGTAACAACCCTGATGGCTCTGAGTCTGCCCCGGTAATCGGTGTATACGAAACAACTAATGGTATCACTTACAAAGACCTTCTGCATATTTGGGTACGTGCTGCTCGTATGGGACGTAACTTCCAAACTATGATTGGTGGTGAAGACCAGGCAATCGAAATGCTGAACTTGCCGGAATTTAAGGATCGTCACTCTGGTACTACAGAAGCTACCCTGAATGTTAAGTCTCCTGTTCCCAAGAATGCTGACTTCTACATTCACCCGGGTACACCCGACCAACAGTTGCTGTTGATTGATACATCTGCTGCCTTGATTAAGCTTACTGCTCGTCAGTTGATGCTTGAATCTGAAAGAATCGTTTCTAACCAGACTCAGGCAATCTATGCAAGCTTGACTACTGGCTTCTCTAAGATGTACCAGGATGCAACTCTGTTGCTGGCTGCCGACAAGAAGTTCTCAGAATTCGGCTTCCCCGAGTTCATGAACGTAGACCCATATTTGATGGTTAACCTAGAATAATAAGGGACGTCCGGTTTCATCTATATAAATTCCCTGAGAGGGTAGGTAACTAAAAAGACCTATCCTCCCTTTAATCATTTTTAAATCTTAGGAAATATGGCTAAAGATAAATATACAGTAACTGTGGGACCAAGAGCTTACAGTTTTCATGACCAATCAACTGGTATTACCGTTTGTAGAGGAGAAGACAAGGAACTCTCTCGTCGTCAATTCCGTGCACCAAAGATTCAGAAGGCAATTGCCTCTGGCCATCTGATTATCATTGCTGATAAATCAGAAATCGAAAAGTATTCAGAGGCCGACATCGAAAAGTTGGATAAGAGACTGAATGCTCAGTTCAAGAAAGGCATGACTCTTGAAAAACTTGCAAAGGGATATTCCCTGGAAGAACTGAAACTGGTAGCAGGTCTTCATGAAATCGTTGCCGAGAAAGATGATACAGTAGAAACAATTCTTCAGGCTTTGCTGGAAGAATTCGAATCCTCTTCTAAAGGGTAATCTATGAAAATTACATAAGACAGACTAATATGAATAACAATCTGGACTTTTTGTACGTTACGTCAGGTCTGGAAGTTTCATTCAGAGTCATATCCAAAGTCCCGGCCAAATCCATTTTTGACTGGGACTTTGGCGATGATAAGGGAGAGGTTTTCAATGGTGGAAGACATGTTTCCTATTCTTATGAAACTCCCGGTTTCTATACAGTAACCCTACATGTAACCAACTCTAATGGTTTAGATATCACCGTAGATAAGACTCTGGTAGTTTGTGATTATGGTCATACGGCATTAGCCGATACAATATATAACTTAATCGACCACTATATTCCTTCAGAGATATCAGAGGGAATGACCAGGGAAGATAAATCTATCTACATCACCAAATGGCAATATTATATTGGTCCTCTAGTAAATCACCAAATTCCTGCAGATAAGTATACTGATGAATTATGGTATGAAGCACTAGAAAACCAATTAATAATGGAATTGGCAGCATGGGACTTTCTCAATGTGAAGATACTTAATCTATTAACAAGTACTTCAGAATACCTAAGTCAATTAACTTCTACCAAAGAACAAACTGGTGATGGTACTTCTAAACCCGAACTTGCCCGAGGTGATAGGATAAAACAAATCACTACTGGGCCTACTGAAGTGCAATATTATGATACCTTGGCAGATGCTACAAGTTCCCTATGGAAAACACTTTCTCAAGCAATGCAACCAGGTGGATTAATAGATGAATTAAGGAAGAACCTTTGTATGTTAGCTTCACGATTGGAAATCTACTTACCGTTCTGTGATGAAGTATTTAGAACCGTAGTCCCAAAAGTAGTTAACAGAAGGCAACCTGGAGTATTAGATGGGCCAAATCCAAGTGCTCCAGTAAAAGGTGGTAAGAAATCAATCTTAACTAAGTTATGACAAAAGAACCCTGGAGAATGGTAAAGAACCGCTCTTGGGATAGATACAAGAAAATTATCACTGACTTCTTAGATTGGGATGCTGGTAGGCAATCCATAACCTGGGCCAAACATGTTAATCAGCTTCTCAGTCATGCCGAAGACAGTATACCTAAATATTATAACATCCAAATCGAGGCATTATGTTACTACAATGCTTTCAGAAACTGGCCTATCAATAAGGCAACTATTTCAGGAGAATTGGATGATGAAAACTTATCAATACTAATTTCTAAATCTTATATAGAACAAATCGGTTATCTTACACCGGAAGGTTATTGGGATTTTAATTGGGAACAAGATAGGTTTGTAATTAATGGTATAACGTATAAGCCTTCTGGAGATACTCAGACTGCTCAGGCAAAGGATGAGGCTTTAGTTTTCATGATTATCCTAAAGAGAGACCGAGATACCAAAGTTGAATTTGTAGAATAAAAATAAAGTATATGGCAAAGATGTTAGTACTGAGGTGGACACCAATTACTACAAACAGTGGAATTTGGTTTGATAGTAATCTGGTTATCCTCAATGGTACCTCTGGAGTTCATATTGAAATGAAAGGTAATGGCAATGATGTAACGGCATTTCAATCGATGACCGGAAACAAATTTGTCACCTGCTTTCAAGATTACTTCGGGGATATCTGGGATAAAATAATACCTCATCCTGGTATAGGCCAGGTAATAAAGTTCCGTGTAAATAGGCTTCCTGATTATGCTTGCATACGGGGAGATATTGAGGACGGTGGAGATGTAGACCCCGAAAATCCGGATGTACCAATGAATGCCTTCTGTGGTTCAGAGGGAGAACCATTCAGGGATATCGATTCTGAATTCTTACTGGGTCGTCAACGTGCAGTAATTAATCCTTAAATTTTATAAAATATGTATGTAAGTAAGTATTATACCTGCGAAGAAATAGACCAGCGATTATTACAGGGTTACTATGATGACTTTGTTAAAGCTGGCTTTGGAGGAACTATAAATGAGTTCTGGGCCTTCGTACTTTCTATCAAGAATAAGGTAGATAAGAAAGAAGGATACGACTTATCGAAAAATGATTTTACCGATGAGTTGAAGGCTAAACTTGATGGCATCGAAGAACATGCAAATTATATCACTAAAGTTTCTCAGCTTGAGAATGATTTGAAATATCAAACCGAGGAAGAAGTTAAACAGATGATTAGTGATTTGGTTGATGGTGCTGATGATGCCCTTGATACTCTTAAAGAGTTGGCAGAAGCATTGGGCAATGACCCCAACTTTGCAACTACCATCACTAATAAATTAACCGACCTTCGTACTGCTTTAACCGAAGAGGTTAATCGTGCTAAGGAAGCCGAAGCTGCTCTGGGTGCTGAAGTAGCTGCAGTTCAGGATAACCTAGAATATGGGTTAGACCAAATCAATAAGAAGATTGATACCGTTAAGGCAGACTTAAAAGCTGAAATCGATCGAGTTGAGAAGAAGGTAGATAAGAATGCTAAAGACATCAAAGACCTTGAAGATAAGGTAAATCAAGGTAATGATGAACTTGAGAAAGAACTCAAGGACCTTATTCAAAAGGAAAAAGATGAACGTATCGCTGCCGATAATGAGATTAAGGAAAGTGTAAATAACCTTAAGACTCTTCATATCAATGATAAGGCTGCACTCGAGGCAAAGATTGCTGAAGAAACTGCAAATCGTACCAATGCAGATACCGTACTGGATTCTAAGATTAATGAAGAAATCACTAATCGCCAGGCTGATACTTTAGCTCTTCAGGGTAAGATTGACCAAGAGAAGGTAGACCGTCATTCTGAGGACCAAGTTCTTCACAATGAAATCTCTAAAGAGGTAACAGACCGTATTAATGCAGACAATGCTCTTCAAGGTAAGATTGACCAGGAAGCTCAAGCACGTACTGCTGCAGACCAGGTATTACAGAACAATATAGATTCAGAGGCCACTACTCGTGCTGCTCAGGATTTAGTTCTCGAACACAAAATCGAGGATATAAAAGAGCAGGGTGTAGAAGACAAAGAACAATTGCTTAATGCTATTGCTGCCGAGGCTGCTGCTAGAGAAAAAGGTGATAAAGACCTTGATGCTAAGAAGGTAGATAAACGTGAAGGTTATTCTTTGACTAAGAACGACTTTACCGATATACTCAAAGCTAAATTGGATGGCATAGAAGAAAAGGCAAACTATATTACCCATCTCTCTCAGCTTATAAATGATGCCGGTTTCCAAACTGAAGAGGAAGTAAATGCGGCTATCCAAAAGATTATTGGTTCAGCACCTGAAGTACTTGATACTCTTAAGGAAATTGCTGATGCCCTTGGAAATGACCCCAACTTTGCAACTACCATCACTAGGAAGTTGGCTGCAATTACAGAACAGGTTAACCAAGAAATCGAAGACCGTATTGCAGGGGATGAGGCAAACAGTGCTGAAGTAGCTGCTGAAGTTCAAGCTCGTAAGGATGCAGATACTGCCCTTGAAACTAAACTGAAAGAATACGTAGACAATAAGTCTGCTACTGGAGATGCTGCACTCGGGGTTGTAAGGGATAACCTTAACAAGGAAATCCAAGACCGTAAAGATGCCGATGCCACAATTCAGGCTAACTTGGATAAAGAGATTGCCGAAAGAAAGACTGCCGATGAAGCATATACTCAAAGTTTGGCTAATGTTAACCAGCGTATCTCAGACTTGGCTTTGAGTATGCAAGAGTCTATCAATACCTTGCGTAATGAGCTTACCGAGCAGGTAAATGCCAATACTACGGCAATCGCTACTAACCAACATAATATCGAAAGAAATTCAGAGGCAATCACAAACTTAACTAAGACTGTAGGTGATAACTACAAGGAAGTTAAGGATATGATTAACGAAGAAATCGTTGACCGTACGAATGCCGACAGTGCTTTGAGTTCTCGTATCGATACTCTCAATATTGACCTTAATACTGAGAGTGTAGAAAGAAAAGCTGCAGACCAAGTTCTTCAGGTAAATTTGGATAAAGAAGCAGCAGACCGTACTGCAGCCGATAAAGCCTTGAGTACTGAGTTTACGGCTAAATTGGATAATGCTAAGCAGGCTTTGGAATCTGAGGTAGCTAGCCTTAATACTAAGCTTGAACAAGAAAAGGAAAACCGTATTGCTGGTGATAATGCTTTGGGAGTTCGTATTGATTCTCTAGAGGCAGGTAATACCGATGCTATGAATGAATTAAAAGCAAAGGTAAATGCTAATACTACTGCTATTAATGCAGAGAAAGACCGAGCAATTGCCAAAGAGACTTCTCTTGAGGCAAAGATTGATACCAACCTTCAGAATCATAAAGATGATATGGCTGGTATCAACAAAGATATCCTTACCGAAAAGAATGACCGATTAGCTGGTGATACTGAATTACAGAATAATATCGATAAGGAAGCTACAGAACGTGCTAACCAAGATACCCTTATCAATAATGCTTTGGCTCAAGAGAAGGCAGATAGAATTGCTGCTGACCAAGCCTTAGATTCTAAGAAGGTAGATAAGGTAGATGGTAAGGTACTTTCTTCAAATGACTTTACTGATTTACTCTTTGCTAAGTTGGATGGCATCGAAGAACATGCAAACTACATCACTAAGGTATCTGAGTTATTAAACGATTCAGATTTCCAGAGTGCTGAACAAGTAGAGGCAGCTATCCAAAAGATTATTGGCTCTGCTCCAGAGGTACTTGATACTTTGGCCGAGATTGCTAAGGCTCTCGGTGATGACCCCAACTTTGCAGCAACTATGACTGCTAAGCTTACTGAGTTGGAGAATAAGCTTGAAGCTGAAAAGAATCTGCGTGAACAAGGAGATAATACTCTGCAACAGACTTTCACTAACTTAAGTAATACTCTTACTACTACGGTAAATGAGTTGAGAACTTTCGTAACTGAAACTCGTACGGAGCTGTTAACTTCCTTGAATGCTACCAATGCTCTGGTAACTCAGAATGCTGCCAATATTCAACGTAATCTGGAATTGATTCAGGGTATTCAGGATAACATTAATGGTAACTATACTGCCATTACCGATTTGCTGAATAATGAAATCGCTGCTCGTAAGGCTGAGGATATTCGATTAGAAGCAAAGATTGACCAGAATACTTCTGACTTAAATACAGAGAGAGAGGAAAGAAAGGCCGCAGATAAAGTTCTCCAGGATAACATCGATGCAGAAGAAGCTGCCCGTATTGCTGCCGATACAGCTTTGGGTAAACGTATCGATAAAGAAATTCAGGACAGAACCGATGCTGATACTGCCTTAGATAATAAATTCACTAACATTACCGATGACCATGAAGAAAGACTGGTAGCTGAAGAAGGTACTTCTGATGCTTTGCCTGATACCATGGTTACTGATGTTAGTACTGTAACCCGAACAGGTACTCAGCTTTCTTTCAAAGTAAAGACTTCAACCAAGGATAAGGCAAATAACCAATATGGTGAAGAAGTAGAAGCTACCAAGAACTTACTCCCGGTAACTCAAACTCTTGCAGGAGTTATGTCTGCAGCAGACAAGGTTAAGTTAGATGGGTTAGACCCAAATTCTTTAACTGATCTCTCTGCAGCTTCTGATGCTAATAAGGTAACAGTAACCGTAATTAAGGATAACGGTTTGAATGCTGATACTACCGAAACTTTCGATTTGCCTCAGGTATCGGCTACTAAGGCTGGTACGATGACTGCGAAAGATAAGGTAGAATTGGATAGAATCTCTACTGCTAACTTTGCCCTTGGTGCAGTAACACCTAATGAAACCACAGTAGGTATAGCTGCAACTAAGACCGTAGTTGAAGATGGTACAGTAGAACAGAATCCTATTACATTGCCTGCCTCTACTGCAGAGAAAGCTGGTGTACAAACTGCAGCAGATAAGAAGCTGTTTGATTCTATACCAGATAATATTATTATCTTATCTGGTGATAAACCAGTTGAGGTAGGTCAACAAAGTAGTCATGTTACTTTAACTCATAATTTCTCTTCTAAAAAAGAAGAGGGTATTTATACTCATGAGCCTGAAGATTATAAGACTACTTATATCCCAGCAGCTACTACAGAGAAAGCTGGTGTAATGACCGCCCAAGATAAAGTTAATCTGGATGAGACATTACCCAATGCTATTGCTCAAGAGGTTCAGGACCGTAAAGATGCTATCGAAGCTTTGGACGGTAAATCAGAAGCCGCTCTTGCTCAAGAAGTAGCTGATAGAAAAGCTGCAGATACTGCTTTAGATACCAAGTTTACTAAAGCTGTAAACGATGAAGCAACTGCTCGTACTTCTGCTGATACTGCATTGGGTGCAAGGATTGATAAAGAGATTGCTGATAGAACTGCGGCAGACACTGCCCTTGATACTAAACTGCAGAATAACATTAACACTCTAGAAGCTAAGCATGATGCCTTTGTAGCAACTAAGGGTAAGGCTGATGGCTTTGCTCCATTGGATGGGAATGGGTTAGTACCTGCTAACCATTTGCCTTCATATGTAGATGATGTACTTGAAGTATATGCTACCTATGATGTAAGCCCCACTGGAGGTCTTACTAATGTTCAATTGTATACGGATGCAGGTCACCAAACTCCCGTAGTTGGAGAATCTGGTAAGATTTATATAAATGTTGCCGATGGTGAACCTCCATACCAATTCCGTTGGTCAGGTACTAAATTCGTAGACAGTAATACTTCGTCTCTTATCATTGGGGAAATCCCAGGTACTGCTTTCGAAGGTAGTAGAGGTAAGCATCTTGAGGATGTGGTATCTAGCATGCCTAAAAATTTAATTAGTAAGGTTTCAATAGCTAACAAAAATAAGCGTAATGTTATTATCTTATGTAACTATTCTGCTACGGATGGTCAAGGGCATTACATTGATAAACCCGATGGGATGGTAATCCCTCTAACTCCAGCCACTACTAAAGAAGCCGGTCTGATGGATGCCGATAGTGTAATAAAGCTTAATCAAACCTTACCAGATGCTATTGAAGCTGAACAAGAGGCCCGTATTGCAAAAGATAATGCTCATGATACCTTTAATAGTTCTCTTCCAGGAATTATTCTTACTGGATTCACTATTACCCATAATTCAACTAATGTAAGAGCTACTCTTAATAATAAAACTAAGAGTGCAGATGGTAAGACTTATGGAGGTGCTACAGATTTAATTAGAGATATACTTGCAGCAACTAAGACTACTGCAGGTGTAATGACTGCAGCAGATAAGACTAACTTGGATAATACCGTACAGGGGTTGGCAAATGAGATTACCAATAGAACTAATGCCATCAATGCTCTTCGTACAGAATTGAAAACTTACGTTGACGATTTGATTGCCGATACTGGTTCAGATGTAACTGCCTTGGAAACTAAGGTAAATAACCATATTGCCAATAAATCTAATCCTCATACAGTTACTAAGGCTCAAGTTGGTTTGGGTAATGTTAACAATACATCGGATGCAAATAAGCCAGTATCTACTGCTCAGGCTGCTGCTATTGCTGATGCTAAGGCTGCAGGTACTGCTGCTCAAACCTCTATCAATAACCATGCAGGTAGAAAGGATAATCCTCATACAGTAACTAGAGCTCAATTGGGATTGGCAACTACCGACAATGTAGTATTTGCTAAGACCACGGCTCCTTCTGGTTTCTTCAAAGAATCTTCAGATGTTCGACTCAAATCTAACATTAAGGATTTGAATCATACTCTGGAACAGATTTGCCAGATACCAACCAAGTCATTCGAAATGCTTGGTAAAGAGGACGAGGGAACTATTGCTCAGAACCTCGAAGGCTTAGGATTTGGTAAATATGTGGAAGAAGTTCCAGTAGAGAAATCTACAGTACCTAATCCAGAGGAATTCGAAACTTTGGAAATCAATGGTGAAGAGTATGTACTCGTAAAACAAGTTAAATATCACAAGATGTCAACTTTGGCAATCGAGAGTGTTAAACTTCTTTACGATGAGATTAAGGCTTTGAAGGCTGAGATTCAAGAACTTAAAAATAAATAATCATGGGAGAGATAGCAACCTGGAGTGCTGTCAAAACTAAAGTAGGCCTTGGTAAGACAGGAAATGATTGCCCTACCAAGGCTGAATTGTTAGCACTCTCCTCGACAGGAACCGGGGAGAATTATGTGGGGTTGGAACTATCCAATGCCAGTTCCTATGGAAACAACGAATGTGTCAAACTCGAAGATATTCATAAGGTAACCTATAAGTATACTTTTACTACTAGATACAGTAGTGTAAGCTTCGATGCTTTGGGTAACCCCAGCTCTTCTAATCAGGGTTTTGTTTTTATTTCTACAAAACAGAAATATTGGGATGGGGTAGCTAATGGGTCTGAAATTACGGTAAATTATGTTATTAGTAATAGACCTGCATGGATAACTAATCATCCTTCAACACCTCCTTGGACTGCTTCAGAGAATTTGGAATTAACCTCTCGGTCGGATTCCAATACTCTTGTTACACAGTATGAATCGGGTAAAACTTTTAAATTAACCTTCATTCAAGCAGCGGCCTCTCAATCTTGGAGTTATGGGTTTAGTGTAAACCCCACTTCTATGTCTTTTGGGGCAACTGGAGGTACTAAAACTTTCACGGTAACTTCATACAAGCAAGAATTAAGAAATGGCCATAATTATGGTAACCAAATTTCTTTAACTTATACTAGAGCTAATGGAGGAAGTATATCCGGTACCGGTACTTCAGTAACTATGGGTAATAATACTTCTACCAGTACTCGTAGTGGTACCGTAACTTTAACCCAAGCAGAAACCAATAAGAAAGTAACCATATCTTGTTCTCAATCTGCAGGTTATAAGACTTATAGTGAAATTACTGCAAGTGGTGGAGCTGTAACAGATATACCTGCAAGTGGAGGTACAAGAAGTTCATTTACTACTTTGCCAACTTATTCCCAGACCTGGGGATGGAATGGTTCTACAACGGGAGGAGGTACGATTACAAGCGGTGCTAGCATTAGTTATGGTACTGCAGTTAGTGCAGGTTCTTTGGGAACTACGGTTAAATCTAGAACCCAGGTAGGAACCCTTACTGGTACCTTATCACTAAATGGTAAAACCAAATCTGTAAGTGTACCAGTATACCAGGCAGCAAACGAATTTACTTGGTATTCTTATGGTTCATGGTCTGTAACTCTAACTGCTAGTTCATACACTATTTCTAATACTGGAGGAAGTGTAACTTTATATCCAAGTGCAAGTAGACCCAGGTATGCTAACTATACCTCAGGTTCAAATACAAGGGATGGCTATGATACTGCAGATCCTTCCCTAAGTACCAATGGTATTTCGGGTTTTACATTATCTGGGACTACCCTTACTGCTTCTTTAAACAGTAGTACCAGTTCTAGAACCGTTAGAGTCTTTGCTAACTATGATGGGGCTTCTGATTATGTAGATATCACTCAGAATGCTGCTAGTGTAAGTTATAATTACTACTTTTATTGGAATGGTGCTGGTGCAAGTGAATCCATTCACCATGCTGCTTCAGGGGATACTTTATCTAAGACTTTTATATCCTATAAGAAAAAAGTAATTAATGGTTCCGAAACTTCAGATACTTATGATGTAGGTGTAAGTTTGTCTGGTACTCCCTTTTGGTCTTCTGTTACAGTTAGTGGTAAGACTGTATCAAGTAAAGCTTCAGAGAATATCGAAGAATCATCAAGATCTGCTACGGTTACAGTTACTCAAAGTGAATCAGGTAAAAAACTTACACTTGATATCACTCAGAATGCTGCAACAATTACTTATGAATACGTATTTAGTATATCATAATTCAAGAATTGATTTTCAGAAAGTACAAAAGGGTGATATGATTTTCACCTTAGAGAAAGATCGTCGGTCTGGTTATCCAATCTTTGACCAAGCAAGAGTTTTAAAAGTTGGCGAAAGTAAACCAATGGCCTCAAATGGTAAAGAAGGTTTTGTTAACAGTATCGAATTAGTGATCAAGATTCAATATCTCAAATTACCATTTATTTACCAACTAATGTAAATGAAGGTATTTATAATGGGGTATATTATACTACCGATGTAGTGAATATAATTAATGAGGTTACTATGCAGAAACATAATGCCTTGAATATACTTAACAATCGACCAAAGTTTGAGGCAATTGTTTCTGAATGTGATAACATTCTCAATTCAATTAACCAATCACCTTCTGCTCCAAGTAAACCTGCTCCAGGGTTTGAGGAGTTCCGTCAATACATGGACCAACGAATCTCCACTCAAGAGACTCTGTTACAGAGAATTGCTCAGGAGCTGGGATTGGATAAACCTAAACAACAGTAAGAATTATGCCAAGTAAGTCGGTTAATATTACACTATCGACTCCAGTTGGCCCTCTAGAAATATACGCAGATAAACGAGAACAAGCTCGTGCAGAAAGGTTGATTGCCAAAACTCCAAGTATCTTAACCGAAGGCTATGCGAAAGGTACAGAAAAGTTTGGTAATCAACTTCTTCGTATAGTAAGACGAAGTTTGAATACGGGTGTTCCACCACCCGGTACCCATACTTCTTGGCCAAAACATGCTCCAGGTACTGTAAAGAAATATGGGGAGCATACTCTATTACGACTCACGGGTCAATATGCTAAATCCGTTACTGTAGTAAAGACCAAGAATAGAACTTTCGTTGGTTTACCAATTGGAATCAAGAAGATTACCTATACTGGTAAGACTTCAAGAAAGACTTTGAATCAGATAGCTATCATGTTAGAGTATGGTAGCAGAGATGGTAATTTACCACCTCGTCCTCTTTGGAATCCTGCATTTAAGGCTGCTGGTGGAAAAGCTGCCTTACAAAAGGAAATACGAAATGAAGTTAGAAAAGAAATAAGGAAAGTTAAAAATGGCAGCAGACTTTGAAATATCTTCATTATCCGGAACTGGTACTGCAACTATTAAGGTAAAGCCTAAGGCAGTAAACGAAGACATGAATAATATAAAAGAGCAGGTTCTCAAGGTAGTAGTTCAGGGTGTAGAAAGGGAAGTAATTCTGGTACAAAAGGCCGCTAAAATAGTAGAGACCTGGGGAACTTATTTTAGTATCACTCCAGAAACTACTTCCCATACTTTCGATGGTACTAAAAGGGGTGAGACCCTAGAAATAGGTGTATACAATTACCAACAGAAGTTTATCAATAATACGCCTCAAAATGAATATCGTGCTATAGATTGGAAAGTTGAAAGCTCCTCAGATTGGTTAGGGGTAACCCAAGAAATTGGAGAAGCTAATGCCGCAGGTAAGCTTACTATCAAAACTAAATCTACTAATCAAGAACATAACCCCAGTAACTATGACCCCTTGGAAAGAACTGCTATAGTTAAGATTATCTCACAGAATAACACTGAGATAGTTTTAAATATAACTCAATCTCCAGGTACTAGAACTACTAAGTATGGCTTTGAACCAACCCCGAAGATACCATTCCCAAATATTGGTCAAAATACTAGTACTGCTCAGATTAGTAATGTAAAGGGTTATCAGTACTACCTTATCAACGGTATTCAAGTTGCTAAATTTATAAAACAATTTAAGATAACCGATATAAGTAAGACAATAGAGGGTCAATTACCTGGAGGTATTGGTTCTGAACCAATAACCTTTAAAGTATGGCTTACCGATTATCCTTCAAATATTGCTACTCAATGGGTTAGTGAATTAAATTGTGTTGGTCATTTACAAACCATACTAAGTAGTTTTGGAGGTATTCAGGTAACTTATAATGGGTATATTAATGACAATGGCAATCAAAGTGTTCAATTAAATATTGTATTAGGATTTTAATGGTAAACTCAGAAGAAATAGTAGAAAGAACTTTTTATATCTCTCTACTTAGTACAATGTTGGAAATGGGTCTTACCTTAAACCCAGAAGACTTCTTACCTTTGTCTCAAGAAAACGAAAAAAGATTTCAAGAGGCAATCAAAGGTATGAAGAAGTTCATACCTCTTTTTGGTATAGGGAATAACCAAGTAAAAGGCCCAAAGACTCTCCCAAGAATAACCATAGAACTACAGGGTTATTATGCTGGAGATATTGGTGTGAATAAATACATCATTGGTGATAAACTTGAGGATGGTAATTACCAAGCTTCAGAGTTTCCTTATGAAACAAAAGATATTACTATAGATGTACATCTGGTTTCTCAAACACAAGCAGATATGAGATTGCTACATACAATCTTATATACTGGCTTACCTGCTAGAGGATACGTGAGACCATACTTCAATGATTTAGAGGAATGGGAAAAGGGCAGGCTTGCTCCCACCGGAAACCTATTCATTGAGATTGGTAATTATTATGACCATCCAGATGTAGAGCATGGTATACTTGAGAAGGTATACACCTATGTATGTAAGGACGGTATTCTTCCAGAAAAAGCTTTGGGAGAAGGTACTCTTACACCTATCAAGGATATATCGGTTCTTATTGGATTGTTAGAACAAAACGAAAATGAGATGCTAGAGTTAAAAGTACCTAAGGTATAGGTACAATACTCTAGGGTATAAATTAAACGAGTAATTAACTTTAATCACAATAGAATTATGCCAACTTCACCTCATGTTGATTTTAAGTTTAAGAACAACAATGTTCTTCAAACTACTCCCATGTTAGGAGTTTCTTGTGTATTGGCTAGAACTACTAAAGGTCCATACGATGACCCTTCAGAAATCATCTCTACATTCTCTCAGTTCCAAAGAATCTATGGTTCTGAAATTGTACCCGATGGTTCTGTATCAAATATCGAAAAGGCTTTGCAAGGTGGTTCTAAGCTTCGTGTTATTCGAGTACTTGGCAAGGGAGCTACTCAAGGTACAGTAACTGTTTCTTCGGCTGCGCCAAGAAAAGCTAAAGATTCAGAAGATGGGATTTCAGTTACTTCTGCTGTGCCCGACTCGGCTAAACCCTCTGCTCTGATTACTTTCAAATCAGGTAGTACTACCTATAGTTTTGGATTAGTAACTAAGGGATATGGAGACCCAATTGGTAGTGCTAATACTTTCCAGGTTGGTTTTTATAAACAAGCTAATACCTTGTATTATAAAATCTATTCGGCTAATGGGCAAGTACTTGAACAGGGTCCAGTAATAACCTACAAAACTGCCGATGATAACAATAATACTTCGGTAGATTACCTTGCTCTTAGTGCATTTGCTAAGAACTCGGAATATATTAAGCCGGTAATTACTGCAGGTTCCTCTTTTGAAAACCTAATTAAGTGGCTTACCGATGATATTGATGGTACTAAGAATGCTATCACTATTACCGTGGGAGATGCTGCACCCTCCGAAACAGAGAAACTGTTTAATGGTACTATCGGTAGTGCAGGTTCCACTCCAACTGCCGAAGAATGGATTGCTTCACTGGACTTGGTAAAAGACTACACAGACTTCTACCAATTGTTTATTTCACATATCTCTCAACACTTGGAACAAGATTCAGAGGTACTCAAAGTATACAAGGCTGCTGCCGATATGGCAAAAGAACTGATGGAATGGGTACTGTATATCGAAGTTCCCAAACACTTAACCCATTATACTCAAGGTACTCAGGTAAGAGATTACAAAGCTCAGGTTACTTGGGTACAGACTTGCCTTGGTACTGTAGGTAACTCTAAGTACATTGCCTACTTTGGTGGTGGACTTAAGTACTACAACGAAAAGGGTAATCTTCAGGATTCCGATGTAGTGGGTACCATTGCAGGTTTGGGAGATGCTTCTGCTACTCAATACGGTCCTTGGAAATCCTTTGCTGGAATGAACCGAGGAGTTATTGGAGATGCAGTTGGCCCAGTATGCCCCAACTACGGTTCTCCTTCTCGATATAACGAACTGAACACCCTTGCTCAGAATTATATCAATGAGATGGTAATCAAAGATACTCCAGATGCAGGTAAGCAAACCATGCTATGGCATTGCTTCTCTTCTCAAGTGAAACAGGATTCTGAAAGATTCCTTTCAATTGTAAGGTTGAATCTCTATCTGAAGAAGTTCCTTCGCCCGGTATTCAACAAGTATATCGAAGAACCAAACGTTTGGAGTACTTGGAAGAGAATCTGGTTGGAGGTTAAACCTACCTTGGATTCTTTGGTAGACGAAGATGCTATGACCGAGTATACCTGGATGGGTGACCAAGATGCAACTTCTTGGGATGACCTTTCGGTTAATAACGAAGCAGATGCTCGTCAGGGTAAGTACCGTGCTATCCTTAAGTATAAGGATGTAGTTCCTATGCAAGAGGTAACTATGGAGATTGTAATCGATGCAGCTTCTAAGGCAGTATCAATCGTAGAAACAAGTAATAACTTATAAACTCATAACACAATGGGAGCAAAAGTAAAAAACCCACGGAAGAAATTCTTGTGGAGCATCATGTTCCCCAAACACCCTATCAATACTTATCTATTCCAAAGTTGTACTTTGCCGGATATTGAGATTGACCAGGTTGCTCATGGGGACGTCAATAGAGACGTTAAAACTGCAGGTAGGGTTACTATAGGTAATCTTATTGTAGAGAAACTTATGACTACTGCAGGTTCAGACACATGGCTTCATGATTGGCTTTATGCTTGCCAAGACCACATAGTTGGTGGAGGTTTGGTACCAAGCCAATATTGGGAAACGGCTATTGTAAATGAACTTGCCGAAGATGGAGTCTCGGTTCTTAATACCCACGTCTTCGAAGAGGTATGGCCATGTAAGATTACCGGCTTAGACTTGGACAGAATGGCTTCAGAGAATACCATTGAGTCCATAGAGTTCTCAGTTGGTACTGCAGATAAATACTAATTCCTTAGTCTATTTTCACTAAGATTTGGTGGAGGGGTGGGATTCCTGTGATAGGAGCTCACCCCTTTCTTGTTGTTATACGGAGTACTATGAACATTTGTAAACATTAAATATATCAAATTATGGAATTTAGAACATTTAGATTTACCGGACCTTCTGGTTTCGAATATGAAATCAGAGAACAGAATGGTGCTGATGAAGATATCCTCAGTAACCTTTCAGACATGAAGACTTTGATGAACCTTACCAAGTTCATTGCAGCAATTGTAATTAGAACTACGGCTACCCCTAATGGGAAATTAACCGTAGATGATGCCCTTAACTTACCAGTCAATGACCGTTATGCTATTATCTTTAATTCTCGTATCTTCTCTTTGGGGGATGAGGTAGAATTTGAATATGATTGGGGCAAAGAGAATGGAGGTAAAGTTACTTATGGCCAAGACCTTCATGAGTTCCTTTTCGATTACGGTACTGCTCCAACTGAGGATGATTTGAATCAAAAGCCCGATGCTATCCCTTACTATCCAGAAGGGGTTAGATTGATAAACCATGAATACACTCTTTCATCTGGCAAGAGAATTAAATTCGATTGTATGACTGGTAAGGGAGAACAAGAGTTCATGAAGTTGCCTTTGGATAAACAAACTAAGAATGCTCCTCTTCTTTGTCGGAACCTTTACTTAGAGGTCGATGGTAGTTGGGAGAAGGTAGAAAACTTTACTCCGTTTACTGCAAAGGATATGGCTGAGATGAGAAAGCATATCTTATCTATGGACCCTATCTTCAAAGGTGAATCTCATATCACTAACCCAACCACCGGAGAAGAAAGAACTTATCCTATAGTTTGGGCACCGAATTTTTTCTACCTGACGGAAGAGTAATGTTAGAGAGTGATTTTGTTTATATCACCAGAGCCGAGATAGCCTTAGACTATTTCGGCTTTTTACGTCTTCCGTACCGAATAAGGAAAATATTCAAGGAAATGGCCGAGCAATATTATAAACAATTAAAGAAAAGAAAGTAAATTATGAATACCAGTAGGAGTATAGTAGAGGTCGGTGTTGCCATGGTTTTAAAAGACCGATTCTCTCAAGAAGCTGGCAAGATATCTGGGTCATTCAGAACAATGATGAATGATATGAATACCTGGAATAGAGGTATACAGATGTCAGCTTCTAATACAATGGACTTCGGAATGCAGCTCGTAGGGGGAATGGCAAGGGCCTATAAATACTCTGCGGGTGTTCAGAATGAAGTTTGGACTGCTTCGAAAATTGCTGGTGCTACCATTGCAGAACAAAGGGAGATGTTACAATTGGCAAAGGATGTCAATGAGATAACTCCTCTTACGGCTTCGGATGTTGCATCAGGACAAAGATACCTGGCTATGGCGGGTAATAAATTCGATGCTATTAAAGAGATGATTGGGCCAGCATCTAAGCTGGCTTCAATCTTTACAATGCCAGTGGGACAGAAAGGTGGTGTAGCTGACTTGATGACCAATATCATGTCAATGTACCAAATCCCAATGGGGGAAGCCGCTAGAGTAACCGATGATTTATATACTGCAGTTACTAATGCAAATATATCTTTAACAGACTTAGCCCAGTCCATATCTTATGCAGGAGCAGATATGGCAACTGCTGGAGTAGACCTTCGGCAAACGGCTGCTGCTATTGGTGTATTGGGTGATATGGGTATACAGGGTTCTATGGCAGGTACCTCACTGGCCAATATGATTCGTTACTTACAACTCTCTCTTGTTAACCAAAAAAAGAAAGGCTATAACGCTTTAGCAGACCTGGGCTTAAGTCCCGATGAATTCTTCGATGCTCAAGGTAACCTTATAGACCTTTACACTATCTATCAGAAGTTTGCTAAGGCCGCAGTAGATTTACCTTCACGAATTGAAACACCAACTTTCTTCAATATCTTTGGAGTTCGTGGTAATCGTGGTATGCTCCCCGTACTTAGGGATATTGCTTCTGGTAGAGATAAGATGGGTAAGATACTTGCTACTTATGACCAAAACATTGGGGCAGTAAATCGACTCAATGAAGAACGTCTTAAAACTGATGCAGGTGTAATTGACCAATTCGAATCAAGTATAGAGAACTTAACAGTTACCGCAGGTGCAGCTTTGGGTAGAATCTTTACCCCAGTACTAAATGTGGGTAACTCTATAATCAAAGTAATTAATTCTATCTCAGAAACTTGGGTTGGAAGTTTTGGTCTTAGAGTTGCTGCTACTGGAGTAGTAGTAGGTACTATTGTTGCAGGATTTAATACTGTAAGAGGTATTATTAGGTCTGTAGGATATTTACAGACTATTGCTACTGCTTCTACTGAAGGTATGTCTACGGCAACTGCAAAGACTAATGCTCAGTTTGTTATTATGGAAGCCCATCTAAGGAATATATCTTTCATGATGAGTTCAATAGCTGCTCAAACTTTGGGAATGGGAAAATCTATACCCTTGTCTGGAGGTTTCTTTATGGGTAAGGATAAGAGAGGTAGAGCTTATTATCGGGATTCAATGGGTAGAAGAGTATCTCAAGGTACTGCTCTTGGTGGTACTAATTTAATATCCACAACTGTACGTGAAGGAGGTAAGCAAGCTGGTAAGAAGTTAGCTACTTCTGCAGCTTTGGGTTTAGGAGGTAGACTTATGGGATTACTTGGTGGACCCGTGGGGTTAGCTATTACTATCGGTCTTCCCTTATTAATAGAGGTAGGAAGCAGTCTTATTAAGTCAGTAGATAGGAATACAGAAGCTCAGAGTAAAGAAGACCCATCTGCAATCAGGGCTCAGAATGAAGAAAGGTTCTTGAATGCAATGAGAGCAGCTATTAGAGATGGATTAAAAGATGGTAAGATTAACATCAGTGTAGATGGTGAGATATTGGGAGATTATTCTTTGGGTTCTCAGCAAGATTATACTGGTGTAGCATTAGGATTATAAAATTAAAAACACTATGGCTAGAGTATTAAATAAAGCAGCAGGTAAGGTTGTTGAAAAGTACAATGACCTTACAAGAGATACAGCAGGTGTTCTTACTGGCCCCAATAATAAACTATGGAGAGCTCGGATATTACTCAATCGAACTCTTTCTACTCTTCCCAAAGATGATGCTCCAAAGGGTAAACTCTATACTCCCAATGGGGTAATGGGAGAAGCTCAGATATCCTCTAAGAACCCTATTCTAAACAAACAACTCCAGACTAAATGGAGGATGGAATTACAATTCCCGAGATTAGAGGAGAGTGAGGGAGTAGACCCAGCAAAGGGAAATAAGAATACTACTAATTACAGAAACTTCGAGGCTAAACCAGATATTATATATCAGAATGAGGTAAGGATATATAACATGACTGTTAATCCTACTCAATATATTACCCTACAGAATAGACCTCCAGAGTTGGACTTCAGAGGAGAAACTACATGGGCAACCATTAAATCCATGGGACGTAATGTACCAATGTATCACTTTACTGGAGCTGAAGACATTATTCAATTCAATGTGTCTTGGTACTGTAATGACCCCGAAAATCCTGAGGAGGTAATTAATAAATGTAGGTTATTAGAGGCATGGTCTAAATCTAATGGCTACCAGGCTGCTCCCCCAATTGTTAAGATAGAATGGGGGGATTCTGGTATATTCGATAACCACAATTATATCCTTACCTCAGCAACTTATACTCTGAAGAACTTTCAGAACGGTTATCGAATAAGGATACCCGGAAAGCCAGCTACTTTTGGTAATGGTAGGTTATTGCCTGCAGCAGCAACTCAAGAATTGATTTTCAAGAGAGTAAGTGCATATAACTTATCCTATGGGGATTTTATAAATTCCGATTCACTTAAAAAGACAGGAGGTATTAAATATGATTGATGTTAACCAATATCTAATAGGAGCTAGTCCTTATAATAATGCCTATGCTCTAAATTACGGAGATGGTGATTACTCTTTAGAAGCTCCAGTAGTTTCTGTACCTTCATCCTCAAACGATATTCAACATACCGTTAAGGATGGGGAGACTTTACAGAATATAGCCTATAGATATTATGGTGATTCTGGTAAATGGTATCTTATTGCAGAAGCTAATGGTATACTAAATCCTTTTAAAGAGGTAGAAAGTGGAACACTTATAAGAATCCCAGTTTATGGCAGCTAAACAAAAACCTATATTATATAATGGAATGGGCCAACCATATTTGGCTCTATTCGATTTTAGAGGTATGCCGATAATGAATCCTATTACTGGTATACCTCTTGGAGCTTATATTAGTACCTGGAATTATAGGTATGATGAAGAAAAAGAAAATCTTGCTACAATTACATTTGATACTGGAGATCCAGATACTGTAGACATAGAGGCTTTACAAGAAGGTAGTGTGATATGCTTACAGTGGGGATACATATACCCAGACGGTCAATTCATATCGGGTCCAATTAAAACTATCAAGGTTAGGGACTTTGAGGCAAAGTTTGATTCTACTGGTACCCATGTAACTATCAAGTGTATAGACTCTATTGGTGATTTAAGATATCAGCCACCATACAATTTCTCTGAAGCTTCAGAGAACAGCTTATCTTCGTATTTAAATGGTGGTTGTGATAATGGTGTAGGTGTAATCATAGAAATCTTTCAGTAATGGAACAACGAATAATAAGTAATAAAGTATATGAGTCACTACAGGTACCCACAGAGAATACTCGTACTACTACTGGAAAGGTGCTTTATGCTAATAGGTACAGTGGAGTAGCAGAAGTGGCTATGCCAGAAGATTTGAAGGCTCTAATTAATAGTGACTTTGGGTTAGTTGGCAAGAATATCTTAGTTCAATTAGAACAGAAGATGAGGGGTTATACTAATGGTCCTTGGTACATAGATTCAAGAGATAATGTTATTTATATACACAATAGGAAATTCCACGAAGAACCAGTAACCGTTTATACTTATCATGGTGAGAATGGAGAAGTACTCAGTGTTCAATTCTCTACTCAAAAAGTGACTAAGAGAGTTAAGGCTACACTCTCTCATACTATTAATCCAGAGAGTAAAGACTTAGAAGTATTAAGCACTGGGATTGATGATACCGAAAAATTACCGGAGATAGTAGCTAATGAGAATAATGGGGTATATTATAAGAATTGGCATACTTCAGTAGATAAATATGGGGCTGAAAATAATCCTCAAGATATACCAACTATTATGCAGATGAGGATAAATCATACCTTAAAGACTGACCCTAACTTAATAGCTGCATTTGAAGCTAGGAAACAATTGAATGATAAATGGAATCAGGATGTAGCCGAATATTCTGCTTCTAATCCCGCCGAAGCATATAGACAAGGTAAGGAAAAATTCCTTAATGAACTTAGTACAGACCAGGTAAGAAGTATCATAAACAAAACCATTCAAAGGGAAGAATTTCCTGCTGATAGACGGGCAGCTTTAAATGCAGCTCTTAAGAATGTGGTTAATGGTAAGACATTAGATGAAGATATATACAATATCCTCAAGAACGAAAGATACCTTTTTGAGGGCAAAGAACAAATGGAATACATGGTCATAGAAGACCTGGACCCAAGAGACTTTGACCCAGAGCATACCCCTAAGGGTGGAGCTAATGCTTGGGGACTAGAAGACGAAGAAAGTGTTTATCGAGGTATATCCGCATTAAAGAAAGGTCCCTATACTGCGGTGATTGATGACACTCCAGTTATCAAATATAAAAACCCATTAAACCCAAGTCTTGGTGTCTTCAGTGTTACAGTAAAAGTCCAACATTGGAAAAAGGCTAATGTTGAAATACCCCTGTACAAACTTTACCATAATCTATTCAGTAGATACGGTGGAATAGATAAGTGGGCATGGGCAGCTAATGCTAATGCTAATGGAGGTTTAAAGCATACTGAGAGTAAACTAGTTTGTCAGATGCAAGTTGTTGGAAGACCATTACTAGCTTCTTCTCAGGTATTAATCTTGGAGAATGTTGGTAAACGGTGGTCTGGTCCTTGGTATATAAAACAATGTACCCACTCTATGGACGCAGGTCAGGGATATGTAACTAATTTAGAGCTAGTGAAGAACTCAAGTAGAGCTGGTTCTACTACTTCTAAAACTGGTTTGTCTACTCAAACCGTTGTAGCTAATGATGCTAAAGCTAATGCTATAACTTCTAAGGGTAAAGATAAGAAGGCTTTAAGTAATATCAATGAATTAGATTTGAGTTGGACTTATAATGAGGTTGCCTATTTCATTGAATCTGGTATTATGGATAAGGAAGGAAATGTATTAGATGTTAAACGTAGGGATGAAATGGCTCGGAAGAAGGCTTATTATACAGAGGTGTTGGCTAAGACTCCAATCGAGAAAGCCGAAGGTATAGCTGTAAGTTCTGGTAGTTTAACTACTTCTTCGGGTAAGGTAATACCCGGAAAAATAACCATTAAGGATATTCAAGTACCTGATGATTATTGGGTTAAATTCAATTATACGGAAGTAGCCATAAAGAGATTTAAAGCCATAAAGAGATTTAAGGAATATATATCAAGAATAAGGAAGTGAGGTAATTATGGGCTATGAAACTGCAAAGATAATAACAGAAGAAGGATTAGAGGGTCTTGGAAGATATTATTCTATTTATCGGGGGATAGTTGTTGATAATAATGATACCGAAAAGAAGATGAATAGGGTAAAAGTATGTATACCAGAAGTAATGGGAGGTACCTTTGCTTGGGCTTTACCGAAAGGACAACATGGTTCAATAAGTAGTGGATTTAAGTTCTTAGCCCCTAAGGTAGGAGATATAGTATTCATTACTTTTGAATTTGGTGATTCTACTAAACCCTTATGGGAATATCATGGTTGGAGTATGAATCAAGTACCCCAACCTTTGGATGGCCCCAATAAGATGGGGATAGTTACTCCAGAAGGCAATCTCATTGTAATAGACGATGATAATGGGGAACTAAATCTTTATTTTAATGGAGATATCTCAGTTTATTCTGAATCTAATGTAGTGGTATCAGCTAATAAGGATATCAATGTATCTTCAGGTGATACCGTTATACTAAATACGGGAGAAAACCGTGGGTTAATCAATATTGCTCAATTAACCGAAAAACTAAATCAAACTATCCAAGAACTAGAACAACTTCGCAGTATGTTCAATTCTCATGTACACTCAGGTGTAACTACTGGACCAGGTTCTTCAGGTCCTACAGTAACTCAAGTAACTAAACCTTTCTCACAATTCGTTGTAGACGATTATGAGGATAAAACCTGCATACACTAATGGAAAAGAATTACTTTACAGACTTAGTTGGTATAGGTGTAACTTACCCTATTCAACTTACAACCAATGAAAATGGGGAAAGAGGTTGGTACCCAGTGAACGGAGATTTCAAACTTATCAGAGATAATATAAGTTCAATATTATACTACATGATAGGTCAGAGATTTCGACAGGAAAACTTTGGTAGTAAACTATGGCAATGTATTGAGGAACCAAACTCACAAGCCCTAAGTTTTATAATTAAAGAGTTTTTAAAACAAGCCATAGGTGCTTGGGAACAGAGAATAACCTTCCAAAGTATCACAGTTACTAGAGTTGATGCAAAAATACATATAGAAGTATCTTATGTAGTAAATGGAACAAATTCTAGTCAGTACCTCGATATCACCTATGACAGTTCGGATAATTCATTAAATACACAATAATATGGGAATCACAAATAAATGGCTTAACCCATACCAGAGGTCTTATCAACAGATTAAGGCCAAGCTGGTTGAATCCCTTATGGGACTCAAAGACCCTCAAGGTCAGAAACTCATAACGGATTATTCGGAGGGGAACATCTTAATTATCATCCTCTCATTGTTTGCGGCAATTGCCGAAGTACTTCACTACTATGTAGATAACATGGCAAGGGAAACTTTCCTATCTACGGCAAGAAGGTATGATTCGGTAGTTAAACATGGGGCTTTGGTAGATTATCATGCTCGAGCAGCAATTGCTGCTACAGTAGATGTAATCTTATCCAGAAGTATTACTGGTAATTCTATAGGAGCTAAATTAACTATACCTCAAGGAACTTTATTTACAGATTCTAGTGGTAATTCCTGGTTATCTGCCAGAGACGTAACTTGGTATTCAAATGTAACCACTTGTAAAGTACCAATTATACAACATGAGAAGTATACTGCAAGCGCTCTCAATAATATGGTAATACCCACTGGAGATAGAGTTATAATTCATCTTGGTACTCTACCCAATGGTAAGTATTATGAACAAGGCTCTATGTCATTACAGATAGGTGGGGAAACTTGGGTATTAGTAGATACATTTGCAAAATCCAAACCCACAGATAAGCATTTCATGGTTTCAGTAGATGAGGCACTCAATCCTTATATAATGTTTGGAGATGGTACCTTTGGTAAGAAGCCTGCAGCAGGAGCAAAAATAACCAATGTGGTATTCTACTTAACCAATGGTACTCAAGGTAATGTAAAGAGTAATGCTATCACTTCTGTACCTTCAGTAATCTCTTCTTCAATTACAGATGCTACAGTAAGTAACGCTTATGATGCTGGAGGTGGTTCAAACTACGAAAACTTTACTATGCTTAAAGAACATATACCATTGAGTGTAAAGACTTTGGGAGTAGCAATTACCAAAGAGGATTTCGAAAGTTTGGCCATGTTGGTTGATGGGGTAAACAAAGCTAAAGCCGATTATGAATGCGGTAGAAAGCTTACCGTATATATTAGCCCAGATGGTGGAGCAGTTGCTTCTTCTGAATTAATTAATAGGGTATATAATTTATTATCCCAAAGGGCTCCTATGACTACTTGGTTGAAGGTTAAATCTGCAGGCAAGGTTCAGATTATTCTAGAGATGGGTGTTACCGGTAAGAAGTCTTATAAGACCCACGAGATACAAACTCAAATTCTTACGGCATTATATAATGCCTATTCTCCGGAGCAAGCTCAGATAGGTGGAAGCGTAAGGTTATCAGATATTTATGCCCTGATAGATAACCTGTCAACCGTAGATTACTTACATCTAACTAAGTTCTACATTAAACCTTGGCCTACTACCATTTATGGTAATAAAGAATTGAACTTGGGTCAGTTTAAATTGAATAAGGCTAAAGGGTCTATGACTTACTATATTACCTTCAATTCATCCACTACTTTTACTGTACGTTCTGTATCAAATGGGTATATGGCTACTGGTACTGTAGGTAATTCTATACAGGTAATAGATAAGGCTAATGGTTTTGACTTCTCTTTGGATATTCAGAACAATAGCTATCAGTCTGGTTACAGATATTCTATTACGGTATCAGAACCTAACCATGACTATGAAGACCCCGGTTTTAATTTACCAGTATTCGAAAATGCTTCACAATTGACTTTAACCGTAAAAGAAATTGTATAATGATAAACCTCAAAAATCTAATCGACTTTTTGCCATTCGAGTATAAAGCTCAAGATACCTATAAGGTAAATGGCAAAGGCATCTTAGAGAGGTTTCTAGAAATTTGTGGAGAGCATTTTGAAGATTACATTACAAAGGATATTGAGAATATCTTGGACATTATCGATATAGATAAGGCTCCGGATATGTATCTCAATTTCCTTTGGCAATTCCTCGGAGAAATGCCCTTTGCTTATGGGAACACTATAGATGCACAGAAATGGGCAGAGTACTTTAATGGGTTCTACTCCGATGATAAACTCCAAGAGTTATCTAAGCTTTGGATAATACCAAAGGAGGGACCCTTTACTTTAACCAGTACTCAAGTAAGAAACATCCTGAAGTATTCGATATCTCTTTTTAAAATAAGAGGTACCTCTGAGTTCTTCGAAATAATGATGAGGCTGTATGGGTTAACCTGCGTAGTAACTGACCCTGCAAAGGCTGATAGTTATGATGGTTGGGTAAAAGGTAATCCGCACTTTGACCAGTATTACCATTATGACGATAAGTATACCTATGATAATACTTTCGATTGTTCTCAATGTATACCGGTAACCTTTAGACTTACCGGTCATGGATATACTTCGAACTCGGTAGCTTTCAGAAAATTTAGAGAAGCCGTAGAGGCTTTCTTTAAAAGATTCATACCCTATCATGTATCTTTCGATATTCAATATGGGTTTACCGTAAATGATGGGTATACAATTAAAGCTGAGTTAGTAAATCCAGACCAACCCAATCTTATTACTTCAGAGGTATATGAAGTACCGGTAAAGGTAACTGTAACTTCAGATTGGATAAATGCCGACCTAAGATATCAGATATCCAGTGATAATATAAATTGGGGTTACACTAAACACGAAAGTGGTTCCATTTTTAATATACTCAGGGCAGGTACTTATTATTTTAGAAGTGTGGGAGACCCTACTAAGGTAACCCAAATCACCGTTAATCAAGAATCCTATAATCGAGTATATTCTATTACTTGCGGCCCAATTACTGGAAAGATAACTCCTACTAACCTAAAAGTAAATACAGTAGTAAGGGCAAATGTATCTTATAAGGGTACAGTGAAAACTTGTAATGTACGATTATCCGGTACTGATATAGTGAAAGTCTCTGGCTCAACTTGGGAATTTTCAGAGCCTGGTACCTACATCTTTGAGATTGTAGAGTTCCCAGTAAAGCAAACTTCCTTTGTTGTAACTCGAGAAGAGATTACATATAAGGTAAGATGTACACCTTCTGAATTTAGAGTTAGGGATAAGCAAAGTATCAAGGATGCTACTACCACTCTTACCATCGAATCGAATTACCCAGAATCATTTACTGGTGAACTATATTGTAGGCTAATTGGTGATACTAAGTTGTTTAAGAACGGTGATAAGTTTACTGCTAATAGTTATGGTACTTATAAGTTTAAATGTACACTGGATAAAAGGGAAACCAATGAAGGTGTAGGTATATTCGAAGTAGTATCTGGTAAGACTACAGTATATAGAATTACTGTTAGCCCACCAACAGTTACATTATTCAATGGCTCTGCCAAAGCTACAGTAAAGATACAACGTATTTCTGGTAATGGAGATGATTACAGAGTAAGGGTAATTGAAACTGGGGAAACCTTTAATGCTCAGAATGGTTATGTATATACTGCAAATAGGGCAGGGACTTATACCTTCCAGTCTGTAGCTTACCCTACTGCTAAGACTACTTTGGTAGTTAAGAATTCTCCAGTAGTATATCAGAATAAATTAAAGATAGTACCTTCGGATGCTACAGACAGTCATTGGAAAGAACCCAACTGGGCATTACTAGAAGACCAGATAGATGATACTTATGCAGTATACCAATTACTGGATGAGAAGTCTGCTTGTAAGTTCCATCTTGAGGAAATGAAAAATGGGGTCAATGTAAGTGGTACTGCTACCTGTGATGAGAACGGGGAAACCTATAACCTTGATGAGGAAATTGTTCTTACCAAGGCTGGGACTTATACCTTTGTAGCGGATGATGGTTCTTCTTTAAGATGCCAAGTAATATTGGAAGATTATCCTACAATCATCGAGATTTCTTGTACTCCCCCTTATGCAGAATTAAAGGGGAATGTTAAACAAGTATCTACTTTAATCAAGTGTACTTCTAATAAACCTGACTTCGATAGTCGAATAAGGGAAGTTGGTAAAGTAACTACTTATGACGCAGGTGGTGCTGGTTATGAATTTGTAACTGCACAAGCTGGAGAGTATATATTCGAATCAGTGGTAGATACTTCGAAGAGAACTAAGTTCACCGTAGTAGATGCAGACCTTTTAAGTGTTAGTCCTCAAAAGTTAGAATGGGAACATGATGACCTCTCAGAGAAAACATTTACCATTACAACTTACAGTAATCAATCTTGGCAAATAGTAGAACAATGATAAATTCAACAATCGATAGAATAACAGAGACCACAACTCAGTCTTTATTCAAGACATTCACTGTGGGTATATTGGGAGAGTGTACACAAATCTTGTATAATTTGAGATGGATGATAATTCTTGCAATAATTCTAATCCTATCAGATTTATGGTTTGGGTTATCGGCAAGTAGGTTACAGAAAATCGAAATTCGAAAATCTAGAGCTGGAAGAAGAACTCTAAACAAGATAGTAGATTATATCTGCTATGTTCTACTTGGTGCTGTACTTGGTAAAGCTATTGGAGAACCCTATGGGATGAACCCAATAGTAGTATCAATAACGGTTATGGTAATATGCTACTGTTTCGAAGTAGATAGTATATATGGACACATCTGTGAAATACATGGTATTAAGAAACGGTATAGTATATGGAGAATACTCTTTAAATTGTTAACCCTCAAGTTCAAGGATGTAGGTGAAGCATTTAAAGATATGTCAGAACAAAAGAATCAATTTAAAAATACTAAGGACAATGAAGACGTACTTTAAGTATGAAGGTATTATTAAATCAAAGGAAGCAGCAGAGGCAATTGCTGCTCCTTCTGGTTTAGGACCATTCTGTGGATTTGGCTCAGCTACCATAAATGGTAACAAGTTAGTGGTATCTCCTCAGGGAGTTGCTGGAAGTAAGTATACCAATGTAATCAAGGATAGGATTATGGCAAGGTATATGGCAAAGGCTTCAGAAGATGGAGAATTGCCAGATGTAAACTTTGGGTGTATTTCAAGGGATGGGTATGTATTTATATCTGATGAACAAACTATTACCATTGAGAACATCCAAGGTACCCAAGGTTCAACGGAAGAGGTATTACTCTTTGCAGTACACACTACTATCTCCGAACCTGTAGATAACCCAGTAGACTTTGTAGCTTATTGGAATGAATCCTCCGAAAGCTTCTACACCTTGTTTAAAAAGTCTCTGGATATTTATTATCCGATTGTCGAAGAGAATCGTACACCGGATATCATTAATAATGATGTATATTCTAATTACGATATGACCTATAGCAATCTTCTAGAGATGGCAGAGAGTGCTTGCCCTTATTACTCTAATAATAAAACTTCCGTTGTTCTTATCGGAGTATATGGTAAGGGTACTGATGCAATGACCAAACGAAATGAGAACTTTGCTATTGTACCCTATCAAGGTAAGTTTCAAGAAATCCCTTATACTACTGCTGCCCAGAGTATGATGAAAGAATCAGTGAAAAGAGTAGAACAGATAAATTCAGGCTTTCCAGTAGTAGATGAATCGGGTACTAAGTTAAATATCAAGCAATACATTGATAGTCAAATTGAGGCTATCAGAAAAGAATTCTCTGAATCTCTGAGTACTGCTAACTTACCAATCGGTTCTATTATTCTTTGGGAAACCGATGTAATACCCGAGGGTTGGGCAGAATATACTAAGGCAGCTGGTAGAATAGTTATTGGTTACCAAGCTGGAGGTGTTCAAATTGGGGATGAAGTAATGTTACAGAATGTTGGAGATTACTATACACCAACTAAGGGTAATTTCTTAATCTCTATTAAAGGTGATGACCTTCCTAAGCATAGGCATGCTCTTGGTGTATCTAAAGGTAAACAAGATGATGCCAATAAATGGGAGAATGTTAGACCCCAATCTTTCTTTAATAGGGAGACGGGATTGTTTGGAGATTTCGGTAGAGGAACTCCTACCAAGGGTATTCAAGATGGTGCTATCGTAGTAAGCTGGAACCTATTAGGGGAATCTTTCTTACAAGAAACTTCGGTAGAAACTTTGGATATTGAAAAATTGCCACCGACTATTACATTACGATATATCCAAAAGATATCATCATAAAGTTGTTATTAGTTATTTAGTAGTATTAAAACTCATGTGTATTATTTGTATTGTTTAAGAGTAAACATTTGTTTACAATCTGTGTTTTGCGTAGTAAAAATTAATTGAGAGAGGGACGTTGGGAAACGCCCCTTTTCTTTTGTGTTAATACTTAAGTTCTTCTTTAGCTCGGTCTTCCCAATATTGTATATCTTGTCTAAGTTCCGAGATGTATCTCATAGACTCATTAGTCTTAGGCATTTCGAAAAATTCGATAAGCATTATATTAGTTATTCGAGTACTATTTTCAAGCCTTTCCTTGATAAAAGGGGGAGGAGTAATTAATACCTCAAACAAAAGATAGGCATCTGGAGAAAGCTTATCCTTCATATAAGTATACATCATATCAAGCATTTCTGATTTAGCTTTCTCTTCTTCGGTATCATCCTCTAATTCTTTATCATTATCGAATAAGTCATCGAGTTTAAAGAGGCTTTGATTATACTCTGCCTGTTCTCCGTATGCAGAACGAAGCAATTTATTTTTGAATGTACTAAGTGATGCAAGGATTCTTGCTTTAAGATGTTCTTCAGTACATTCACCATAGTATTTGTTGAAAACAAATAACATCTTATCCCAGAAATAAGATTGGATAATATCCGGTGTAAGATTAAACCGTTTATAATCAATCTGTCTGGTAAGGTTTCTAATTACTGGCTTACAAACTTTATAAAGTCTGTTGAAAGTAGCTTCATCATATTCTTGCATAGGTTTTAATCGATGAAGCTCTGAGCCGTTATTTCCTTTACTTTTTCCCATGTTTTTAAATATTCGTTATGCAAATATAAGTATTTTTTCTTATATAAAATAATAATATTAAATATTCGGGAGCTTAAGGTAGTGGATTAGTAGTTTCTAGATAGATGTCAACATACTTAGAACTATCTCGGTACTATCAAAATCTATTAGTTTATATAATATTGCAATATAGATATGAAGAAATTTAAAGAACAAGTTAAGTTTTCGTTCAGTCCGGATTTTCAATTAGAGATACTCCGGTTTGTTTTAAGGGATAAGGAGGGAGGTTTAGTCCTAAAGAGGATTAAAGCTAATTATCTGGTTCTCATAGAGCATGCTCTTATATTCGAGGGCATTGCTAAGTATTTTAAAAAGCAAGGTAAGATGCCTTCAGAGAATATTCTAAAGCAAGTAATAAAAGAATTGCTAGAATCCAAAACATACGTTGATTTGGTAACTAAAGATGATATACCCAATATCAATAAACTAATAAGTAATCTCTATCATATACCCCTATCGGATTCTGATTACATAAAAGAAAAGATATATCAGTTCTCTACTTATGTTGAGATGAAGAACTTAAATGATTCCTTCGATTTGGATAACTTCGAACAATATGAAGAATATTCAAGGAAGATTGAAAAGGTACTTCAGAAAAGTAAACCTAAGAAAGAGGATGAACCCTTATATATGATTCGGGATATTACTGAGAGACAGTTTAGAAGACAATCAGAACCTTCAGTTATACCTTGCCCATTTAGGCAGTTGAATGAACTAACTAATGCAGGAGGTTATCCAGAGCATTCTGTTAATGTGATACTGGATAAACCCAAGGCAAAGAAAACCTTCTTTATGGTAAACCTTGCAAGAGGTTATCTCAGAATGAAGAAGTCAGTATTATATATTGATACAGAAAATGGCCAAGAACAGATCATGGACCGTTTTATTCAATCCAGTATCAATAAAACTAAGAAGGAATTATACTCTGGTGAGTATGATAAACTTGAGGCAAAGCATTTAAGGAAACTTGCAAGGTTTGGAGTTGAATTAGTAGTTGAGCGTGTACCAGCAATGATTACTAATACCACTTATATAAGGGAAAAGATAATTCAACTTCGTAATCAAGGAATCGATATTAAAGTTCTTATGGTTGACTACGCTGGTAAACTTGCATCAATAGCGGGGGATAGGGAAGATTTCGAAAGAATATCTAATGTATACGTAGATCTTCAGAATCTGGCAGAGGAATTACATTTAGACATTATATGGACTGCTCATCACATTACTCGTGAAGGTAAAAAGCATAGGCTTACTCGGTATGATGAGAATGATATCTCTGGTTCAATTGCAATCGTTCGTAATGCCCAGGTTATCATGGGTCTTAACTCTACTGAGCAAGAAGAAAAAGATAATATTCTTCGAGCTGAGATAGTAGTACAAAGGGATGGTCTTCCTTCCGGTAGAGCATTATTCAAATGCGATGTCGAAAGGCAAAGATGTACGGAATTTACAAGGGAACAACGTAAACAATATGATGAGGTATATGGTAAAAAATTGGATGAACAATTTAAGAAGAGCACTAATCCAGATGCGGATTCTAAGAAAAGGGAAAGGACTACTGGAGACATTTAAATGTAAGCTTGGATATCATGAATGGGTAGCTGTTCATTGGGCTGAGTTTAAACAGAGACCTCGTAGGGCAATCTTTTCTAAGAAAGGTGGGAGAAGAAAAGCCCAGTATTATGAGAAACGATATGTAAAATATTACTGTAATATATGCGGGAAGAAAAGATATGAAAATAACAAACCAGTTTAAATCTAGACTAAGGACATACTTTATTAAACGATTGGGAGCATTCGATTATAAGCACGGATGGTTACGCATTCCCACTTGCCCATATTGCGGGAGAGAACAGAAGTTGGGAGTTAACCTTTCTATGTATAGAACCAATTGTTTTAGATGTAATGCCCATCCTTCTCCTGCTCAACTAATAATGGATATAGAAGGATTTACTGAGTACCATGAACTAATTAATTTTTTGAACAATGGCCAATTTGATGAACTACAGTTTAAGGAAGAGAAAATCGAACTTGCCGAAAGTAAGCCAGTATATCTCCCTGAGGGATTTAGAAACATTTCGCTCGGGGATAGCCAACTTGCAAAAAGCATTCGGGGATATATCAAGAAACGCGGATTTAGCCTCGAGAAGTTTTCAAGATACGGTATCGGCTATGGAACAAGCGGCTCAACATATGGGTACCTTATCATCCCGTTTTATTATCGAGGACAACTTAGGTATTACAATGCTCGAAATGTTATCGGCAAAGGGCCCAGATATAATAACCCAGACAAAGATATCACCGGTTTGGGAAAACAATTTATCATCTTTAATCATGATGCGTTGGAGATGTATCGGTCGGTATTCATTTGCGAAGGGGCACTTAATGCTCTCACAATTGGGGATAGAGCAATTGCCACAATGGGCAAAGCTATATCTGCATTCCAAGTCAATGAGTTACTTAAATCCCAATGCGAAAGATTTATTATATTGTTGGACCCAGACGCAAAAGAATATGCCATCAACTTGGCTCTCAAGCTTGTTGCATATAAAAAAGTCAAGGTGGTGTTTTTACCAGACGGAAAAGACGTAAATGATTTAGGGAGAAGTCAGACACTTAAGTTAGTATATGCTACCAGGTACCAAAGTTATCAAGAATTGATATCAATCAGAAATTCATTGAAATAGGGAGTTCCTATTATATTATAAAATAATATATTTATGCGTGAACCATCTATCCATATAACTAAGTCTCAATTTGAGGAAATATTAAATACCCTAGAGGTAGATAATTTCCCAGTTGAGGCTTTTTTTGTTATTGCTCGAAAGGAGGCAATAAATCATAGAGCAGTCTTAGTTTCTAACAATAAGAATACTAAGAAAGTTTCTAACATTTTACTAGCATCCAAGGGAGATGCTGCCCTTGTTGCTGATATTTTATACGCAACTCGTATAAAGTTAAAGCATAGGGGAGTTCGTAAAATAAATGAGAGTAATTCCCGAGAATGGGCAAATTGTAAAAAGCTTGCAGAAGTATGTAATACCTTTTGTGAAGATTTTAAATTTGATACCCGGGAAGGTTTTATTAAATACATTGAGACTGGGTTAAAGAGAATGACTGATTATCGTAATGTTATGCAAAGGTTATTATCCATGCAGGAGAACATTACTAATCAGGTAGAGGCCGAATTAGAACTCAAGGGGGATAAGGACCCAGGCTTTACCAAAGACATCCATGATGAATTCATAAAAAGAGTTGCTAGTGTTACTGGTATTTATGAATCTTATGAACATCAGCCAGAGAAATATGTTCACTTTCTTAGGATTCATAATCTAATGGATGAAAAGGATTGGAATGTATTTCAATTTTTGGATGCCCAGTTCGAAGCTCTTGCTTGGTGTAATGGATTACCAGAACCAAGTCAGATGTATAATGATAAGGCTATCGAAAGATATAATAAATACTTATATAAAAATAAAGATAAACGAACCTTAGACGAGCCTCAAGTAGAGGGGAGTCTTTGGGATAAAATAAGAAAATGATATGAAAGGTTTACAATTTTTCGGAAACAGAGTAGAGGATGCAATGGGCATGGATAAAGCCACTAAGGGTGTAACGGTAATTATCAAATGAGTAAGATAATTATTCAGAATGGGAATATGTGCGAACTTGACTTACCTCTTAAGTTCGCACAGAAACTTTATAATGAGTTTGCCATTCGACATCCGAATGCTTTCTACTTACGTACAAGGCAAAGAGGTATGCAGAATTGGGACGGTAAGATTCATTACATCACCAAGACTGGGCAATTTAAAATAGGTTTACTTCCCAAAGTATACGATATGTGTATTGAGATGGGGATTAAACCTAAAGTTGTAGATATGAGACAACCTTTACCTAAAGTCAGTAAAGTAGTTACGAATATAGGCAAATATAAATTAAGACCAGAGCAAGAGAAAGCTGTTAAGGCAGTTATCAATAATAAGATAGGGAATACACCTTTTCATATTGGCGTATTAGATTACACTGTTAATGCAGGTAAAACACTTATCATGTCGTCTTTATATTTATCCTATAAGAAGCAGTTAAAGACTTTGCTAATAACTAATGATTCGGATTGGTTAAATCAAGCTAGAGAAGAATTTAAGCAATATCTTCCCGGAGAGGATATCACTTTTGTTCAAGGTAAGGTTTTAAACTGGAGTAATTTCACCATAGGTATGGTTCAGTCTATTTCGAGGAATATGAGATTCTATCAAAAGGAATTATCTCAAATAGATATGGTACTTGTAGATGAGGCTGACCAAGGAGGTAGTAAGCAATATCAGAATGTAATCACTCGGTTATTTAATACCAGAATTCGTATAGGATTATCTGGTACCATTTATATGAGCAAGCTTGCTAAGGATAAAGTTAAGAATATGAACCTTGAATGTTTCTTTGGTAAAGTGATTGCCGAGTTTAAACTTAAGGATTCTATCAAAAAGGGTTACTCAACAAAAACCGTTGTAAAGATGGTACCTGGTAAACCCTGGTATGGTAATTGGGAATCTGATTGTATTTCCTATAAGGAAATATACGATGATTCAATCACCAATTGTTATACAGCTTGGTTAATGGCTTATAATAGATTACTATGGAACCTTAATCAAGGCAGATACCCTGCTCTCGTAGTATGCAAGCATATTGCACATTGTGAAAATCTATATAAGTTCTTTAAAAAGAAACTGGGCGATGCCTATAATATTGCCTATGTGCATGTTAATACTCCTTCTAAGTTAAGACAACAAATAATGAAGGATTTTAGAGAAGGTAAAATAGATATCCTGGTATCAACTACAATCATTGCTCGAGGTAAAAACTTTCCTAAGCTTAAGTACTTACTCAATACCGCAAGTATGGATTCACAAGAAAAATCCATTCAATTCCTTGGTCGTTTGGTAAGAACCGATGAATCTAAAAATAAGGTATACCTTGATGACCTTCACTATCCCGGGAATTATTTAGATAGGCACGGTAAACATCGGAAGCAATATTATCAGAGACAAGAATTGAAAGTAATACTGTTAGATAAGCTATGGAAGAAACATCCTAACCATAGCCTTATTAAGAGTTAACTAGAAGTACTATGAGTATTTACTTTTTCTCCGTAGGAGGAAAAGAAGATTACAATTAATAAGCATATAGGCATTATGAATAATGATAAACTAATATGTATCAGAGATGAGGATGATAATAAACTAACTACTCTCTTATCGGATGGTTGGAGGATAATCCAAATCTCTGCATCAGGTATTTATTGCTGGGTACTCTTAAGGAAACCCAATAATACTAAAAAGAAAATCAAAGGCTTTCAGTGATGGAGAAATATATTTTAATTACAGCGGTGGTTATTATGATAATAATACTCGCTTTAGACTTCATACTTTCTAAGGATGGCTATCAATGCCATTCATGTAAGAAACGTTTTCATAAAGAGGATTTGGAAATCAAGGGATGGCATTTCAAAGAATGGGTCTGTCCCAATTGTAAACACCTTAATTATACTTATGATGAGGAAGATTAAAGAATGGTTTAAGTCTCTCGTTGTTGGGGAGGTACCCAACCCTAAACATGTATTCAACTGTAGAGATTTGATATGGATATCAAGCTTGGAAACTTCTCAAAATACTCCCGAATGCTTTACTCATTATTTCTATCTGTACTGGAGTAATGGTATGGTGGTCAAAGTATGCCAAGAAAGTCACGATAGAAATTCATACCAAGAATTATATAAACTCAGGGAACTATTTATTAATAACATCGGTTATTCCTATGTTCCCATAGAAGATAACAGTGAAATATACTTTATAAACGTAAAAAAGGACATATAATGGCTAAGAAAAAGAAACAACTTCCTGACTTATCGAAGCAAGATATTCTTACTCCCATAGATGTAAGTACTCTGGGGACTAATGGAGACCCTTGCTTTGGTATTGGATATGATTTATCAACTAAGGAATGTAAGCTATGCGGAGACTCAGAATTATGTGCATTCAAGATGTCACAGAACTTGAACATTACAAGAAAAGAACTTGAACAGAAGAATCAATACAAGGATTTAGATGTACTTGAAGATACCGTTGGTATCAAGAAATACATCCGAGGCTTGATTCGGAAAGGGAAAGATAGAAAAGAGGTTATTACCAAAACCGTTGAGAAATTTGAAGTACCAAGAAAACGTATTAGAGAACTTTATAAAGAGTGTACTAAATAATGAAACCAATAGAGATGATATGGGCTATGTTCAAGGTATACCTTAACAACCCAAACTATTTTGTAAAGCAAGAAGATATACTTGCTAATTTATGTATGGAGGGTTCTACCGATGTAATCAGGATGTGTAATTCATTGGGAGTACATGTTTCTAGACCCGAGAAATTAACCTTTGGACAACTTTTACGTAAATGTAATATATTATGAACAGATTTAGATTTATCAAAGTAAGGGAGGTAGTATCTCCCAACAGAGCAAACCCAAATGATGCTGGGTTAGATTTTTATGTACCAACCAACCTGACTTCAGAGGATATCCATTCTAAGAATGAATTAGATTCAGGAGGGTATGATTTGGATATCCCCTTTAGTGAACATTTCGTAAGGCATATAGCTTTACAACCTGGGCATAGGATACTTATCCCATCGGGTATCAAAGGTTTGCTAGAACCTCCTGCATCTATGTTAATGGCAGCAAACAAATCTGGTATAGCTACTAAGAAAGGGTTAATCTTTACTGCCGAGATAGTGGATTCCCCTTATGTTGGAGAGATACATATTGGGATATATAACACTTCTCAAGAAATTCAGGTTATCGAGGCTGGTCAAAAGCTGGTACAATTTATTCATGTACCCATTTATATTACTGAGCCAGAGGAGATTCAGCAAGAGGAGTTTTATACTGAATCACAAATGTGGGGAAGCAGAGGAGATAAAGGATTTGGTTCATCTCAAAACATAAAATAGTGGACATAAGGAATATAAATGAACAAGTGCCTCAGGTAGAAGAAACTGAGGCACGGATACTACAAGAAATGTATGATCTTGGGATAGAACAATTCTCTGGATATAAATCTATAGAGAAGTTACCAGATTATCCCTTAGATATAAATAACCCAAAGAATCAAGTTATTCTAAAGGATTTTATTGGTAGAGTTATCGAAGAATTAACCGAAGGATTCGAATCTACCGATGAAGTAGTATCTATATATCGTGATTATGGATGGAATAATGATTGCTTAACCTCAGAAGAATACACTCAGGTATTAAATCATCTAGCAAATGCAAATGAGGAACAAGCAGATGCCTTGGGATTCTTCTTTACTTTGCTTTTGTATTCTAATATATTGCCAGAAGATATATTAAAATATCAAGATGCCAAGAGTTTATTTGAGGTAATGGCAATTGGAGTCAAAGACCTACTCATCAAGTACCCAGATCATCGAAGTGTAAGGAAATATCCTATATTAAGTTCAACTGATTGGGCAAGAGAGGATAGAGCAGAGTATGATAAGATAGTTTCTTATACCCCAGGTTTTCATGAAATGAGCGAGATATCTCATGAAAATGAGAAGCTATATTTATGGGAAGTAATATATGAACTCAATAAAGCAAGGAACTTCCTTAAATGTAGACCCTGGAAACAAACTCAAGTAATGACCAAAGAAATAGATTTTCAGGAATCATTAGTAAAAGCTTTCTATCTCTATATGGGATTCTTAGCCATGAATGGGTTTACTCCTTGCGGATTATTTAGTTTATTCTTTAAAAAACAACGTCTCAATTTATGGAGGCAAACTACAAATTATTAGTAACCAATTAAAAATCAGCCAATTATATGTCGGGTTGGAATAAGAAATTAGAGGGGCTTCAACTTAATACGGAGGAGTCCCTCCATTCGTTAGAATTTGCTACTTCACAGGAAGCATGGGAAAAACTCAATGAGGGATTCCTAAGATTAGACCCAATCCTATTTGGGAAAGGAGCTATGGCTAATAGTGGGGTAGCAGTAGTGTATAATGTATTTATAAAAATACGAAAAGCATGGGTAGACCCCGAATTTGATTATGGGAGATGTTTCAATTACAAAGAAACTAAGTGGACTAGCTTATTGAATAACTACATAGATTTTAATAAGCTTGACTTGTTGCGTAGTAAACTGAGAGTACTGAGAAATAAGTACAATCAGAATTACAATATAACCTATATGTTTAACAATCATCATGATAACGGAAAGCAATGTCTAATAGCAGCGACTTTTTCAAAACGATTCGGGGAGGACATCCCAGTTATTACAATGGTAGTTCGGGCTTCGGAGATTACCAAGAGGTTAATATTCGATTTCCTATTAATTCAACGAATGTCAGAGTACGTATATGGTCCGGATCAGTCAGTACAAATCAACCTATTCGCGACTCAAATGTACGGAAATGTGGAGACACTTCTAATGTATCATACCCATAAGCCATTGAAGAAGGTACTTAAGGGGGCAGAAGAGAATGCTTGGAATAAGAGAATAAAAGAGATATGGAAGAAATTCCAAAAGGGTACAGAGAAGGAATTCTCTTCATTCAAGGTATTCTTTAGAAGTTTTAAAGTGCTCAGACCAGATTTATATGAAGAAACATATAAATCAATGAAAGCAAAAGAATTACTTCTTGAATACGAAGATATTGAATATCCCGAGAATGTAATTTCTTACTCTCAACGTAAAGCCTATAAGAAGAAACTTTTAAAACAAAAGAACAACAATGGAAGCTAGGGAATTTTTAAATCAGAAGCGTATAGGATTAGTAAACAAATTCTATTACCAAGTTTTTGAGATTAAAAAGAACGGGGGAGAACCAGATATACCCTTGTTATTAAAAGAGGTAGAGGATTTTGATGATTTTGTCGCTATTGGCATATGACCTGGGTTAGTTCTACAATGTCATACAATTAAATATTTATATTATATGAGGATATATTCTAACAGTTTTGAGTTAATGTCCGAAATGGGCAGAGAACTCAACAGTTATGGTCAACTTGTAAAACCAAAGACCTATCAAAATAAAGTCATTGAAGGTAATGAGGATTTTATTACTAAAGAACTCATTTGCCAACAATATTGCTTAACTTCATTGGGAGACCCGGTATGGTTATTCGTATTCTCTCATTCAAGAGAATGGGCAGATGCAGAGTTCCAAGAAAGAATATCCCCTAATGATATAAATCCAGGAGAAGCTTGGAAATTAAGAAAAGATTTATGGGAACAATTCCTTGATGATAAGGGTAGGTTCGATTACACATACAATGAGAGAATGGGTGAAGTATTAATAAAAAATTTAGTTCGTCTTTTAAAGAGAGACCCAGATACAAGAAAAGCAATTATACCAATATTTGAGCATGATGATACCTTATACTATGGTGGTAGACAACGTATTCCTTGCTCTATGTATTATGATTTCCTTATCCGTCAGAATGGTAAAGGAGAGAAGGTATTACATATTTGCTATCATCAAAGAAGTTCGGACTTTGCCCAACATTTCGGTAATGATATTTATTTAGCTTGGAGATTAATGGAATACGTAGCTCAAGAAGTAGGTGTAAAGCCTGGTTATCTATATCATACCATAGATTCATTGCATATATACAAAAAAGATTGGCATTTCTTATCTTGTAATTTAGAGGATTTGAAAGATGAATACTAATAATGAGGGATGTATCTACTACTGGTGGGTATGTCCCCTTTTCTATTTTAAAATATGGAGACACGGTATCATATTATAAAGAACAAGAAAGAGCTTAAGAAACTTATTGCTTGTTGTAAAGCTACTGGTTATGCTTGCTGTGACTATGAAACAAATGCAGAACCAATATACAACAAAAGTTTTAAGCCAACCATACTTTCAGTATCTTGGATGCCAGGATTTGGTGCTTCTATTCCCTTAGACCATTTCCAAACAAAAGAATATACTTCACCTGGGTGGAACTGGAAGAAGATGTTAAGGAAATTTGGGGAAGAGGTAATCGAGAATTATGAGATAACTAAGGTTGCATGGAACTGGAAATTTGATGATCAGATAAATCAGAAGTATCAAATATTCTATAGGGGTACTTGTTTAGATGGTATGCTTGCAAAATATGTTCTTAATGAGGAAAAACCCCATGACCTAAAATCAATGGTAAGAAGGTATTTGCCTGAGCATGGTAATTATGAGAAACAAGATGCTTTTGATAAAATACCTTGGGATAAAAAAGAATTAGACCCACTTTGCCATTATGGGTGTCAAGATACAGATTATACTCTTAGGTTAATGATATTCTTTGAGAAGAAGTTGGTGGATTTAGGTATGTATTCGGTATTCCGTAATTTATTCATGTGTAATTCACGAGTACTAACATCGGTAGAAAAGGAGGGTTTATATCTAGATACTGAGTTCAATAAAAAGCTTTTGGAAGAATATAAACCAAAAATAGATGCTGCTAGAGACGCAATATACGCTTTGCCAAGAGTAAAGAAATTCGAAAAGAAGTATAACCAAGAAAAGATTGATAAATATATTCAGTCTATTGAAGACGAACTTGAAGAGTTAGATTATAATGACCCAAAAGATAAACGGAAGATTGCATCAAGGGAACAGAAAATCTCAAATATCAAAGCAGGTATATTCACAACTAAAAAGGAACAAGAATTAATAAGGCCCATTAATTTGGGTAGTCCAGTTGATTTACCTGCATTGATGTATTCGGATGATGGCTTTCATTTTGATGTGATTAAGGATAATGAATCTGGTAAACCAAGTACTGATGAAGAAACTCTTACTAACCTTAGGCTAACTATTAAAAAGCCCGATTCACCAAAGGCAATATTCCTTGATAAGCTTCTTGAATTACGAGGGTTAGAGAAAATGTATAAGACCTATATTTATGGATGGTGGGAAAAGGTACAAGATGATTCTAGATTACACGGTAGGTATAATATACATGGTACAGACTCTAATCGGTTTAGTTCTGCAGACCCAAATATGCAGCAGATACCAAAGACATCTGTAGACCCCAATATCAAGAAACAATTAGTTGCTCCTCCTGGGTATTTATATATGGCATTTGACTACTCTCAAGCAGAGTTAAGAATGATGGCTCACCTATCTGGCGATGAAACCTATCTTGATGCTTTTGCAAAGGGGGCTGACCCTCACTTGGGTATAGCAGCAGCAAAATACGGAGTATCAATTGAGGAAGCATCTAAAATATACGAAGATGAAAATCATCCTGACCATAAATTATGGAAGACTAGAAGAAAACAAGCTAAGCAAATTGCATTCGGTTTGATTTATGGTATTGGGGAAGCTTTACTTGCAGTAAAACTATCCGACCCAAAAGCTGGTATTATAGTTACTAAAGAAGAAGCTCATAAAGAAATGGCAGAGTTCTTTGAGAAACATCCAAAGATACTTAAATTCAAAGAGAAGCAAGAGAAATTCCTGCGTAAGCATGGGTATTATACCCAGTTATTTGGTACTAAGAGAAGATTACCTCAGATATACTCAAACGACAAACAAGAAGTTGCTTATGCTATTCGTTTGGGACTTAATTTCCCATGTCAAGGTGCTGCAGCAAATATGACCAACTTTGGGGCTATTCTTGTTTATTGGTTAATGAGACAAGGTAAATTACCCCGTATGCTTGAAGTAGCAACTGTTCATGATGCAGCCTATTTTTACTCAAAGCCTGAATATATTAATACTTGGACTGTTTTTAAAATATGGGATATATTGAGAAACCCTAGTACTAAGAAATATTTTGGTTTTCAAGTGGATGATGTAGATATGTCAATGGAGTTCTCTATTGGTAGGTCAATGGCAGAAGAATTACCTTTTATTCCTGGGTATGATTATAGAAAGATGCTTCAACCAGATTTCTCAGTAGAGGAGTATATGGAAGAACATAAGAAGTATAAGAATGTAATCATTAGGGATTATCCTAAATTGTTTAGTAAAGAGATAAAGCAGTATGAGGAAGATTTTAAAGGGAAACTTAGATTGCATTGGTTGCCCTAATTACCATGTTACCAAGAATGGTAAGGTATATTCTAATTATAAGGGTAAAGGTTGGGTAAAATTATCCCTTAATCGAATTAAAAATAACGGATACGTTATAGTTTCTATTAGGGATACGAATGGATATAGGTATACTTATAACATTCATCAATTAGTAGCATTAGTATATGTACCAAACCCAAATAATCATAAGTATGTATGTCATAAGGATAATATAAGAACTCATAATCATTATAAGAACTTATATTGGGGTACTGCTAAGGAAAATACTCAACAATGTATTAGAGAGGGTAGGTTTAAATTTTCAGATACAAAGTTAAGTAGACCCGATATACTTCAATTACTTTATGAGTATGATACTGGTATGATAAAAGCAAAACTTGCTAGGAAGTATGGGATATCACCAATGTTAGTATATAAATATATTAAGAAAAGAAAACGTTATGAAGAAGATTTTAAACGGGCCCACGGTATGGAGGGCTAAATGCCCAGTATGTGATTGCGAATTTGAATATGATACCAGTGAAACTTTTGGGGTTTATAATAAATCTGGGGATTATTTTAGGATAGTACAATGTCCTAATTGTAAAACTAATATAAAGCATTCAGATTCAGTACCTACCATTACAGGAGTGAAAAGAGAAGATACTATGTATATATAAATAATATAAATTTATGGAATTATGGCAACACAGAAAGAGATTGATAATGCAAGTAAGTTAACTGCCCTTACTTATATGGTTGCAGGTTGCTTAGGTTATTCTATAGAAAATTTACTTAAGTATTTAGATGTGGTTAATCTAAGGTTGAGTGGACAAGAAAAAATGTTACTTAACCGATTAAAGACTCAGTTATCTCAAGTACAAACTAATCTTACTACTTTAGAGGGATTGGCTTTTAAAGTAATGGCTACAGATGAGGATGGTAAACTTGCTTATGAAGATGCCACCCATATTTATTGGGCTGCATTTTTAGCCTTACTCGATAGAGGTGGTACTGATAACTTATGCGACTTAAGATTAATGGCTTTGGTAGATAAGATAAGCATCTATAAATCTCTTCTTAATTTGCCTGGTATGAAACTCTCTTATCAAATGGCTTTTGCTCAAGTAACTAAAGCAATAAGCAAAGGGGAATTTAGTAAAGAAGACTTTAAAAACCTATTAGAAGTTTATGAAGACGGAACTGAAAAAACTAAAGGTTAAATTTGAAGGTAAACTTATTGAGATTGATATTCAAAAAGAATTATCTATCAATGAGAATATCATTAACTCTCAGCTACGAGAATCTCCTTCTAGTTATTATGTACTTGCTTCTTTGAGAGATAAGTATATAAAAGAACGAGATGCTCTAGCAAGGGAAAAAGAAGAAGCTTATTCGAATGCTTGGTTATATTATAAGGATGCTAATGAAAGATGGAATAATGAATACGTATCTCATAAGGCAAACCTTAACAAGAAATACTCTTCTATCAATGAGAGGTATTTGAAAGCTGTAGAAAAAGCAAATAAGTTCATAACTATATGTAAGTGCTATGAGTCACGCGAAAATATATTAAGAACTATTAATGCGAACCTAAGAAAAGGTTAACCCATTGAACTATAAACAATTACTAACTTTTAAAAACAGTATTAGAATATGAATTATTCAATGACATTTATCTCACCCCTTGTAGCTGAGAAATTTAATCAAGAATTACCCGGATGCCCAACAGAAAACCGGGTACTTATTTTATCTCCCAAGGAGGTAAACCAAACTAAATCTGGTTTGATTATCCCTGAACAAGTAAAAGAGGGAGTTCCTCGTAAAGGGGTTGTAGTAAAGAGTGGGGAAATTACCGAAGAATACAAAACCTACCGAGAATTGGTTGCTGTAGGTAGAATAGTTACCTATGGTTTGTATGCAGGTAAAGAACTTGAATTCGAAACGGACAAACTATCTCCTGCTCTCAAACAACTTTTAGAGAAAAACGTTCTTACCGTATTGAGTATGAACGAAGTAGTTTACTCAGAACCGAATAATTAAAACTAATCATTATGATAAAAGACAAGAAGAAAAAGAAAGTTTCATCAGAAGGACTTTCTACAAAAGAAAAGATGCTAGCTAGAAAGAAACAGCTAGAATCCAAGGGAAATGGTAGTGGGTTAGTATATCCAAAAGAAGGAACACTGAGGATGAGAATTAAATCTCCGGGTGATGACCAAGAATTGGGTATCGAAATTATTCAATTCTACCTGGGTGGCAATTTGGGAGGAGTTATATCTCCGGCTACTTTTGATGAACCTTGCCCATTCATGGAGAAATACCAAGAATTGAAAAACTCTAAGGATGAAGATGACAAGGAACTTGCCAAGAATTTGGTGCCAAGAAGAAGATATGTCATCGGTGGTATCATTTACTCAGATGAAAAGGGTAGTAAGGTAGATTACGAAGGCAAAGATAAGGGAGTTTTAGTTCCTCGCTCAGTATACCAGGATATCATTGACCTTTACCTTGATGAAGATGAGGCAGGTGATATGACAGATCCCAAAACTGGATATGATATCAAGGTAATTCGTTCCGGGTCTGGTAAACTAGATACCACTTATTCTGCCCGTGCTTGCAAACCAACCAAGTTGGACAAGAAATATCAAGGTACAATTGACCTTGAGGGGATAGTTCGTTCTCAAATCAAATCCTATGATGAGTTGGAAGATTTACTTTCACAGTATCTAAATGAAGACCATGGGGATGACGATGATGACGATAAGTCAAAGAAGAAAAAGAAAAAGGGAGTTCACAAAGACCATTACATGGAAGATGATGAACCTAAGAAAAAGGAAAGAAAATACAAATCGGATATTTAAGGGTTAGTAATATGGTTTCATTCGAAGGTGGTAATTAGATTCGTTCTGTTATCACCTTCTTTAGTTTAAAGACATTACATTATGGCAAAGAAATCTAAGGTTGGTTTAAAAGTACCAACAGCAAATGAGATGGCAAAGAAATATGGAAGTATGATTAAATTAGCTTCAGAAGTTACTGATACCGATTTATATATACCATCTACTTTCTTTGCTTTGAACTACTTATTCGGTAAGGGTATTCCTTATGGTAAAATCGTTGAGATTGCTGGAGAGGAATCCTCTGGTAAATCTTTAGTGGCTTATAACTTTGCTTATGCTACTCAACAACTTGGAGGTCATGTGATATGGGTAGATGCTGAACAATCCTGGATGAATTCATGGGCTGAAATCAATGGAGTAGACCCTGCAAGAGTAACTATTGTTAATGATACCCGTATTGAATATATTGCAGACGTAGTAGCAGACTTAGCAATTTATTTACGTTCTCAATTAACTCACAATGAACCGATACTCTTAGTAATCGATTCCATTGCAGCTACTGACTGTACTGATAATATAGATGCTAAGATGGTTGATGGTAAGGCAGAGATGGGAGGTAGAGCAAAGGCTCTTTATAAATACTTTCGTATCAGAAGTGAATTATTCTACAAACTGGGAGTATCTCAGATTTATATTAACCAATTAAGAACTGCTTTGAATGTCGGATTTGGAAAAGATAACACAACAACTACAGGAGGTGCAGCACTTAAGTTCTACGCTTCAATCAGAGCTGCTTTCTATTCAGGAAGGTCTGTTACCATTAAACAAAATGGGAAAGAAAGGAAAGCTGGGAAACTTGTCACTATCAGACTTATTAAAAATAAAGTTGCGCCTCCTCGACCTACAATCAGCAAATGCCCTGTATATTTCAATCCTAAATTCCACGAAGTCGGGTTTGACAGATGCTATGCTTTAGAGGATGTATTAGTAGATACCGATGTAATCGAAAAAACTACTGGTGGGTATAAATTGAAAGGGAAAACTCTTGCAAGAGGGGAAGAGAAATTCCAAAAGCTTTTGGAAGAAGATGATGAACTTCGTAGAAAACTTTTACGGAAAGCCGGAGTAAATACCATAGGTACTACTAAAAAGCAACTGGAGAAGATAGAAACAAATCTATTCCCAGTCGATGGTGTAGAATATGAAAACTATTCAGATTCAGAAGAGGAGGAGGAAGACGATGAATAAGAAAGAGGTAGAAGGTATAGAGAAAGTAATTAAAGAGTACCTTAAGAAAAATTTGAGAATGGAATCTAGGGTTAGGTATCTAGATGCTTATAGCCAACCAGAGAATTATTTAGATGTATATCTTGGAGAGGAAAAGATTCAAGAAGTTTCACTTTATGAATTAGATTTTGGACGATGAGCAAGAAAACACAATTTACAAGGTCCAAGAATAAGATAGGTAGTCTGTCTTGGACTTCTCCAATCTATACTCATGGAGAAGGTAAGTATCAGAATAAAATACTTCATGATAATATCCCAGGATATCCAGGATACCACATCTCTAAGAGAGGTAAAATATATTCAAGGTGGGATGTTAATGGTAAGGGTATATTAAGTAAACGATATCACTTAAAACAACCTCATCTAAATAAGAATGGGAGGTATATAGTAGGATTATCTCAACCAGGTATAGGTACTACAAAATGGTTATTACACAGATTAGTGGCTTTAGTTTATATACCTAATCCCGAAAATTTGCCCTATGTTTGCCATAAAGATAATGTACCTACTAATAATTCAGTTAAGAACCTTTATTGGGGTACACAAAAAGACAATATGTCTCAAGCTTCTAGGGATGGGAGGATGGTAAACAAATTAAAAGGTAAATGTATCAAAGGTACAGAGATTCAAAGGTCATATATACCTAAGTTGATAGGTATGGGGTTTACTAGAAAAGAGGTATCAGAGATAACCGGGCTGGGACATCAACTAATATCAGATTATTATATTAAATATAAAAATAAATATGAAAAATAAAAAATTAATATTATTAGTTGACGGCGAAAATATTTTACACCAAAGTTTTCACAAATTTGAAAAACTTAAATCTACCGATGGCAAACCGAGTGGGGCAATATTCGGATTTTTCAAATCTCTACATATGTATCTTACAAGGTTCGAACCGGATGAGGTTTATATTTCATTCGATAATGGTCATTCACCAGTAAGGACGAAGTTATTGCCCAATTATAAGGGACATAGAAAAAATATATCTGTAGATTACGAATCATTGCAAAAGCAAAAGGCAATTATAATGAAAATGCTGGGTATGCTAAGAATTAATTATATCTTCGATAAAAAGAAATCTACAGTATATGAAGGGGATGACTTCTTAGCATACCTTGCAATTAAAAAATTCCAATCCGAGAAAATGATACTTATATCATCGGATAAAGACTTTAACCAGTTGCTATCAAATAACCTGAGGATATATAATCCCAGAAAAGATGAGATGATAAGAATGGATAACTGCAAAGAATTATTCGGTTATCATTCTCATGAAACGGTAGAGTACCTTGCAATGGTTGGAGATACCTCCGATGATATACCAGGGTTTCCGGGTATAGGCCCAGTAAAGGCAAGAAAAATCCTTGATGAGGGTAGAATTGAGAAGTTTATTGCCCAGAGTAAGAACAAAGAATATCTTCAAATATGGAAAAGGAATGAACAGTTAATCGACCTTTTCTGGTTTGTAAGACATAATCCATTGGATAAGTTACCAATTAAGTCAAAGAAGAAGTTTAAGTATGAGAAATTCAAAGAACTTTGTATCGAATACTCTTTAGCATCATTTTTGACAAATGAATTTATAAAACCATTTAAAGCATTACATCATGAGTAAGAGAATTATGTTTGTGGGTCCCTCTGGTATAGGGAAAACTACTTTAGCTAAGTATGTAGCTAAGAGAGAAGATCTACCTTTTATTTCTGGTAGTATGTCAGATTTATTACCTGCTACTGAAGGTGTATCACATAATGAAATATTATCCCTCGGTTCGGAGGCAATGTATAAAGCAGATTTTCAACTTCTGAACAAAAGGAATAGGTTATTCAAGGATAGAGAATACTTCGTAACTGATAGGAGTTATGCAGATTTGGCTGCTTATTTTTGGTATAAGCAATCAAGAACTTTACCAGAATGTGAAATGGAACATTTTTTCTGTCAATGTAAGACTTTAATGGAAGATCAATGTGATGTAGCAATCTTCTTACCATTAAATCTAGATACTTATAAGCATTGGTCAATGGAAGATAATGGTAAGAGAATACTTAACAGATTCTTCCAAGTTCAGATATCATCTCTTATGGGGGAATTGCTTGCAAATTGGGAAATACCCACTATTTGTATATCTGAGCTCGATTTAGGTATGAGAACGGAACAAATCAATTACCATTTAGATAGGATATGGGGAAAGAAGTAATGATTGATAATATAAAAGGCTTTCCCGGGTATCACATTACCCGGGATGGTTTGTTATATAGTAGGTATGACAAAAAGGGTGGATTAACAGATGAATATCATCAAAATAAAATATACACTCGCTCTAATGGGTATCAACAAGCCGTATTAAAAATCCGTAAATTAAACCTATTAAGAAGAGCTTATATCCATAGGTTAGTAGCTGAAGCTTATATATCTAATCCTTTAAATAAGCCATGTGTATGTCATAGGGATAATATAAGAATTCATAATTGGGTAGATAATCTCTATTGGGGTACATATTCTGAAAATACAGAACAAGCTTCTAAAGATGGTAATCTAAATGGCCCACTTAAGAAACTACGATTTATCGTATTTTCAGACCTCCATTTACACTCTTGGGGAAAATATGAAACTAGACTTAATACTGCTATTAAGGTGTTAAGGATTATATCCGATGAATGTATGAAGTATCAGGTTCCTGCTTTATTTTGTGGTGATTTATTACATGAGTCAAATAGAATTTCTAGTGAACTAGCAGAAATTCTACATGATGAATTTAAGAAGCTTGATGAAAAAGACTGGATTATGTATAATATATCCGGAAATCATACACTAAACCGAATTAACCGAATAGATAAACCCTCTTTTTCTTGGGATATCTTTTTTTCTGGGATATATAGGTTTTTGAAAAATATAGACCTAAAAAGGGTTCATATAGGTAATACCTATATATATGGAGTTCCCTATATTGATAATAACATTGGCTTATCCGAATATCTTAATAAGATTAAGTTAGTAGGAGATAAGAAAAGATGTAAGCATATACTTATGCTTCATACTGACTATCCAGGAGCAAAAGATACTGATGGCAGGGAAATAAACTCAGTAGAAAATCTCAATGTAAATACTCTGAATAAATTTGATTTAGTATTATGTGGGCATATACACAAACCCCAAAGACTTTCAAAGAAAGTATATATGATAGGAGCCCCTTATCAACAAAGAAGGACAGATAAAAATTGTAAACTTGGATATTGGAAACTTTATTCAGACCTATCCATGGAATTTGTAGAATTAAAAAGGTTTCCGAAATTTATCGATGTAGAAAGGGAAGAGGATATTAAGGATGATGGTAATTATTATACGGTAATTCCCCAAAAAGCTAGTACTCCAGTTAATAATAAACATAAGATTACTAAGCAACTTTCTAAGAAGTCTCTAGCAAAGAGATACCTAAGAGAGAAAGGTATTAAAGATGAGGTTAAAACTAATCTATTAATTGAAACACTTAAAAAGGCTGAGTCATGTTAACGTTCTTAAACTTAGAGGCAGAAGGATTTTGTTCAATAGAATCCTTACATCTACAATTAAACCCAACTTGTACCATACTTATCAAGGCCCCAAATGGGAAAGGTAAAGCACAACCTTTAGAAGAACCAGTTTTAACCGCTAATGGTTGGAAAAAGATGGGGGAATTAACTCTTAATGATAAAGTAATTAACCCAGTTACAGGTAAACCCATCAAGCTATTGGGTATTTATGATAGAGGTCTATTAGATACTTACAAAATAACCTTTTCTGATGGCTCATGTACTGAATGTGCTGGAGACCATTTATGGTCAGTATTCAAATCGGGTAAAGCTAAAGACAGACTAAGAACCTTAGATACCGAGACTTTACTAAAGGATTATAGGGTTGAGAATAAAACTGCTCCTGGTACTTTCAAGTATAGATACTCAACTCCATTAACCGTACCAATTGATGGTAATTATACTAAATTACCAATACACCCCTACGTATTGGGGTTTATATTAGGCGATGGTTGTATTTCCGGTAATAGGCTTACAGTTAGAGTATCTACCAATAGAGAGGATTGGCCAGAGATAGTTGATAGATTAAGGTCATATTTGCCAGACCCAAACCTGGTTCATGAAGGTACAGAGGTAAGAGGGGCTAAACACTTTAGGATTCATGGTTTAGGTAAAGAACTTAAGGATTTAGGATTAATTGGTTGTAAGTCTAAAGATAAGTTTATACCAGAGTTATATTTGAAATCATCAATCGAGAATCGTAGATTATTATTAGCTGGTTTATTAGATACTGATGGATGTGTTGGTTCCAAAAAGAAAATCTCAAAGGTTTCTACGTATTCATCTAAGAGTGAGCACTTAAGAGATGGTATTAGCTATTTGGTAAGATCCCTTGGAGGCCTATCTACTAAAAATGAAAGTACCCGGTTTAAGTATGGTAGGTATACTACTTCATATGTGTGTTCAATACGACTAACCTTTAACCCTTTTCTAAGGAAATATAAAACTAAATCCTATGGTGAGTTTACCAGGAGAAATAGAATGGTAAATACCATAAGAAATATTGAATATATAGGGAAAAAGGTATGTAGGTGCATTAAAGTAGATTCTTCAGAAGGCCTATATATTACCAGAGATTTTATAGTTACCCATAATTCAACTATTCTCTCTGCCTTGGTATGGGCAATATATGGGAAAAACCTAAAGGGTGTTTCTGAGGTAAATACTTGGAAGCAAGTAAGGCCTAAAGATTACAAGGGTACTAAGGTACAAGTATATTTTCAGAAAGATTCTCATACATATAAGATAGTTAGATGTCAAAAGTATGATGAAGTACTTGAGGATGGTGCTAAAGGTAAAGACAGACTTATCTTCATGAAAGATGGGGATATAGTTGATATCAAAGGGAAGGGGAAGATACAGGATTTTATAAACAGAGAGATAGGTTTATCATATACTCTGTTTATGAACTCAATCATGTTTGGTCAGGGTATAAAGAGACTTATACAAGAATCTAATTCGGATAAGAAAAAGATATTCGAAGAAGTATTTGACTTAGAGTTCTTAAACCTTGCTAAAGGCATTGCATTACAAGATAAAAATAACTTGATATCTCAAATAAATGGGGTAGAGCATGAGTCTCAAATGCTTAAGAAAGAATTAGAGGCTAACAAGGAAGCTTACTTCGATATGAGAGATAGAGAAAAATCCTTCAAGCAAAAAATTAAAGAAGAGAGAAGAGAGTTAAAGCAAGATAGGGAAAAGCTAACTAAGTTACTGATTGAAAAACAAAAACAGATTAAGGATGAAGTAGATGCTTCGCTTCAGATAAAGATTAAAAAACAAAATGAACTAATCCTTGATTTGAGGAGTAAGATAAAAGATGCAAAGAATTTATCGAATGTACCCCTTAAGAAAGTAATCAAAGAATTGGTAATACAGTTAGAAGCCGGTCACTACAAACGTGCGTTACGTGATGCTAAATCAATATATAAAGCGTTTTCTGACCTTGACAAATATGATAAAGAGTATCAAGAGGCTTTAGAGAGGTTGGAAGAACTTAGTAGTGTAAATGATAGGTATAAGAAATTAAAATCAGACTGTGATGATATTGCTTCTGATATTGCTTCTATTGACGAAGATCTGGCTAAGCTCAAGCAAGAAAAGCTTAAGGTCATGTCTCCAAAGTATAAACAGAAGCTTAAAGAGATTAGGAAAAACTTACGGAAAGTTGATGAGGATTTTCATAACAAAGAATTAGAGTTAGAGAATTATAATTGGTTAATTAATGACCCATTGGGTAATAATGGGATTAAGGCATACTTATTCGATTCATCACTCGAGTTCTTAAATAAATGCCTTGATAAGTATTCAGAGGTATTGGGATTTAGGATTGAATTTAATATCGATTTGGGTACTGCTAGAAAAGAATTTGTTACTCTTGTTGAAAGAGATGGGCAAATAATTGATTATGATGAACTTAGCGGTGGAGAAAAACAATTATGTAATGTTGCAATGGCATTTGCAATGAATGAAGCTCTTACTGCTTCTAAGGGGATTAACTTAGCATTTCTCGATGAGGTATTTGAATCTTTAAGTTCAGATAACATAGAAGTAGTTACCTCACTAATACGTCACATATTCAAAGAGAAAACTCTATTCTTGATAACCCACTTAGATTCACTTCCTCTTGGTAATACCAAAATTCTGCAAGTGGAAAAGACCCAAGGCCTGAGTAGGTACCAATTACTATAATGGTATATAAAAATACAATACACCATTATATTATGAACTCTAAGAATAAAGGAAATCGATTCGAAAGAAAAATTGCTGGGTTTTTTACGAAATGGACCGGGTACAAATTTGAAAGGAATAGAGCAGGGAGTGGAGCTTGGCATTCAAACAAGGACTCCACTTCCGATTTAACCTGTACTGATGAAAGGCATGCTCATAGATGTAAGATATCTATCGAATGCAAGAATTATAAAGAGATTAAGTTTGAACATCTACTCTTAGGTAATAAGGGATGCGATATATTGAAATTCTGGGAACAAGCTTCTAAGGATGCAAAAAGAGCAAATAAAGTTCCCATACTCTGTATGAGATATAATTCAATGCCATCAGAAGAATTTTTCTTTGTAGTTGGAAAGGATTTATCTCCCGTATTCTATAAACCACTATTCGATAAAGCCAATATTATGGTAATTGATGTACCAAAGATAGGTGAGATTCTTTATGTATTCATGGCTAGTGATATACTGAAGAATGTAAACTATAAGTTAGTACATAAACAAGCTAAGTTAATTCTTAAAAACCGGTAACCCATGAAGAAGCATACCTCATACTCATATTGTATATTTTACCTTGAAAGGAAGTACTGTGATAAAATCAATAAAGAACTCAAAGAAAAGGGGTATGACCAAATCAAGGCAATTATTCCTATGGTAAACGTATTAAGAAAAACCACAAAGGGTAAGATGGTATTCGAAGAAGTACCAGTATTATTCAATTATGGTTTTATGAGAATGCCTACTAAATTAGCATTCTCAAGGCCATTTCTTAATAAGTTACGTAGAAATATATCTGGTATCAGGACTTGGTTACGTAATACCGAGACAATGCACCCAAGAAAGAAAAAGGTAAGGATTGACAATGCAGAAGAATTTGATGATTTTTCTTTAGTGGCTACTTGTAGTAGAAAAGAAGTAAGGCGATTTAAACGTATTGCTAGAGAGAATAAGAAGTTTTCAGTAGATGATTTAGTCAATGTAAAGCCTGGAGATTACTTAGTATTACGGGGTTATCCCTATGAAGGAGTAGATGCCACAGTATTAGAGGTTGACCATCTTTGTAAAAGAGTAAAAGTCCTTATATACCCAGAAATGGGAAGGATGGAAGTATGGCTACCTTTTGACAATGTTATCTACAGTGTTTATTTGAACCATGACCCAGATAGGCTTTATGCTAATCAGGGAGAATATGACCCTAATCAGATTACCAATGAAGCAATTGATAGTATAATGAGATATAGAAGAATTTAATGTTATGAACGAAGCTCAACAAAAAGCCTGGAGTTGTTTAATTGATAAAGAACAACAATCATTATTCCTTCAACTATCAGAAAGTAAATCTTCATGGGAAGTTGGTGAAATTTTAAAGTTATCTCATTACAAGTATCTTGAAATCCGGGAACGGTCAGAGAAATTCTTTAGGCTATTCTCGGATTTTTTTGAGAAACACACTTCTATTTTTCGACCAGATTGCCCCTGTGAGAGGAATTTCCAAGATTATATGGAGGGATGTTTAGAGAAACGATTAAAAAGAAAAGAAGCAAGCTTATTCACAGGAGACTCAGCTCAATTACTCCCAAAGGTAAACTCTAAAAATATAGAGAGAAACATGAAGAGGTTAAAGGAGTCTGAGGATGAATGGGACATAGATACTCTAAGATTAATTCTTGAATTTGATAGGTGGAATAACTTTAGAATACTTCCAAGGATGCTACAACAGCCATCTGCATTTAAAAGGCGGTCGAATAAGAAGGATAAGATATATATCAAGTATCTTCTTAATAGAGTACCGGATTGGATGCACACTAAACTCAGAGAAAGATTTAGGTATAAAGTAAAACCTGGAAAGAAAAAGTATTGGGTAGCTTTAATATCTGAGGACCTATATACTGATGGTTATCTATTGTTACCAGTAAGACCTTTGGATGAAGTAGTAGATGAATTCAGTAGATTTTACATGTATGTATTCAAAACTAAAGATGATGCTGATACCTTTGGTTTTATGGTATCTAAGTTTATGATTAAAACCGAATCTGTTAAGCTTGGACAAAAATTCTGGCCAGAGTACCGTTGCTGTGTGGAAAAAGCAGTAAACTATAATCAAGTGAACAACATAGAATTCAATATTAAGAAATTGGATATGGCTTATAACACACATATCAAGAGAAAGCCTAAAAAACCTAAATCCACTGCTGCGAACCGAGCAAAAACCTCGGATTTTTATAAAAATAAATAGAGAAATAAGATAAGATTAAATTATTTATTCTTATATTTGCAAAGAAAATAAATGAATACTTAAAATATTAATGATATGGCAAAAAAGAGTAGAAAAGACATGAAAGCTCCATCCAAGGAGAAATCAAATTTCCTTGGTGCTTCTGGGAGAAACATGACTTATAAGGATTTAAAGAGAAAGGCTATCATATTAGGGATGCCTTTCCCTGATGCTTGTTCTGCTGGGGTATTTGACTTATTACATTATATCAATGTATCAGAAGAGAAGCCCGATAAATCGTTAATTGATAAATATGACGATTGGATGGATAAGCAATTAGAAAATATTGGGTATTCGAAAGATGACCCATTAAGAAATTCCAGATTAAGGCTTGGGTTTCTAGGAGAAGAAGGAGAAAATGGGCAAAGAAGAACCAAACGAGTTCCTGGGATAAAGAAACCCAGAGAAAAGAAACCACCCAGAGAGAGGGATGAATTTAATCTTATCAAGGGCACAAAGAAATCTTATGTATTTGAATTAACTGCAAAAGGTTTTGAACTTGATAGAGTTATTCGGAGAATGAAAAAGAAATTCCCCGAAGCCAACGAGAAATCTATCAATCTTTGGTATAGAATGGCAAAGAGAAATATAAATGGTAAAGCTAAAGGAAAGTAACAACGGACCCATACGACCAGATAGATATTATATATGGACTTGGAGACCAGATACCACCAATAAGATTGTTACTGAAAAGAAATTATATAGGAAACATCTAACTGGTATACCTTACTTTACTAGACACCAAGTAAAGGTTACCCTAGTTTATCTTTATGGTGTAGATGTTCTTCAATATATCCATATAATATCTGGGAGGAAACTTATAAAACAAGGCATTAGAGAATTATCCGATATGAATGGTAAACTTCTTAAAAAGGGTAGTACTAAATTCTGGTTTAAGGGTAAATTCGTAAAAGCAAGGAAGTTCATAATGCCCGATGAATATCACATGGATAAACACCGACGAAGAAGATTTATGGTACAAATGCACCGAGTCTTTAAGTCTAAAGGAAAAAAGGAATTCAATGAAAGGTACTCAATCAAACTCTATGGACAACGGCAAGGCATATCTCCCAAGTATACAAGGCAAAAGAGATTACAAATCAATCTTGCTATCCTACAGGATTTACAACAGGCTGAGTCAAGAGGAGAAAAATAAATTCGATCTGTTATTCCTGCAGTATCCCCCATTGGTAGGTTCATTGGCTTTATATTTAAGAAAGAAGATGAACATCCCAATACAAAAGGTACTATTTATCAAAGCACAAAGGGATATGCTTGAAATATTCGATGAGGCATCACTTAAATTTTTAGGGTATTTGCCTAAAGAAAGGTTTATTAAGAAGTCTCTATTATTTCAAGGGTTTGTTCCATTAGAGAGTATTAAACTTAGAAGGTCTTATGCTTATATAATGACAAATAGGATGATAGAAAATAAAATATGGGTCTACCCAATTCGATTATCCGATAACTATAAAACAATGATAAAAAGGAAATACAAATCCTATACCGAAGTATTTGGGAAGGTGGGTATTCCTGGGATAACTAAAATTAAATATAGCAATGAATAATAACGAAGGTTTTAAAATCACAGCACATCAACCAGCAAACCCATTTGCAGGTAAGAAGTTTAAGATAGTCACTTATCAAAGTGACAAGGAACTTGCCTCTCAGGCAATAACAATTGAATCTCAATTAGAATTAAAGACAACTCTAGATGAGATAAAACAATTCAATATTGCTCAGGAGGGATTAGTAAAATCTGGGTATACTCAGAAATCCATACTGGTAAAGAAACTTATAACAGAGTGATATAAATAAATTATTAACCAACTTAAACATTACGAAAATGGCTAAGAAGAAAAAAGAAGTGGAACTGAAAGAAGTTTCCAGAACAGAAACCAATGGTGCAATCATCATTAAGTACGAAGACGGCTCAGTAAAGATTATCCCTGCTCCTATCATGCTTTCTGCCGAAGAAGCCGAAGACCTTTTTGGTTCTGAATCCGATGACGAGGAAGAAGAAGAAGAGGAAGAATCAGACGATGATGATGACGATGAGGAAGAAGAAGAGGAATCGGATGATGACGATGAGGAAGAACTGACCGGTGAAGAACTTGCCGAAATGGACTTCGAAGAACTTGAGGATGTCTGCGACGACAAAGACCTTGAAACTGACCCAGACGATTACGATGAAGACGAAGTCGAAAAACTCCGTAAAGCAATTGCCAAAGAACTCGGTCTCAAATTGCCGGCAAAGAAAGAAGCCAAAGGTAAGGGCAAGAAAGGGAAAAAGTAATCTGGTAACTGTATTCAAGATTTAAAAGAAGGTAGGGAAATTTCCCTACCTTTACTATCAACTATTAATAAACGTAGAAGTTTACTTATAATAACCATTAACTTATAAAACATTAAAAATTATGGCAACAAAGAAATCAGACTCCAAGAAGAAAGGGGATAAGGAAAAAGACCCCGAAAAAGAAGCTAAACGTAAAGCTCGTCAAGAGGCACTCAAGAATCGGCCGGCTGAACAACGCCCTAACAGTAAGCAAATCGATGTTATTGCCATTAACGACAAATCCCAGGTAATGAACTTTGGTTATCCCGTTAAGAACAAGGAAGGCTATCAGGGTGTAGTGGTTACTTCAGTATTGGTAACAGACGGTAAACCGGTATCAACTTCAGTTTCATTCGTTCCGGGAACTCTTACCGTTAAGTCTAAGAAAGGACATGGCGTTATTTGTTCTCCGAAAAACAAAAAGGCTAAGGAAGAAGAAGAGGAAGAATCAGAAGATTAATCCAGGCACATCCTAAAATAGCGATTACATATCGTCTGCAATAGTTTAAATTTCATAGAGTAACAACCCCACATTTAGGACGTTGTTCAGCCAAAAGCTCATTGCCTGTGAAGGTAGTGGGCTTTAATTTTTTATACCCATGGAAGAAGAGAAATTAGCAATTCGAAAGAATATTCGAATACTTGCATTGGATAATCTAATAAATACTTATACTGATGTACTAGAAGATAAAGAATTAAACCTGGGACCAGATGAAAGGGAACTTGCCCTCAATATAATAAATGAGGCAAGAGAAATGCTATCAGAAGAAACTCAGGAAGTATCTAACCAAGTAATGCAAAGACCCAAATGGAAAAAGACTTAAGATTATTAGTGGGAAACATTAATCAAACTCTCAGAGAATTAGATTATGTTTCGTACCTTAAAAAGGTAGCTCTTAGTAAGGGTAAGAAAGGCGAATACCAATCCCATAGGTTGAAGAGTAATTATCTGAAAAGAAAACTCATATCTCTTAAAGGAGCCCTGAATAAAAAACTTCATGGGACTTATATTGTTGCCCAATTTAATTTTATAAGGGGGGAACAGAAAGAAACTTTTGAACAAACTTTTACGGACTTATCTCAGAAAGAGGTAGAAGATATACTTCAACTCGAGGCCGTTTTAAAACAATGCAGTTTAGAAATCCTAGAAATTAAAGAAATCCCAACCAAAATTAGGAAGGTATAACTATGGTATTATGTAAATAGGAAATTCAATTATTCACCTAATATAAATGAAAATGGCTAAGAAAACAGAAAAGAAGAGTAAACAGGAATCCAAGACTCCGGAACTCACAAAGGCTAAGAAAGCTTTGGATGCTTACCTTAAAGAGAACAAGTTGGACCCTACTAAGGATTGGACCAAAGACAAGAAACATGGTAAAAAGGTTACCGAACTTGTAAACAAGCTCAATAAGGAAAGAGACAAAGTTGCTGCTGCCTATCCTGAAGCTGACCAAGAGAACAACAAGAAATTGGTAAAACTCCAGGAAAAAGAGAAGAAGGCTGCCAAAGAGAAAAAGGAAAAGAAAGGAAATGGCGGTAGAACAGCTACCAAATACGATTATCCTCTCATCGATGGAAGAGAAATGACTTCGGCTGAGAAGAAAAAATACCGTATGGAGCAAAGAAAACTTGCTTCAGGTAAGGCTCCCAAGGAGGAAAAGGAAACTAAGAAAAAGAAGGAAGAAAAGGTAAAAGAGAAACCGGCTTCCGATAAGAAAGATAAGAAGGCCAAAGACAAGAAGAAAAAGAAGGCCGCTAAAGAAGAAGATTAATAAGAGCACTTTTTACTTTTACTTATCATATTTTTGAGTATTTGTTAATAATGGTAGAAGGCCTGGCAATATAAAAATTGTTCAGGCCTTTTATTTTCTAATTAAGTCGAAAATGGAACAAGAAGTATATAAACCAAAACTTAGAATCACTACACTATCAGAGAATGGTACCCCATTATCCGATAGGTTGGTAGATGCTTATACCGAGATGAATTCAGGTCCAAAGGTACAGCATAACGGTCCCATAAGAGTAGAAGTAACTCTTACTAATAAACAAGATATTGATAACTTCAAAGAATACTTAGATAGGTTATCTGGTACATTGCCTGCTAAGGCACCTAATGTTGGCAGAGGAAGACCTGCAGGGTCTACAACTAAGGAATTGGAATCACCAAGGGAGGACATTCTTGCAGATGTAGAGAAAATGATTGAAGAGGGTAAAAGCCAACAAGATATCATTAAATATCTTAGGGGATTGGGATTTGTATTTATCCTTACTGAAGATTTTCTATTTCACTTTCCTGGATTTGAGTTCAATAAAAAGGATGTGGGAGAAGCAACAGACAATAAGCAATATCCCAATTCATTTTCTTGGATGGCAAGATGTATCAAACGGGCTAAGGACCCAAAAGCAGATAAATTTGACCCAATGGTAATCTTTGGTTTTAGCATTCTTGGGGGACCCTCGAAAAAGATTATCCCATATCTCTATAAGGAAAGGAAGAAACCATTAAGGGCCCAAGTTGGTAAAAACGTAATCTCTTTCTCTCAGGCAGAATTCACTAAACTCCCTACTTTCATGTTAGAAGATGAAAGGGTTAAATTCTCTACAGAACAGAGGCAATTACTCCTTAATCCAGAAAAGAAACCATCTAAATTCTTTATGAGATGGTCAAGGGATGTGTTATTGCCCAATTCGGTATACGAAAAGTTAAAGAATAGAGATGGGCTAATCTTTAAAAATGATTTTGTAAATGAAAAAAGATAATATACCAGGTTTAGAGGGATATTATATAAGTAGGTTGGGTATTTTATGGAGCTGCTAATCCAAACGCTAAATTAACTAAAACCCAAAGAAAGGAAATACTCTATAGAAGTAAAAGAGGTGAATCAATAGGAGAGCTAGCAAATTTATTCGGAGTATCAAAAGTAACGGTTAGAAGGGTATTAAATCCTAACCTAAGATCCTTCAATAGAATCCGCTAACACTTACCTCCGTATTTATTAAAAGAATATTTTATATAAAATAATTTTAGTATATTTGCATAAAGAAAATTTAATTATGGACAAGGAAACAAAAGACATCGTAAAGCTCATTGCTAGTATTCAGATTGAATCGCTCAACTCAATCAAAGAGGATGTTAAAAATGGGAATGACATTGCCCAAGACTTAATCAAAAAACTCCTTCAGATTGATGATGACGAAATAATTCGAGCACTAGATGAGCACATTGAATTATACGTAGAAATGGAGAATACCCCTCAACTGATAAATATGCTAAGTGAATACCAAATGCTGGTATGCTCTCACATATTATTCAGAATGGAAGATGAATGGGTACATACTAATTCTCAGGGAGTACTTGGTACCTGGGCAATCTTCCAGAGGGCAAATCTCAAATTCCACCCAGAACTAACACTTTTAAAATTTTAATATAGACATGGAAAAGAACGGATACTTAGAATTAGTAGAAATGAACACTGGAGTCGAAATGATTCCCTGCGAATCCTCTAACATTGAGGGCTTTGGTTATGACTCAAAGAAAAAACAACTTTGGGTTGCTTTTAAAGGTAATCGAGTTTATCGCTATGATGGTGTACCTTACGAAATCTGCAACGGTTTACATCAAGCAGGATCAAAAGGTAAATACCTTGCAAAGAACATTAAAAATAAATTCGAAACTACAGGTTACAGGTTATGAACTCAGAAACTAAATTCATATTGGGCCTGGTAACCTTGGGGGCAGTGATTTACTTTATTGGTGAGAATAGAACTCATCCAGTAGAAGTGAGCACTGCTCCTTCTCGTTTTGAAAGTCCAATAACCAAGTTAATCTCTCTTCAAGATAGCATGGGCATTAAACCAAAAGAAGAGAAGAAGCAATGGTATAAATATAGGGTAGAAATAGAAACGATTCCAGAAAATCAAATCTATAAGATTGAGAAATCTGGATACCAGCAATATGAAGTTTCTAGATTGGGTGAAACTTATTCCTATGTAACCTACGAATTTACCTCAGACAAGGTAATGACTACTCAAGAAGCCTATGACTTCGTAAAGAAATATCCTGAAAGATGTACAAGGGTACCCAATACATCACAAGATAACATTTACGATAAATATAACGAGGATTATGAAGATTACATAAATGACCCAGAGGATGAAATTAACTATCCTCCAGAAATCTTCGACTTCTTAGCCGATTAACCCGAGCAAATAGAAAATAATTCAAATAAAATTTTTCTATTTAAAATAAAGTTCTTATATTTGTATCAGAAAAGAAATTAATCATTTTACTAACATTTTAAATATAGACGTTATGAAAAAGAATGAAACAAAGGTTACTAACCTGGTTGCAACTAAGGTTGCCGAACAACTTGAAGGAATTAAAAATTCTAAGACTGCTAAGGCTTCTGCTCCTAAGGCCAAAAAGACTAAAAAGGAATTGGTACAAGATGCTCAAGAAGCTGCCACTAATTTTGCCAATGCCAAATTGGTAGAACTCTCTCCTAAAACCAAAACTTCCAAAAAGGAACAGGTTGTCAAGGAAGTTAAGGAACAACAAAAACCATCCATCATCGAACAGGTAATTTCTAATCGGGAAGTTAAATACGTATACCCTGCCGATGTAGTTGATACACTTGCTCGGAAGAAATGGAGACAACAAACTCGAAACGAACTCCATCGATTGGAACTTGCAATGGCTCGTATCAAGGATCAGAACTCCAAGGAATTCAAGGCTGCTGCTAAAGCATACGAGGACTTCAGGAAGAAAGTCCTCAAACCAGAACAAGTTGCATAAACCTTTATTAACCAGGTGCCCGGGATAATTATCCCGGGCATCCCAATTCATACAAAATGGATTACACTATCTTCTCTGATAAAGAGATGCTTAAGCAGGACAAAGAATTGGTAGAATTACATAAACGATGTTGTAAGTCCTATCTAATCCAACATTCACTTAAGCACTCCAAGATTAAGAAGTTCTTTATCGTTTACGATGGGTATATAAATACTGATAACGTAAGGAATTTCTTTTTCAGGCCTATAAATCTTTTCATTCAGGCATTGCTTTTAGGGCAACTTGATGAAATATCCGATTACATTAATCCTAACAAAAATGGAAAACGAAAAAAGAAACGAACCAGAAAAGTATAACGTACTTTACTGCAAAGGCAAATATCAGTATAAATCTAAATATCCCCAAATAGAAACTAAACATAAGGTTATCTATGCAGGGCCAGTAGAACCAATGGCACCCATCTGGGATAATGTATCAGATATATTAAGGAAATCTGATAGAATTTGTACTGAATCTCGAAGAGAATTAAAGAAGTTAGAGGAACGTTCACAGAATAACCTTTACTTCAAGAAAAATGGTATTACCCATATAATCGTATACAAATGTTTAGAGAAATAGTTAAAGACCTATATATAGGCAAATCTAAGTTAACCATAGAATGTAACCAAAAGGAAATACCCCAAACTACTCTGGTTCAGGATGTATTACAGAATACGGGGTTTACTGGTAATATGCCCGACTACGGTACCTATGGTAATTTCAAGGATGGGAAATTTGAGATTACTCCAATGATGCCTAAGCATTGCTTATTTATTACTGGAGTACCCAAAGGGGCAATCCTTGATAATTTCAGAGTTAGAAGAACATATTGGTCCTCTTATTATGAGGATGATGTAAGAGGGTACTTATTTCAAATTACAGATGAAAGTATACCTCGTTTAATAATCACAAACTAAATCTATATGGAAGCAATCGATTACGTAAAATTATTTAAGCTCGACCAAGAGAATTATGACTTTAAAAGGGAAGAGTTTATATCCGAATTAGGTAAAGAATTTCTAGATTATTGCCAAACCACTACAATTGGGATAGATAAAAAGACTGGCAATATATACTACTACCGATTTAGGGAAATAGTTAAGAATTTCGAAACTAAATTCTGGGCAATCTCAGAACTTAAAATAGGAGAACCATTAACCCAGAAATTATGGAATGCCTTTTTCGCTACTCAGGTAGTTCCTTTAAGGCAAAGGTTATTCCCAAAGGTTCAGAAATTAATCGAAGAGCAAAAGGGGATAACCCATAACCGTAGTAAACAAGACAAAAAACCTACGAACCATAAAAAGGCAAACTATGGCAAGGGAAATCACAGACCTGCATGGGAATAAATTTAAGGTAGGAGATTATAAACTTTGCCTTAATATTCCCATCACTGGGAAAGGTAATTTAGTATTCACCCGGGACCTAATCTCTGGTGAACCTTTTAATTTATCAGTAAGTAAGAAAAAATATAAGGGATATTTCTATAACCTATCTTTGAATCTGTATGTAAGGTTCGATTTAGAGTATATGGGTTATGATGAAAGTTCCGATATCAGAAAATCTCATTTGTATGTCAGAAAAGGAAAATAAAATGGTAAGATTCCCAAGACCTATGGGGACTACTGCAATGGCATTAGAATATCAGAAGAACCCAAATGATGAACTTCTGATAAAGATACACAACTACATTATTAATCAATGGCTGATGGGTAATGGTGTATTATGTGGTATCACCTACGATATCAATACATTCTCATACCGTATGGGTATAGATATTAACTACATACGGGTATTTATGAGAGATAGGCTATTAAGCTCTAGAATATGGGATAAAGAAAAGGCAGAAGATTTACTACAAGCATTAATGGGAGAACAACTAGCATGGGCTTTGGAAGACCGTATGGAAATAGCCCATCAGGTTAATATCCTAAGAGAATCTCAGGGAGGGAAATACGTACCGTTTATATCTGCAGAGCTGGGAAAGGCCCTTAAATTAAAGCTTGAATCCTCTACATCATTGCAGTCTATCGTACGTAATCTCACTGGAGGAAGTACTACGAATATATTTGCTCAATTCAATCAACAGAACAACGTAACACAGCAAAATGCAATTACTGTTGAAGAGGCCCGTCAAATCGTATTTGAATCACAAAGGGTATTGGATAAACCAGAAGAGGCTAAACTATTGGAAGACAGGTATGACATTAAGTCATTACCCGAAGTAGTTGCTACTAAACAAGAAGGAGTAGATACCAGTAAAGAGGGTCTTAACCTTAATAAAGCAGAGCTAATGCAAATTACTGATGATTATAAGGGAGCTATGTCTTCATTCTCTAAAGAACATCATGAACTACGTAGAGAAATCGAAATGCGTATAGACCCAGACGAAGAAGACCCAGAGTTATATCAATATGAAGACTTTGAGAAAGAAGAAAAAGAGGATGGCTCATTTGCATCTCAATTCCTCCGAAATAGTAAGCTCCCATAGTTATATCCGGATATTGCATATTTAAAAAGAAAGAATTATATTTGCATATCAATTTTAAAATAGACAAAAATATGGAACTACCAAAGACATCTTACAAAGAGACTTGGGTTAACAAGGTTAATCAGGGTACATACTTTAAATTAAAACCAACTGATACTGCTCCAGTATGGGTAAGAGACCATTATGATAAATCATCTAAGACTTATGCTTGCCATAAGTATGATGACTCAAATCACGAAAAATTTCTCAAGGGAAAAAGGAAAATATACATTGACTTTACATTTTAATCACATGAACTTATTTAGACGAAAGAGATGCTGTAGTGAACTCATTGCTATTAAAAATGGCAACTTAGTATTCAAATTGAGTAATACTCATATCAATGCTGCTTATAATACTTTACAGGCAATAATGAGGAAATCTGATATATTCGATGAGAATCTATATTTCGATGTCTATCGGGAATATCGGAAACATTATGCTATATACGACGTAGTACCATCGTTGCTAAGGTATAAGATACCCTTGATATTTTTAGATAGATACCCAAAACTATTCGATAATCAGTTTACTTTTGAGGAATTAATACCGAATAATTGGGTATATCATAGTTTACCCGAAAATTTTAGATTACCAGAAAGCTTAGAGAAAATTCTTTTAGAAGTAAGAAAAAGGGTATCTGCTTATATAGAAGGAGATATATCAGACCAGGGTTATAGGGATTTGGTTCGAATGAATTTCGTAAAACAATGGGATGTATTTAGAAAGGACCCATCTCTTATAGATTGCTATATGGATGCTCAATTGGGCATACTATATATGTGGGCTAGAGTAGAAAATAAAACAATCGTAAAGAATATAATCGAAAGAACTCAAGATGAACTAGCTCAAGAGTTCTTATTTAAATATCAACAAAATGGGGAATAAAGAGAAATTTGCTTTCCGAAAGGTTAAAATGTCGGAAGGTGTAGAGGTAGAATTTATTAAATTACTTACCTCAGTAGAGACTAAAAATGATGAGGATGTAATTAAAGCTTTTAAAGTTCAATTATCCTCTGGAGTATTAACTTGCCATGCAGAAATGTTATCTAGAACACCAAGCCAGATAATATTTCAAACATCCCAGTTCAGTAAACCCTATAACTTTTATAAAAACTGGGAACTATGGGTATTCTCTAATATCCTGGGTGTATGGACTTTAAATAGGTTTAGGATATGATTACAATGAAAAACCTCCAAGTAGAGGATATAAAAGATGAATGGTTATATAATGCCTTAACACAGGGCATCAAGGAATGTATAACTGCTCCAGTCCTAACTTTGGACCCAACAAAGCCAGAACCAATTAAGAGGGCAGAAATGATACTGGAGAATTTCTCTCAGGAAGATTCTCCAGTAGTAGCTACAGTGATTGCTCCAGGCAATTTCATACAGATGATATTACCGAAACATGAGATACTTCTCTCGGTAATGTTCATCTATAAGGAAAGGAATACCTATGTACAACTTATAATACAAAAACTTGCTTATGAACGAGAAAAGACTACCACCAAGACTAATGGTTCTGCTAGTGGTACTGAAGGGTGAAAAGGTATATAAAGTACCAATTAGGTCAGAGATAGAATTAGACCATCTAAAGGATTTCAATACACTAAGAAGAATCCTTACTCCTTTAGTACAACTATATGAACCTATGGAGAGTTCAATTATAAGAGAGGCTCTATATTTGCTAACTCCCCAATTACCTTAATAATTGAAAGGCAGTCTAATCCACTGCCTTTCATAGCGTGTACACATCCTCAGCCTCCCTAAAAATAAATTAGATATATTTTTCTATAAAAATAAAAATGCTTATATTTGCATATCAATTTTAAAATAGACAAAAATATGAAAACGAACTCAGTAACTTACAATCAGGCAGACGAACTAAATAAGGTAGTTCGCAATTTCTTAGAAAAGAAATCTACATTTGAACTTGACTCTGATGAACAGGGTAGTCTTCTTAATTTCCTAATGGGACTCTTAATCAAACTAGAGGATGATTACAAACTCAATTGCTTGGATATTAATCAGGTACAAATCTATGATACTACCTATTATTCTTTCATTTTCGAATCAATAATAACTGCCGATACTAATCCCTATAAGGGGCAATTAGCATCTGCTGCAGTTCAATTCATGAATGAATTTACCGATAACGATGGGAGGTTCATATCATTCAATCAACTCGATAGAAACAACTGGATTTTCCAACTTAATTTCTCAATCGCATGACAAAGTATAACGTTAGTCCATTAGTTGCTCGGGAGATAGAATTCTCCACGGGCACTATCTTTGGTGGTAGCTGGTGCCGATACTTTATTTCAATCACTTTACACCAAGGCTATATAGAAGCAACATGGAAAACCCGTCCTAAAAATGATTTAGAGGGACACAAAGAAATCTTTAACTCTTTACAGGAGTATCTAGATTGGTTTGCTAATCTTAAGAAAACTTACGGAAGGAGAATATCCCGTAAACAAATGGTATATGCTGCATACGATGAAACAACACGTACCTTCAGTTACAAACCCTACGAGAATTGGGCTACAAGACGTTCTAAGGAGAAATTAAATAAGCCCAAGGAACCAATACTGGCCGATGAATTATACTAATCCCCCAATCAGTTAATATACCTCAGGGAGTTCAGAAACACTAACATCCGGGCTCCCTTAATTATTGCATATTTAAAATATTATTTCTATATTTGCATAAGAGAAAAATAAATATAATTATTAACCGACCTTGAACGGGGTCACAAAACTTATTTCTTATGACAACTATTAACGAAATCTCAAATCACATTATGGGTTACTTTGATGGAACTCTTGATGCTTTTGGTTACACTGATCAATCAGTTAACGAAATCTCAAATCCGGATGAATCATACATGGGAACTCTCAATCTCCAATTCCGGGAGTATCCTATAGACGATGACGAAAAGGTAGAAACCTACTGCAGAGAATCCGATGCTTTTGAACAATACGTGATAGAATTCATTAATTCTCATTGGGATGAACATCACCCATTAAAAGAACTTAACCCTAATTCTCATTACATGTCAAACTCCTATGGAGATACTATCCAGGTACATTTCAATGATGAATCCCTTTTCATTATCATTACCATGACAGGGCAATATTAACAAAACACTCTGGGAGGCACCTAAAACACCTCCCAGAACCTCCCTATTTATAAAAATAAAAGTAATTATAGAAACAAGTTTAGAAATAATTTTGTATATTTGCAGTGAGAAATATTTCTCAAATAATTTTAAATATAGACATTATGAAAGAATTAAAAAATTTGGAGGCCATCGGGAAACTGCTTGCTTCTCATCCCATTTATACTTATGATTACTCCGATGGTCTTCTCATTAACAAGGAAGCTACCAATATCCAAGTTTACTCAATCGACTTAGAGGATGAACCTTTTGCTGATTATATCTCAGGATATATCATCACATATGCTTCAGAGGAAGTTCTCTTTGAAAATCTCAGGGAAAACATTATTTCTCACATGGACTTAACAAAGGGTGCCGATGACCAATATTATGATGATTCACCCTCACAGGTAGAGGCTATCCTATTCGGAGTTCTTCAATTAATCCCTGAACATCAGGATTATATCATAACCGGACTCAAAAAACATCTCCGGGAATTTATCCAAGACGATGAACAAGATGAGGACATGATATCCCAATATACCAATATCTACAATGCTATCGAAAAATGGGAATCAGACCACAGAGAAACAGAAATCTTCCAACAACTTGCAGTATCAGAATTATTTAACCAACTAAATAAATAATCACTATGGTAAACTTATATAAATTACTCAACGTACTGGAACAGGGCATGTCTCTGTTCCAACTTAATAAATGGAAAACCGAAGGCATCTGGTATCCAATCATCCAATACAAAAAGGAATCAGATGAAATACAGGTAGTAACTAACCTATTTGTTGCTGACCAGGAACAGTACCATATCCAACTATCTGGGAATTATCCAGAAGAATCTGAAGACTGGAACAAGTTTCTAGAGGAAAACCAATGGAAAATCTATCCCTTACTTGCAAATATAATGCAAGTCTTCTTGCCCACAGGGAACTACCAATTATTCTATACTCAATATCCACAGGGATTCATATCCATAATCGCTAAGCCCAATGATAAGTAAAGAACTCAAATCACAATTAAGTATTCTTAAGGAAACTAACCCAGAATATATTCAAACCCTAAAGGATGCCGTAACGGCATCCTATAAGGCAGAACTTCAGGCAATCAAACCCAGTTCTACCGAAGAAGAGGAACAACTCAATATCGAACTCAAGGACATAGTATTAAAAATACTATTTGGGCCTTTCTATAACTATTTCGTATCAGAATACGTAGTATCAGATACTATATGGGAAGAACAGGATAAACTAATCGAGGACTTATATTATTACTTCAAATCATGACACCGTATATTCAACAACAACTTAAAAAGCTATGTGATAATCCAAATTGGTATGACGATATGCTCATCTCATGGGATAAAAACCCAAGAAATCAAAGGGAAGCTATTTATAACTACCTTTCTCATGTACAACTAAATGGGTTACTAGAAAACACTCAGATAGTTTTTACATTCATAGATGGCGACATGAAACCAGCTTTCTATTTCGAAATTCCCAGAGATACCAATCGATATCTTATACTGGGAATCCTCGATGAAGCAGGTTATCTTCATTGCTGCCTATTAGGCCAACCAAAACAAGTGTTTAACCCTCAACTCAATTAACATCATGAAACCAACAATAACAGTAAACCAATATCCGAATCCTAACTAATGAACTAGAGCCATGCTAACAAAGGGAAAATTCCTGGTATCTTTCGAGGTACCAGGACACACTAAGGAATACACAGAGGGTTTCACCGAGGAAATGGTAATCCCATATAGAACTGAGGAACTAAGGCCATATCTAAGGTACCCCAACCAAGAAATAAACAAAAACCACCTCCACTCCCAACACGTCAGATTACAGATAAGAGAAATATTACAAATCCCACTAAGCGATATAACCATAATCGATATAATATCACTACCATGAAAAAGAAAGACCTAATATACATACCCCACCAAGATACTTGGACAGAACGTTTCCCTAATCCGGGCAGTAACAAAAATGATTACACTCTATACCTAAGTGATCCCCAAGCCCAGTACAATAAGTTACTCCGTACCCAACAGAAACTAAGAAACAAAAAGAAATGAATATCCTCTATCACATAATCCGAATAATCCTATCCGTAGGAACCATTCTAACCCTCATACGCAATGAGAAAATATACCAAGCCTACAAGTACACCCACCCAACAAACAAAATAAGGTATATCATCTCACAGCTAATAATCCTAACCTTATATACCTCATCACTAATCCTGGTATCCTACACATATAGGATTATACTAAGATACATATAATAATACTAAAAATTATGAAATCACTAATTCTACTCATCGTAACGATCTGGCTTCTAATCCTAAATGAAGAAGCCTACCTAACAAAGAAATTCATCTACAGAATGAATTTAATCATAACCCCTTTAGTATATGCCTTCATACAGGTATACCTAATCGAATAAATACCCACAAGGTACCTGGAATAAATACCGGGTACCTCCCACCCCACACAAAAACAAAACAAAATCATACTAACGCTAACTAAGGTACATAATACCTAACTAAGGTACATAATATAATACCCATCCCATCTATAACTAATATACCATCTACTAATATAATAATACCCAATACATCTATCAAGGTACCTCGCCGGGGGTTTTGGGGATTTAGGCAAACAAGGCAAGTGATAACCCCTCTACTATACAAAGCCACTCAACTCACTATATAGCCACTATACCATATAGCTCTACTACACACTTTAAAGGCAAACTCAAAAAGGCCTAAAAAGGCAAATAAATCCGACCATTAATGGCCTCTAAATCCGATTGCCTTGAGTACCCTTTATATGTATTATATTATAGATTGCATTCAAGGTAATTCGAAGGTAGGGGATTATATAATACAGATATGTTATGTAGCTTCTATGTATGTAGGTAGTATAGCTTTAGTACATCGTCGATTAATGGCCATCACAATTTACCTTGATTACCTTCACCAAGTTATTATATTATGTATTATATAATAAGTATTGGTTGGGGATTAGGTAAATAGGATATTAGGTTTTAGGGCTAAATGGTTTATAGGATTTAAGGCCTTCAAGGGGCATATTTAGGTAATATTCCTAGTAAGTATGTAATTTATTGGCTTAGTATTTATATTAGCATTATTTGTAAAGCTCTAGGACAATTTTATGATTTAGGGGTACCTAGATTGCCTAGAGCCATCAGGTATTATATAATATTAGTTATAGGTAGGGAAGGTAAATGGCCTTACTCCATTAATGGCCTCAAGGACTAAGGCAAATATAATTCAAGGCCCTTAATAACCTACGAAGGTAATTAGGGTTATTGCATAATTAAAATATAATATCTATATTTGCATTGTAATAATAACTAATTAAATATAGACGTATGAAAACAAGTATTTTAACAACTGATTTTAATTTTGCAAAGAGTATCAATCTTTCATTAATTGCTGCACCTGATGCCTATCCTTCTTATCCATCAGGCATGCTAGACTTCATTAAGCCTTACTTACAGGAACTACAGGAGAACACAACCATTCCTGATTACTTAACTCTAGTATCAATCCAAACTATCGATAACCAAGATGCTGGGGTACACATATTAACCTTTACCATCAATGACCCAGAACATTTCGATTACGATGATACTGCCGGCATCACTTGCCTTGAATACTTACGGGATACCTTTGCCTATGACCCAGAGGCATGCTTTGGTCAGGCACCTAAGGTAAACGAATTCGAAAACCTTTACACAGTAACAGTTCCTTTCACTTGCTAAATCACTAAGGGGTATCCATAACAGGGTACCCCTATTAATACATTAAATACAAATGTTATGAAAGCTCTTAATCAAATTTCAAATCTCATCATCCTTACCCTAGTAAATTACACTAGGGATTATCCATGGGCATCTTACATTGCCAATTCACTTTCACAATTCGATTTGATATTGCCAGAACTAATGCAATCGAAAGCTAAGGAAATATCTATCTACCTTAACACAGATGATTGCCTTATGGAATTCTCATCCGAAATCCCTGACCCAGAGGAAATTGAACCCGATTTTACCTTCAACATCGAGTATATAACCTTTCAGGTATACTTCGATTAATACCTTAACCCAGGCCTAACTTAGGTACCTGGGTTTTTACTTACGCTAACTTAGTAAGCCCTTATAGGCTATCCTAATCTCTATAGGCTTACCATAGTCCCTATATGGCCTTATTGAATTAGGACCTAATAGGTTTATAGAGGGCAATAATAGGGATATAGCTAATCGGCCTTAATTCTTTATCACCTTAGTCCATTAATGGCCCTATCAATATACAGGTATATAATACACTCTCAAGAGGACAGGCATAAGCCATATAGGATTATTCCATATACATATCATATATGCCCACTACAAGGCGTGTGAAGATTACCCTTGTGAACCCTCAAAATTAAGTGCAAATATTAAGTGCACAATATTTTCTATTTTATGAATTTTTCACAAAAATAATTTTGAAAATAAAATTATTCATTTTCTCAAAAATTTTTCTTGAAAATGTTTGTAGATTAAAATAAAGTTCGTATCTTTGCAATGTGAGAAAAACAAAGCGATATTTGAATGAATTTTTAATTAAAACTTTTTAAGAAAATATTTTTCTAAAAATTTTGTAGATTAAAAAATAGTTCTTATATTTGCAATACAGAAATGAAATAAACCTTATGAGATAGTTTAATAAGTCTTGAATATCTATCAGAAAGGTTATAAAATAATAATAATAAAATATTCAAGCGTTTTTATTATGACAACACAAGTAAATAAAGTGAGTGCAGAAAAAGCAAGTGCAAACAGCAAAGCAAATAGTTTAATTGCTTTAGACGTATTGAAAAGCATAAAAGAAAAAAACGCGGGTCTTTTCAAAACTTCTTTAGGGACAAAAACAGAAATTTACAAAAAAGAACTTTTTGAGGGTGCAAACGAAAAGCAAATCAAATCGTTACGCAAAAAGTTCAGAAACGTAACTTTCAATTTTCTTTCAACCATTGCAAACAATGCAGATAAAAAACTAATTGAGGGTTTTATAGACTTTTATAAACAAGTCTATGTTTTAAACGATTTTTCTTTTTCTTCGATTGCAAGCGAAAACACTAAAGAAGAAAAGAAAGAGATATTAATAAAAGGTCTCGAAATTGTGAAAAAATCAATGAAGTAAAACAAAATCAGATAAGGAGTAAAATTTTACTCCTTATCATAAAAATAAAATTATTATGTTATTAATTTTGTTTGTTATCTTATTAGCTGTTTTTGTTAGTGCTTTATATGTAGTTTATATTCTTTTAAAGTCAAATCATAGAATAATATCTACTATTATTGACGTACAAACTTTTCAATTAATTAATGTAGAGCAATTCCTACTACTTGAACAAATAAGCATGAACTATTTAAATGAAATTGAATATACAATTTATAAAAAATTTTCTTTTAAAACTTTTTTACTATACTTATGTTATTGTTTAAACGAACAATTTGAAGAAAATTTAAACAATCATTTAGTAGGTAATTAAGAAAGCGCAAAGGGACAAAATTTTATTTGTCCCTTACTTTTTATTTTCAAATGTTAAATTTAACGGAACCGTACGCCCCTTTTAGTACCACAACTTTCGAAGCTTTCGCTATAAGAGGTACCTTGAAGGCAAATACACATTTTTAGTACCAGGAAATTTTGATACCTCGTATTAGAGGCATGCCCAGATATCCTACACCACACATGCCACATAACACACAAAGAAGCCAGAGAATAAAAACATCCCTGGCTCTCATCCACCTTATCCCTCTGGTAGATTACAATATCAAAGTTCTTTCTATAAACCAAAAACTTATAAAGATATGGAAGAAAAAACATTATTCAAACTAGCACGTGCAATTACAGATACAGGTACAGATACTGTATCTTCAAAAGGTGGTACTGTAACCTACCGTATCACTTCCCTCAAAAGGAAACTGGTAAATGGCAAAGTAGTTTCAACCTCTACACCCTCTTGTAATTTGGGCTCAGCCTCCGTAAGTTGGGCTATTTGGGGAGGAGTTACCGTTGGAGATGGTTACTTAGATGTAAAATTTAACTATTCAGAAAATACTGGGTCCTCAAGGTCTACTACTCTGATACTTGACCAGTATGGATCTGATAACAAAATCCATCTCACAGTAACTCAGGAATCCGGTATAACCTATACTGGATACATAAAAATGGTTTCAAACACACTGCCTTTAGGTGGTAATAAAGGTGATACTGCTGTAATCCTTGTGATGGCCTATTTAAATGGTAGTGATGGGTCTAAAAAGCCAGAAACTCCCCATGTGGGTAGTACTCCCGATTGGTGCGCAGTATCCGTTTCCAACATAGCTGAGAACGATTACCGGTTATCACTGACTGCTTTATCGAATAATAATACTGGAGCTAACCGTGCAGGGCATCTCTTCTTAACCTGTGGGGATACTAACCTTAGTATACCAGTAACTCAGACACAACGGGCAACATTCACTCTCTCTGGAACATTCACTCTCTCTGGATTGCCCACAGATACAGGCTACTTTCTCTTTGGCAAGGGAGCTAAGCCAAAGAATCTATCATCTCCACATCTGGTGTATATACAGGGTCTCTCAGCAACTGGTACTACTACTATGAAGATTCCATTCAGGGCCAATGACTCAGAACCTGGTTCTCTAATAGAATGTACTACTGGAGATAAAGTAGGTGTATATACTAATTCAGGTGCTACCTGGATATTCGAGGGGTCATTTATAGTACCAAGTGCAGGAGGAACAGTATCAATCTAAAAACATTATATATTATGGAAAATAAAGTTCTTAAATTAGGGGGGGGGATCTACCCAAGATGTATATGCAGAAATAGGACAGGGAAACTCTGAGAGATGGACTATCCAATCTCAAAAGAGTAAGTATGTAAATGGCAAATTGTTCGGGGTTATTGAAGTTGGTTATTCTGCTAGCATCAATACCCCGGACTATGTTCTGGAGGAAGACAAGAGTAACAATAGTATTCAGATTACTGCACGAAATGACGGTACTTCTGGGCTTTGTGTACTTACACAAAATGAATCTGGTAATAAAATAAATCTACACCTTACTACTCCTGAAAAATGGGAAATACGTTTCACCCCAACGCTCCTCGTAGGAGTCAATATGGATGCGTTTTTCAAGGTTAGTACTAATATTAGTGGTGAAGGTGGGTCAATGGCCGATGGTGATGGTACCCTATATAAGAATTGGATAGTAAATCAAAATAGAAATATGATTAATGTCTATATTTCTCCTGTGTACCCCGAAAATGATTTTGACATACTGTCTTGGTCCTGCCTTGATAAAGATGGTAATGCTTTTAGCCCTAACTACAATTTACCGGGTAATTCATACTTTACAACAAAAACAACTGGATTTGGTTCCTATACTCTTACAAAAATTTCAACTCCCTCTGTTAATGGTACTCTTATACTCTCCAGTAGTTTTAACCCCACTAAAAAATATCCATTAGATTTGAACTTTTATTGGGGACTTCCAACCTAAGACTTATATTGAGATTAAGATAATATCCCAATTATAAAAGCAATTACCCAGAATATAAGAGCCAGTGTATATGCAACAGAATACCTATGCCAGGGATACCAGCAAGTAATATAAGAATCTACTTTTAGTATTTCTGGATGTTCTTCTTCGTATTTTTTATCTTCTTCTCTAGCATTATATTTAGCCAAGATGAAGAAAGGTAAGAATACGAAGAAGATTATTAATGTAATTGGGAACAAGAGTAGGAGAAGAATCTCCCACCCTTGCATTGATGTCCCAGCATAATTACCATCTCTGTCAAAAAAGTATCTCATAGTAATTTGTATTTTATGTATCTGATTAATAGATAAATCGGAAATAGAGGTAATACTATCCATACCGATATAAATAATATCAGGGAATGAATCCTATGAGTGTACGGTAAATAATCTAAGCAAACCTTTACAAAGAATACCGTGAACGGTAAGCATACCAAGTAAATTATAGCTAATACCGTAATCATTGTTCTCTGAAGTATTTGTTAATAATCTTGGTAAGTTTCTTATCAAATTCAATCATCATATTGAAAGCATCCGTATCTTTCATACCATTTATTTCCTTGTCAAGGAATTCTATATTTCTCTTAATCGAGAAATAAGCCTTGTATGCAAGGAATATTCTTTCATTCTCTTCCGTAATAGGAAGAACTTCCCCCTTTTGCCCATCCAATCTTGGATATGTATTATCTGGACCGAGAGTTCTTGCAACTTTTACCCGGTTACTAAGCATTGCAAATCCACCTTTCTTATCAATAGATTCTACTGTTACTTTCTCTGTGATGGGTCTTCCTGATAATACGAAGATAACTTCATCACCTTCTTTGAGCTTTTTGATTTCTTTCTTTTCTTTTTTCATATCTATTTTATTTAGAAATTTTCTTTATGCAAATATACGAAATTATTCTTTATTGATTGCATTATCTATTTTATTTTTTATAAATTCATAGGCATTGCCCCGGTAATCCTCTAGCATTTTGTAT
>ENA-OZKX01000016-OZKX01000016.1-human-gut-metagenome-genome-assembly--contig:-NODE-16-length-77452-cov-7.166621_pt1 | contig 77452 bp, 85 predicted proteins | sample MGYA00244831_ERZ653774 | MGnify/ENA primary metagenome ERZ653774 (study PRJEB26926, sample SAMN06165314) | human gut metagenome | biome: ENVO:00009003; feature: ENVO:2100002; material: ENVO:00002003...
ACCCCCTTTAGATCCCCCAGAGAAAGGCGAGGGGAGTCCCCCTCGACCCCCGCATTGCGAGATTTGGGCTTGAAGGACTGCCCGGCCTGCGGAATCGGGTGCCTGCCAAGTGTTGCTGCAAGACGATTTGACTTCCTTCTACTACCCGCTGCCGCTCTGCCTGCGTGTCGGCAGTCTTACGCAATCTCCTCCTACTTTGGATTTTATCAGCCTTGCAGGTGCCTGCCAAGGCGCGGCATTGCTTCGCTCGCCGCGTTTGTTTGCGCCATCGGTAGAAGGTGGTAGAACTGCGCTCGCCGCGGCAGGCACTACCGAAAATACCTGCACCGTCGATAGAAGGAAATTAGGCTGCACCTGCGCAAGATCAGCAGAGCGGCAGCGGATAATAGAAGCAGAGGCAAATCGTATAGCACCACCAATGGCGGCGAGCGAAGCAATGCCGCCGCGCAGGGCACTCTCAATCCGCAGGCGCCGCACTTCTTCGAGCTTGAGACTGCCGATGCAAGCCTTTCTCTTGGGGTTCCAAAGGGGCCATTCTCTTTTGTGAAAGAGAATGGCCCCTTTGATTCGTGCAGCGCCAAAAGGCGCTGCCATCTCACCCCCACCATGCGGGAAAAATCACATCATATCCTTGATATGAGAAAGCCGATCCAGCGCAGCGTACAGCGTTTCATCCTTCTTGGCAAAGTGCAGGCGCACGATGTTGTTGATGGGCTCATTGAAGAACGAGCTGCCAGGCACGACGCCGACGCCGGCCTTGCGCGCGAGCTGCTCGCAGAAGTCCACATCGCTCTGCCCCTTCTTGAGGTACGGGGAGATATCGGCCAGCACAAAGTAGGTGCCCTCGGGATCGGTGAAGGGAATGCCGATATCGCGCATCCCCTCGGTGAAGATCTTCTTCATGTGCGCGTAGTGCGCGCCGAACTCATCGTAATAGCTCTGCGGCATATTGAGACCGATGACGGCAGCCTCCATCAGCGGCGACGGGCAGCCCACGGCGTTGAAGTCGTGGTACTGGCGAATGCGCGCCATGATGTTTTCCGGCGCGATGGCATAGCCGAGCCTCCAGCCGGTGACGGAATAGGTCTTGGACAGGGAGGAGCAGGACACCGTGCGCTCCCACATACCGGGAATGCTGTTCATATAGACGTGCTTGCGGCCGTCGTAGATGATATGCTCATACACCTCGTCCATGATGGCGTAAACGTCGTAGCGGATGCAGAGGTCGGCGATGGTCTTGAGCTCTTCCTCGGTGAAGACCTTGCCGCTCGGATTTGAGGGGTTGCAGATGATGATGGCCTTTGCGCCGCCGCGGAAGGCATCCTCCAGCACGTTCGGGTCAAAGGAGAAGGCCGGCGGATTCAGCGGGACAAAAACCGGCTCGCAGTCGGCCATGATGACCTGTGCGCGGTAGTTTTCAAAAAACGGGGAGAACATCACGACGCGGTCGCCGGGATTGGTCAGCGCAAAGAGCGTGTCGACCATGGCCTCAGTCGAGCCGATGGTCGCGACGATCTCGGTCTCGGGGTCGATGGTGCGGCCCATGAAATGACCGCACTTGCGCGCGATGGCCTGGCGGAAGTTCGGCGCGCCCATGGTGATGGGATACTGGTGGGGACCCTCGTGGCTCACGACCTCGAGGCGGTCCATCATCTCCTTGGGCGGGTCAAAATCGGGGAAGCCCTGCGCTAAGTTGATCGCGCCGCATTCGTTGGAGATGCGGGTCATTCTGCGAATGACGGAATCGGTAAAATGCTGGTTTCTTCTGCTCATTTCCTGCATGGGAGTGCCGTCCTTTCATGCGTACAGTGCGGGGGATCGCTCGCAGAGCCGCGGTAAAATGAAGCTGTTCTTATATTACACGAAGATGAGAAAATGTCAAGTATCATGAAAGCATCAAAAGAAAACTTTGACGCTTTGCCGTGGTGGAGCAGTAACAAGCACGCTTCTTTTGTATAGAATGGAGCAGGCAGACGCCGAAAAAGGAGGGGGAGGAGCTATGTATCCCGGCTTTGGGCCGCGTCCGCCCGGTCCGCCGCCCGGCGGAGGTCCGTGGCACTGTGTCGGCCTGTGCGCGCTGGCGCTGGGACTCGGCATTTTCATCGCAGCCGTTTTCCCGGTGGGAGCGCTGATGTTTCTGGTCGCGTTTCTTCTCATCTTCTGCGGTCTTGGCTGCTTGCGCAGATTTTAGTCAGGAGGGATGGATATGAAAATCGTGGTGTGGAAGTCTCCAAAGGTGCTCAGCACGCTGCTGCGGCACGTGTTCGGCGTGAAGGAGGAGGCATAAAGCGCGTCCGCACGGCATAGAGTGAAGCAACACAATGCCGAAGGAGAGGGACCGCAATGGAATTGGAGTTAAAAAAGGAGCAGTTTGCCTGCTGCCGCGCGCTGCCGCCACTGAGTGACACGCATGAGGAGACGGCAGAGACGATCGTGCCGGACTACTTACCGGATATTGGGCACATCGTGGACTCATGCGGCTGCCTGCTGCTGCGCAGCCGCGAGATATCGGATGGACGCGTGAGCGTTTCCGGCCTTGTGCGCATGACGCTTTTGTACGCGCCGGAGGACGGCCAGGGGCTCAAGTCGTTTGAATACACGCTGCCGCTTGAATACAGCATGGAGGGCCGCCTGGCCGAAGGCGCGGCGGACACTTGTCTTGAGGGGCGGCTCAGCTCCTGTGAGGTGCGGATGCTCAACCCGCGCAAGATCTTTACGCGCGTGGGGGTCGAGCTGACGCTCACGCCCTATGCGAGCGCCGTGCTGAGCATTTGCAGCGGCGTTGCCGAGCAGGAGAGCTGCGGGATCGAAACGCTGTGCGAAAAACGCGAGGTCGCGATGATCCGCGCCGTGCGGGAGAAGGATTTTACCTTTTCCGACGAGATCCTGCTTTCAAGCACGAAGGACCCCATCCGCGAGCTGCTGTGCTCAAAATATACGCTGCGCGTGACGGACTGCCGGCCGGTCGGCAATAAGATCGTGCTCAAGGGCGTCGCATACCTTGAGCTTTTGTACCTTGACGCGGGCGGAAAAGTGACGCGGTCGAGCAGTGAGCTGCCGTTTTCACAGATCCTCGACGGCCTTCCCGAGGAGAGCGGTGAAACGACGGCGCGCGCGGTGCTGCGCCTGACGGGTGCGGAAGTCCGCATCGGCAGCGAGAGCGAGCCGGACAACGAGCGTCTTGTTTCGCTGCAGCTTTACATCAGCGCCTTCGTCGTGCTGCGCGAGGTGCGCACCGTCTGCTGTATCGCCGATCTCTACAGCACGATGTACGATCTGAGCGTCAAGGCCGAGAATGTCGAGCTTTCCGATGACGCGGCGCTCTTCACACGCGAACAGCTCGTCCGGGAAAAGATCGAGACCGGGGCCGAGGTACAGAGCATCCTGTCGACAGACATTTCCTTCGGCGCGGCCGGGTGTGAGCGGCAGCGGAAGCGACGCCGAGCTGCGCACAACGGCGGATCTGCGCGTGCTGTATCTTGATGAGAACGGCGCGCCGCTGCGCTCCGAGCGGCGCATCGAGGTCCTGCTGTCAACAGACCTTCCGACCTCCGGGCGCGTGCGGCTGTACGGCGTGAGCGCGGGAGAGGTCTCGACGGTCATCGGCGACGGCGGCGTGGAGCTGCGATTCCCCGTGATCTTCACGCTCGGCGTTGCGGAAACGCCCTGCTATCCGTGCCTGATGAGCCTGCAGGCGGAAAAGCGAACGGAAAAGGACGAAAATGCACCGTCGCTCGTGCTGCGCGCACTGAAGCAGGGGGAGCGGCTGTGGGACCTTGCCAAGCAGTATCGCACAACGGTCAGCGACATCCTTGCCGCCAATGACATGGCGGAGGAAGCCGCCGCAGCGGTCGGAAAGCTGCTGCTCATCCCGCGCAGGCGCTGAGAAACGGAGGAAGAGACAATGAGCATGAATACTGAGATCTATCAGGACATTTCCGTCCGTACATCGGGGGATATCTACATCGGCGTGGTCGGCCCCGTGCGAGCAGGCAAGTCGACCTTCATCAAGCGCTTCATGGAAACGCAGGTCCTGCCGAATATCGACAATGCCTATCGCCGTGAGCGGGCCAAGGATGAGCTGCCGCAGAGCGGCAGCGGCCGCATGGTGATGACAGCGGAGCCGAAATTCGTGCCGGAGGAGGCCGTCGATATCGCGCTTGACGAAGGCGGCAGCTGCTCGGTGCGGCTCATCGACTGCGTGGGCTATATGATCCCCGGCGCGACAGGGCAGATGGAGGGCGAGAGCCCCCGCATGGTCTCAACGCCGTGGCTCGACCACGAGGTGCCGATGAGCGAGGCGGCAGAGCTCGGCACAACACGCGTCATCCGCGAGCATTCGACCATCGGCGTCGTTGTGACGACCGACGGCAGCATCACCGAGATCCCGCGCGAGGACTACATAGAGGCTGAAGGCCGCGTCATCCGTGAGCTGCAGGAGATCGGAAAGCCCTTCCTGGTCCTGCTGAATGCGGTAGAGCCGGAAAGTGAGCGCGTACAGTCGATGGCAAGGGATATCGCTTCACGGTATAATGTGACGTGTCTGCCGGTCAATTGCCTGACGCTCGACGACGCGGCGGTGGGCCGCATCCTGAAGGGCATCCTCTACGAGTTTCCGCTCTGCGAGCTGGACCTGACCATTCCTGCGTGGGTCGAAGCGCTGGACGCGGGGCATCCCATCAAGAGCGGGCTCTATCAGGCCATCCGTGAGCGGACAGAGTCGCTTCGCTGCATCCGTGAGGTGCAGCCCTGCGTGGCAGCGCTGGGCGCGTGCGAGGGCATCAGCGATGCGCGCATCACGTCTATCCGGCTCGGAACAGGTATCGCCGCGGCGGAGCTGCAGCTGCCGCGCGCACTTTTCTATCAGACGCTCAGCGAGCAGTCGGGCTTCCGCGTTTCGGACGACGGCGACCTGATGAGCCTGCTGACGGAGCTCTCATCGGTCAAAGCGGAGTACGACAAGGTGGCGCAGGCCATCCGCGATGCGCGCGAGGCAGGTTACGGCATCGTCGTGCCGACGGTCGACGAGCTCAACCTGGAGGAGCCGGAGATCATGAAGCAGGGCGGACGCTACGGTGTGCGGCTCAAGGCGAGCGCGCCGAGCCTGCATATCATCCGCGCCGACATTGAAACGACTGTTTCGCCCATCGTCGGCAACGAAAAGCAGAGCGAGGACATGGTCAATTACCTTTTGCAGGAGTTCGAGGGCGACACGGCAAAGATCTGGCAGTCAAACATCTTCGGCCGCAGCTTCCATGAGATCGTCAATGAGGACCTGCAGGCAAAGCTCAAACATATGCCGGAGGATGCGCGCACCAAGCTCCGCCAGACGCTCGAGCGCATCATCAACGAGGGCAGCGGAGGCCTGATCTGCATTATCCTGTAAAGTCAAAACGCTTTGCAAAGATACAAACAGGGTCGATTCGAAAGAATCGACCCTGTTTGACTGTAAAAATCTTACTTGGCCAGCACCTTTTTGAGCTTGGCAAAGCGGGGGAGCGAATCCACCTTCGGCAGCTTCGGCTCGCCCTGAATGAGCGGGAGCACATAGTCGATGAGCTCCTGCTTAACGCCGTTGTGCGCATCGTTGATCCACTCGAGCGGGATCTTCTTTTCGTAGTTTGCAACGGACGTGAGCGGAAGGAGCTTCGTCTTGCAGGCGTAGTGACCGTTCACGGTCTCGCGCTCGAAGGCGACCATCTTGTCGGTGATACCGGCGGCGGCGTTCTCCACCGCGGCGCGGCCCGCCATCACAGCCTCCTCAATGTCGGTCTCGCTTGCAAGGTGTGCGCCGCAGCGCTGGAGCAGCGACAGCTCGATGCCGCGCACCTTCGCGCCGGTTTTTTCTTTCACGATGCTTGTGAGCAGCGCGGCAAGACCGCCGAGCTGCGCGTGGCCGAAGCCGTCCGTCGCGCTGGTCTTTGCCTCGGACACAAAGCTGCCGTCGGCATAGTGGATGCCCTCGGACACGGCGACCATGCAGCTGCCGGTCTCCTTATAAATGCGCTGGACATCGGCAAGGAAGGTTTCCATGTCGAAATCGGTCTCCGGCAGGTAGATGAGGTCGGGGCCTGCGCCGTACTCTGTCGCAAGCGCGGCCGCGGCGGTCAGCCAGCCGGCGTGACGGCCCATGATCTCCACAATGCAGATCATGCCCGTATCATAGACGTGCGCGTCCTGATAGACCTCCATCAGGCTGGTTGCAATGTACTTGGCGGCGCTGGCGTAGCCGGGGCAGTGGTCGGTACCGTAGAGGTCGTTGTCGATCGTCTTGGGCACGCCCATCACGCGGCACTCGTAGCCGACCTTCTGCATATATTTGCTGATCTTGTTGCAGGTGTCCATCGAGTCGTTGCCGCCGTTGTAGAAGAAATAGCGGACGTCGTGCTTTTTGAATACCTCAAGGATGCGCTTGTAATCGGTGTCGTCCTCGTCAGGGTCCTTCATCTTGTAGCGGCAGGAGCCGAGGGCGGAGGAGGGGGTGTATTTCAACAGCTCCAGCTCCTTCGCATCTTCCTGGCTCATATCGAAGAGTCTGTCGGCCAGAACGCCCTTGATGCCGTGCTCCGCGCCGTAGACATTCGTGATGCAGCCGGTGTCGAGCGCCGTGCGGATCACGCCGTAAGCGCTCGCGTTGATGACGGAGGTCGGGCCGCCGGACTGACCGATGATGCACGCGCCTTTCAATTCACTCATATCGCTTCTCCTCATTTAGGCTTTGCCGGCACAGCCGAGCACGTCGACGAGCTTGTGGCGCACCATTTCCTTGATGTTGGCGCGGGCGGGCTTGAGATACTCGCGCGGGTCGAACTTATCGGGGTGCTCGTCGAGGAAGGCGCGCACCGTGCCGGTCATGGCAAGGCGCAGGTCGGAGTCGATATTGATCTTGCAGACGGAGAGCTTTGCGGCCTCGCGCAGCTGCTCCTCGGGCACGCCGATGGCGTTAGGCATCTTGCCGCCGTGCTCGTTGATCATCTTGACATACTCCTGCGGGACGGAGGAAGAGCCGTGCAGCACGATGGGGAAACCGGGAAGACGCTTGGAGACTTCCTCGAGCACGTCGAAGCGCAGCGGGGGAGGAACGAGGATGCCCTGCTCGTTCATCGTGCACTGCTCAGGCTTGAACTTGAAAGCGCCGTGGCTCGTGCCGATGGCGATGGCGAGGGAGTCGCAGCCGGTCTTGGAGACGAATTCCTCGACCTCTTCGGGGCGGGTATAGGACGCCTCGTGCGCGGCGACCTTGACCTCATCCTCGATGCCGGCGAGGGTGCCGAGCTCAGCTTCGACCACAACGCCGTGGTCATGTGCATACTCGACGACCTTCTTCGTGATCTCGATATTCTCGGCAAAGGGCTTGGAGGAGGCGTCGATCATGACGGAGGTGAAGCCGCCGTCGATGCAGGACTTGCAGGTATCAAAGTCCGGGCCGTGGTCAAGGTGCAGCACGATGGGGATATCGGGGCAGCACTCGACCGCCGCCTCGACGAGCTTGACAAGATAGGTGTGGTTGGCATAGGCGCGCGCGCCCTTGCTGACCTGAAGGATGACGGGAGCGTGCTCTTCCTGGCAGGCCTCGGTGATGCCCTGCACGATCTCCATATTGTTGACGTTGAACGCGCCGACGGCGTATCCGCCGTCATAGGCCTTTTTGAACATTTCGGTAGATGTTACGAGCGGCATGATATCTTCTCCTTTTTGAAAATTTGATGATGGGGAAAAAGAGAGACAAAGCATTTCGTTTTGCCTCTCTTTTTTAGCATTAGATGTTTGCCTTGATGGTCTCGGCGATCTGGTCGGCCGTCAGGCCGTATTCGCGCAGCACGTCCGCCGCCTTGCCGGACTGACCGAAGCGGTCGTTCACGCCGATCTTGTGGAACTTGCAGTTGACCTTGCCCATCAGCACGTCGGCCACGGCGTCGCCCAGACCGCCGATGACGCTGTGCTCCTCAACGGTGATGACCTTGCCGCACTTTTCGGCGTACTTCGTCACGCACTCCGCGTCGATGGGCTTGATGGTGTGAATGTTGATGACGGCGGCGTCGATGCCCTCGCTCGCGAGCGCTTCCGCAGCCATCAGGGACTCATTGACCATGAGGCCGGTGGCGAAGATCGCAACGTCCTTGCCCTCGCGCAGGACGTTGGCCTTGCCGATGACAAAGGGCTTGACCATGTCACCCTCGAAAACGGGGGTGGCAAGACGCGCAAGGCGCATATAAACGGGACCGTCGACCTCGGCAATGGCCATGGTAGCGGCCTTGGCCTCGTTTGCGTCCGCGGGGCAGATGACCGTCATGCCGGGGATGGCGCGCATGAGCGCGAGGTCCTCGATGCACTGGTGACTGCCGCCGTCCTCGCCGACGCTGACGCCCGCATGGGTCGCGCAGACCTTGACATTGAAGTGCGGATAGGCAACGGAGTTGCGGATCTGCTCATAGGCGCGGCCGGCCGCGAACATCGCAAAGGAGGAGCAGTAGGGGATGAGCCCCATCGTGGACATACCGGCGGCAATGTCGACCATGTTGGCCTCGGCAATGCCACAGTTGTAGAATTTTTCGGGGTGCGCCTTGGCGACCTTGCAGGTCTGCGTGGCGTTGGCGAGGTCGGCGTCGAGCACGACGACCTTATCGTTCTTTTCGACCAGCTCGATCAGTGCTTCGCCGTAAGCCTGACGGGTTGCAATTTTATCAGCCATGTTCTCAGTCCTCCAATTCCTTCAGTGCCTGCTCGCGCTGCTCGGCGTTCGGCGCCTTGCCGTGCCAGCCGACCTGATTCTCCATGAACGAAACGCCCTTGCCCTTGACGGTGTGCGCAAGGATCGCCTTGGGCTTGCCGGGCATGGTGGGCTTGGAGAGCGCGGCCTCGACAGCGTCCAGATCGTTGCCGTCGGGCAGTTCGACAAGGTCGAAGCCGAACGCGCGGAGCTTGGCGGGCAGATCGCCGAGGCTCATGACCTGATCGTTCGTGCCGTCGATCTGGAGCCCGTTGTTGTCGATGATGACAGTCAGGTTGTCGAGCTTATAGTGCGCGGCAGCCATATAAGCCTCCCAGATCTGACCCTCCTGACTCTCGCCGTCGCCAACGAGGGCAAAGACCTTCGTGTCCTTGCCGAGGTGCTTGGCACCCAGCGCCATGCCGACGGCGATGGACACCCCCTGACCGAGAGAGCCGGTGGAGGCGTCTACGCCGGGGACCTTCTTCGCGTCGGGGTGGCCCTGCAGGATGGAGTGGAGCTGGCGGAAGTTTGCATACTCGTCGCGGGAAATGAAGCCCTTGGCGGCGAGCACCGCGTAATAGCAGGGGGCGGCATGACCCTTGGAGAGCACGAAACGATCACGGTCGGGATCGTGCGGATTCTGCGGGTCGACACGCATATGGTTGAAAAAGACGCTGGTCATCAGCTCCACCGCGGACAGCGAGCCGCCGGGGTGTCCGCTGCCGGCGTTGGCGGTCATCGTGATGATGTCGCGCCGCACCTGCCGGCAGATGGGGGAAAGCTCTTTTGTATTCATGGAAATCCTCCTTGAAAAATACATTTTACTAACTATTTAGTATATCGGATGAACGAAGGAAAGTCAATTTATTCCTCGCCCTTTTTCATTTTCACGTGCGACAAGGGATTTGCCTTTGCAGCAACGCGCAGCGCTTCATTGTCGATATGCGTGTAGATCTCCGTCGTATTGAGGTGCTCGTGGCCGAGCACTTCCTGCACGGCTTTGACGTCCACACCGTTTTGCAGCATCAGCGTCGCCGCCGTGTGGCGCAGCTTGTGCGAGGAGTATTCCGAGGCATCGAGTCCCGCGGCGCTCAGGTGTTTTTTGACGAGCGCATGGACGCTCGAGCGGCTGATGCGCTCGTTGCGCGAGGAGAGGAAGAGGGCATTGTGGTCGTGGCCGGAGATCGGGCGGCGAACGGCGAGATAGCTCTTCAGCGCGTCCTTGCAGGCGTCGTTCAGGTAGACGATGCGCACCTTGTTGCCCTTGCCGAGCACACGCAGCGCGTCGTCCTGAATGTCCTGCAGATCAAGGCCGCAGAGCTCGGAGATCCGCAGCCCGCAGTTCAGAAAAATCGTCAGAATGCAGTAGTCGCGTTCGCGGTTCTGTCCGTCGACCGACTGCAAAAGCTGCATACTTTCGTCAAGCGTCAGGTATTTGGGCAGCGACTTTTTGATCTTGGGGGAGTCGAGGTCCTTGCAGGGATTTGTGTCCAAAAGATGCGCTTTATTGGTCAAATAGTTGTAAAAAGAGCGTATTGTCGCAATCTTTCTCGCTCTGGACGCGGCATTCAGGCCGTAGTCGGACACATCGCTGTTCTGATGCTGCACGCGGTCGCGGCTCAGATAGGTCATGTAGGCATAGATGTCGGTCAATGTTACGTTTTTCACAAAGTCGAGATCCACGTCCATGATGGAGATCTCACTGAGAGGAAGATCACGCAGGGAGGGCTCGCGCGACTGCTTCAAATAGCGGAAAAAGTTCCGAAGGTCGAGGAAATACTCATCGACCGTTTTCTGCGAGTGCGCTTTAATGGTCTCGTGATAGGATAGAAAATCGCGCAGGATCGGCGGCGATTCCAAGCGGTAGTCGTTCATAATAGCAGCGCCGAACAGATCAAATATTTTATGGAACGCATTGCTTGATTTTGCTCAGATCGCTTTTTACAAATTGCCGTCGCTGTTGTTGGCAGCGGACCCGGCATGATCGGCACAGCAATGATACGCGCCATGAGGCCCATACAAGCCGGCGATGAATGAGATCAATAATCAAAAGAGAAGTGGATTTTGAGGTCCGTACAAAATTGAACAAAATAAAAATTTTGTTTAATTCAGGGGAGGGAAAATGCGAAAAACCCCAGAAATGAGCATTGTCATCCGCCGCTCGCCATGTGATCTCATTGATCCGGATTCAATAAAGCAAGCGTTCCGATGTCTGTTCGGCAAAACCTCCTTTGTCAGGATATTGCAGATCTCTTGTGACCGGCAGCGATTTTCGCTGCCAGCTCATTATCATAAAGACTATATATGCAGGTGCACTCACGCCTGCACGATGGCGCGCATGGCTTCGGCAATGTTGCGCGCTTCAATGAGCGCAAGTCCCTGCGGCGCGCGGATCTGATCCTTGCGCTGCTTCGGGATGATGCAGGTCTCGAATCCCAGACGGCGCACTTCGCTCAGCCGCTCGCTGAGATGATTCACGCTGCGCAGCTCGCCCGTCAGACCGACCTCGCCGATGGCGGCGACGTGCTTTCCGATGGGCTTGTCGAGATAGCTCGACGCGAGCGCCAGCACAGCGGCAAGGTCTGCCGCCGGCTCGTCCACGCTCAGTCCGCCGATGACGTTCAGAAATGCGTCGCAGCCGGACACCTTGAGCGCGCCGCGCTTTTCAAGCACCGCCATCAGCATGGCGGCACGGTTGTAGTCAAAGCCGTTGCTTGTCCGCCGCGAAACGGATTGCGCCGCGGGCGCGAGCAGCGCCTGCACCTCGGCCAGCACCGGGCGCTGGCCTTCCATCACGCAGGTCACGCAGGTGCCGGGCGCATCGTCCGGCCGTCCGGACAGCAGCATTTCCGAGGGATTCGGCACCTCGACCAGGCCCTCGCTGCGCATCTCAAACACGCCGATCTCATTCGTCGCACCGAAGCGGTTTTTCGCCGCGCGCAGAATGCGGTAGCTCATGTGCGCCTCGCCCTCAAAATACAGCACGCAGTCGACCATGTGCTCCAGGACCTTCGGTCCCGCGATAGAGCCCTCCTTATTGACGTGCCCGATGACGAAGACGGTGATGCCCTCCCCTTTGGCAAGCTGCATCAGCTCCAGCGTGCAGGCGCGCACCTGCGCGACGCTGCCCGCAGGCGACTCGAGCGACTCCTGGTAGAGCGTCTGGATGGAGTCAACGATCAGCACGTCAGGCTTTTCCTCCTCGACAGACTGCAAAACATCGCCAAGGCACGTCTCAGACAGCACATAAATCCTGTCCGACGCTACGCCGAGGCGGTCGGCGCGCAGCTTGAGCTGACGCGGCGATTCTTCGCCGGAAACATACAGAATTTTGGCGTTTTTGCTCAGCTTTCCGCAAATTTGGAGCATCAGCGTCGATTTGCCGATGCCCGGCGCGCCGCCGACAAGCACGAGCGAGCCCTGCACGGCACCCCCGCCAAGCACGCGGTCTAGTTCGCCCATGCCGGTGGGAAAACGGATTTCCTGCGCTGTGTCAAGCTCTGCAATCGGGTGCGCCTTGGCGCGCAGCGCGCGGCTGCGGCCACCCGTTTTTGCCTTTGCATCGTCGCCGACGGCCTGCTCGACGAGCGTGTTCCATGCGCCGCAGCTCGGGCAGCGGCCCGCCCATTTGGGCGTTTCGTTGCCGCACTCCGTGCAGAAAAATACACTTTTTGCCTTTGCCATATTGTAAACCTCTTTTGCTTTACTGCTACTGCTGTAAAAGGCCGGACGCGATCACGACGGCCAGCCTTTGCTGATAATCGCCGCTTTTCAAAAGCGCGGTCTCGCTCTCGTTGCTCAAAAAGCCGCACTCGATCAAAATCGCGGGCGCGGTGACGTTTTTCATCAGAAAGATCGATGCGTCGATGGCCTTTTCTGTTTTCTCGTTGCCTGCATTGACTGTTTGGTTGAGCGCCGTCTGCACGGCATTCGCAAGCTCGGCACTCCCCTCTTTTTTGCCGTAAAACACCTGCGCGCCATGTGTACGTTTGGACGACGGAAGGCTGTTTTGATGGATGCTGACAAGGAGCGCACCTTGCGTGTCGTTGACCAGCGCCGCGCGGTTTTCGAGGTCGGAACGCTTCTTTTCCCGCAGCGTCGATGCGCTGTTATCATGAATGGAAATATCGCTTGTTCGCGTCATGCGCGTCTCTTCGCCGAGCAGCAGCAAAAGCGCGTCGAGCCGCTGTGCGATGGCAAGGTTTACGTCGCTTTCCTTGCTGCCGTCGGCGGCGACAGCGCCGCCGTCCTCCCCACCGTGCCCTGCGTCGATGATCCATACGGTCTTCCCCGCAGATGGCGGTGCACCTGTTTCAACTGCCTTTGGCGGCAGGAACAGACTGATAATTGCCGCCGTCAGAACAAGCAGCAGCGCAGACATGGCGCAGAATGCCTTTTTCCCGAGAACAAGAAACAAATCTCTTCACCCCGGAACAGCCTATGCCCCGCGGCGCGGCCTTATGTGCCTTTCATTATACAGGACATTGAACAAAAAGGAAAGCCCTGCTTCCCTTTTTTCTCCCGCTGCATACGATGGAATGAGCGTTGGCTCAAAGTCTCTTAATGAGGAGGAATTCTCTTTGCCTACCAACAAAGTCACGCCCGGCGCAGGCACGCTGCCAAATGGCTGCTGCGCGCCGCTGGCTTTTCCTTATGTACCCGTTCAGAGCAATGACCCCGAGCGCTATTCCCAGCAGGATGCGCTGCGTGCGGGGACCCTTTTTCCGGGCTTAAATCTTCCCTTCCACGCACAGCTCGAGACAAAATTTCCCGCCGTCAACACAGCGCTCTCCGAGCTGATGGCGCTGGACTTTGCCATCGACGAGCTTGGCCTCTATCTCACCACGCACCCCGAGGACACCGAGGCGCTGAACCTCTACTGGTCGTATATCAAGCTCGGCCGCGAGGGGCGCGAGGCTTATGAAAAGCAGTATGGTCCCCTGCTGCAGACCGACCTGACGCCCGGAAGCTTCAAATGGCTCGATGATCCATGGCCGTGGGATATGGAGGAGGCTCAGTAATGTTTGTTTATGAAAAAAAGCTACAGTATCCGGTCAAGATCAAAAATCCGAATCCCAAGCTCGCCATGGCCATCATTTCGCAATACGGCGGCCCGGACGGAGAGCTCGGCGCGTCGCTGCGCTACCTCTCCCAGCGCTACTCCATGCCCTACCCCGAGCTCAAGGGCCTGCTGACCGATATCGGTACAGAGGAAGCGTCATGGCCCCCAATTTTGGCACGGTATTTTTCCAGTCCGTCCAGCACATAGACCCATTTGGCGGGAAGCAGATTGAGCGCCACCTCTACCCTGCCGTCCCGGTACACGATCATTTGCTGGAGGAGATGCCCGTAAAAGTCGTCGTCCGCCGTGCGCCCGCTGACGATTCCCGTGATGGCGGCGCGAATGTCCGGTTTTAGGGTCTGCGTGTCGGTGTTCAATGCCTGCCGCTGTTTGATCGCGGCAATTTTCTCCTGCACCCGGTTCATTTCACTTTCACAGCGGGCTTTGGCGCGCTGATAGTCAGCCTTGGTGATGCTCTCATCGAAAAAGCGGTCATGGATGGTGTCATTGCGGGCTTGCAGCTTTTCAAGCTCCAGCTCCAGCCGCCGCAGTTCCTGCTCGCCGCTGTCCTCACCGGACGCCAGAACGCTTTCCACAACGCGGGTGAGGCTCAATATGATCGATTTCTTATCCAGCGTCACGGCGTTCACGGAACGCCGTAGAAGATCCATGGCAATGTCGTCCCGGATCTGCCGTCCGACGCTGCATCCGATGACATTTCCCGCGCCGTCTGTGCGCCGCAGACCCTCGTTGGTGGCGGTGAAGCAGCACCAGCGGTAATAGGAACTGCCGTCTTGCCGCTTTTTGGTGCGGTGGGAGAAGCTCTTGCCGCACTCGCCGCAGCGAATTTTGCCGGAGAGCGGATAGCGGTTGCCGTGTCCGCCGCAGCCTGTCGCGCGGTTGCGGCGGGACAGCTCCCGCTGCACCGCCTGCCACGTTTCGCGGTCGATGATGGGCTCGTGGTGATCTTTCAGTTCTACCAGCGGTTCCTTGCCGTGGTTGTACTTCTTTTCGTGCGTCAGATAGTCCGGCGTGTAGGTCTTTTTCTGGATCAGGTCACCGCAGTATTTTTCATTTTTCAGGATTTTTGTCACGGTGGCAGACGACCAAAGGCAGTTGCCCTTGCTGCTGAGAATACCGGCCTCCCGCAGCTCCCGCGCGATGGCGCTGCACCCTTTGCGCTCTTGCAGATACTTATGGAAGATGAGCCGGACAACTTCCGCGCCCTCTGGGTTGACGGTCATTTTGCCGCCAATCACGTCATATCCCAGCAGCGAGCCGCCAAAAACGACGCCCTTCTCCATGCTGCGCATCTGTCCCCATTTGGAGCGTTCAGAGGTCCTTCGGCTTTCGTCCTGTGCGAAGGAACTCATGATCGTCAGCCGCAGCTCCCCATCGTTGGTTCGGGTATCCAGGCTGTCATTGAGAAACAGCACGCCGACGCCGCGCCGCCGCAGCTCGCGGGTGATTTGCAGCGCGTCTACTGTGTTGCGGGTGAAACGGCTGACCTCCTTGGTCACGATCAGGTCGATCTGTCCCAGCTCCGCCGCATGGAGCATTTTATTGAACTCCACGCGCTTGTTGGTCGATGTGCCGGAAAATCCTTCGTCAGCATAGATGCCTTGCAGCTCCCAATCCGGCTGGCGCTGGATGTACTCGCGGAAATACCGCTGCTGCGCTTCAAAGGAATTTGCCTGGTCTTCCTTATCCGTGGATACACGGCAATACGCTGCTACTTGTAACATAAAAACTCCTCCTTTTCGTGGTATCATACGATACAGAATGTGTCTTTGCAATTGTGCGAATACTGAAAGGCACTATTCCTTTACAGATTTTGATTTTCCTGTATTTCTTTTTTGATCTTCTAATTTTTGTACGCAGTTCCTACACTGCATTTCGTTAAGGAAGCCTTGCCGCTGCAAGGCGAGCAGGACGGCTCGCTGGTACGCGAGAAGAAAGTCCTGCCCGATCTCGTCTGCCGCCTGATTATGCAGCAGCTCCGGTTTGCTTGCCATCCTGCTCCCCCCTTTCCTTGAAACTATGCGGAGAGACCGGTGAACTTGTTGCCGTTTTCCCGGAAGCGGTTTCCTGCCTGACGGAAACTCAATTTCTGCTCCTTGGCACGCTCGCGTCATTGACGGTCATGGCCTGCTTCCCCGAAAGAGAAACGCTCCGGCGGTCATTCAATTTTGTGGAAGATCGTTTGCGCTGGATTTCAACTTCCACAAAAATGATAGCAAGCGTTGACGGAGATTTCAATATGTGGTAAACTATTCGCGTGACAAATGATTTACCACACACGATGCGGAGCTGTGTCCACGAATGGAGGAAAAGCCTTGAGAGCCTTGTATTGCTTGAGTTTTGGCCCCAAAAAGGAATATGTAGAAACGGATTTCAAGCCCGTGGAATATCGTCTCGGGACAACCCTTATTGCCTTTTTGTCCACAGATTTCGCTTCTTTACGGGCGAAATTACTGGTGCGAACAACGTCCATGATGGAAAATCAAGCCATTACCGAGATCAAAAATGCGCTGAGCGCGATCCATCCTTTCGGGGAACGCTTTGTGCAGTCCCTCTTTTTTGAAGAAAAGCTGGCAGACGTGCTTGATGAACGCATGGAAGGTTTTGAGAAACTGCAAAAGGAACTCTCCGCCTTTGCAGATGCCGTGCTCGTGCCGGACAAATCTAAGTTGAGCGCCAAGCAGCGTTTGGCGCTCTATATGAGCCGCGATTTTCAAGCTGCCACAGCGATCGCCGGTTTGGACCTGAAGATGCGCGCAGAACGAAAGCTGTATGTAGATGAGCAGAATTTTGATCCGGTGTTGGCGGCAGACCGCATTTCGACGCCACCAAAGTCCGTCCGGTTTGCCCGCATCGAGGGCTCGGACGATTTGGGCGCGACGCTGCTGACAGAACTGCTGGAGATGGTCGAGCAAGGAATTGGATTGAAAAAGTGTGAATATTGTCATCGTTACTTTATCCCTTTCTCTTCCAAAGCTCTTTATTGTGATCGGTCAGTCGGTGATACCGGAAAAAGCTGCAAAGAACTCGCAGTCAAAGAGAAGCATGAAAAGAAAATCGCTGCCGATGATGGCTTAAAGCTCATCCGGCAGCGGATCAAAACCTATGATATGCGTGTTCGCCGTACTCCGGCTATTTACACAGATGCCGCATTTCAAATCTGGAAAGCACAAGCGGAGAATGCACGAAACCGCTACGTGAACGGTGAATTGACCTATGAAGAATTAGATGCGCTTACACAGCTCCCAAAGAAGAAAGGCGAATAATAGACGAAGAAAACACGAAATGTTTGCGTATTTTTCTTGTCCTTTGCGTATACTGTGATATAATAAAGGCGAGGTGATGAGCGTGACCTTAAAAGAATTGCGTATTTCAAAAGGGCTGAATCAGGCCCAATGTGCGGAATACCTCGGTATGTCCACACGCAACTATCAGAATTACGAAAACGATGCCGCGAAAGCAAACACAGCCAGATACCATGCGATTTATCAAAAGCTGGAAAGCTATGGTCAGCCTGTTGTCTCGGTTTCCATACCCTCGCAAACAGCAGAGTTTCATACGAATGTTGTCACAGGTGCGGGCTTGCAGGCGTTGGCAAACAGCGTGGCAAAGTACGGCAAGCGGGACTGCTTCAGCACCTTGCAGAAGTTTGTGGCCGGCTCCTACGATGGGAAGATCTGTATTTTATACGGTCTCCGCCGGACCGGAAAGACAACACTTCTGTTTCAAATGCTTTCCGAACTGCCCATAGAAAAAACGGCCTACATCAAGGTGCAGACCACTGATGATATGTCGCGGCTGACAAAGGACTTGAAAGTTCTGTTTGAACTGGGCTATCGGTATGTGTTTATTGATGAAATTACGCTCCTGAATGACTTCATCGACACCGCTGCCGTGCTTTCCGATGTGTTCAGCATGATGGGCATGAAAATCGTTGTTTCCGGTACGGACTCTCTTGGCTTCGCTATGGCAAACCGCGATGAACTGTACGACAGAAGCGTGACGATCCACACCTCTTTTATTCCCTTTCGGGAGTATGCGCGGCTCCTGAACATCTGTTCTGTCGATTCTTATATTGAATACGGCGGAACTCTGAAAATGGAAAATATGAGCTTTGACGATCCGGATGCCGCCTTTGACGAGGTCGCGTTTCGGGACGACGAAAGTACCCGAAAGTATATTGATACTGCCATCAGCCGCAACATTCAGCATACACTGAAAAACGACCATTACGGCGAATACTTCAATCAACTGCGGGAACTTTACGAAAAAGGCGAAGTGACCAACGTTATCAACCGCATTGTGCAGCACATGAACCACCGCTTTGTGCTGCGCGTGGTAGAGGACGAATTTAAGTCCCATGATTTTGGCTCCGCAAAGGAACTGCTTTTACATGATCTCCCTGCGGAACGGGCGACCGTTCTCTATGATGTCAATGAAAAGCAAATATTGGAGCGATTAAAGGCCATCATTGAGGTCAAGGAAAAGAGTGAAACAACCGTCCCGATCACGCAGGAGCATATCGACAAAGTGAAGAAGTATCTGCTTATGCTGGATCTGATCGTCAACTGTCCGGAACGGTATGAAAGCGGTAAGCAGGCAGAACATATCGTCTTTTCCCAGCCCGGTATGCGCTATGCCATCGCAAAGGCTTTAGTCTATTCCCTGATGCAGGATGCCTATTTTGCATCGATTTCCGAAGCAGATAAGGCTTATATCACAGGAAAGATTCTGGACGATGTAAAGGGCCGGATGCTGGAGGACATTGTTCTGCTGGAAGTCCGCAAAACCGCGCCCAGTACGATGGAAGCGTTCAAATTCAAGTTCGATGCCGGCGGCGAGTTTGACATGGTGATTTACGATAAAGCAGGTCAAAATTGCCGCATCTATGAAATCAAGCACAGCACCGAGGTCAACGAAAAGCAGACACTTCATCTGCGTGATGCAGAGAAATGCCAAATCGTTGAAAAACGCTTTGGCCCGATCAGCGGTAAATTCGTTCTTTATCGCGGAAAAGATACGTTTGCCGAGGGTGTTCAGTATTTGAATGTAGAAAATTATCTGTGTGGTCTGAAGTGACTTTTTGAGGAGGATTTATCATGAACTATATTTTAAAGCAGTTCGATGAACCGTTGGTTAAATTCTCCGCAACGACCGATACCAGTGAGCCGGAGATCCAAATTCTTTGGACAAATGAAGAAAAAGCGGCATTGCTGCCGCTTGATCTGACGCTGACGCCGGACGGATTGAGCCGTTGGCTGCGCCGCCGCGTGATTCCCAAAAACCGCGCCTACGTCCATAGCCTTTTGGCAAAATGCGGCTTAAACCTCAACCGACCGCTCAGTATTATCAGTGTTTGTAAAGGACTATCACTTAACGATTGCTATTGGGTCGTCGAGGACGGTGACACCGCTTCTTTCGGCAAGGTAAATCTCTACGACAACCCATTCAGCAATGTTCTGGCAGAGCTTGCCTTTACCGGCTATGGCAGCAGCGTCCGCACTTCCCTGCTCTCCAGCCCGGAGTTTACCACCAACGGAATGCTCCGCAAATGCTGGCGGCGCATCGGCGGTAAGGTGTATCTCTATAAGGGCGGCACAGAGGGCGCGGCCAATACCGGCAACGAACCATACTCTGAGTTTTACGCCGCACAAATCGCCGCCGCCATGGGCGTTCACGCGATCCCCTACGGCTTATCCCGTTGGAAAGGCGTTCTCTGCTCCACCTGCGAGCTTTTTACCGACAAAGCGTATGCCTACCTCCCTATCGGCCATCTCGTTTCTAAGGGCGGCATGGGGGCTGTCAGGGCGTATTATGAAAAGATGGGAGATAAGTTTGTCAACGCACTGAACGAAATGCTGGTGTTCGACGCAGTGATCTGCAACGCGGACCGGCATTTCGGGAACTTCGGCGTGATGGTCGATAACCGGACGAATACCATCGTCTCCCCCGCTCCCCTGTTCGACCACGGCAATTCCCTCTTTAACTTTGCAGGCGCGGACGCCTGGGCGGACGAGGCCGCGCTGGAGGCGTATATCGAAACGCTGTACCCCAGCGTGTATGATGATTTTCTCGGTACAGCCAAGGCCGTGCTGACGCCGGAGCTGCGCGAGAAGCTGCGGCATCTGCTGAACTTCAAGTTCAAGAAGCACCCGCGCTATAACCTGCCCGAAAAAAAATTGAGGATGATCGAACAGCAGGTGCAGAAGCGGGCGAGAATATTATTGTTGGATATGTAAATATAACAGAATCGGCATCATGTCAATAGCATGATGCCGATTCTGTTATACTATAATTGAGGCTTTTCTAACACATACATCAACTGGCTTGCCAGCATGATTTGCTCCATAGCCTCACGTTTTTCATATTGAAGATTAGCATGAGCCGCAGGGTTGCGATAGGCTGCCATGATTCCTTCAAATAGAGAGTGGATTCCACGTCGGTAGTCCCTGCCGCTGGTAGTAGTTGTGTCGCAGAACCTGAAAACGCCATTTTCGCTTATGAGTGCGCCAATCACATCACCAATCTTTGAGGGAACTGTTGTGCCGGGTTTTAACTCTGAAAACTTCTCGCGCAGACGAGATTCTACTACTTTGACCGCCTTTTCTGCTGCGGTTGAGTAGTGACCATCTACATATAACTCATGGGAGACATTCACAATTCGCGGGTGAATATCGGACCAGAACTGGACAACAACGGGTTCTGCTTCGATATGGCGAACAATTACTACCAACTCGCCAAATGCCGCAGGATTCAGGAAAATAGCACCCATCTCGTTTTGCTGAAAGAGTATATTTGCAACACAGGGGAGCGTAGTCGCATAAAAAGGATAGTCCGCTTGTATTCCTCTCGTAATTGCATTGATCCATTGGTGGACGCGCTGAATTTCCTGAGGTGTGTGGAGAAACTGCATCTGCAAGTTTGCGTTTGTAAAGTCTATCCACTTTCGCAGCTCATACAGTTCGTTTTCATACGGCAGTTTCAAAACACGCACCTCCCTTACAGCGCCTTAACCGTGTCGATAAACTGGCTCATGCTCACCGCACCCGGCAAGAGGTTTTCCTCATTCTCAAATACCATGTAATAGCGGAAATCCTTGCCCGCTGCTGTGCGCCATGCTTGACCCAGCGCGATTTTCTCCCGGCTATCGTCGTTTTTCAGGTGTTCGCCCTTGGTTTCCGCACAGATGAGCTTGCCGCTTTGGGTCATAATCAGAATATCGGGGTAGTGCTTGATAAAGCCGTTGATTGCAAAACCCTGACGGGCAATATTCCTGTGCCACCAGCGGACATTCGGCAGGGCGGTCAACTCCACAATCAGCTTCTGTTCCAGCTTGTTCATGTCGCCATCCTCAGCCGTATACAGCGAACGGGCGTATATGTCGGTATTGCTGGCGGGGTGAATGGACGCGGGCAGACGGAACGAGGGCATACAGACAATGCGCTCCGTTTCCAGCCACTTTTCAAAGGTTTCCCGATAGTGGGCTTCCAGCAGCGTTTCAATTTTGGCGCGGATCTTCGCCGCATAGCCCAGCGGGGCTTTCTCCATAGCGGCAAGCTGCGCCTTATCCATATCGTCCACAATGCGGTTTATGTAGGCTTTCAGTTCGGCAGCGTCTACCATGTTCAGCTTGTTAAGCTGATTGAACATCATATCCTTGCATTGACGTACCCGGCTCTCCGGCGGCAGATTGTTGAACCACTCCTTGAAGTACCGCTGCTCGGCGCTCTCCATCTTGAACACCTTCGGCAAACCGCCGTCCTGCTCCCGCACGTCGATTTCGCGGATTTCATCGTCTGCGGCGGCAAAGTCAATATCGTATGCCTTGCCCTTGAGGGTAAAGCCCTCTGCCAGCATTTCCTTGTCCAGCAATTCAAAAGAACCGTCCGTAAACAAAGATTGCTCAATTTTCAGGAAAAACTGTGGGATTTGCAGCGTTTCAATATCCTCCCGGAACTGCGGATTCACCTGAAATGATTTCACTTTATCCCGTACCTCCCACGGAAGATTGTCCATCACCGGATCATTGCCGGTCTGCTGAATTGCGTCTGTGTACGCCTTTTCGACCTCTGCGGCAGCGTCCAGCATGGTGTCGGCTTTCGGGGCGATTTCAGGCGTTTGCACTTGTTCTCTGCGCCGCTCCAACTCTGCCCCAATCAATTTCCCATCCAGCCCCGAAAAATCGTCCTCGGCGCTTTCCGGTTTGGAAGTTCCTTGCGGGTCAGGCAGCGTGATTTGCTCTGCTGCCTGTTCGGGAATCTGCGGTTTTGCGGACTCACCGATCCGATAGTCCTTATCGCTGAAACCTGCGCTGTTCAAGCCCTTGACGATATGCGCCACAGTATTGTTGAAGTCGTTGGAAGAAGTCAGCACATAGGACATATTGAGTGCGCTCTGCGTATGCTGGCTCGTATGGGGCAAACGGAGAATACGCCCCAAAATCTGCTCCACGTCAACCTGACTTGTCTTATTGGCAAGGGACGCAAGGATATAGGCAAAGGGGCAATCCCATCCCTCTTTCAGCGCATTGACCGTGATAATGTATCGAATCGGGCAGTTTGGGGACATCAAATCGGTGTTTTTCAACTCGTTCACATCGGAGGTACGAATGGCGATCTGTTCGGCGGGAATACCGGCGTCCACCAGCTTGTCCCGCAGCTTTTCAAAGGTGGTCGCGTCCTCTTTGCCCTTCGGCTGTGCCTGAAACAGCGCGATTGGACGGATATATTTACCCGTCTTGGCGTACTCCGCATCTGCAATTTCTTCCAGCTTGTTCCGCAGGTCGATTGCATCAATCAGCACCTCGGCTTGGCTGTCCCGGTTATAGACGATAACGGGTAGCTTGACCATGTGTTCATTTTTCAGTTGCACCGCGTCTACATAGGAGATGATATTGCTCTCCTTTTTCGGCGTGGCGGTCAAATCCAGCACAAAGCAGGGATTGAAGTTTTCCAGCATTTCAAGGCTCAATTCCGACCGGGCATGGTGGCTCTCGTCCACGATGACAAGCGGGTTAAGCTGGTTGATGATCTGGAACAGGGCGGTTTCGTCCGCTTTTTCAATGGGGCTGTCGGGCTTGCCCAGCACCTTTGCAAACGCGGCAAGGTTGCTGTTCTCCTGATAGGCTTTCAAGACCTCCTTGCCGCGACCACGGAACGAATCGTAGGACAGCACCATAACTGACAACTGCTCCGTTACGGCGGTGGGGTTGAAGTTCTGACCGTTCAAAAGCTCCTGCTTGGTGTAGACCTCCACGCGCCCGCCGAAATCCACGTCGATTTTCTGACGGTAGGGGTGGGACGTGTCTTTCAGGGCTTTCGCCGTCTGCGTCAGGATCGCGTCCGACGGAACAAGCCACACAACCGCCTTTGTCTTGGTAGCGGGGAGTGCGTCAAAGATAGGGCGAACGGCGTTGCAGGCAATAAAGGTCTTGCCGCCGCCCGTCGGCACCTTGAAGCAAAGGTTCGGGACACCGGGTATCACGTTTTGGTATCGCCCTAAAGTCGGGGCTGATTTTTCCTGCCAGAACAGGCGAAACGCCGCTGCGTCATTCTTTGTTTCGTTCAGCAGTTCAAGATAGCGGGTCAAGTCCGCTATCACCTTTTTCTGATATGATTTCAGTTCCATACAGCAGCCCTCTTTATCTCGGAATTTCAGGAGGCAAATAAGTCGAAATAGCGTCTGAAATTTCATTGCGCATTTTTCCATTGAGAAGCGCCAGTATACTTTTACAGTACTCTTTGTCTACCAATCCAAGGAAATGCCCAATGGAGCTTGTTAAGCCCTTTTCATTAAATACGCTAAGTACTTTAGCATAGTCATCTTCACATAACGCGCCTCTGAATTTTGACTCCTCCTCCGCTTTTGTTTTCTCGTAGTCAATATTCTGTAATGCAGTGTTTAAGCTGTTTTTAGCTTCATCATCATTCTTTTTCGATAGCTCGATGGCGGTTAACTGGTATTTCAAATGCGCAACTACACTTTGGCAAATTTGCCGATCAATTTGATGGGCAAAGCGAGTATGGGTAACGTATTCTCTTATTGGGGCAAAGCTTTCATCAGGTGATTGTCCTAAGTGATCCGCTATCAGGCGTATCAGTTCCTCTACCAAAAACAGATTTTCTACCTCTGCGACTTTGAGCGCGTAAATCCCGTCATTCTTATATTTTTCGATTTCATAATCGGATCGGTAATCCCGATCAATAATGCCAAACACTTGGCAGTGGTGTAGTGATGGGTTGTTTCGGAAAGCTTTTGTTCTTGAAATAACTTGGGTGCAACTCCCACAGGCAATCACATAGTAGTTCGGATACAGAATGCTATATAGCTGAGTGTCATAGCTGTTTCTTTCTCCCTCAACGAACAACACATTTTTTCGACTGCCCAATATTTCAAAGAGTAATTCTTCGGGAAGCTCATGGTCATCAATTATTTCGAGTTTCCAGTGCATCCCATCAAATTCCTTGATCCATACTTTATCAGACTGCCCATGCGCGGCAGCAAATTGCGTATCATGAGTAATATAAATAAACAGGCAATCTGGTCGATAACTTTCAAGCGCAGACCATAATCTGTTCATAATGGAACGGTGTAAGTGTATCTCCGGCTCATCAATAATAAGCGTTTTATTTGCTGGAACGCACAGTACTTGTGCAGCTAAATATAGAACTGCACGCTCACCATCGCTCATTTGGTTCGAGTTATACTGAATTTCAGAATCATCACGAGTCAAAAAAGCTAAGAACTTAGCATCCTCAACTCGTAGCTTTCTCTGCGGAAAAATGACATTCCATATCTGGGTTAATTTATCAATTGAGGTGAATGGAGGGTCAGGTCTTTCTTCACGGGTGGGTGCTGCTTTGCATTCATTTACAAATTTTTCGTTATCGTTGTTTTTTAGAGCAATTAGTGCAGCGAGTACATTATCAAAGTCATCTACCAGTTTGGTAGTATATTTCCCCCACTCCCAACGGTACCCCTTCCCGTGTTTACCTGATTTTTCATCTGTTCCATAAAAAACGAAGTCCTCTGCCTGTGAATAGCTTTTGAGTGGGATGTTTTCCTGAAAGTTAAGGTTTCTCTGTGCCCCAATACGGTGGATTTGCTCCATATCCTGCTGCTCGATCCAAGCCCCCAGCTTGCTCTTTCCAGATCCATTTGCTCCGATAATGATTACCGCATTTGAGGTAGTTCCGTGCTCTGTCTTATTTCCATTCTCATCGGGGAGAAAATATGTAAAAGCCATGTGAACTCACCTTCTTTTATAGTCTGCTAATGTCTCTCGGAATCTTTTTGAATGTAACGCCCATTTTTGCCAACTTGTCCTCGCTGATGGAGCAGCGGTCGGCGTAGATCACCGTACCATCGGCTTTTTCCGTAATGGTGGAGAGGAACGCATAGTCCAGCACCGTCACGCGCTGCGGCTCGTAGTAGAAGTAATAGCCTGTGCTGTTGTGCTTGCCGAGGTAATGCGGATTGCCGCCGTTGGGCGGGGTGTAGGGCTGCTTGGTTTCCATGAACCAGATGTATTCGCGGATTTTCTCCGGGGCAACCGCTTCATTCAGGCAATCGCCCACAAGCAGCGGCTCGCCCAGATCGTAGAAGCTGAAATTGCCGCCCGTGCCCTCCACGGCGTTCTTGCCCTCGCCGTAGCCACGGATCACGCGCTTCACGCGCTCGGCGGTGATGCTGTCGGCGTAGTCCATCATCTCAACGAGGATGAACTTGCGGTGTCCGCCATCGGCTTTGTTCATGTTGAGAACGGCATGAGCGGTGGTGCCGGAACCGGCGAAGGAATCGAGGATGAGTGTGTTATTGTCTCCAGCAATCTGTAAAATGCGCTCAATCAGGCGTGGTGGTTTTGGCGTATCAAAAGTAGCTTTCCCGCCAAAAATAGCCTTCACAATTTTGGCTGCTTCATCTGTATGTCCTACATCTGCATAAGGCCAGTAATTTGTAGGTGGTTTTCCCTCAACACTGTCTATATAGGTTTTTCTTCGGATGCCGCCTTTACCACCGTTAGTGAAATAAAATCGAGGCCATTGTCCTCTTCGTAAAATTTTACTGGCATTTTCTTTTGCTATATCCAATGTGTCTGCAAGTAAAATACCCATTACTCCTGACCGAACTTCTTTCTCAGATACACCGCAAATTTCAGCTCTTTTTTCTGCATCATCAATTTCCCGCAATTCGTATTTCGTCCAACCGCTCATATACTCCAACATCGCATCCTGCTGATACCGCCAGTGTGCGCCATTGTAGGGATATATCAAACTCCCTGTGAATGGGTGTTGGATTGCATAGACCATTCCTTGATGTGTTGCAGCATCGGCAGCAAAGGCATCGCTGCTCGTCCACGGCATAATATCGTTATCCGGATTTTTGTATTTTGCGTCCATTTCCGCTGTACGGGGTAGTTTGTTCGGGTTCCAATCAGGCTGTTTGCTATACACTACAAGATGTTCGACTTCATTGACGATACCCTTGGAGTCATTGCGGGTGGAATATGTACGCTGCCAGGAGATATTGGAAACAAAGCAGTTACTGCCGAAAATCTCATCACAAATCAACTTGAGATTGGCATACTCCGTATCATCAATGCTGATAAAAATAACGCCGTCGTCCGCCAGCAACTTTTGCAGCAGCTTCAAGCGCGGGTACATCATGCACAGCCACTTGTCATGGCGGGTCAGGTCCTCGCCCTCTTTGCCGACGACCTCGCCCAGCCACTTTTTGATTTTCGGGTCATTGACATTGTCGTTGTAGACCCAGCCCTCGTTGCCGGTGTTGTAGGGCGGATCGATATAGATGCACTTGACGCGCCCCTCATACCGGGGCAGCAGGGCTTTCAGGGCTTCCAGATTATCGCCCCGGATGATCATGTTTTCGCTGCCGTTATCCTCGTTATGCTGCCCGTTTTCATCAAAGCTGTACTTGCGCTCCAACACCCGAAACGGCACGTCCTGATGGTGATTGATCACCTTGCTTTTTCCAATCCATTCAAGTGTCGGCATGGCTGATTCTTCCTTTCGAAGCCCAAAATATTGTCGGCGCTTTCGCCTGTTTCACTATAAATTTTTGAAAAAATGCTTCCTTTCAATTGAAGTAAAGGACGATACATTTCTTGGTACGCATTTACGAGTTGGTGATTTTGTTCCGCAATTCTCTTACTTAAATCATCCAGATGCAACCCGTTGGTTCTTTTGAGAACATCATAGTCAAAAGCAATTGTTTCTACTGGAAAAGTGCCGGGATGTTCTTTTTCAATTTTAAGTGTCTCTTTTACAACAGCAAGACTGGAATAGTCACGCAGAGACGAATATGCTTGGATCTCTCCGTCTGAAATTTTGTCGAATATTTCTGTAGCATTGCAGATACTATCAATCAACTCCTTGACTTTTGGATAGTCATTTACACATAAGTGTGCATTTAATTGATCCAAAGCGATTTTGCACATCATTCCATATTTTTGAAATGTCGTTATTGCTGCAACAGGGTCTTTCATTCCGGTATCCATTGTTTCGATTAGCGGATGCATCGGATTAATTTTATCGATAGCATTTGCAAAGATTGCCTCTATTTTCGTCCACTTTTCATTTTCCTGCTTTAGGAAATTCTCCATTTGAATTTGCTTGCGTGTGAATCCGATTGTAACGACTACTGTAATAATAGCTACTAATGCGCCAAGCACTACGCCGTAGTAAGCAAGCATATCTGCAGGCGACCATAATGTAATATATCCGCTATTTGACTTATAACACTCATTAATAATGAGAGGTCCGACAATGGCAAAGGCGCACGCTACTATGATAGCCAATATCAAATATTTTTTTCGTTTATTCACCGTTTGTCCCTCCCTGCTATCTCATATGATTTACAGATCTTCCGTCTTGAAGGTCGTATACCCCTCATAGTAGTAGCTGTGGTCGATGCCCTTCATAAAAACTTCACGGCTGTTCACGTCATCGGTCAGGGCCGCTTTCAGCAACACCTTGATCTCCACGTCCTTGATGGGGCTGCGCTCCATGGCCAGTAGGTAGTCCTCTTTATCGACCTTGCTCCAATCCACAACCTGTCCGATACCGGCTTTCAGCATCTGGTCAAGCCACAGGCGGGTGCTGCGGCCGTTGCCCTCTCGGAACGGGTGGGCGATATTCATCTCCACATACTTTTCGATGATCTCGTCAAAGGTGGACTGGGGCATCTTGTCGATGTTTCCAAGCGCCGCCTCCAGATACATCAAAGGGGCAAAGCGGAAATTGCCCTTTGCCAGATTCACCGTTCGCAGTTCGCCTGCAAAGTCATAAATATCCTCGAAAAGCGCCTTATGAATGGCTTGCAGCGACGCAAATCTGCCGGGTGCCAGCTTATCCAGAGCGCCGCTTTCAAACAGTTCCACGGCCTTCCTTTTGCTGATCCGCTCCTCCTCGCGGGCAAGCTCGGCGGAGTTGGTGATACCAAGTTTATTTTCAAGTGCCATTGTGGGCCTCCATGTGTGTTTGTAAAATAGTTTCTCAGAGCGTATCCAGAAGATCGGCGTATCGTTCACAGATGCTTTTTTCCAGCTTTTCAAAGGCCGGAATAAAGCGGCTGATGATCTCCTGTGCCAGTGCTTTCGCGGCATTTCCATCGTAAATATGCGCCATATTGTTGCGCTGGGACAGCATATCCAGCCATACATCTTCCTCTATGCAAGGGTAATACTGGTACGCCTGCTTGATAATTTCACGCGGGGAGCCTGTCTTAGCTGCATCGATGCCTTCATACGTCAGCAATTCTTTTAAGACCTTCCAGCCTAATTCAAACTGAATGGAGAACTTATCAATGATGCCGCTAATGATAAATTCATTATTGAGATCCTGCTGATCAGAGCGCCGCAGAACGTCTAAATTTTTACGGTAGTTATCAAACTTTTTCATAGAGCAATACTCCCTCCTTGCTGATGGCTTCCCGCAATTCTGGGGACAAATCAGAACATAAATCTATCACATCAAAGGTCAGCAATGTATGCGTTTCTTCCTCAACATCCAGTCTGAAACGGCATACATTGCCTCCCTGCACAGCTAAATCAATATCGCTTGTGCGGCGGAAGTCCCCTCGTGCGCGGGAGCCGAAGAGAATCACCGTTTGGATGTGATGCCTATTTGCCAGATTAATGATTTGGCAAATAACCTTTGGATCAATTCCGTACTTTGTCATCACACCAACTCCTTCGATAAGCCTTCAAGCTCGCTGACCGCTCCGCCTACAATTCTACAAAGTAATTATACCATAAAACGCTGTATCCACAAGCAATATTTCGATGCTTGCGTCCCAGAAGCGGGAATTGATCGATATAACAAAAACGGGCGCGCAGCCTTGGGAAAGGAGGCTGCGCGCTCTGCTTTTTGTCGTTGGCCTTGTTCAGACGGCATATATCTTGGAATAAGCTATCTCAAAGCCGCTTTGCGATCTGCCAGATCACCCGCTGTGCTGTCGTGACTGCGGCAATGTCTTCCTTCGTGGCAAAGCCGCGGGTGTTGACAACATGAGCGATTTGATTGATGTTATTTCCAATGCCGGCGAGTTGACGCCGGATTTCGGCGTATTCAGCGAGTGGTCGGGATCGGAGGTTCATGCCAGAGATCAGCGCACGGAGGAATACTTCCATTGGGAAGCCAGAGAGCATAGCCTGCTGTTTCAAATGTTCATGTTCCTGCTCATTCAAACGGAGCGATATTTTGATTGGTCGTTTTCTCATGATCGTTTTTCCTTTCAATTCATAAGGGGTTATAGGGGAATTGCTTCCCCTAACAAGCGCATTTGGACGGCCAAATGCTATGCTTGCGAATTCAGCTTCCGTATAGCGGTTTCATTTTTGTGACAACGCTGTTGTAAAATTAACTTCTTGATTTATTGGTGTCCAATTGGTATAATAATTGCAAGAAACTTTTGAGGTGAATGACCGTGCTACACGAGGAACGAACTGCAAATATTCTTATCAACAAGGCGGGTGGAAACGCCGGTCCGGATGCCAAGGGCTACCGCGTGGCTCTGCCATCTGCTTGGATGAAGGCCCTGGGTATCTCTGAGGACAGCCGCACCGTAACGCTGCAATTTGATGGGGAAAGCATCACCATCCGCCGCCCTGCCGTGTCTGATTACGATGTCTTTCTGGCCAATGCCCGAAGCAGCGCTCACGCCCTCCTGATCCTGTACTACTACGATGGGAACAAGCTCTGTACGAAGATCTGCGCTGACCAAACCACTCATCAACTTGCCATCGAAAACGAGGTCAGTTCTCCCCTTTCCACCGCTTTCGGCGTGAACCGCAAGCCCACATGGGACGATCTGCAAACCTTCTTGAAAGACCGCTGTGTGCCGCAGGAGCGGGACGGTTTGAAATATTACCTGTCTGACTTGGGACTGGACTGCTATGACCCGCTGGCGATCATCCGCAAGACCGAAGGGCGCATGGCAGAGGATTCGTGCTGGATCAAAATTGTGGAGGGCTGAATATGTCGATCAGACTGACAACGGGAAGCCGCATCGCGGAAACTTCGTCTAAGGGCAATCAGGAAAAATGGCTGGCAGATGGCCGCTGGTACAAGCTGGATCTGTTCGGCTACGAGGGACTGGCTGAAGCCGTGACCTCTGCGCTGCTGGCACAAACCAATACAGATGCGCTGGGCTTTCGCTATGTGACCTACCGCATGGAGCGGATGCAAGTCCACGGACACATCCGAAACGGCTGTTCCAGTGCCAATTTTCTACGTCAGGGCGAGGCCATCCTGACCCTTGCGGAGTTGCTGCGAAAAGGCGTTGGCCCGGACTGGCAAACCGCGGTAAACCGCCTGCCCAATCTTCAAAGCCGCCTTGCGTGGTTGGTGGAGCAGGTTGAGCGGCTGACGGGACTTGACCGCTTCGGCACCTATCTGACGCTGCTGTTCGAGGTGGATATGTTGTTCGGCAACGAGGACCGGCATCTGAACAACATCGCTGTGCTGCGCTGCGGTGATGGCTTTGACTACTGCCCCATCTTCGACTTTGGTGCGGGCCTGCTGTCCAACACACGGGACTATCCTATGGAGATCGAGCCGGACGCATTGGTGCGGCAGCTCAAGGCTCAGCCCATGAAAACGGGCTTTGTCCGACAGGTCCATGCGGCCCAAAATCTCTATGGGCCGCAGCTTCGCTGCGACTTTGCCGAAAAAGAGATCATGGCGGCCCTTTCAGAGCCGCTGGAGTTTTACGCCAAGCGGGATGTTCCTTATATCCGTGACCGTGTGACGGCCTGCATCAAATTCCAGCGGAAAAAGTTATTCTGATTTTCTGCCGTCCTCCCGCAGCCACGCGCCCCGCAGCACCATGCGGAGATACGCCGCCCGCCCGATGCCGTGGTCCTGCGCGGTGCGGGTGAGCCGCTCATATTCTGCCTGCGTCAAGCGGAGATTTACCTGCTTTTCCCGTAAGTTCTCTTTGTTCTTCATCTGATGATCCTCCCTATTATTCTTTTTTCGGCTTGGTATATATTTATCTCAGTATCGCTCTACTCAGTCTTATTAGACGCTGAAAATCAGCGTTCAGGTGCGCTGATTTTCAGCGTTCTTGAAATTCGAAAATCGAAAGTCAAGAAATTCGGTTTTCGAATTTCAGGGGGTACAGTGCAGACGGCTTCCCCAACCCCTGCCGTTTCCGGCGCAGCAGGCCAGCTTGCTCCAGTTCGGATAGCAGCTTCTCCGCCTTGCTGTGGGCGCAGCCCAAGTCCTCCATAATGTGGCTGATGCCATAGTAAACAAAGGCGCGCCCTTGCTTATCGAACCACCCGCTTTTGCGGGAAAGTCCCATTTTGTCCAACAATAATCCGTAAAGTAATTTTGCTTCACAATTCATGTTTTTGAATGGTTCCTCCGTAAACAGCACCTTTGGAACACGGTAAAATGTAAATAGCTCTGATTCATGCTCGTAGAAATAATCCATATTGTTCCTCCTTGCCCGTTGGGGCATAAAAATAGCGGAGGCAGGCATTTGACCTGTCTCCGCTTGCGTTGATTTTTTGCTTTTGTTTCCTTCTTGGGGCATTATTTGGACTCTCGCAGGATCTCAAGCGCGGCGCTCTTGATGTTGTTCATCGCACCTACCCACGCCAATTGATCCCGCGCCTTCAAGTCCTCGTCGATGCCCTGTGCTTCCGCCATCTGGCGTATGATGATTTTCAGCAGCTTGTCCTCTGTGGTGTCCGACTCCGGCGGCAAAAGGCAGGGATAATACTGCTCGCCCCGCAGCTCGTAGTAAAGACCGTTCTCAAAAATGACCGGCGGCAATGGCGGTAAATTCTGCTCCATAATCCTCGCTCCTTTCTGCCGCTATTGTACGGAAGAAATTTGTATAGTGCCAGTATACGAAAATCATCGCTCTCCTCTGTCCTTTGCGCGGTAACGGGCCTCCAGCAGCTTGATGATCTCCCGCTCCATCTGCTGCGCGGAATAATTGCGCGGGAAATACTTCCGCAGCGACTCGGTTTTGATGCGGATCTGCTCTTTCTGATTGGGCTTTTCCTCGGTGAGAATGGCGTACAGCACCTCCGGCGTCAGCTTTGCCTCGCGGGAGAGCTGCTTCATGCGGAGTGACTGTGACAGCGACGGTGTGGCGTCCTCCTGCCCGATCAAGTCCCACAGCTCTGCCTGCTCATCGCGGGTAAGATAAGACAACTCCACGGCGGGAGAAAAGGCGATGCGGCCATCGTCCACCATCTGAAGCAGCGGCGGGACAAGGTTGGTCAGGCGGATATAGTTCTGAATAGTCCTTGCACTAACAGATTCGTGTTTCCCAATCATTTCATCTGTTCTTGACTTCGTGCAGACTTTGCACGAAGTTGATTTCCCTTGATGTTTCATTGCCTCCAGCTTCATTTGGTAAGCAAACGCCTTTTCGCTGGGCAGCAGGTTTTCCCGCTGAAGGTTGCTGTCCACCATCAGGATTACCGCTTCATCGTCGGTCATTTCCCGCACCAGCACCGGCACAGTGGGCAGGCCCAATTTCTGCGCCGCCAATCGCCGCCGATGCCCGCTGACCAGCTCGTAGCCCGCCCCTTTTGGCCGGGCCAACAAGGGCGATAGAATGCCGTGGACACGGATGCTCTCCACCAGCTCGTCCATGGCGGCATCCTCCCGCACCCGATAGGGGTGCTTTGCAAAGGGCGACAGCTTGTCCGGCGGGAGCTGTGAAATAAACTCCTTCACCATACCGCCCCTCCCTCTGAAAGCGCGGCGGACACATTCACATGGTAGTGAAGGTCGGAGCCTCGATAATGGTAGTCTGCGTCAAAGGAATGGAGCCAACCGGCGTTTCGCACATTCGCGTTTTCGCTCTCTTTTTCGGCCTGTAACCCTTGCGGTGCAAGGCTTTTTCGCATTTGTGGTCCTTGGGCTTCCACAGTCGGTACAGAGGAGCTGGGGCATCTCGAGATGGTTGGCACCATCGTTCATCAGCTTACGAGAGAGCTGACGCCGGAGCAGCTCAAAGAGGGCGGCTTTGATACCTACTTTGTTGACCACACGGCGGGCGTTTTCCCGCAGTTTGCTTCGGGCTATCCCTGGTCGGCGAGCACCATGCAGGTCACCGGCGATACCATCGCGGATTTGACCGAAGACCTGGCAGCAGAGCAGAAGGCTCGCGTGACGTATGACAACATCCTGCGTCTTTCGGACGATCCGGACGTGAGCGACGTCATCAAGTTCCTGCGGGCGCGCGAGATCGTGCATTTCCAGCGCTTCGGTGAGGGTCTCCGCCTTGTAAAGGACCGTCTGGACGAGAAAAACGTCTACTATGTGAATCCGAGCTTCGACCGGTAAATAAAAAAGGAGCACGCTGATCGGCGTGCTCCTTTTTATATCGTTTATCCGCTGATGGCCTCGTCATAGACGGCGACCGCACCGCTGTGACAGGCGCTAAACTTATCGCGGAAGGTATTGACGAGGTCCTCATCGCCATAGACCGACACGACATACTGCCCCGTCGTGAAGATCACGAGCTTGTCTGGAAAGCCGCACATCCACTGCTTGCCCTGCACAGCACTGCGGATATCGCCCGCGACCTTCGAGACATTGCCCGCGTCGGCCACGTGGAACGCGCCGCAGGTAAAGGTGTTCATGTTCATCATATGGACGAGCGACGCCGCGCCGTCGATGAGCGAAGCATCGTCAGACGGGAACGTGAGCTGGTAGGTCAGGCTGTCGGCATTCGACACATCGAAGCTGCCGGGGGCATCGTCAACGGCGTGCTCCGCATCACCGCCGCCGGCGGGGAACTTGTCGTCTTCGCTGTAGGTGCCCCAGACAGAGGTGAGCAGCGAAAGTGCACCGGTGTTCTGTTCGGCGGGCGTTTCCGCGGGCTTGGACGGCGCGGAGGGCTTGCTTGCAGGCGCCTCGTCCTTCTTGCTGTCAGTTTTTGCCGGCTCCGACGGCTTTTGCGTCTCCCCCGGCTTTTCGTCCTTGTTTGCGTCCGGCTCGGTCTTCACGCTGTCATCAGAAGGCTCCTCCTTGGACGCATCGTCCGTTTCAGGAGTCTCCTGCTTGTCGTCGATCGGCGTTTCCTCCTGCACGGGGTCCTCATCCGGCTGCTTGTCCTCGTCGGCTTTGCTGCCGCAGGCGGCGAGCGAAAGCATCAGCGCGCAGGCCGTGAGAAGATACAGTAGCTTTTTCATCAAAGTTCTCCTTGGTTTTTATCGTATTTTGCATACCGTATTCTAACAGAAAGCTTTGAGAAAGGGAAGTCTTTTCTTCTTGCTGCCAACCGTGCGAACGCCCCCTACGCCGCGCAGGAAAAACAGAATCAGATCACGTAATCGTACCCGCCATCCTCGCGCAGCAGGTCCGCGAGCGTATACTGATCAAGATACTTGTTGATGACGTCGTTCAGCCCGGCCCAGAGCGACAGCGTGCGGCATTCGGCCGCGCGGTCACACGGCGCGCTGCCGGACTCGAGACACGCGACCGGTGCGAGCGAGCCCTCCATCAGCCGCAGGATCTGGCCCGCAGTGAACTGATCGGGGCTCTTGCACAGGCGGTAGCCGCCGCCCTTGCCGCGCATCCCCTCGACCACACCGCCCTTGACGAGCGTCTTGACAATGCTCTCGAGATATTTTTCCGAGATATCCTGCCGCTTGGCGATCTCCTTGAGCGGGATATACCCGTCGGTCTGGTGCTCGGCCATGTCGATGAGCACACGCAGTGCGTAGCGGCCCTTGGTTGAAATCATCATAGTATTTTTCACGCCTTTCTAAGCACATCCGTTGAAAGGCATACGGGAGACGGCCTTCTTCAACTTCTGATATTCCTATTATATTACATGGTTTATAGGATTTCAACAGATTTTTTTGAAATTTTCTCTTGACAAATCAAAATGCGCATCGTATAATCCCTACATACCTACTCGAAAGGTTGGTAATAAACGTGACTTCATTCTTTCACCCCTTCCGATGTCGCCGCGGCAGAGCTTAACGGCCGCAACGACCGTCGAAATCGAAAAGTAAAAAGAAAACAAAAATATTTTAGATATAGAACGTACATCGTTCAGGAGGAAACATTATGAGCAAGATTTACACTTCCGCAGACCAGCTGATTGGCAAGACCCCGCTTCTCGAACTGTCCCACATCGAAAAGACTGAAAAGCTCGAGGCTAAGCTCCTCGCCAAGCTCGAATACTTCAATCCCGCGGGCTCTGTCAAGGATCGTATCGCCAAGGCCATCCTCGATGACGCCGAGGCCAGCGGCAAGCTGAAGCCCGACTCCGTTATCATCGAGCCGACCTCCGGCAACACCGGCATCGGCCTTGCCTCCGTTGCCGCCGCGCGCGGCTACCGCATCATCATCGTCATGCCAGAGACGATGAGCGTCGAGCGCCGCCAGCTGATGAAGGCCTACGGCGCGGAGCTTGTCCTCTCCGACGGAGCCAAGGGCATGAAGGGCGCCATCGCCAAGGCCGAGGAGATCGCCGCGCAGACGCCGGGAAGCTTCATCCCCGGGCAGTTCGTCAATCCTGCGAACCCGAAGGCGCACTACGAGACGACCGGCCCCGAGATCTGGGCCGATACAGACGGTCAGGTCGATATCTTCGTCGCAGGCGTCGGCACCGGCGGCACGCTGAGCGGCACGGGCAAGTTCCTCAAGGAGCGCAAACCCTCCGCCAAGGTCGTCGCCGTGGAACCCGCCTCCTCCCCTGTTCTGAGCAAGGGCGTCGCCGGCGCGCACAAGATCCAGGGCATCGGCGCAGGCTTCGTCCCCGACGTGCTGGATACCAAGATCTATGATGAGATCATCACCGTCGAAAACGACGACGCCTTTGCCACCGGCAAGCTCGTCGGCCACAGCGAGGGCGTGCTGGTCGGCATTTCCTCCGGCGCTGCTGTGTGGGCCGGTATCCAGCTTGCCAAGCGCCCCGAGAACAAGGGCAAGACCATCGTCGTCCTGCTGCCCGACACCGGCGACCGCTACCTCTCCACTCCCCTGTTCCAGGATTGATCCTCTCTTATTCCATTGATTTTCCCCTCTCTCATCTCTCTAAACGGCAAAAGCCTGCTGCCTCATTCGGCAGCAGGCTTTTGTCCTGTCTGTTGGTTTATCCGCGCTTTCCGCGCCCTTCATTGCCCGCATTCCACTCACGCAGGTCCTTGAGCTCATCGTAGAGCCTGCAATAGCTCTCATGCCGGCCCCTGACGATCTGCCCATCCTTCACCGCCTGCCGCACGGCACAGCCCTTCTCCTTCGTGTGGCTGCATCCGACGAAGCGGCAGTCCTCCCGGTACGGCGCAAACTCGGGAAAGCACTCCGGCAGGCGCGCTTTGAGCTCCAGATTGAGCCCCGTCGTTTCAAAGGAGGAAAAGCCCGGCGTGTCGATGATCTCCGCGCCGCAGGGCAGCTCATAGAGCTCGACATGGCGCGTTGTGTGCCGTCCGCGTCCGAGCGCCTGGCTCACCTCGCCCGTTTTGAGCGACATATTGGGGTCGAGCGCATTCAGAATGCTCGACTTGCCGACACCGGAATTGCCCGTCACGGCGGAGAGCCGCCCGACGAGCTGCCCGCGCAGCGCATCAATGCCCTCGCCCGTCTCGGCACTGACGCAGACGGTGCGAAAGCCTGCGCTTTTGTAGTATTCCCGCAGCGTATCCGCGGGGTCGAGATCGCACTTGTTGATGCAGATGAGCACCTCGCAGCCCTTGAGCGCAGCGATGGCCGTCATGCGGTCGACGAGATACGGGTCCGTTTTCGGAATGGCCTGCGAGCAGACGATGACCATCTGGTCAATGTTCGCAACGCTCGGCCGCTCGAAGAAATTGCGGCGCGGCAGGATCTCGTCGATGCGTCCCTCGCCGCCGGGAATTTCGCAGCAAACGACATGGTCGCCAACGAGCGGCGAGATCCCCTCGCGGCGGAATTTTCCGCGCGCCTTGCAGGTGAGGAGCGTTCCGTCCTCGCCCTTGACGTAGTAAAAGCCGCTCAGCGCGCGCTGTATCCTTCCCGTCACGGCAGCTCCTCGCCTTCGACGCTCGGCTCCTCGCCGCCGTCGTCCACGTCGGGGCCGGAGCTCACGACAAAGGTGATGGCCGTCCCCTCTTTTACCTCAGTATTCGGGGCGATGCTCTGCTCAAGCACCGTACCAATGGGGCTCACGTCCGCCCGCGAGGACACATCGCCGACCACAAGGCCCATCTGCGTGGCCTGCTGACGCACGATATCAATGTCACTTCCTGTAAAGGTGATGACCGTTACAGTCTTCTTTTCCGAGCCCTTGCTGACCACCAGCGTCACGCTGTCGCCCTCGTTCAGGGTCGTCCCCGCCTCGGGAATGGTGCGGATGACATAGCCCGCCGTGATGGACTCGCTGTACTCCTCCAGCGTGTCGTCGACGACGAGGCTGAGGTCCAGATTCTTGAGCTGGAGCGCCGCGTTGCGCCGTTCCGTATTGATGAGATTCGGCATGGACTCCGTCCGCGCGCCGGTGCTGACGAAGACCGAGATGACGCGGTTGCCCTTCACGGTCTTTCCCCTCTCGGGCGACTGCTCGATGATCTGCCCCGCCGCGTATTCGCTGCTCGCGCGCTGGCCGATCTGTTCGATCGTGAAGATGCCCTTCACGTTTTCGTCCTCGTTCGCCTCGTCGATGGTCATGCCGATGAGATGCGGCACCACATACTCCGTCGGCGTCTGCTCGCCGCCGAGAAGATCGCTGAAGATCGCGTGCCAGAGCAGCACGATGAGTGCCACCGCGGCCACCGCCGCGCCGATGATCGTGAGCAGCTTGCGCGTGCCCAGCTTGTGCGGGGATGCCTCTTCTTCCTCCTCGTCGTCCGCCTCCTGCACCTTCTGTGCCTTGGAGACGGTGTGCACGGCAGGGATATACTGCGTGGGCTCATCCACGGTCTCGCGGTGCAGGTCTTCGATCGTGAAGTCGAGGTCGACCTCGGGATTCTTGCGGAACTCCTCAAGGTCTGCGAGCATTTCATCCGCTGAGGCGTAGCGCTTCTCCAAATCGGAGGCCATCGCCTTCATGCAGATGAGCTCAAGCGCTTCGGGCACGTCGGGATTGATCTCGCGCGGCGAGAGCGGCACGGAGGAAAGGTGCTGGATGGCGACGGAAACGGCGTTGTCGCCCTCGAACGGGAGTCTCCCCGTCAGCATTTCGTAGAGCACGACGCCCGCGGAGTAGATGTCCGAGCGCGCGTCCGTGCGGTCGCCCCTCGCCTGCTCGGGCGACATGTAGTGCACAGAGCCGAGCGCCTCCTGCGTGAGCGTGTTGGCGGAGTTGGCGAGGCAGGCGATGCCGAAGTCAGCGACCTTGACGCTGCCGTCGCGAAGCACCATGATGTTCTGCGGCTTGATGTCACGGTGAATGATGCCGCGCGAATGTGCGTGCGAGAGCGCCTTTGTGATCTGCGTGATGAAATGCAGCGCCTCGCGCCAGTTGAGCTGGCCGCGCTTTTCCATATACTGCTTGAGCGTGATGCCGTCGATGAGCTCCATGACGATATATTCCGTTTCGCCGCGGCTCACGTCGTAGACCGAGACGATGTTCGGGTGCGAGAGCATCGCGACGGCCTGCGACTCATCGCGGAAGCGGCGGCGGAAGTCTGCATCCTCTGCCAGGTCGCTTTTGAGCACCTTGACCGCCACAAGGCGATTGAGCCGGTGGCACTTGGCCTTGTATACGACCGCCATGCCGCCGCTGCCGATGACCTCGAGCAGCTCATAACGATTGTCGAGCATCTTGCCGATCATTTTATCCATTCTTCGTGCCACCTCCTTCATTCGCAGTCTATGAGCACGACCGTCACATTGTCCGGCGCGCCCTGTGCCTTGGCCAGCGCGATGAGCTCGTCAAGGTTTTTCTCCGTGCTCTCCTCCGCGCACACTGCGCGGCAGATATCCTCATCCGTTGCCGTGACGACGAGCCCGTCGGTGCACAGCAGCAGCTTGTCGCCCTGCGCGAGCGAGACCTCGAACGCGTCGCACTGCGTGATCTCCTCCGTCCCGAGCGCGCGGGTGATCAGGTTGCGGTTTGGGTGTGTGCGCGCCTCCTCAGCGGTGATATTGCCGTTTTCCACGAGCGTCTGCACCACGCTGTGGTCGTGCGTGATGCGCGTGATGCCGCCGCTGCGCAGAAGATAGGCGCGGCTGTCGCCCACGTTGCAAACGATCGTCCCCTGTTCGCCCGCCACGGCAGAGACGAGCGTCGTCCCCATGCCGCGGCAGTCCTCACCCTCGAGCGAGCGCTGGTACACGGCGGTATTCGCCTGCGCCACGCAGAACGACGCGAGCTCGCGCAGCTGCTCCATGGTCATATCTTTGCGCAGCAGCGCGCGAATGTTCTTCATAAAGGTCTCGACCGCGAGCGTGCTTGCGATCTGCCCGCCCTCGGCGCCGCCCATGCCGTCGCAGACGACGGCGATGACCCGGCTGCCGACGGTCTCGACGGCAAAGGTATCCTGATTTTCGTGCCGGCGCAGTCCGACGTCGGTCTTACCAAGGGCGTTCATTGTGCGGCACCTTCTCTTTCTTTCATTTCCTTGCGCCGAAGCTGCCCGCAGCTTGCGTCGATATCTCCGCCGAGACTGCGGCGGACCGTCGCCGTCAGGCCGTGGGACTCAAGGCGCTTCTGGAACGCGCTCACGCGCTTGCTGGGCTTGAATTCACTCTCGACCACATCATTGAGCGGGATGAGATTCACATGACCCGGCATCCCGTGAATTTTTTCAGCCAGCAGGTCCGCCTGCCAGTCGTGGTCGTTCACACCGTCGATCATCGCGTATTCAAACGAGATGCGGCGGCCCGTTTTCTTAAAATACCGGTGGCAGGCCGCAAAGAGCTCGGAAACGTCGTAGGCGTTGTTCACCGGCATGATGCGGCTGCGCGTCTCGCTGTCGGGCGCGTGGAGCGAAACGGACAGCGTGAGCTGCAGATTGTCCTCGGCCAGCGCGTCGATGCCCGGCACCACGCCGCAGGTGGAGAGCGAGATGTGCCGCATCCCGATGTTCATCCCGTCCGGATGGTTGATCAGCTCCAGAAATCGCATCACATTCGCGCGGTTATCGAGCGGCTCGCCGATGCCCATGAGCACGATGTTGGAAATTTCCTTCCCCGCATCGAGCTGCGTAAAGAGCACCTGATCGATCATTTCGGACGGCGTCAGGTCGCGCACCTTGCCGGCAAGCGTCGAGGCGCAGAATTTGCATCCCATGCGGCAGCCGACCTGCGAGGAAATGCAGACCGTGTTGCCGTGGTGATAGGACATCAGCACCGTTTCGATGCAGTTGCCGTCAGACAGCTCCCAAAGGTACTTGATCGTCCCGTCGAGCTTCGAGACCTGCTTGCGCGCAACAGTCGGCGCAGTAATGACATATTCGCGCGCAAGCTTTTCGCGCAGCGACTTGGGAATGTTGATCATCTGGTCGAATTCCGTCACACCGCGGTGCAGCCAGGAGAATACCTGCTTGCCGCGAAAGGACGGCTCCCCCATCGCGCGCAGCGCTTCGCTGATCTCGCCCAGCGTCATCGACTTGATATCCGTCATGCTTTCCTCCTCATGCGGCTGAGATAAAACCCATCCGTTCCATTCCGCTGCGGCCAGAGCGTCAAACGCCCCGGCGCAGCGTCTCCGTTCGGCAGGGAGAACTCTTCATAAGTAAAATCCGGATGCGCTGCAAGGAACGCGTCCGTCACGTGTTCATTTTCCTCGGGCAGGACGGTGCAGGTCGAGTAGACCAGCACGCCGCCCGGCCTCACATAGCGCGCGCTGTTTTCTAAAATCGCGCGCTGAATCTCCGGCAGCGCCTTGAGCTCGCGCGCGTCCTTATAGCGGATATCCGGCTTTTTGCGGATGATGCCGAGGCCCGAGCACGGCACATCGCAGATGACCGTGTCAAAGCGGCCCGCCCATTCCTCGCGGAAAACGCGCCCGTCGGCGCAGGCGGTCTCGATGCAGGTGACGCCGAGGCGCTGCGCGCCCTCGCGGATGCGCCTTAATTTGTTCTCGTGCAGGTCGCAGGCGAGGATATGTCCCTCGTTTTCCATCGCGAACGCCGCGGCGAACGACTTGCCGCCCGGCGCGGCGCAGACGTCCAGCACGTCCTGCCCCTTTTCGAAGCCCGCAGCGTAGGTCACGAGCTTTGCCGCCGCGTCCTGCACCGTAAAGCGGCCCTGATAAAAGGCCGTAAGCGTCGTGAGGTCGCCGGTGCCGGAGAGCTCAAAGCAATCAGGCACCCATCCGTGCGGTACGGCCTTGACGCCGTCGCCCGCCAGCTCGCGCGCGAGAGTCTCCCCGTCCGTCTTGAGCGGGTTGACCTGCACGGTCATGGGCGCGGCTTCATTATCGGTGCGCAGAAACTGCTCCGCTTCGTCCTCACCCAGCAGCGCAGCAAGCTTTTCCACCAGCCACTTCGGATGGCTGTAGGCAATGCTCAGGCGCGAGAGCGCGTCCTGCGGCAGCGCGGGCAGATGCGCCTTGTTCTGTGCGACCTTGCGCAGCACCGCGTTGACAAGTCCGCTCGCCGCCGCGCGTCCGTTCGTGCGGCAAAGCTCCACAGATTCGCTCACCGCCGCGTGGTCGGGCACCTTGTCCAAAAATAAGATCTGATACGCGCCGATGCGCAGAATATCGGCCAGCGGCGGCTGCAAATGGTCGAGCTTCTGCGTGCAGTAGGCGCCAAGGTACCAGTTCAGCAGCAGCTCGTTCTGCATCACGCCGTAGACGATGCGGCTGCAAAGCGCCGCGTCCTGCGCATTCAGCGCTGTTTTGGCAAGCTGTGCCTTGAGCGCCGCATCCGCCCACGCACCGTTGCGGCGGCAGGCGACGAGTACGGCGAGCGCGCATTCGCGTGCGTTCGCGGTATTTCCCTTACGCATCGAGGACCGTCCCCGCGGCGATGCGCTTGCCGTTCAGAAAAGCGTTCGCTGCCATGCGCTTGCCGCCGTCGGGCTGCAGCTCCGTGATAAGAATGCTTTTGCCGTCGCCGCAGGCAGCCTCGATGCCCTTCTTCGCTGCGCGCATCGTGCCGGGCGTTTCCGTCGTTTCGCCCAGAGGCAGCGCACGGAAGATCTTCGTGTTTGCGCCGAGAATGCTCGCCGCGGCGCAGGGCCACGGGATCAGCGCGCGGATCTGGTCGATGATCTGCGTGCTGCTTCTCGTCCAGTCGATGGGCGAGAGCTCACGCGAGAGCATGGGGGCATAAGTTGCCTCCGCCTCGTTCTGCGGCACGCGCTGTGCCGTGCCGTTCCTGATCTCCTCGATCGCCTCGGCGATCGCGTCCGCGCCGAGCAAAGCAAGCTCTTTGAACAGGTCCTCCGCCGTCTCGTCGGGGCGGATGGCCTGCTTTTTGACCAAGATCATGTCGCCCGCGTCGCACTCCTTTGCCATGTGCATCACGGTCACGCCGGTCTCCTTTTCGCCATTCAGAATGGCGCGGTTGATGGGCGCAGCGCCGCGGTACTTCGGCAGGATGGACGCGTGTGCGTTGATGCAGCCGAGCGGCGGCACGGCAAGCATTTCCTCCGGCAGGATGCGGCCATAGGCCGCGACGACCGCAAGCTCAGGCTCGAGCGCCCTGAAATCGGCGAGCGCCATGCCGTCGCGCATCGTCACCGGCTGAAAAACGGGGATATTTTGTGTCAAAGCATATTCCTTTACAGGGCTTGGCGTCACTTTATTCCGGTTGCGCGGCTTGTCCGGCTGCGTGAAAACGCCGCATACCTCGTGTCCGTCCGCGACCAGGCGCTCCAGGATCGTGCGTGCAAAGTCGGGCGTGCCCATGAAGACGATCCTCATTCCTCGTCCAGCTCCTTTTCATGCTCACGGATATACTGCTCAAGCTCCGCGTCCGTCATCACCTTGCAGTGCTCGGTGTAGAGAATGCCGTCGAGATGCTCGATCTCGTGGCAGAAGCAGCGCGCGGTCAGCTCCTCGTCCTCGACCTCGAACTCCGTGCCGTAGCGGTCCTGCGCGCGCACGCGCACCACCATCGGGCGCGTGACGATGCCGTACTTGCCCGGCACGCTCAGGCATCCCTCAAGGCCCGTCTGCTCCCCCTCGGCCTTGATGATCTCGGGGTTGATGAGCTCGATGATCTCGCCCTGCGCGTCCTCCACGATGCAGGCGCGGCGCAGGATGCCCACCTGCGGGGCCGCAAGCCCCACGCCGCCGGCCTCGGCCAGCGTGTCGGCCATGTCGTCGAGCAGCTGATGGAGACGGGCGTTGAACTCCGTCACCGGACGACAAACTTTCGTCAGGCAGGGGTCGCCCTTTTCACGAATGGTACGGATAGCCATAATTGTTCTTCCTCTTTTCTCTATTGTAAAGCATTGCAGTCGGCAAAAATGTCGAGACCGCGGTTTTCTTTTCTTGCGTAAAACGCCAGCAGATACTCGCTGACGGTACGCCGCAGCGCACTGTCGCTCCTGCCGCAAAGATAGACGCAGTAGCGGTAGCGGTCGTTCACCTTCACGACCGGCGCCCCTGCGGGGCCGAGCACCTCGGTCTCGAGCGCGCGCAGCGGCTCCCTCTCGCTCTCGCAGCGCAGCGCGTCGCACAGGGTGCGCGCGGCGGCGATGACACGCAGCTCCTCGCTGCCGGAAACGGTCAGCGTGAAGAGGTCGGCAAACGGCGGATAGCGCCGCAGGCGGCGCAGCCGCAGCTCGCTTTGGTAAAACGCCTCGTAATCCTGCTTTGCCGCGGCCTGAATGACCTCGTTTTCAGGGTGATAGGTCTGGATGACCGCGCGCCCCGCGCGCTCGCCCCGGCCGGCCCTGCCCACGACCTGCGCGAGCAGGCTGTAGGTCCGCTCGGCCGCGTGGTAGTTCTGCACGTAGAGCGAAAGGTCCGCGTCCAGTACGCCGACGAGCGTGACATTTTCAAAGTCCAGCCCCTTGGCGACCATCTGCGTTCCAAGGAGGATGGGAATATTCTGTTCGGTAAATTGCTTCAAAAGCGCTTCGTGCCCCCGCGCGGCGGCGACGGTATCGGCGTCCATGCGCAGAACACTTGTGCCCGGGAAGAGCGCGGCAATCTCCTGCTCGACCTTCTGCGTGCCGGAGCCGACGCGCTTCAGCAGTCCGCCGCACTCGCCGCAGCGTTCCGGCGCGGCCTCGGAATGACCGCAGTAGTGGCACATCAGCCGCTCGTTGGCCGAGTGATAAGTCATCGGCACACTGCACCGCGGGCACTGCGGCACATAGCCGCACTCCCCGCACAGCAGCATCCGTGCGCTGCCGCGCCGGTTGAGAAACAGAATGCTCTGCTCTCCCCGTTCAATATTTTTTTCGAGCTCTCCGCGCAGGGCCTGACCGATCGAGGTCTCATTTCCCTGCCGCAGCTCGTCCTTCATGTCGGCGATCAGCACCTTGGGCAGCGGCAGATCGTTGAACCGCTTATGAAGGGAAAAGACTTGATAGCGTCCGTTTTTGGCGGCGTATGCCGTTTCAATCGTCGGCGTGGCCGAGCCGAGCAGCATCAGCGCATCCTGCTGTGCGCAGCGAAGCTGCGCAATGTCGCGCGCGTGATAGCGCGGCGGATTTTCCGACTGGTAGCTCCCCTCCTGCTCCTCATCGAGAATGATGAGACCGAGGTTCGGGAGCGGCGCGAACACCGCGCTGCGTGTCCCGAGCACGACGCGTACCTCGCCGCGTCGGATGCGCTTCCACTGGTCATAGCGCTCCGTGAGCGGCAGCGCGCTGTGCAGCATCACAACATCGGCGCCGAACTGCGCGGAAAAGCGCCGCATCATCTGCGGCGTCAGCGCGATCTCCGGCACGAGCAGCATCGCCGTCCTGCCGCGCGCAAGCGTCTCCTCGATGAGCCTGAGGTAGACCTGTGTCTTGCCGCTTGCGGTCACGCCGTAAAGGAGCGCGGCACTGCCGCCCTCTCGCTCGAGCAGGGCGGAAAGGCCCTCAAAGGCGGCCTGCTGCTCGTCGTTGAGCGTAACGGGCGCAGGCTTGCCGCCGCTTGGCTCCACAGTGCCGACGCGCAGCACCTCCTGCTCGGAAAACTCGACAAGGCCGGACTTTTTGAGCCCTCGCAGCGTCTGCATCGTCGCGCCCGTGTAGTAGCCGATCTCCGCAGAGGAGAGCATCCCCTCGCGGCTCAAAAGCTCCACGACCGCATAGCGCACCGGCGCACTGCGGCGCTTGGGTTCGACGGCGGCGAGCGCGTCCTCCGCGCTGACGCAGAGCGACACCATGCGCGCCGTCTTGTCGCCAAGACGCTGCTTCATCGTCGTTTCGCAGATGAGAAGCCCCTGCTGCTCGAGCGCATGGAGGACCTTCCCCGTTTTCTCGCCGCCCAGCTCATTGAGCGCCGTGCGCTCCGCGCCCTTCGCGCCGAGCACAGCATGAAGCAGCGTTTCCTCGAGCGAATCGGGCGCGACTGCGCTCAGCGCTTCTTCGGCGCTGACGCCGTCGTTCAGCCGCCAGACCTCGCGGCTCTTGAGCCACACGCCGCCCGGCAGCAGCGTTTTGAGCGCGTCGTAGTAGGTGCAGAAGTACCGCGCCTTCATCCAGCGGACAAGGCGGATATCCCTGCCGTCCAGCAGCGGCGCGTCATCCAAAAAGGCGTCGATGGGCTTATAGGTGGGCTTGTCCTCTTCGTGCACGATATCGAGCACAAAGCCCTCGCTGCGCCGGTTGCCGCGCCCGAACGGAATGAGCACCCGTTTGCCGGGCATGGCAGCCTCCGTCAGCTCTTCCGGGACGCGATAGGTGTAGAGCTTATCGGCCGCATACGGAACAGAAGAGACTGCGACACGAGCAAGCATCTTCTCTGCCATACAGTCTCCTCCTTTGTTGTGTTCTTGTTACTTTGCGATGTGCGTGTCGATATTCTCTGCGGTGAGCTTACCGGCAGCGACCTCGTTGATGGCCGTGGTGACCGGCTTTTCGCAGAGGGGATACCCCTCTTCATCGGCCTGCTCAGCGATCTGGCGGGCGCGGCGCGCGACCACGTTGACGAGCAGGTAGCGGTTTTCAACGTACTTGTTGAGCAGGCTCATTGCGGGATAAAGCATCATAATCGTTTACTTCCTTCTGCCTTTCGGCTGATTTTTTGATTTATTCGGACAAAATGGCCATGCGCTCGGCGGGCTTGCAGTGCTCGGCGAGCATGATGGCGTTGATCTCGCGCACGGCGCGTTCCACCGTGTCGTTGATGACAAAGTAATCATAGGTGTTGGCAGTCTGGAGCTCGACCTTGGCGCGCACGAGGCGCTTCTGCACCTTTTCCGGGCTGTCGGTGCCGCGGCTCGTCAGCCGCTCTTCAAGCGCCTGCCACGAGGGGGGCGCGATGAAGATGCGCACGACGTCCGGTCGCTTGTGCACGACCTGGATTGCGCCCTGCACCTCGATATCGAGCACGACGTCCTTGCCCTGCTCCATGGCCTCGTCGACATATTTTTTCGGCGTGCCGTAGAAGTTGCCGACATACTCGGCATACTCCAGAAACGCGTCCTCAGAGATCATTTTGCGAAACTCGTCGACATTGGTGAAGTGGTAGTGCACGCCGTCCACCTCGCCGGGACGCGGAGAGCGCGTCGTGGCCGAGACGGAAAAATACAGGTCGTCCCGGTCCTTGAAAAGCTCCTTGAGCACCGTGCTCTTGCCCACTCCGGACGGGCCGGAGATGATAAAGGTCCTTCCCTTGTACATATTCTTATGCTTCCTCCTCTATACCGAGCGTCTCCACACCGAGACGTGCGATCAGCTTGTCTGCCGCGATAGCCGAGAGCACCACATGGTCGCTGTCCATGATAAAGACCGAAGCGGTCTTGCGGCCGTAGGTCGCGTCGATCAGCATGCCGCGCTCGCGGGATTCCTGAATGAGGCGCTTGATCGGTGCGCTGTCGGGACTCACGACGGCGATCAGCCGCTCGGCGGAGACCATATTGCCAAATCCGATGTTCAGCAGTTTCATCGCGGTCACTCCTTATTATTCGATGTTCTGTACCTGCTCGCGGATCTTTTCGACCTCCGCCTTGAGCGCGACCACGTCGCGCGCGATGGCGACATCGTTGCACTTCGAGCCGATGGTGTTGCTCTCGCGGTTGACCTCCTGAATGAGAAAGTCCATCTTGCGGCCCATGGGCTCGTCGGAGAGCAGCATGTCGCGCAGCTGCGACACGTGCGAGTGCAGACGCACGGTCTCCTCGTCCACGGCGATCTTGTCGGCATAGATGGCGGCTTCGGTCAGGATGCGAGACTCGTCGATCGTCGTGCTCTGCAGGACCTCCTGCATGCGCGCGGTCAGCTTTTCGCGGTACTCGCGCACCGTTTCGGGCGAGCGCTCCTCGACCTTGCCGGTGAGTGTTTCGATGGTCGTGAGGCGGCCGCCGATGTCCTCGGCGAGCTTTTTCCCCTCCGTCGCGCGCATCCGGTTATAGGACGCGAGTGCCTCGTCGAGCACCTCGCAGATGTCCGCGCCGACGGACTCCAGGTCCTCTTCCGCCTTTGTGACGGTCAGCACATCCGGGATGCGGGCGATATCCGCCACGTAGGACTGCTTTTTGAGATAGTCTCCGCCAAGCTCGTAGAGCTTTTTGAATGCGGCGAAATAGCTGCGCGCAAGGCCCTCGTTGACCACGACGACCTCTTCATCCGCGCCGGTCGAGTCGATGGTGACGAACACGTCGACCTTGCCGCGCGAGATCGCCTTCTGCACGCGGCCCTTGATGGCATCCTCAGCGAAAATGTAAGCGCGCGGCAGCTTGACCGTGCAGTCGAGGTAACGGTTGTTGACACTGCGCACCTCAACGGTGATATCGCGATTGGATAATGTTTTCTTGGCTCTTCCATAGCCGGTCATACTTTTGACCACGATTCTTCTCCTCCATTATATAGTAAAAACACAAAGCTGAAAAGCACAGAGCTGAACAGATGATCAGTAAATGCAGGGCAGAATATAGCATCCGCCGCCGCTGAACAGCGTGCAGCACGACCATGCCGCGCAGCAGCGCAGACACGCGCTGTCGTCAAAATTGGCGGTGTGGACCGAGCGGAAGCCGTTTGGCCGGTAGCCCGCCCCCGTCAGCGCGGAGAGCGCGTTCTGATACTCGGGGTTGTTCGGGTCCATCTGCACGGCGGTCTCCATATAGCGCTTGGCCTCGTCCATCCATCCGCGCCGCGAGCACACGACGCCCATCAGAAAGTTCCACTCCGCGTTGTGGTCGCTCACGCCGCTGAGCAGGCGCTCGGCAAGCGAGATATCGCCGCGGTTGATCGCCATGCGCACCTGGTTGAGCGCCCCCGCACCATAGCCGCCGTAAGCAGAATTGCCATAGCCGCTGTCGCCGCCGTAGCCGTAGGAGTAGCTCTGCGAGGCGGCAGAGGACGCCTTGCGCTGCTTCTGGATCTGGTCGTAGGCCTCGTTGATCTCTTTCATTTTTTCCTGTGCGAGATCGGCCAGCGGGTTATCGTGGTAGTTGTCCGGATGGTACTTGCGGGCAAGGTCGCGGTAAGCGCGCTTGACCTCCTCGTCAGTCGCCGTAGGCGGGATATTCAGGATCTGATAGGGGTCGTTCATACGGTTTCCTCGTTTTTCTGTGGTTTCGTGCGGAAATGCATCCGTCGCGGAGGTTTATGATAGGTGCCCTTGAGAACGGCATTGCCGATCCCGTACAGGCTCTCGTAAAAAATGCTGTCCAAAATGTTCGACCATGCGCCGCGCTCAAGCAGCGCGTAGGCGCTCGCCATGCGGTGCACGGAGAGGTCGAGCGAAAGCGCGACCTCCTGCCGCGTTTTCTCATCGAGCGTTCCGCCTGTGAGATCGTAGCGGCAGCGCAGCGGATTGTAGCACCCGGTCTCAAAATCCTTTTTCAGATCGTCCGCCGCGTCGACCAGATAGATCCAGCGGCCGAGGTGGTAGAAGATTTCGGCCATCACACGGCGGTGCCGCTCATCCGGCACGACGGAGGCAATGTCCGCCATCAGCGCGGCAAACGGCTCGGCAGCAGCGTCGAGCGACGCGCAGTGCTCCCGCTCGCGCGCGGCAAGATCGCTGAGGTGCCGCTGCACCGCGGCATCGAATGCCGGCACGCACCGGCTTGCCTTGCGATAGGCCGCGCGCAGAAAAAGCGCGGCCAGCCGGTATGGGAGAGACTTGAAAAATCCGTGGTCGGCGATATGGTCCCTGAGCTGCCACCAGGTGAGCACGATGCTGTGGTCGGCCGCAGCCTCGAGCGCGCCCGTGTGCGTCATCGCGCAGCGCGCCTTGCACGGGTGCGCGACACACCGGCAGGATGCGCATTCCGGCTCCTGCGTCTCAGAGAGCAGGATGGCAAGGAACGTGAAGTCAAAGTTCAGGGCAAAGCGGGCCGCAAACCCGTACTTTCGCCCGAGCTCGTGGCACAGCCCGCAGTAAATGGCCTGAAAGAGCTCCTCGTCATGCGCGCTCAGCCGCTCTTTGGCGGGGCGGATATAACCGAACATCGCCTCAGAACAGGCGCACGATGGTGAACGTCAGCGCGCCGGTCTGCTTCATGCGCCGGTCGCAGATGACTGCCGGGAGGATGCCGACGAGAAACGCGGCGATGGCGATCCCGTAGCGCAGGCCCTCGCTCGAAAGCGCGCCGGTCGCGAAATAGCCGACGAAAAAGGAAACGATGGGCAGCAGATAAACCAAAATCATCACGCCGAGCAGCCGCTTCGTGCTGCTCTCGACCACGACCTTCTGCCCCACCTCTGCGCCGACCGTGTTGCGCGCCTGTGCGCGCACACTTGCGCCCGAAACGCCGCAGCCCGCGCACTCCTCGCAGTCGTGCCCGCAGGCCGACTTGCGCGGGACGGAAATTTCCGCCATGCCGCCGGGCAGTATTTTTTCGACTGTTGCGATCTGAGTCATAGTGTCTCCTTTGGGAAAATGCTTATCCGATATGAACGGTGACCTCGTAGCTGCCGACCGCACCCAGGTCGTATCCCGATACGGAAATACGCGCGGGAACGGTGTAGCTGCCGCTGTCGGCTTCAATGCCGGAAAGGTCGGCGATGACGTGCACGTCCTCCCCTGTCACGGCTTCGATATCCGCCGCCGTGCCGCGCAGCGTCACGGGAAGGGACGAGGTGAGGATGCTCACCGCATGATCGCCGCTGAAGTTTTCATAGCTGAAGTTCAGCGCCTCGACCTCCCGCGTCTCCACGCTCTTGGGCGTGATCGTCAGCGTGACGGTCGAAATGCCGCTGAGATTATTCACGTCCTCGGGGACGGGAATGTCATAGGTGAAGGTCTCCTGCTCGCGCAGATCCTCAAGCGCGAGCGTGCCGACCACCAGCTCGCTGATCGCGGCCATCTGCGAGGACTCGCCCGAAAGGGTGATGCTGCTGTAGCTGAGCGACCAGGTGTAATTTTCAAGCCGCGCACCCGCGGATTCGACAAGGTTCACTGTCAAGGGCACGTCCTTTACCTTGAGCACCGGGACTGTGACCTGCACGCTCTCGCTCATCGGATGGATGTTCTTGTTGTCGATGACCTGGTCGTTGAAATCGTAGAGCTCGAAATCGAGCAGCTCCACAACGGTCGAGGACGCATCTTCAATGTCGAGCGTGACCTGCGCGTAGCTGATCTGGCGGAGGTCGGACTGCTGGCCGCGCACCTCGAGCGTTTCCGGCAGAAGCTCGACAGTCCCGGCAATGTAGCCCTCGGCCACGTTGCCGATGACCTTGCAGCGGATCTCGATATCGCGCTTGTTGAGCTCACCGATCTCGACCTGCACGCTGCGCACCGTGGGCGATTCCACGCTGACATCGCGCGTGGAGATGCCGTTCGGCAGAAGAATGTTATAGCTCACGGACTGCTTGCCCGCATAGGTGACGGAGGAAAGGTCGCTCACAAGGCGGATCTGGCTCGTATCAAAGCTGTAGGCGAGCCGGCGCGGGAACTTGAGCTTCAGATCGACGGTCACATCCTCGTCCCCGCTCACACGCATAAGGCCCTTGTCGGCAAGCGTCGTATCCTCGTTCAGAAACTCCACGGCCACGCCGTGCACGTTGACGGTGATCTCGTCGTTGTTGCTCACGTAAAACCACACCATCGAGGCGATGAGCAGCGAAAGGAAGACGTAAAAGATCTGACGACGTTTAGACTTCATCGTGCTTGTCCCCCTTTCCGGACGTGAGGAGCTTCCACAGCCGCATATGCAGCTTCTCCTCCTGCTGCTCGTCGGGCGCTTGCGGGATAAGCTCGTTCATCAGCAGCTTTTCGAGCGTCTCAGGCATCAGGTGGCGCTTCAGAAGGCCGCCGATGGCGACGGAGATGGTCCCCGTCTCCTCCGAGACGATAACGACGACCGCGTCGGAATTTTCGCTCATGCCGATACCCGCGCGGTGACGCATCCCAAGGTCCCGGCTGAGGTTGACGTTCTTGGACAGCGGCAGCATACAGCCACCCGCCAGCAGCCGCCCGTCGCGCATGATGACCGCGCCGTCGTGCATCGCCGCCTTGACGAAGAAGATGTTCTTCAGCAGCTCGCTGCTCACGCGCGCGTCGACGATGGTGCCCGTGCGGGCGATATCGTCGAGCGCCATCTCGCGCTCAAAGACGATGAGCACGCCCGTGCGGGATCTTGACATTTCCGTGCAGGCGAGCACCGTCTGCGCGATGGCGTTTTCGATGGCAGAGACCTGCTGCGTGCGCGCGAAGGGGTTGAACGATCTCAGCTTGCTCGACCCCAACTGGTCGATGAGCCTCCGGATCTCGGGCTGGAACAGCACGATCAGCGCAAGCGCGCCGAGGGACAGCACGTGGCTCAAAATAAAATAGATGCCGCCGAGCGAAAGCGCGTCGGAAAGCATCAGCGCCAGCAGAAACAGCAGCACGACCTTGCCGACGCTCTCGACCTTCGACGTGCCCACTATCTTCAAAAGCCAGTAGATACCGTAGGCCATCAGCGCGATGTCAAGGTAATCCGATACCCTGAGCGTGAGCAGATAACGCCACGCGCCCTCCAGTATGGGCATGATAATATCCATCGGCACGCTTCCCCCCTGATCGATCGTGAATGCAGACTAAGCAATAGTTATTACTTATTCTAATATAAAAAGCCGAGAAATGCAACGGTAGAGCCATGAATTTTCTATGAAATCTCAGTTTTTTCACTCGCAGCCGCCACCTCGCGCAGCGCGCGGAGCACCGCGTCGACCTCAAACGCGCGATTAAAGGCCGAAACGCTCAGCCGCACGGTGCCGTCCGGCAGAGTCCCGGCGGTCCTGTGCGCGAACGGCGCGCAGTGCAGGCCCGCGCGCAGCGCGATGCCGCGTCGCGCCAACCGCTCGGCGGTCTCCTCGGCCGAGAGCCCATCGACCGCGAAGGACAGCACGCCCGCCTGGAGCGTTTCTTCCTCCGCGAGCCAACACGTAACACGGGGGATACTCTGCATCCCCTGCCCCGCGCGGCGCAGCAGCTGCCGCTCATGCAGCAGGATGCGTCCGGTGCGCTGCGTGCGCACAAAGTCGATGCCCGCGGCAAGTCCCGCTATGCCGGGAACGTTGTGCGTGCCGGCCTCCAGACGGTCGGGCAAAAAGTCGGGCATCTCCTGCCGCAGCGAGTCGCTGCCCGTGCCGCCCTCGATGAGCGGCAGCGCATCCGCGCCGCAGAGCAGAAGTCCCGTCCCCTGCGGGCCGTAAAGTCCCTTGTGTCCCGGCATGGCGATAAACGCCGCGCCGAGCGCGGCAAAGTCGAGCGGCAGGACCCCTGCTGACTGTGAAGCGTCGATGATGAGCGGCACACCCGCTTCCCGGCAGAGGTGCGCAATGTCCGAGATGGGCAGGATATCGCCGAAGACGTTGGATACGTGCGTGCAGATGACGGCATCCGCGCTCGCTTTCAGCGCGCGCGCAAAGGCCTCGACGGTCTTCTGCGGCGAAAAAAGCGGCGCGGCGGCAACGATGACCTCGGCCTCCAGCGCGTGCAGCGGCCGTGTGACGGCGTTGTGCTCATAGCCCGACACGATGGCGCGGCCTCCCGGCCGGACAAGGCTCTTGACAGCGATATTCAGCGCGTGCGTCGCGTTCATCGTGAAAACGACCTGCTCTGCCGAGGGCACGGAAAAGAGCGCCGCCGCCGCGCTGCGGCAGCGGAACAGCGTCTCCTCGGCAAGGCGCGCACTTTCGTACCCGCCGCGTCCGGGCGAGCTCATCGTGCGCATCGCCTGCGCGACCGCGCGATGCACGGCGGCAGGCTTTTGAAAGGTGGTCGCCGCGCTGTCGAGGTAGATCATGGCGACACCTCCTGCCGCGTCTGGCCGGATACGAGCAGTACCTTGACCGGCTGCGCGCCACCCGTGCGGCAGGCCTCAAGCGCATAGGCATAGTTTCTGCGCGAGATCTCCAGTGTATAGCCGCAGCCGCGCCCCGTGAGCTCTGCACCCGCGCGGCGTATCTTTGCGGAAACGCCCGCGTCGCTCAAGACCCGCGCCATCTGCTGGGCATGAGTGACCGAGCGTGCAATGAACAGATAATAGTCCATGACAGAGTTTCCCCCCCACCGCATGATATGCGTGCGCTCGTGCGGCGTGCGGGTGAAAAGGGACGGGCGCTTGTAAAAAGCGTCCGTCCGTGGCGTTCAAAAAAGCGGGAGAGCCGCTCTTTTGAAAAGGATTCAGTTGTCTGCCCGCTCGAGCAGCGCGACAGCGTGCGCGGCGATCCCTTCGCCGCTGCCGGTGAAGCCGAGGCCCTCCTCGGTCGTCGCCTTGACGCTCACACGCGAAACGGGGAGACCAAGCGCCGCGGCGATATTCCCGCGCATCTGCTCCCGGTGCGGCGCGAGCTTGGGCGCCTGCGCGAGCACCGTCGCGTCGAGGTTGACGATATCGAAGCCCGCAGCGGTCAGATGCGTCTTCACGCGCTTTAAGAGCTCGATGCTCGAAATGCCCTCGAATTCCGCGTCGGAATCCGGGAAGAGCCTGCCGATATCACCCAGCGCCGCCGCGCCGAGCAGCGCATCCATCACGGCGTGCGTCAGCACGTCCGCGTCCGAATGGCCGAGCAGCCCCTTTTCATAGGGAATTTCCACGCCGCCCAGAATGAGCGCGCGCCCCTCCGTTAAACGGTGCACGTCATAGCCGTGCCCGATGCGTAAGCTTGTCATTGGTGTTCTCCTTTTCCTCCAAAGAAACGGCGGCCTGCCCGCCGCTGCCGAAATGTACCGGAAAAAGATCGCCCGTCGCTTCGCGCGGGGCGATCTTCAGTCTGCTGTTATCCTGTTGAAAAACGTCATTCCCCTCTGCGCTGCAGGATCACTTCCGCGACCGCAAGGTCGAGCGGCGTGGTGATCTTGATGTTTTCACGGTCACCCGCTGTCAAGTGAACTTCCTTGCCAAAGCGCTCCACCGCAGAGCAATCGTCCGTCAGCGCGGCATTCGCGCGCAGCGCGTCCTGAAGCGCCGCCTTCAAAAGCTCCGCGTCGAAGACCTGCGGCGTCTGCACAGCGAACAGTGTGCTGCGTTCGGGCGTGCTCTCCACAATGCCGTCGCGCGCGACCTTGACGGTGTCCGTCACGGGAATGGCAGGAGCCGCGGCGTGATAGCACTGCGCGGCGGCAACCACATCGTCGATGAGCGCGCTCGTCACAAGCGGGCGCGCCCCATCCTGCACGGCGAGAAACACTGCGTCCTCCGATGCCTCGAGCGCAGCGCGCAGCACGGACTCCGTCCGCGTCGCCCCGCCGGGCACGACCTTCACCGGCTTTTGCACGCCATAGCTCTTGCATAGCTGCGCATAGGTCAGAAGCTCCTCCTCGCGCGCGGCGATGACGATCTCGTCGATGCTCGCGGCGCGGTCGACGGCAAGCAATGTCCGCGCAAGCACAGGAATCCCGTCAAGATCCTGCAGGAGCTTGTTTTCCTCTCCGTAGCGCGTCGAATTGCCGGCCGCCGCAATGATCGCGGCGCAATACGGCCGCGCCCGCTTCGGCGTCCGGCGAAATAACTTTTTCAGCAGGTCCATCGCACTTATTCGCTCTCCTTTGAAAGCATCGCAGCGTTGACGCGGCTCTCGGCCGCGGGATACTCCACATCCTCGGCCAGCACGATCTCCGATACGAGGATCTGCTTGGCAATGTGCAGCATCTTGCGCTCGCCGTTGGAAAGGCCGCGCGTGCTGTCTCGATGCATCAAAGCCTTGATGACCGCGCTGACCTCGTCGAGGTCGCCGCTTTTCAGCCGGTCCATATTCTCGCGGTAGCGGTGGTTCCAGTTCGACGTCATGTCGACACCCAGCGCCGGAATGCGCTCGATGACCGCCTCGATCTCGTCCGCGCTCTTGATGGCGCGCACGCCGATGGCCGAGGAATTTTCGGTCGGGATCTTGAGCGTCAGCCCGGAAATGGGCATTTTGAAGACGTAGAACTCCGTTGCCTTACCGCTGATCTTTTCGCGCACGATGCTGTCGATTACACCGGCGCCGTGCATCGGATGCACGACCTTATCTCCGACTTGAAACATCCTATGCCCACCTCCCTTCTGACAGAATGCCAATGCAGCATTCGTCCGTGCTCCCGGGTAAAAACGGGGAAAAATACAAAAAAACACACAAGGGAAATAATTCCCCATACATAGTATAACGTACTCGCCCCCATTTTTCAAGCATTTTTTCATGAATATTGTGAACAGTAAAGCATTTGCCAATATTTTTTGCAAAAAATCAAGGGCTCCCCTTTCGGAGAGCCCCTCAGACGGAAGACAGATATTTTTTACTTGTTGCTGCGGCGCCAGATGTGCATCTTCTCCGCGTCGGCGATGAGCTGCTCGCGGAAGTCGGGATGCGCGATACCGATGAGCGCCTCGGCGCGCTGCCAGGTCGAAAGGCCCTTGAGGTTGACCATGCCGTACTCGGTGACGATGTAGTGCGTGCAGGAGCGCGGGTCGGTGCAGATGGAGCCCTGCGTCAGCGTGGGAACGATGCGGCTCTTGACCGTGCCGTCCTTGCCCGTGACGGTCGAGGACATACAGATGAAGCTCTTGCCGCCTTTGGACAGGTACGCGCCCATCGCAAAGTCGAGCTGGCCGCCCGTACCGGAGATGTGCTTGACGCCCGCGGACTCGGCGTTCACCTGACCGAACAGGTCGCAGTCGATGGCGTTGTTGATGGAGATGAAGTTGTCGATCTGGGAGATGACGTGCACGTCGTTCGTGTAGTCGACCGGTGCGCCCATGACGTCGGGGTTGCGGTCCATGTAGTCATAGAGCTTCTGCGTACCGGCGGCGAAGGCGAAGACCTGGCGGCCCTTGTCGAGCTGCTTGTGCTTGCCGGTGATCTTGCCGGCGAGGGCCATGTCGACAAAGCCGTCGACATACATTTCGGTGTGAACGGACAGGTCCTTGAGGTCGGACTGCGCGATCATCGAGCCGATGGTGTTGGGCATACCGCCGATACCGAGCTGAAGGCACGCGCCGTTCGGGATCTCGGGCACGACAAGGTTGGCGACCGCGGTGTCGACCTCGGTGGGGGCGCCGCCCGCGCCGAGCTGCGCAACAGGAGGATTCTCGCCCTCGACGACCATATCGACGTCCTTGATGTTGATCTCGCAGCCGTTGAGACCGTAGACCCATGGAAGGTTCTCGTTGACCTCGACGATGACGGTCTTGGCGGTGTCGAGCATATCGGCAAGATGAGAGGACGCGAGCGCGTAGCTGAAGTTGCCGTGCTTGTCCATCGGCGTGACCTGGATCATCGCAACGTCCACCGTCACATTACCGTCGCGGTAGAAGCGCGGCAGCTCGCTGTAGCGCATGGGGATAAAATAGCCCATGCCCTTGGAGATAATCTTGCGGTCGATGCCGCTGCAATGCCAGGAATGCCAGGTGAAGTGCTCGCCGGCGTCCTCCGCCTTGCAGATCTCGGGCATCCACATCGTCACGCCGCCGCGGACCTTGACGTCCTTGAGCTCATTCTGGCGCGCGGCCAGAGCCTTGTCGAGCGTGTAAGGGTGGTTGGTGCACCAGCCGTAATCGACCCAGTCGCCGCTCTTGATGACCTTGACGGCATCGGCGGCAGAGGTCAGCTTTTTCTGATAGAGCGCTGCATGATCCATGATAACTTCCTCCTGTATGTAAATGGTTGGGATATGTCTGTCGAAACTTTAACGATTATAGCATATCCGTCGCTGTTTGCAAAGTCTTTCTTGGCAAATCGCAATAAAAAAGAGACAGGCCGCAGCCTGTCTCTTTTCTGTTCGGGGGAAAATTACTCCTCGACCGGAGCCTCTTCCTCGTTCAGCAGCGCGCGGATGCTGAGGGAGATCTTCTTCTTCTCCTCGTCGATGGCGGTGATCTTCGCGTCGACCATCTGGCCTTCGGACAGAACGTCGGAGGGCTTGTCGATGCGGCGGTCCGCGATCTGGGAGATATGGATCAGGCCGTCCACGCCGGGAACGACCTCAGCGAAGGCGCCGAAGGTCATCAGCTTGACGATGCGCACGTTGGCAACGTCGCCAACCTTGTAGGTGTTCATAAACACATCCCAGGGATTCTGGGTGCGATCCTTGACACCGAGGGAGATCTTGCGCTTCTCGGGGTCGAAGGAGATGACGTACACGTCGAGGTGATCGCCGATGGAGACGACCTCGGCGGGATTCTTGATGCGGCTCCAGCTCAGCTCGGAGATGTGGACCATGCCGTCCACGCCGCCGATGTCGACGAACACGCCGTAAGAGGTCATGGACTTGACGACACCGTCATAGTGCTTGCCGACCTCGATGCCCTCCCAGATGGCAGCCTGAGCAGCCTGACGAGCCTCGTTGAGGACGGACTTGATGGAGCCCACGACGCGGCGGCGGGCACGGTTGACCTCGGTCACGCGGAGCTTGACCTTCTGCTTGACCATCTGGCCAAGGTCGGAGTCCTTGGGCATGCCGCTCTGAGAAGCGGGCACGAACACGCGCACGCCCTTGACAGAAACGACGATGCCGCCCTTGTTCACTTCGGTCACGATACCGTCGAGAACGGTCTTGTCCTCAACAGCAGTCTCGATGTCTTCCCAGAGCTTGACAGCGTCGAGACGCTTCTTGGAGAGGGTGGCATAGCCTTCCACGTCGTTGACGCGGACAACATAGGCCTCGATCTCGTCGCCGACCTTGACGACGTCCTCGGGCTTGACGTCGGGGTCGTTGCTCAGCTCGGAAACAGGGATGTAACCCGCCTGCTTGCAGCCGACGTCGACCTGTACTTCGGTCGTGCCGATGGCCGTGACGATGCCGGTCACCTTATCTCCTGTATTTAGAGTCTTGAAAGATTTTTCAAGCAGTTCTTCAAAGGATTCGCTGGTCTCAGGGGCAGTGGTGTTGATGTTTTCTTCCGTCATTGTTGTTAATACCTCCATAATGATACTCGCAGGAGTAGATGCGCCGGCTGTCAGTCCCGCCACACGGCATCCGGAAAAGAATTCCGGTGAGAGCTCGTCTGCGGATTCGATCTGGAGGACCTTTCCGCAGTTCTCTCTGCAAATCTCGGTCAAATGCCTTGTGTTAGCGCTTCTTCGGTCGCCTACAACCACCATCGCGTCTACCTTGGCGGAAAGCTCTGCTGCCTCAGCTTGACGTTTCTGCGTAGCATTGCATATTGTATCATTGATTTTCAGATTTGTACACTGTTTTTTTAGAAAATTCACGCAACTTTCCCAAACCGCACGAATGCAGGTCGTCTGCGCCAGCAAAATGCTGGGTAAATCGGCAAATTCTGCCTGATTCTGCAGGTATTCCTCAACTTCCCGCACATTTTCAAAGATAACGGGATCTTTACACCAGCCCGCGATGCCCTGCACCTCGGGATGGTGACGCTCGCCGATGAGGATAACACGCCGTCCCTCCTGCTCGGCCTGCTGCGCGAGCTTTCGGATGCGGTCGACGTGCGGGCACACGGCGCTCACGACCTCCGCCCCGCGTGCAGAGAGCGCGGCAAGCGTCTCTCTCGGCTCGCCGTGGGCGCGGATGAGGACCGTCTCCCTCGCTTTTGCCTGCCCGGGGCTTGTGATGAGTCGCATCCCGAGGTCTTCGAGCTCCCGCACGACGCCCGCGTTGTGCACGATGCTGCCGAGCATCGCGCCGCCGTGCGCCCTCGCCGTTTCCTGCGCGAGCCTGACCGCGCGCTCCACGCCGTAGCAGAAGCCGGCGGTCTCAGCCAGGATGACCTTCACAGCGGCACGCCTCCCACCTGCTGACCGCCGAGGGCATAAGCCCTGCGCAGCATTTCGTCGGCGATGGCCTGCAATTCCTCGGATGTACCGCGGCGGCCTGTGACCTCGGGCTTATACGGCTCGCCGAAGATGATGCGCGTCTTACGGAAGGGCTTTTTCTGCCCGTCGCAGAACACCGGCACGAGCGTCGCGCCCGTGCGCACGCCGATCATCGCAATGCCCGCGTGCGCGTGCGCGGGCAGCCCGTCATGGTAGCCCACACCGTTGCGGACGGTCGTCCCTTCGGGAAAGATCAGCAGGTTTTCACCCTTGTGAAGCACCTGCATCGCAGTCTTGATGGATTGGATATCCTTGCCGTCGCGCTGGACGGGAAATGCGCCGAGCGTGCGGATGAGCCACGCGAGCGCGCGGTTGTCAAAGAGCTCAGCCTTTGCCATAAAGTGCAGATGGTAGTCAAGCGGCAGGCATAGACCAATGAGCACGGGGTCTAAATCCGTCGAATGGTTGGGGCACAGCAGCACGCTGTGCTTGGGAAGATTTTCAAGTCCCTTCACGTCCACGCGGTAGATCCACAGCAGCACCCGGCCGATGAGCCAGATAAAGGCAAAAAAAATACGGTGCATCATCTGATCTTCTCCCGGATGAGGTCCAGCAGCGCCTGCTTGCTCTCCTCAAAATCAAGCTTTGACGTGTCGACGCGCACGGCGTCCTCCGCCTCGCGCAGCGGGGCAATGTCGCGGTGCATATCCTGATAGTCGCGCTCGTTGATCTCGCGCAGCACCTCTTCATACGCCTTGGGCGTGCCGCGCTCCGTGAGCTCCAGGCAGCGGCGGCGTGCGCGCTCCTCCGCCGAAGCCGTCAGGTAGATCTTCAAATCGGCGTCCGGCAGCACGACCGTGCCGATATCGCGCCCATCCATGATGACGCTCTGCTTTCTCGCGGTGTCGCGCTGCATTTCCAGCAAGTACGCGCGCACGCACGGCAGCGCCGAGACGTTTGAGGCATACATTGAAATTTCGGGCAGGCGGATCTCCTTGCTGACGTCTTTGCCGTCGAGCAGCATCCTCTGCCCGCCGATCTCGTCAAACGCCATGTCGATTTGAATTTCTTTCAGCAGCGGCGCGATCTGTTCTTCCTTCTTCGCGTCCAGTCCGCGCGAAAACGCCGCGTAGCCGATGGTGCGGTAGATGGCGCCCGTGTCCACGTGCAGGATATTAAGCTCCCTTGCGACCGCCTTGGCAAGCGTGCTCTTTCCCGCACCGCCCGGGCCGTCGAGTGCGATGGTAAAATGCTCTTTCATGTTGTCGATTCTTCCCTTTTATAATCAATATGCGCCCTGCTCCGCGAGCAGCGCGTCCGCGGCCGCTTCACCGGCCGCCTTGCCCGTCGCCCAGGCGATCTGAAGATTATAGCCGCCCGTGTAGGCGTCCACATCGATCATCTCGCCCGCAAAATAAAGCCCGCCGACCTTTTTTGACGCCATGGTCTTCGGGTCGATCTCCCCCACCTTCACGCCGCCGGAGGTGATGATGGCGTTCTCCACCGGCATCGGCGCGGCGATATCGACCGTCCAGCGCTTTAAGAGCGTGCGGATGGTCTCGCGCTGGGCGCGCGTGATATCGTGGACCTTCTCGTGCGGCGGGATGCCGGAGCGGTCCACGAATGTGTCGATCAGCTTCTGCGGCAGGAGCGCGCCGAGCACGTTGCGGTAGTCGCTGTTCGCGCGCTTTTCAAAGTCCGCGAGAAGGCGCTTATCAAGCATCTGCTCGTCCAGCGCGGGCTTCAGGTCGATCTCCAGCCGGTAGGTCTTCTTGTCGAAATGCCGCATATGCGCACTGGCCGATAAAACGAGCGGCCCGCTCACGCCAAAGTGCGTGAACAGCATCTCGCCGAAGTCGGAATGGATCTTTTTGTTGTTTTCATACACCGTCAGCGCAACGTTGCGCAGGCTCAGCCCCTGCAGGGGCGCGCAGTCATATGCCCGGAGCGGGACGAGCGAGCCGCGCAGCGGCGTGACCGTATGACCGAGCGCCTCCGCCATGCGGAAGCCGTCGCCCGTCGAGCCGGTCGCGGGATACGAAACTCCGCCGGTCGCCAGAACGACGGCAGAGGCGGCATAATCCCCCTTCTCCCCTTTGACGGCAGTAACATGACCGTCTTCGACAGCGATATCCAGCGCGCGGTCGCGCACAAGCTTGACGCGCAAGCACCTGAGCTCGCGCTCCAGTGCGGCGGTAATGTCGAACGAGCGGTCCGACACCGGAAACACGCGCTTGCCGCGCTCGACCTTGAGCGGCACGCCGAGCCCCTCGAAAAAGTCGATGGCGTCATGCCCGTCAAAGCGGGAAAACGCAGAGTACAAAAAGCGCGGATTCTGCGGCACGTGGGCAAGCAGCTCCTCGCAATTGCTCTCGTTCGTCACGTTGCAGCGGCCCTTGCCAGTGATGTTCACCTTCTTGCCGAGCCTCTCGTTCGGGTCGAGCAGCGTCACGGGAGCGCCCTTTCGCGCGGCACAGATGGCGGCCATCATGCCGCCCGCGCCGCCGCCGATGACGACGATCTCCTTATTCATCTTCGACCTTTCCGAAAATGCCGAAGCGATCCCACACATGGTCGAGCTCGGCGAACGTGGCGGCGATATCCGCGCCCTTCTTGTTCGCAACAGCGAGAATGAGCGCGTTGAGCATACTCATCGGCGCCGCCAGCGAGTCGACGAACGAGATCATCTCGTTGCGCACCAGCAGCGAGCAGGATGCCATCTGATTGATGGGCGACAGCTCGCTGTCCGTCACGCCAATGATGGTCGCGCCGCGGTCACTCGCGAAGTGGATGGTCTTGAGCGCAAGCTCGCTGTAGCGCGGGAAGCAGATACCGATGACCACATCGCCCGGCGACACGCGGAAGAGCTGGTCGAACGTGCCGGCCGCGCCGCCCTGCACGAGCACGACGTTTTCAAAAATGAGCCGGAAGTAAAAGTTCAGATACCCCGCCAGAAACGAGGAGGAGCGGAAGCCCACGATATAGATCTTCTTTGCGCCGATGATGGTATCCACCACGCGCTCAAACTCCGCGCCCTCGGTCTGGTCGATGGCCATGCGGATCTTTTCCATATCGCGCTGCAGAACGTTCGTCATCAGATTGGAGCCCGCAAGCTCTCCGTCGGACGCCTGGATGCGCTGGATGGAGGTCAGCTTGCCGCGGATCATCTCCTGCAGGGCGCGCTGCATACTCGGATAGCCCTCGTAGCCGAGCTGGGTCGCAAAGCGCACAACGGTCGACTCGCTGACCTGCACGGTCTTGCCGAGCTTGCTGGCCGTCATGAACGCCGCCTTGTCATAGTTTTCCAGGATGAAGCGCGCGATGAGCTTCTGTCCCTTGGAAAAGCTGCTCATGTTCTTTTCGATATTATGTAAGATATTCTTCGTCATAAGATCGCCTCTGTCAGTTTGATTTTGTAGCAAGGAGCTCCTGCTCCGTCAGGTTGCGCCATGCGCCGGGGGGTAAGTCGCCCAGCGTGAGCGTATGCTCGCGCACGCGCTGCAGGCGCTTGACGTGCAGCCCGCAGGCGGCGCACATCCGCCGGATCTGGCGATTCTTCCCCTCGTGGATGGTGATGGAGAGAAGCGCTATGTCCCTCCCCTGCCGCAGCACGCGCACCTGCGCGCGGCGGATCGGCTCGCCGTCGAGTGCCGTCATCGCGGCAAGCCTTTTGTCGCAGCCGTGTATCTCGCCCGCGACGGTAACGTGATAGGTCTTCTCGACCTCGTAGCGCGGGTGCAGAAGCCGCTGCATCCACGCGCCGTCGTTTGTCAAGAGCAGCAGTCCCTCGGAGTCGAGGTCCAGCCGCCCCACGGGATAGACGCGCGCGCCGCAGTCCTTGACAAGCTCCGCGACCGTCGGCCGTCCCTTCTCGTCGGACAGCGTGCAGACATAGCCGCGCGGCTTGTTGAGCATCAGATAGCGCTTCTGCTCCACGCGCGCGATGGGCCTGCCGTCCACCGTAATCTCATCGCGGGCACCGTCGGCCCGCTGCCCGATGAAGGCTGCTTCGCCGTTCACGCGCACGCGCCCCTCGGCCATCCACCGCTCCGCCGTGCGGCGCGAGCAGAGACCTGCCTCCGCGATGAGCTTTTGTATCCGTTCCTCTGCCAGAACGACCCCTCCCTATGCGGCGAAAAAGTTCCAGAGTCTTTCCGCCAGCGGTGTTTTTTTCATTTCCCTCTGCGCTTGCTTCGCAGGCGCTTCGACCGTCCCCGCGCTCACGAGCGCGACGCGCCCGACCTCGGCCTCGCCGCAGAAGACGACAAGCTCGCCGAGTATCTGCCCCTTTTTCACGGGCAGTGTGACCGTCTTGGGAAGCTCTGCGCGCGTTGCGAGGGCTTCCCCCTCCAAAACGGGATAGAAAAAGCTTTCCTTCGCCGCGGCCGTGACGGTCATGCCGTCCGCTTCGAGCTGCGCGCAGCGCGAGCCCTTTTTCACGCCGCACGCGCGGCGGCAGACGGCAAAGCCGTAGTCGTAAAGCGCCGTGTGATCCGCCCAATCGCTGCCGTCGTGCAGTGTGACGGCGATCAGGCGCATCCCGCCGCGCTCGGCACAGGTGACGAGCGTGCGCCCCGCGTCGCCGGTGTAGCCGGTCTTGAGACCGACGCAGCCCGCGTACGACGCGAGCAGCTTGTTGTGGTTGGTCATCGTGCGCGTGCCGACGCTCGCCGTGCGCGTCGAGACGATGCGCGTGAAGGTCGGCTCCTGCATGGCATACGCCGCAAGGCGCGCCATATCAAGGGCACAGGAATGGTGCCCCTGTTCATCGAGCCCGCTCGGATTCATAAACGACGTATGCTCCATGCTGAGCGAGCGCGCCTTATCGTTCATCCATTGAACGAACTGCGCGCTGCCGCCGCTCCCGCCGCAGTAGGCGGCGATGCACTCCGCCGCGTCGTTGCCAGAGGGCAGCATCAGCCCGTAGAGGAGCTCCTCCATCGTGAGCGTTTCCCCCTCGAAAAGGTACATCGACGAGCCCTCGCGCAGATGCTCGCGTCTGACCGTGACCTTGTCCGTGAGCTCGCTGTGCTCCAGCGCGACAAGGCAGGTCATGATCTTTGTCGTGCTCGCGATGCTGCGCTCCTGCGTTTCGTTCCGGGACGCCAGCACGCGCCCGCTCTCTGCCTCCATCAGCACAAAAGCGGCCGCAGAGGTCTCCGGCGCGGAAGCGTGACAAGCAATGCCGCCTGTCACGCAAGCCACCGCAAGAACGATCGACAAACACCCGCGCAGCACTCGCATCATCGTAGGACCACTCCTTCAAAAAGAATGCTCCTATTATGCCCGATATCAGTAGATATCTTTCTCCTCGCGCTTCTTATCCACAAAATTTTGCACGCGGTCGAGCACCTCGGGCACCAGGTCGAGCACGCGGTCGACCGTCGCCGCCGCGGGGATGGCCACGGGCATCACTCGCGTCAGTCCGTCCTTGACGACAAGGAACGCAACGGGGTCTACCTTGACGCCCGCGCCCGCGCCGCCGCCGAAGTGACTGGGCTCGGTCTTGCCGTAGTCGCCGCCGCCCGCGCCGAAGCCGAAGCTCACGCGGGAAACGGGGATGACCGTCACGCCGTCGGGCGTCGTGATGGGCTCGCCGATGATGGTGTTGGAGTCGACCATATCACGGATCTTATCCATCGTGGTGTCCATGAGGTCGTTGAGCGGCGTCTTTTTTTCGATGTTTTCCATGAGATACGTCCTTTCTCTTTTATGCAGTCAGTTTTTCATCCTGCGTTTCACGGTTTTCTGTCGCTTCGGCGTTCGCTTCCGCTGTTTGGTCGTTTTTGTGCGCCCTGCGGAAGCGGCGGTACCATTTGAGCATCGGTCGCATCAGCGCGAACGCGATGATGAGCATATCCCATACGCGGAGCGACAGCCCCACGCTCCCCTCCGCGCGCGTCTCCTTCGCGCTGTAATCCATGCGCAGGTGCAGCGAGGGATCTGGAATATGAAAAAGGTCTTCGAGCTGCGGCATCACGCTCCACATTGCGGCGCTTGCGTAGCCGTAGCTCTGTGCGATGTCCGCGGGGTCCTCTCCGCCGAAAACGATAAGGATCTCCAGCGGGTCGATGCGCAGGCGCCTGCAGGTGCGCCTCGCCGTTTCCTTCAGCGCCGAAAGCGCGGTCGTGATGAGGTCCCTCCACTCCTCCCTTGTGAGCTTCGGCAGACTGCGGCTCTTCTTTTTGCCGCTTTGTTCAGTCTTCCCCGTTTCAGCGGCTTTTTTCTTCTTTTTTTCGCCGTTCTGCGCAGCTTTTTTCTCCTTGGCGGGCAGCAGTGTGATGCGGAACGGGCCGATGAGAAGCCGCAGCCCCGGCTCTTCGCCGAAGCGGACCGCCGCGCCCACGCGGATCAGCCCGATGAGGAAAACGATCAGCAGAATGACGCCGATCACCTTCAGCGCGGTCAATCGACCACCTCCCTTTCCGTACTGCCTGTTGTCACGGCTTTTGCGCCGTGTCCGTCTCCTCCGCCGCTGCCGTCAGCGCGCCGGGGTCAAGGATGGTACCGTCCTCGCTCATGCGGAGCTGGCCGTCGGTCTCGATGCCCGGCATCTCGGGCAGCTCCTCGAGCGAGGAGAGATGAAAGTCCCGCAGGAATTTTTTCGTCGTGCGGTACAGCCTCGGCCGCCCCGGGACCTGTAAGCGCCCGCTCTCTTCGATGAAGCCGCGCTCCAGAAGGAGGCCCATCGTGTACGAGCTGTCTACCCCGCGCACCTGATCGACGTAGGCGCGCGTCGTGGGCTGGTAGTAAGCGATGATCGTCAGCACCTCCAGCGCGGGCTGGGAAAGGCGCGCGGTCTTGCGGATCTCAAACGCCTTGCGGATCGCGTCGGCATAGTCGGGCGAGGAGCAGAGCTGATAGCTGTCCTCCATGCGGACCAATCGGATGCCGCGGCGCTCAAAGGCGTAGTAATCGCCGAGCTTTTGTAGCACCTGCTCCGCCGTCGGGCGGTCGAGGTCGAGGGCAAGACAGATGCGGTCGACGGCCAGCGGCTCGCCGCTGGCGAACAGGATGGCCTCCACCGCCGCCTCCGCTTCGCGCAGGTCCAAAGATTCCAAAGACATAGTATTCCTCGATTTTCCTTATAAATTGATGTGCTCGTCCGTATTTTCGCCGCACTCCACCGTGCAGTCGGTGTCGGAGCCGGCGAGATGAATGACCTTCTCGCGGCAGAGCTCCAGAACGGCGATGAACGTCGCTACGATCTCGCTGCGGCTGCGGCTGCCGCGAAACAGCAGCCGAAAGCGCGTCATGCCGAATTCCTTCAGCCGATGCAATATCTCCTCGGCCTTGCCCTTGACGGGGTACGGCTCGCGCCGCACGATCTCGCTCAGCGCCGCGCTCGGCGGCGCGGCAAGCTTCTCGCTGCGTTCGAAGACCGCCTGCATCGCGAGCACAAGGTCCGCCTTTTCGTGGCTGTATTCGTAAACCTTCCCGCGCTTCATCGGCTCGGGGTCGCGCGTCGTGATGCTGCATCCGAACTCCCCCATCGGGCCGAGCGTCTTCGTCAGCAGCTTGATGCGAAGGTACGTGTCCTTCTGCGCCCGCTCCTTGAGCGAGGCGATGAGCTCGTCCATCTCGCTTTGCGCCTGCTCATCCTCGAGCGAGAGCAGCATCCGCGTCTTGATGTACATCAAATGTGCCGCCATTGTGATGAACTCGCTCGCGACCTCGAGATCGAGCTGCTTTCGCTGCTCGAGATAGGCGAGGTACTGGTCCAGGATGAGCGCGATGGGAATGTCCTGAATTTCTATTTTATTTTTCGACAGCAGGAAGAGGATGAGGTCCAGCGGTCCCTCAAAGTCCTGCAGCGTTTCCGCGCTGCGCTCGTGGACCACGCCCTCCAGCTTGAAAACGGGATTGTCCATTCACTTCATCTCAATACGATCAGATTTATCAGGAAGGAATACACCTGATAGATGCCCTCGCTGAGGATATTGTCCCCCACGCCGAGCCACACGAGCACAAAAAGCACCGCCATGCCGTATTTTTCATAGCGCATGAGCGTCAGGTACGCGTGGTCGGGCAAAAAGGCAAAGAGCACCTTCGACCCATCGAGCGGCGAAATGGGAATGAGGTTGAAAAGCCCCAGGCCGATGCTCATATATGCCGTCATCGCAAGGAAATTCAAAAGGCCGCTGCAAAACGCCGTGTCGACATAGTGCGCAAGCGTAAGCCGCGCGCCGAGCAGCAGCAGGACCGCCAGCAGCAGGTTCGATACCGGCCCTGCCAGCGCGGTGAGCGCCATGCCCTGCTTGGGCTTTTTGAAGTACCGCATATCCACCGGCACGGGCTTTGCCCAGCCGAAGCCGACAAGCAGCATCGCCGCGAGGCCAAACCAGTCGATGTGATGCAGCGGGTTCAGGCTCAGCCGGTGCTCGCGCTTGGCCGTCGGGTCGCCGAGGGCCAGGGCCGCAAGGCCGTGACAGGTCTCATGCACCGTCAGGCATATAAAGACGCCGAGCACGCGCAAAAGCGCATCGGTCAGCGAGCCCCAGTCGATGGAGCGGACAAGTTCCTGAAAGCTATCCACGCAATTTCTCCATAAAAAATATGCAAATCCGGCGGACTCACATTGCATTATGCCTTTATTATAACAGTCCCGTTTGCACATGACAAGGTATTTTGCAATTTTTGTTGCATTTTGATTTCCGAATCGCAGGGCAGATTTTCAGGCGAAGTGCACAAAGAAAAGAAAAAGCGCGTCCCGGTCATTTGACCGAGACACGCTTTGTATCCTTCATCTTTACTTTTTAAGGCGCTTATCGCTCTTGACGGACAGGTGCGTGCCGAGCGACTGGAATATCTGCACCAGAATAATGAGCAGCACGACGGCTGCGAACATCACGAGGTACTTGTAGCGGTAATAGCCGTAGTCGATAGCGATCTTGCCGAGGCCGCCGCCGCCGATGATACCGCTCATCGCGGAGTAGCCGAGGATGGTCGTGAGCGCAATGGTGAAGTTCTGCAGGAGCGAGGGAACGCTCTCGGGGATCATCACCTTGCAGATGATCTGCATGGGCGTTGCGCCCATGCTCTGCGCGGCCTCGATGATGTTGGGATCGACCTCGCGCAGGCTGCTCTCAACAAGGCGCGCAACAAACGGAAACGCTGCCACGACCAGCGGAACGATGGTCGCGGTGGTGCCGACGGTCGTGCCGATGATGAGACGCGAAAGCGGGAAGACCATGATCATCAGGATCAGAAACGGAATGGAGCGCAGCAGGTTGATGATGACATTCAGCACGCTCATCAGGGCCTTCGGCAGCGGCAGAACGCCGTCCTTCTCCCCCGCCACGAGCAGCACGCCCAGCGGCAGGCCGATGACAACGGCCAGCGCCGTTGAAAGGATGGTCACATAAAAGGTCTCCCAGATTGCTTTGGGGAACTGCGTCTGCATCGCGACGGTAAGCTCCGCCACGGATTCCGGAGAAAAGAGATTACTGTACATCGACGCTCGCCTCCTCTACCGAAAGATTTTCAATGCCCTTCAAAAATTCCATGGCCTGCTCGAACTGTGCGTTCGGCACGCCGAGCAGCATTCCGCCGTACACCTCTTCGGAAAGCTTCTGCGTCGTGGCCGAGATGACGGTCGCGGTGATGTTCTCCTCCGTTGCAAGGCGGGCCACCAGCGGAATGGACGTCGTCTTCGCGCTGCGGAAGATCAGGCGGATGCGGCGCTGCTGCTGCGGGTCGGATACGTCGATATCCGCGCCGCGCGGGAAGACAAGATGCCGCGCCGCCGCGGACTTGGGCGCGGAGAAGACGGTCGAAACGAGCCCCTCCTCCACGACCTCGCCGTCGTCAAGGATGGCAACGTGGTTGCACACCTCCTTCACCACGCTCATCTGGTGCGTGATGATGACGACGGTGATGCCGAGCTTTTTGTTGATGTCGCCGATCAGCTCGAGGATCTGGCGCGTGGTCTTGGGGTCCAATGCGCTCGTGGCCTCGTCGCAGAGCAGGACCTTCGGATTTGTGGCAAGTGCGCGGGCGATGGCGACGCGCTGCTGCTGTCCGCCGGAGAGCTGCGCAGGATAGGCCTTGGCCTTGTCCTTGAGGCCGACGATCTCCAGCAGCTCCAGCGCCCGCTGCTCGCGGTACTTTTTCTCTCCGCGCAGCCCGGAAAGCTCCATCGGAAAGCAGATGTTGTCGAGGCAGTTGCGCTGCATCAGCAGATTGAAGCGCTGAAAGATCATTGTGATATCGCGCCGCGCCGCGCGAAGCTGCGCGGGAGTCATCGTGTCGAGCCGCTGCCCGTTCACGATGACCTCGCCGGAGGTAGGACGCTCCAGCATATTGATGCAGCGGACCAGCGTGGATTTGCCCGCGCCGCTCATGCCGATGATGCCGTAGACGTCCCCGTCGGGGATGGTCAGGGAGACGTCCTTGAGCGCGTCTACCCTGCCGCCTGCGGTCTCAAAGGTCTTGCTTAAATGCTTTAATTCGATCAAGGACGCTCCCTCCTTTCCTTTCTTACTTGGCGCTCAGCGCATCGAGCGTGGTCTGCTTGCCGCCGTAGAGACCCATGGGCTCCACGTGGATGGCGCCGACAGAGACGATGTGAGTGCCGTTCTCGTTGTTGAAGTCATCGAGGTACGGCTGGTGCTGGAAGTAGTTGGCATCGGTGGTGCCGTCCTCAACAACGGTGTTGGGCACGACATAGTCGTTGTAGACCTGAATGTCGAGGGTAATGTTCTTCTCGGCGAGGATGGTCTTCACGACCTCAAGGATCTCAGCGTGCGGGGTCGGGGAAGCGGCCACGGAGATGGTCTCGCCGGAGAGGGCGTCGTAGTCGACAGAAGCGTCGAAGCCGTCGGTCGGGTTTTCCACGGTGCTGACAACGGAGCCGTCGTACTTCTCATTGATGTAGTCAACGACCTGCTGGCTCTCGAGCGCGGCGACGAGGGCCTTGACCTTATCGGAGCTCTCGTTGCCCTCCTTCACGGCCAGGATGTTGGCATAAGCGGAGGAGGAGCCCTCGATCACGAGGGAATCGGTCACGGGATTGAGACCCGCGTTGATGGCGTAGTTGGAGTTGATGACGGCGTAGTCAACATCCTGCAGGATGTTGGGGATCTGAGCCGCCTCGGTCTCAACGATCTCGACGTTGTACGGGTTCTCGACAATGTCGTTCTTGGTGGCGGTGATGCCGACGCCGTCGGCGAGCTTGATGATGCCGTTGTCCTGCAGCAGGAGCAGTGCGCGGGCTTCGTTGGTCGTGTCGTTGGGGACGGCGATCTGGATGACGGGAGCGTCGCTGCTGCCGTCGTCGGACTTGGAGCCGCAGCCGGTCAGGGCAAGAGCGGCGACCAGAACCAGTGCAAGGACAAGTGCGGTCAGTTTGATGGAATGCTTTTTCATCGTTTTGATCTCCTTCTGTTTTTTAGGATACTGCTGATTGGAACGGATGTTGCCGCGCCGGGTATGGCTTTGTCGGAAAACAAAAAACAGCGGGAGGTCATTTGACCTTCCGCTGTCGTTCACTCACGTTGAACTCTCAGACAGTTTTTGAAAGGAAATGACCATTTTCTTCATGACGAAGCATGCACATGTCGAACATGCGCATCATGGTCATCATCATGCTGTTGGCAGAATAGTTCTTCATGCCGTGGCTTCCTTTCCTTCAAGCATACGCAAGATGTGGATTCCGTTTCAACGTGCGATATCGTAGCACCATCGCGGGCGCTTGTCAACACCAAATTCATATTTTTGCGAAAAACGTCGATTTTTTTGCAAAAGAATGGCTTTTTTTAGCTATTTGTCCCGCTCCTCGAGCACGCGGACGAGATGAACGAGAAAATCCGCGCCATCGAGCCCGCCGAGCGCTTCCGCGGCCTGCTCGCTGTGCTCGCGCACGAGCCTCTGACAGCCGTCGAGACCGAGAAGATCCACAAACGTCGTCTTCCCCTCTTCCCTGTCAGAGCCGATGGGCTTTCCGAAGGTCTTCTCGTCGCCGATGACGTCGAGCATATCGTCGCGGATCTGGAAGGCGTAGCCGAAGTGATCGGCATAGCGCGCCGCCGCATCTCCCTGCGCCTGCGTGCCGCCTGCCGCGGCCACACCCATCCGGCACGCCGCGCGGATGAGCGCGCTCGTCTTGCGCAGATGGATCTCGTGCAGTTCCTCCTCCGTGAGCGTCCGCCCCTCCCATTCAAGGTCGAGCTGCTGGCCGCCGCAGATGCCCTCGTGTCCCGCGGCATTTGCAAGGATCCTGCCGCACTCGAGCGCGCGAGCGGCGGAAAGCGGTGCGGAGAGCACCGTTTCAAAGGCAAGGGCCTGCAGAGCATCGCCCGCGAGCGTCGCCGTGCACTCGCCGAAGACCTTGTGATTTGACGGCTTGCCGCGCCGCAGATCGTCGTTGTCCATCACAGGAAGATCGTCGTGGATGAGCGAATACGTGTGCAGCATTTCAACGCCGCAGGCCACGGGGAGCGCTTTTTCAGCGTCTCCGCCGCACACGCGGCAGAATTCCAGCACCAAAATGCCGCGCAGCCGCTTGCCGCCCGCCGTCAGGCTGTAGCGCATCGACTCAACAAGCTGATGGTAGCGGGCGTTCATCGCGGGCAAAAGGCAGGAATCGAGATAGGCGTCGATCTTTTTCTTATCCTCCGTCATGCGGGTGGAAAACAGCTTTTCCTCCATCCCTTATTCCTCCGAAGCAAACGGGCTCTCGACCGGCGCGCCGTCCGCGCCCTTGGAGAGCTTGATGACCTTCTGCTCGGCCTTGTCGAGCATCGCGCCGCAGTCGCTCACCAGCTTGCTGCCCTCTTCAAAGAGCTTGAGCGACTCGGCAAGCTTCGCGTCGCCCTTTTCGAGCGCCGCTACGATCTCCTCGAGCCGCGCGAGGTTATCCTCAAATGTTTTTGCCATCGGTCGTTCCTCCTGTGTTTCGTTCGTTCACCGTGCAGCTCAGGCTGCCCTGCCCGAGCAGGACCTCGATTTTTTCGCCGACGTCCGCATCCTCCGCCGCGCGCAGGATGCGCCCATCCGCGCTTTTGGCGACGGCGTAGCCGCGGCCCAGCACCTTTAGCGGGCTCAGCGCGTCGAGCTTCGCCGCGAGAGCCGCGAAGCGCTGCTCACGCTGTGCCATCTGATTCTGCGCCAGCGACGCAAGATTTTTCTGCGTGTAGTCGAGCAGCAGGCGCTTATCGTCGATAAACGCCATGGGGTCGCGCAGCACGCGGCTGCGCGCGAGCTTTTCATACCGCTCGGCGAACAGCTTCACGCGCTTTTTCTCGCTCTGCACCATGCGCGTTTGCAGTGCATCGAGCCGGTGGAAGATTTCCTGCTGATCCGGCACGGCGAGCTCCGCCGCGTTCGACGGCGTGGCCGCCCGCACATCGGCGACAAAATCCGCGATGGTCACATCGGGCTCATGCCCGACGGCGGAGATGACCGGGATCTCGGATTCATAGATGGCGCGCGCCACGCGCTCATCGTTGAAGGCCCACAGGTCCTCGATCGACCCGCCGCCGCGTCCCGTGATAATAAGGTCTGCGACGCGCCACTTGTTCGCATAGCGCAGCGCGCCCGCGATCTCCGGCGGCGCCTCCGCGCCCTGCACGCGCACGGGCAGCAGCACGACCTCGCTCATCGGCCAGCGGGCATTCAGGATGCGCAGCATATCGTGCACCGCCGCGCCCGCGGATGAGGTGATGACGGCGATGCGCTTTGGATACCTTGGCAGCGGCTTTTTATGCGCGGGGTTGAAAAGCCCCTCGCCTTCAAGCTTTGCCTTGAGCTGCTCGAAGGCGACGTACAGATCGCCCACGCCCGCCGCGCTCAGCTCCGAGCAATAGAGCTGGTACGCGCCGTCGCGCGGAAAAACACCGATGCGGCCGAAGGCCACGACCTTCATGCCGTTTTCTGGGCGGAAACGGAGCTTTGCCGCCATGCCGCGGAACATCACGCATTTGAGCGCGCTCCCCTCATCCTTGAGCGTGAAGTAATGGTGCCCCGAGGGGTAGCACTTGTAGTTTGAGATCTCGCCGCGCACAAAAATAGTCTGGAGCTGCGGCACGGCGTCGAGCAGCGCCTTGATGAAATTGTTGGCCTCGGATACGCTGAAGATCATCTGCTCGCTCGCCATGCCGGTCGCCCCTTTCATACGTAAAGATGGAAGAAAAGCAGAGCGCCGTCTGACACTCTGCCTTTTTGTTATTCTGCGCTCACTTCGCCGCGCACAAAGCTGCCGAGGATGCCGTTGATGAACTTGACCGTCTCCGGCGTTTCATACTTTTTCGCGATCTCCACCGCCTCGTTGATAGCGACGCCGTTGGGGATGTCGCTGCGGTAGAGCACCTCATACATCGCAACGCGCATGATTGCCGAGGCGACGAGTGGGATGCGGTCGAAGCTCCAGCCGCGGGCGTACTTTGCGATGTAGCCGTCGAGCTCGGGCGCGTGCTCGGCAACGCCCGTCACGATGGAGCGGATGTACTCCTCCTGTCCCTTGCCGGGCAGCTTTTCGTAAATATCGTCCTCGCCCCTGAGCGTTTCAAAGTATTCTCCCGTCAGGCGCTCATCCAGAAGCTCCTGCGGCGTTTTATCCGTAAAGCTCAGTTCGTATGCAAGATGCACTGCGATCTCTCGCGCTGTATTGCGAATCATTCTTGTCTAACCCTTTATCTTTCTCTTTAGTTGAAGCTGATGCCGCCGACGTGGACATTGACCGCGTGCACATTGTAGCCCGTCATGGCGCTCACCGCTGCGCCCACGCTGTCCTGCACCTTGCGGGCCGTTTCGGGGATGGCGTAGCCATAGCGCACCATCAGGTAAACATCAACGATGATCTCGCCGTCCTGCACTTCGGCGCGCACGCCGCGCAGGGCCTTTTTGCCCGTGAACTGCTCGGTGATCTGCTCGGTCATGTTCTGGCACATGGAGCCCACACCCTCGATCTCGCCGATGGCGTCCGCCGCAATAGCAGCGACCACGTCCTCCGAAATATTGATGCTGCCGTTTTCCTCGGCGCGGGTCAGATACTCTCGATTTTCAGCCATTCTGACATCTCTCCTTGCTTGAATGCTCATATCAAGAGTATTTTACCATCGTTTTCTGAAAAATACAACAGCTAATTTACTTCCATGATCTTGATGCTCTCAGCGCTCAGCCCCGTCTCCTGCTTGACGATATCGGTGATGCGGGCCACATCCTCGGTCTGCAGGCCCTCCTCCCCCGCCGAGACGACCACGCTCACGCCGTCCTCGGACATAAAGACCACGCAGTCGTCATAGCCCTTGGCCGTGATCATGTTTTCGATCTGCGCTTCAGAGAGCGTGTAGGACGCGAGCGTCTGGATGCTCTTCGCCGCCTCGTTCACCGTCTCCTCGTCCACATCATCGTTTTCGCTCGCTTCCTTCAGAAGCGACAGCGCGCTGTCGCGCGCCTGCTGGCGCGTGAGCCTTGCCGAGGCGAAGTAATCCGTCCCCTCCGCTCCGGCAGAGACCTCGGCCGCCTCCCCGTCCGCGCCGTCGACCTGCTGGGCCTGCCCCAGGATCTTTGTCGGCTTTTCGACCTTTTCGGCGTACTTTCCGTTTAAGAAGATCGCCGCGCAGACGAAGACGAGGATCGTCCCCACCACTGCATTCCGTTTCCAAAGCTGCTTCATACCTGTTCCCTCCATGTGTTTTGTTCGATAAAAGATCAGTATTTTCATGGCGTTCCCTTGACCACCGTGATCCTGTCGGACGAAAGGCCGGTCAGCGCGCCGACGGCCTGCGTCACCTTGAGCTGTACGTCCGCGCGGTCACCGCCCTCGCAGACGACGAGGGCGCCGAGAAAGCGCGGATAGCGGCTGCGCGTGACCACGACCTCGGCGCCTGACCCGCTGCCGAGCACGACCGTTTCCGACGAGCGGGACTGCTCCCCGCTCTCCGTCCCGCTGAATTTGCGTGCGTCGGTCTCATCCTGCGCCAGCTCATATTCGCTGCCGCCGTCCACCGTCAGCATCAGCGAAAGTTTCCCCACGCCGTCGAGCGAGGACAAGATGTCTTCCATTTCCGTTTGCAGCGCCGCGCGGTCGAAGTGCTCCGCCACCGTCGGTACAGTCCCTGTATCCGCCGCTTTTTCTTCGCCCGACGGCAGCAGCAGAAGAAAGATCCCGAGCGCCGCCGTCAGGAAAACGTATTTGTACTGCTTCAGCGCGGAAAGCGCGCCCTTCGGCTTCAGCCGCTTTCCCCCGTCGTGCTCCATAGCTGGTCCTCCTTTGCAATGCCGAGCTCGCGCTCGATGCAGTCGGCGAGCGCGGCGTTTTCCTCGCCGCAGAGCGTAACGGACACCGGAAGCGGCACGCCGTCCACCTCCTCCGTCCTGACCGCAGCGCGGACGCTCAGCCCCAACTCGTCTGCTTTGTCCTCAATATATGCGCCCGTCTCCGCCGCTATGCGCGCGGAAAGCGCGTCCTCCTGCCGCTGCGTGAGCTCCAGCTCGAGCTGCGCGACGGCCTCGCGGTACGATGCAAGGTCCACGTCGAGCACTGCAAGGTCGAGCCGCAGGAGCGGCCGCAGCATCGCGAGCATCAGGAGCATCCCGCCTGCAAAGCGCACGATCTTTTTCATCGTGCCGCCGTCCGTCAGTTGTCCGGCAAGGCTCACGAGCACCGCGCAGGCCACGACGCCGAGGAGCCACGAGCGAAGAAATGTCATACCGTCACCACCATCAGCAGCGCGATGAGAAACGACGCCAGCAGCAAAAACGCCCCGCCCGCCGTCATCGCCAGCATCAGCGAAAACGCCGAGGAAAGCTGCTCCAAAAAGCCGCTCAGCGTATCCGACCCCGCCATGCCGCAGAAAAAAGCCGCCGCGCGGTAGAGCAGGTACTGGACCGCGAGATGCACGAGAGGCGCAAGGCACAGTGCCAGCACCGCAAGAACGCCCAGCACGCCCAGTGTGCTTCTGAGCGCGCCCGCACCGGCGAGCAGCGCCTCCGTCGCCTCGGACAGGATGCCGCCGACGACCGGCACCGCACCGGAGATGACCGTTTTGCCCACGCGCACCGCCATGCGGTCGGCCGAGCCCGCAAGCACCCCGCTGAGCGACAGAAATGTGACAAAGACCGCCAGTACTCCGCTCAAAGCCCAGGTGATGAGCGTCTTTATGCCGTCCGCAAGCTTCGTGAGCCGGCTTTTCGGCAGCAGCGCTCCCGCGGCCGCGGCCGCGATCATGCAGTAGAGCACCGGCACGAGCAGTCCCCGGATGAGCGAGAGGAAGACGTCGCTCGCCATCAGCGTCCCCACCTGCCAAACGCTCGCCGTCCCCACCGCGCCGCCGCTCGCAATGGCTGCCGCGACAGTCGGCAGCAGCAGCTTTGCCATCGCAGCGAGCTCGTCCAGCGTTTCCAGGCCAAGGCCGATGAGCGAATGCACGTCCCCGGCAGCGATAGCTGCCGCGCCGAGCACGCCGACATAGGGCGTGAACGCCGCACCCGGCTCGCCCGTTCCCTCCGACGTGCCCTCAATGAGCCCGCACAGCAGCGCAAGCAGCATGAGCGACACCGCCGAGCGCAGCGATGCCGCGGCTGCTCCGCTCACCGCGCCGCGCAGCGTCTCCCACAGATAGGCCGCGCCTCGCTGCAAAAGGCCCTCTCCCTCCCGCGCGCCTTCAAGCAGCTCGTCCGGCACCGCGCCGTCCAGCTCCGCCGGGATGTCGAGCGCACGCGCGGGCAGACACAGTGCAAGCAGCGCAAGCAGCAGAAAAAGCAGCCGTTTCATAGAAAGCCCTCCACCAGCTCCAGCAGCGCCTCCAGCAGCGGCAGCGCGCAGACGAGCGCGCAAACCGCCCCCGCCGTGTTCATGAGCGCCGCGAGCGCGCTCTGCCCCGCATCGGCGCACAGCGCGCAGGAAAAGCGCACCACGAGCGCAATGGCCATCACCTTCAGAAGCGGCGCGAACAGCGCCGCGGGCAGCCCCGTGAGCGCAAGCGTCCGCGTGCAGAAGTCCGCAAGGTCGGAAAGCGCCGGCAGCAGCAGCGCGCAGCCCACGAG
>ENA-OZKX01000023-OZKX01000023.1-human-gut-metagenome-genome-assembly--contig:-NODE-23-length-73043-cov-6.162999_pt1 | contig 73043 bp, 67 predicted proteins | sample MGYA00244831_ERZ653774 | MGnify/ENA primary metagenome ERZ653774 (study PRJEB26926, sample SAMN06165314) | human gut metagenome | biome: ENVO:00009003; feature: ENVO:2100002; material: ENVO:00002003...
AGATTTCTGCCTGTCTCGTGGGCTCGGAGATGTGTATAAGAGACAGGCTTTGAAAAGTTCGGCATCGCAAAAACCTCCTTTGACATTGCGTATTCCCAGTATAACAGAATGTACCTCAAGGTCTTCAACGCGCTGTACGGCGAGGGCGGCGAAAACGAAGTGCCGGAAAGCGAGCTGCGCCAGCACATTGAGGACGATTACTACGACTACGAGTATTTCTCTGCGCCGCTGACGAAGACGGATGATGACAATAAATCTGTTGACCTGACCGACGAGGAAAAGGCCGACCTCAAGGAAACACTGGAAAAATACAAGACGAAGATCGAATCCGGCGCAATGACCGTAAACGACGCTGCAACGGACTATGCGCTCAAAGTACAGCAGGACTCCACCTACCAGACCGGCATCAAGGACGAAAACGGTATGCAGTCAAGCTACATGCCGGACGCGTTCATCTCTGCGATTAAGGAGATGAACGAAGGCGACGTGGAGGTCGTGGAATCGACAAAGTACATGATCGTTCTGCACCGTCTGCCGATCAAGGACGACGAAGACACGCTGCTGGAGAGCAGTGACAACCGCTCGCAGCTTTTGCTTGAGCTGAAGAATACCGAATACGCCGATGCTGTCAGCGCGGCTGCACAGAGCTTTGAGGGCGTGGAATGGAACCAGAAGGTACTGAACCGCTACAAGCCCTCTATGTTTGCGGATACCACGAAGAACGGCACGTCTTCCGTCGCTTCTGAAAGCGGCGACGAAAGCGCTTCTTCCGAGGAGAGCAGTGCGGAATCTTCCGAAACTTCTTCCGAGACGAGTGAGACTTCTTCTGAATCTTCCGCTGAGTAAATCATAAAATAAAGGCAGCATGGGTATTGCTTCATGCTGCCTTTTTGCTTACAAAATTTTTTAAAAGGGGACGAGACTATGGACTTTTGGAAACGGGCGCAGGAATTGAAAGACGAGATCACCCAAAACCGCAGGCGTATTCATCAGAATGCCGAGGTGGGGTTGAACCTACCGAACACAAAGGCGTTTGTGATGGAAAAGCTGCGCGAATACGGCCTAAAGCCGACAGAATGCGGACATGGCGTGACAGCGACACTCGGCAAGCCCGGCAAAACGCTTTTGCTGCGCGCCGACATGGACGCGCTGCCGATGCCGGAGGAGAGCGGCGAGCCGTTTGCCTGCCCCACCGGCGAAACGGCTCATGCCTGCGGACACGATATGCACACGGCGATGCTGCTGACGGCGGCGAAAATGCTGAAAGAAAACGAAGACGCGCTTTGCGGCACGGTGAAATTGATGTTCCAGCCCGCGGAGGAGACATTCGAAGGCGCGCGCGATATGCTGGAAAACGGATTGCTTGAAAATCCGCCGGTCGATGCGGCGCTCGCGTACCACGTGGCGGCAGGTAAATCGCCCGTGGGCTTTGTGATGTATAACGACTCGGGCGTGATGATGACTTCCGTAGACGGATTTGAGATTACGGTTCACGGGCGCGGCTCGCACGGTGCGAACCCGAACCTTGCCATTGACCCCATCAACGTAGGCGTGCACATTCATCTCGCCTTGCAGGAACTCATCGCGCGCGAAAGCGACCCGACAAAGACGTGCGTTTTGACAATCGGGCAGTTTATGGCCGGAACCGCCGCGAACATCATCCCGGACACGGCCGTGCTGCGCGGCACCATCCGCACGAACGACAAAAAGGCCCGCGCACTGCTTGTACGCCGCATGCGCGAGACAGCGGAGCGCACGGCTGCCGTGTATAACGCGACAGTGGAGATCAGGACGCTTTCCGAAGTGTGCCCGCTCGTGTGCGACAAATCGGTGACGGACGACATGCTGCGCTACATGGGCGCGCTGAACATTCCGAACTTTACGCCGTACGGCGGCATTTCGGCGACGGGTTCCGAGGACTTTGCCCTTGTGGCCGAACGTGTGCCGAGTGCAATGATGTACCTTGGCGCGGGCTACATGGACGAGCGCGGACAGTACACCGCGCACAACCCGAAGGTCGTCTTCAACGAGGGCGTCCTCCCCATCGGCGCGGCGTGCATGGCGCATTGTGCGGTGGAGTGGCTTAAAGAGAACGCGTAATAACAGAAAGCTAAAAATCCCGTTCACTTTCAGTGAACGGGATTTTTAGCTTGTCGAAAACAGCTGCTTTGGAATTTAATCGATAATGGCTTTGACGAGCCGGGACCAATGCTCCGGGTAGCAGACTAAAAGCTCTTTGTGCTGCATATTTTGTTCGTGCAGGACGGTTTTGGTTTTGTTTAGTAAATACCCTCGCCGCGTTTTGCACGGTGGATGACGTGGTAATACATGGGAATGAGGAAGCTATCGGCTAAGATCCATGCGATCGGGCCGGAGAAACAGGCGGCGTTGAAGCCAAACAGCGGCACGAGAAACAGACCCACGCCGCCGCGGGCAATCATCTCAAACACACCGGCAAAGAGCGCGAGGCGGCTGTACCCCATGCCCTGAATGGTAAGGCGCAGCACATTGACGAATGTCAGCGGGATCATAAAAAGGCCACTGCACACAAGATACCAATAGGCAGAATTGATAATGGCAGTCTCACCGGCATCGACAAACAGAAGAAGCATCCATTTGCCGAGGAACACGATGATGAGCAGTGCCAGAACGGAATAGATGATGCCGACGATGTTGCAGGCTTTGACGCCCTGTCCAATACGGTCAATTTTACGCGCACCGATGTTCTGCCCGCTGTATGTAGACATGGTAACGCCCATGGCATCATAAGCGCAGGCGAAGAACATATAGAGCTTGCTGCCCGCTGTGATGCTGGCGACGACCGTAGAGCCGAGGGAGTTAACGGATGCCTGTAAAATAACGCTGCCAATAGCCGTGATGGATGTCTGCAATGCCATGGGCAGACCCATGCTTAAAAGGCGCTTGATGCACGGCACGTTGATTTTGAAATCCTCGCGGGTCATTTTGAGGACTTCATAATGCTTGCTCACATAGAGGAGACATACAACGCCGCCGATGAGTTGTGAAGCGACCGTTGCGACCGCCGCGCCTGCGACGCCCATGGGGATGAAAACAATGAGAACGATATCGAGCACAATATTGATGATGGACGCGATGACGAGGATGACAACCGGCGTGCGGCTGTCGCCGATAGCGCGCTGGATGCCGGCAAGCATATTATAGAGGAACGTTGCGGGGATGCCGGCAAAAATGATAACAAGGTACGCGTAAGCGTCGTCGATGATATCCGCCGGCGTGCCCATGAGCTCTAAGATATTGCGGCAGAAAATGACCGTGAGCACCGTTAAGACGATGCCGAAGCCGACGCACAGCCATACGGCGTTGCCGATGAAGCGGCGAAGCTCTTTATAATCCCTGCTGCCGAAGCGCTGCGCCACCGGGATGGCAAAGCCGCTGCAAAGGCCAAGGCAGAAGCCGATGATGAGGAACGTGATGGAGCCGGTGGAGCCAACGGCTGCAAGCGGCCCCGTGCCAAGCACGTGCCCGACGATCATGGTATCGACCATGGAATAGAACTGCTGGAACAGATTGCCGAAAAGCAGCGGGATGGAGAACCCGAGGATAAGCTTCATGGGCGAACCACTCGTCATTTCTTTTGTCATACTGAAAATTTCACACCTTTACGGGAAAAATAACATTCAAAGATTTCTCATACAGTTTACCACCGCAAACGGGGTTTGTATATCCCGTAAAAACAGAAAAAAGGACAGCATGCGCCATCCTTTTTTTATGAAAAATTATAAAGGCTGTTTTATCAAAGAAATTACATCTTTGCAATCTTGTCTGCCCACTCGAGAACCTTCTTGGTGTCTGCGTCGGTCGGCATGCCCTTCTTGAAGAGGCCGCCCTTGACAGCGATGCCCAGAGGCTCACCGTAGGTCTCGACGCCGTTCTTCTTCATCGTATCGATGATGGAAGAAAGACCGTCCGTGTTACCGTTGCTGTTCAGAACATAGAATGCGACACCCTTTGCTCTGGTGGGGTTGAGATCCTTGCAGAAGTGATCGACTGCGCCCGGGAGCTTGCCGTTCATTTCAACGCCGATAAAAACGACCTTCTCGCCCTCGCACGGGTATGCCGGGGGGATCTGGTCACATACGCACTGCATAACTCTGCCGATTTCGGATGCGATCGGCTGTACGTTGCCGCTCTTGGAAAAGTGAAGGGACTTTGCTTTCATTTTGACTGCCTCCTGTAAGTTCGCGGGCCGCACCGGCCCGTTATCCATATTAAGTGATTATTTCTATTATAACACGGATTCAAAAAAAATCATAAACAGAATGTGAATTTTTGTAAGAAACTTATAAGAGAACGTGCGGTTACACAAAGAAAAAGATCCATTTATGGACGGAATATTAAAAGGCAGACGAATTCGTCAAAACGTCTATTTTATTATCGATATGAAAGCACTTTTTCGAGAAAACTCCCGTAAAATCTCTTGTAAAATTCCGCAAATAATATTATAATGGAAGCGTATTATGTTATGACCTACGGCGCAAAAAGCGGGTCTTTACCCCTTTTGCCGCCGCTCTTTGAAAATAATGAAGCAGGAGGTGATTTTTTGGCAAAAGAAGCTCTGGACGCCGTAAAGGATGCGGAGCAGAAGGCCGCCGGCATTCTGGACACGGCCGCTGCACGCTGCGCCGCCATTCGGCAGGACGCCGCACAAAAGGCGGACAAGCTGAAGACGGAGCGCATGCAGAAAGCAAAAGCGGACCTTGCAGCCGCAAAACAAAGCGCAGAGACGGCCGCTGCGGCCGAACAACGCACAGCGCAGCAGGAAACTGCCGCACTGGCGGAGGATATCCGCAAAAAAGCGCAGCAAAACAGCGCGAACGTAATCCGCGCTATCCGCGAGGCCATCACCGGCTGACGCGGCGCCAACACGAAAGGAGGGGATCCCCCTATGGCGGTAATGCCTATGAAGCGCATCAGCATTTATGCGCTCAAGAACCGTCGTAAACAGATCCTGGAACTGATCCAGCGGCGCGGCGTCGTGGAAATCGATGACCGCAAAGCGGACGAAACGGTTTTTGCCAAGATGGATACCGTCCCGGCAAAATCAAGATTTGAAAACAATGCAGCCGCGCTGCAATCGGCATTAGACGCGCTCGATAAACTGGAGCCGCCCAAAAAAAGCCTCTTCGCGTCTCTGAACGGACGCGACGCGATACCGCTTTCCAAATATCAGGAAACGGCTGACGGTGCGGGCGAGCTTTTAAAAATTGCCTCGCGCATCAACACGCTGTGGAAAAAGTGTGCGGACAACCGCGCGGAAATTCTCCGCTTGCAGACACAAATCCGTGCGCTGGAACCGTGGATGAAGCTGGATATTTCCATGCGCACCATCAGCACGCCGACAACCTCCGTGTTCACGGGGTCGTTCCCGGTAGAATATACGGAAGAAACGCTGCGGGCGAAAATCGCCGAAGGCGCGCCGGACGTGGACGGTGTGGTCGTAGAAATTTTGAGCGCTTCCCCGCAGCAGACATGCGCGTTTTTGATGTGCCACATCTCGCAGGGATTAAAGCTTGAAACCTACCTGCGTTCCATCGGGTTTACGTATCCGGCGGAGCCGAGCAAGGTGCCGCCCGCAGAGCGCGTGGACATCCTAAACGGACGCATTGCGGCGCTGCAAAAAGAGATCGATGAAAACGAAGCGGAAATTCGCACACATAAAAACCGACGCGAAGACCTGCTTTACACCATCGATTACTTTACGATGCGCACCGAGAAATACGATGTTTTGGGCCGCTTATGGCAGAGCCCGCACGTGTTTCTCATTACGGGATACATTCCGGCAGAGAACGCCGAGGCGCTTAAGACGGAGCTCACGACCACGCAGGAAGCCTACGTGGAGCTGTGCGACCCGAGTGAAGCGGACGATGTGCCCGTGAAGCTCAAAAACAACAAGTTTGCTGCCCCGGTCGAGGGCGTACTGGAAAGCTACAGCATGCCGGGCAAGCATGAAATCGACCCAAGCGGCATCATGGCGGTCTTCTATTACTTTCTCTTCGGCATGATGCTTTCCGATGCGGGCTACGGACTTGTGATGGTCCTTGGCTGCGGCATCATCTTACACAAGTTCAAAAACATGGAAGAAGGTCTGCGCAAGACGCTGACGATGTTCCTCTATTGCGGTATTTCCACGATATTCTGGGGCATTTTGTTCGGCAGCTTCTTCGGTGACGCGATCACCGTTATCGCAAAGACATTCTTCAACGCCGATATCGTGATACCACCCTTGTGGTTCACGCCGGTCGATGAACCGATGCGGCTGTTGCTGTTCTCGTTCCTCGTCGGCATCATCCACCTGTTCGCCGGCCTCGGCGCACAGTTCTACCAGCTTGCAAAACAGGGCAAGTGGCTGGACGCGATCTATGACGTTGTGTTCTGGTATCTGCTCGTCGGCGGCGCGATTATTTATCTGCTTTCCATGCAGATGTTCGCCGACATGGTGGCGCTTTCCTTTACGCTGCCGGCATCGGTGGGCACCGCGGGCATTATTGCGGCAGGCATCGGCGCGGTAGGCATTGTGCTCACTTCGGGCCGCAGCTCCAAGAGCATCGGCAAGCGCTTCTTAAAAGGTCTTTACGGGCTGTACGGTGTTTCGAGCTATTTAAGCGACATTCTCTCTTACTCGAGACTTTTGGCTCTCGGCCTTGCAACCGGCGTTATCGCTTCGGTCTTCAATCAGATGGGCGCCATGCCCGGCAACAACCCGCTCGGCGTGATTATCTTTATTTTCGCCTTTGTAGTGGGACACACGCTGAATATCGGCATCAATGTGCTCGGCGCGTATGTGCACACAAACCGCTTACAGTTTGTTGAGTTCTTCGGCAAATTCTTTGAGGGCGGCGGACGCAAATTCGCACCGTTCACCACCAAAACCAAATATTTCAAAATTACGGAGGAAAAATAACATGGATAAGTTCGATATCAACTCTCTCGGCATTGTTCTCGCGCTTGTCGGCGCAGTTCTGGCAGCACTTCTCGGCGGCATCGGTTCCGCCATCGGCGTAGGCATGACCGGTCAGGCAGCCGCAGGCGTCGTTTCCGAAAATCCCCCGCTGTTCGGTAAAGTCCTTATTCTTCAGCTTCTGCCGGGTACGCAGGGCATCTACGGCCTGCTCATCGCCTTCCTCACGCTGACGAACATCGGTGTTCTGGGCGGCAGCGCAGACATCTCCTTTGCAAAGGGCCTTCTCTATCTTGCAGCCTGCATGCCGATGGCCGTGATCGGTCTCATCTCCGCAAAGCAGCAGGCAAAGGCAGCCGTTTCTTCCATCGCACTCGTTGCAAAGCGCCCGGATCAGTTCGGTAAAGCCATGATCTTCCCGGCCATGGTTGAGACTTATGCGGTTCTGGCTCTGCTCGTTTCCCTGCTGGCTGTTGCAAACATCGGCGGCATCGCCATCTGATGATCCACTCCCAAAAATCCAAAAAAGAAAGGAAGAGGATCGATCCATGGCAACAGGACTGGACAGAATTATAGAACAGATCCTTGCGGATGCCGAAGCGAAAGCGGCGGAACAGGTTGCCGCTGCGGAAGAAGAAGCAAAAAAGACGCTTGCGGACGCTGCCGCCGAGGCAGAGCAGAAAGCAAATGTCCTGCTTGCGGACAGTGAAAAAGTCGGCGCGGACATTAAAGCCCGTGCGGCTTCGACCGCGGAATTCACACGCCGCCGCACCGTGCTTGCCGCAAAGCAGAACGCCATTCGCGATGTGATCGCGGCGGCACAGAAAGAGCTGCACGATCTGCCGGATGACGAATATTTTAACGTGCTTTTGAAATTGGCGCAGAAAAATGCGCTGCCGGGCGACGCTGAAATGCAGTTAAACGAAAAAGACCTTGCGCGCATGCCACAGGATTTCTCTGAGCAGCTGAAAGCGGCTGTGCCCGGGACGAACATCACCGTATCCAAAACGCCGTGTGCTATCCCGGACGGGTTCCTGCTCGTTTACGGCGGCATCGATGTGAACTGCACGTTCGCTTCGCTTTTTGAAGCCGCCGGCGATACGCTGCAGGACCTCGCGGGCGGTATGCTCTTTCGCTGAGCCGCCGGCAGAAAAGGTGGTTTAACGAATGGAACAGGAATACATCTATGCTGTGGCGCGCATTAAGGCGCGGGAGCTTTCGCTTTTGACGCAGCAGGATCTGGACAGGCTGATGGCGTGCAGAACACCGGCAGAATGCTTCCGTGCGCTGGCCGATAAGGGCTGGGGCGCGGGCGGCGAGACCTCTGCCGAGGCGATTTTTGCCGCCGAGGAGGAGAAAACGTGGGCGCTCATGCATGAGCTGCTGCCCGACCTCACGCCGTTCAGCGTGCTGCTGTATCCCATAGACTTTAACAATATGAAAGCGGCGGTGAAGTGCACCGTCACAAATACGGAGCCGCACAACGTGTTTATGTCCGGCGGCACCGTGGAGCCGGAAAAAATGCAGCAGGCGGTGCGGGAAAATGACTTCTCCCTCCTGCCGGACTTTATGGCGGAGGCCGCGAAAAAGGCAACAGACGCGCTGCTTACCACGCGCGACGGCCAGCGGTGCGACATCATTTTAGACCGTGCGTGCCTCACTGCGATTCACAACACGGGCAAGGCAAGCCGTAATGCGCTGATCACGGCGTTTTCCGAATTCAAGGTGGCGGCGGCGGATATTAAGATCGCGGCGCGCGCCTTGCACACGGGCAAAAGCCGTGCGTTTTTGGAAGAGAGCCTCGCCCCGTGCGACACGCTCGATTTGGAACAGCTCATCGACGCGGCTTCAAAGGACACGGACGCGTTTTACGCGTACCTTTCCCGCACGGACTATGCAGACGGCGTGAAAGCGCTGAAAGAGGGCTTTTCCGCGTTTGAAAAATGGTGCGACGACCGCCAGACGGCGCTTGTAAAAGAGATCAGCCGCCAGGATTACTTCACCATTGCGCCGCTGCTCGGCTATGTGACGGCGCGGCAGAACGAGATCTCGACCGTGCGCATCATCATTTCCGGCAAGCAGAATAACCTGCCGGATGAGCGCATCCGTGCGCGTTTGAGAGACCTGTAAAGAAAGAGGGAAACGAAATGTACAGAGCAGCAGTCATTGGAGACCGCGACAGCATTTACGGCTTTGCCGCGCTCGGGCTGGAGGTCTTTCCCGTGACGGATTCGGAGATGGGCTCCAAAACGCTGCGCCGCTTAGCGGAGGGCGAATACGCCGTGATCTACATCACGGAGGCGCTTGCCGCCGAGCTGGAGCACGAGCTGGACCACTTCCGCTTGCAGCCGCTGCCCGCCATCATCCCGATTCCCGGCGTTACGGGCAACACGGGCATGGGCATTAAAATGGTTAAAAAATCCGTGGAGCAGGCAGTCGGCTCCGATATTATCTTTAATGACAACGATTAACGAAACGGGTGACTAAGCACATGAGCCAAGGCACAATTAAAAAAGTAGCCGGTCCGCTCGTAGTTGCAGGCGGCATGCGCGACGCGAACATGTTCGACGTTGTGCGCGTCAGCGACCAGCGACTGATCGGTGAGATCATAGAAATTCACGGAGACGAGGCCTCCATTCAGGTTTACGAGGAGACCTCCGGTCTCGGGCCGGGTGCGCCTGTGGAATCCACCGGCGAGCCGATGAGCGTTGAGCTCGGGCCGGGCCTCATCAGCTCCATTTACGACGGCATTCAGCGCCCGCTGACCGCCATTATGGAGATGACAGGCAACAACTTAAAGCGCGGCGTGGAGGTCCCCTCCTTAAAACGCGACGTAAAATGGAGCTTCACGCCCCTTAAACAGGCGGGCGATGAAGTTACAGGCGGCGACATTCTCGGCACCGTACAGGAGACCGAGATCGTACTGCACAAGATCATGGTTCCGGCAGGCGTGCGCGGCACGATCCGCTCCATTTCTGCCGGTGAATACACCGTAACGGACACCGTGGCGGTCATCGATACGCCGAACGGCAGCAGCGTGAACGTATCGCTGATGCAGAAGTGGCCGGTCCGCCGCGGCAGACCGTACCAGAAAAAGCTTTCGCCGGATATGCCGCTCATCACCGGCCAGCGCGTCATTGATACGCTGTTCCCGATCGCAAAGGGCGGCGTGGCGGCCGTACCGGGCCCGTTCGGCAGCGGCAAGACCGTTGTGCAGCATCAGCTTGCAAAATGGGCGGAAGCCGACATTGTGGTGTACATCGGCTGCGGCGAACGCGGTAACGAGATGACCGACGTTTTGAACGAATTCCCGGAGCTTGTGGACCCGAAAACCGGGTATTCGCTGATGAAGCGCACCGTGCTCATTGCGAACACGTCCGATATGCCGGTTGCGGCGCGTGAGGCGTCCATTTACACCGGCATCACGATCGCGGAATACTTCCGCGACATGGGCTATTCCGTCGCTTTGATGGCTGACTCCACCTCCCGTTGGGCAGAGGCGCTGCGTGAAATGTCCGGCCGTTTAGAAGAAATGCCGGGCGAAGAAGGCTACCCGGCGTACCTCGGCAGCCGTCTGGCACAGTTCTACGAGCGTGCCGGCCGCGTCATTACGCTCGGCAGCGACAGCCGCGAGGGTGCGCTTTCCGTTATCGGTGCCGTTTCCCCTCCGGGCGGCGATATTTCGGAGCCGGTCTCACAGGCGACGCTGCGTATCGTCAAGGTCTTCTGGGGCCTTGATGCAAACCTTGCGTATAAGCGCCACTTCCCCGCCGTGAACTGGCTGACCTCCTACTCCCTTTATGTGGACACGATGGCGAACTGGTTCAACACGAACGTGGCGGAGGACTGGATGGATCTGCGTGCGCGTTTGATGCGCATTTTGCAGGACGAAGCAGAGCTTGAGGAAATTGTAAAGCTTGTCGGTATGGACGCGCTTTCCGCGCCTGACCGCTTGAAGCTGGAGGCTGCACGCTCCATTCGTGAAGACTTCCTGCACCAGAACGCATTCCATGAGACGGACACGTACACAAGCCTTGAAAAGCAGCACGACATGATGCTGCTGGTCGTTCACTTCTACGACCAGTGCGTTGCGGCGCTCGACAAGGGCGCGAAGGTCGACGACCTCATCGCGCTGCCTGTTCGCGAAAAAATAGGCCGCTTTAAATACACGGCGAACGACCGGGTCTCCGCGGAATACGATGCAATCTGCGCAGAGCTCTCTCAGCAGATTGACAAAGCCATTGAAAACAAGGAGGACTTCTGATGCCAAAGGAATACAGAACCATACAGGAGGTCGCAGGTCCTCTGATGCTCGTAAAGGGCGTTGAAAACGTAACGTATGACGAGCTGGCGGAAATTGAACTTGCAAACGGTGAAAAGCGCCGCTGCAAGGTGCTGGAAATTAACGAGGGCAACGCGCTGGTGCAGCTTTTTGAAAGCTCCACCGGCATCAACCTTTCGAACAGCCGCGTGCGCTTCCTCGGCAGAACGATGGAATTGGGCGTAAGCGAAGACATGCTGGGTCGTATTTTCGACGGCCTCGGCCGCCCCATTGACGACGGCCCGGAGATTTTGCCCGACCGCCGCGACGACATCAACGGTCTGCCGATGAACCCGGCGGCCCGCAACTACCCGCAGGAATTCATCCAGACCGGTGTTTCGGCCATCGACGGTCTGAACACGCTGGTGCGCGGCCAGAAGCTGCCGATCTTCTCCGCTTCCGGTCTGCCCCATGCCCAGCTTGCCGCACAGATCGCACGTCAGGCTAAGGTGCGCGGCACAAACGACCCGTTCGTCGTTGTGTTTGCGGCTATGGGTATCACGTTCGAGGAATCAAACTTCTTCATCGAAAGCTTCCGCGAGACGGGCGCCATCGACCGCACGGTCATGTTTGTAAACCTTGCAAACGACCCGGCCATTGAGCGTATCGCAACACCCCGCATGGCGCTGACTGCTGCGGAATACCTCGCTTTTGAAAAGAACTACCATGTTCTCGTCATCATGACGGATATTACGAACTACGCGGACGCGCTGCGTGAGGTCTCCGCCGCACGTAAGGAAGTGCCGGGCCGTCGCGGTTACCCGGGCTACATGTACACGGACTTAGCGTCCCTGTACGAGCGCGCAGGCCGCCAGAACGGCAAGACGGGTTCCATCACACTGATCCCGATTTTAACCATGCCGGAAGATGACAAGACCCACCCGATCCCGGACCTTACGGGCTACATCACCGAGGGGCAGATCATTCTGAGCCGTGAGCTGTACCGCAAGAATATTGCGCCGCCGATCGACGTTCTGCCGTCGCTGTCCCGTTTGAAGGATAAGGGCATCGGCGAGGGCAAGACCCGTGCCGACCACGCGAGCACCATGAACCAGCTGTTTGCCGCCTACGCACGCGGTAAAGAAGCAAAGGAGCTCATGGTCATCCTCGGCGAAGCCGCGCTGACGGAGATCGATAAGCTGTACGCGAAGTTTGCGGACGCCTTTGAAAACGAGTATGTTTCGCAGGGCTACAACACGAACCGCGACATTGAAGACACGCTGGAGCTCGGTTGGAAGCTGCTTTCCATCCTGCCCAGAAGCGAACTGAAGCGAATCGACGACAAGTACCTCGATCAGTATTACGGAAAGGTGTGATGCGCGGTGGCAGGCACCCAGGTAAACCCCACCAGAATGGAGCTGACGCGGCTGAAAAAGAAGCTCGTCACCGCCGTGCGCGGGCACAAGCTTCTGAAGGATAAGCGCGACGAGCTGATGCGCCAGTTCCTTGATAAGGTGCGCGAAAACAAAGCGCTGCGCGAAGAAGTGGAGACGGCGCTCGTCTCCGCTAACCAGAACTTCATGCTGGCGCGCGCCGGTATGCCGGACGAAATGCTGAACACCGCGCTGCTTGCGCCGAAGCAGGAACTGACGATCTCCGCCGGCACGCAGAACGTGATGAGCGTGGAGATTCCGGATTTTGACTTTAAGACGCGTACACCGGACCAGAACGACATGTACTCCTACGGCTTCGCTTTTACGACCGGCGACCTTGACGACGCGATCCTTTCGCTTTCCGAGGTCTTCCCGAAAATGCTGAAGCTGGCGGAAGTGGAAAAATCCTGCCAGTTGATGGCGGCAGAGATTGAAAAGACACGCCGTCGCGTCAACGCGCTGGAGCACGTCATGATCCCGGAGCTGCAGACGAACATCAAGTACATTACGATGAAGCTTGACGAAAACGAGCGCTCCACCCAGATCCGCCTGATGAAGGTGAAAGACATGATGCTGAAAGAAGCGCATCATTATGAGTATTAAAGCTTAAACAGACGAGACCCCCGAAGTGCCAAAGCGTGCTTCGGGAGTCTCGTTTTTATGGAGGAGATTATTTATTAAAATACATAATTCACAAGCAAGATCACGATGCTGGTGAGGATCATGACCATGCCGACGACGCGGTTCAGGGTGACGGCGCTGGCGCGGTTTGCGATGGCGGCGGCAATCTTCGCCCAAAGGAGCGTGAAAACGACGCAGAGAACGAGGCATGTGACATCCGGCATGCCGCCGATGGCGAAGTGGCTGATGCCACCGGTCAGCGCAGTGAACGCCATGATGAACACACTGGTGCCAACCGCCATGTGCATCTCATAGCCGAGGAACGACGTCAAAACGAACAGCAGCATCATGCCGCCGCCCGCGCCGACGAAGCCACAGATAAACCCAACGAGGACACCGCCGACGATGGATTTGATGAGGCGTTCCTTCGGCGTGGCCGCGGCCATTTGCTCTTTGGTCGTTTTGACCGGCTTTAGGAGGAAACGCAGGCCGATGAAGATCATGGCGATCTGCATGGTGCCGCTCATGGCGCGCTCCGGCAGGAGACTTGCGACAAAACTGCCGACTAATGTCATAACAAGCACGCTGATGAGCAGCGGCAGGCTGTTTTTGACGTCAAGATTTTTATGCTTCTTATACGTCCACGCGCTTGTGGCGCTGGCCAAGACATCGCTTGCAAGGCCGATGCCGACCGCCTGATACGCCGGGACGCCGAGGAACGTCATAAGTATTGGCCCGATGACCGCGGCGGCGCTCATGCCCGCAAAGCCTGTGCCGATGCCTGCGCCCGCGCCCGCCAAAAAGCAGACGAGGATTTTGACTAAAAGCTCCATATCAGCTCATCCTTTCCGTTTCCGCTAAGCCTTCTGCGGCGTTTTCGCACATTTTGTCAAACAACACTTTGTACTGCTCGGTTTCTCCCGGCGTGAAGCCCTTAAAAAGCTGCTTGCCGAACACCTCCTGCGCTGCTTTTCCCGCCGCGATGACGGCTTCGGCGCTTTTCGTGATGCGTAAATGTTGACTTTTGCGGTTGCCCGCAGCGTAATGCGCTTCAATCCACCCGCGCGCTTCAAGTTCCTTTAACGCCGTTGAAACGTGCGATTTTGTGAGGTGGCGCGTTTTGACTAAATCGCCCGCCGTGTCAAACTGCGGGTTATTGTGCAGGAACATTAAAATATTGAATTGCATCTGCGTCAGGTCGTATGCATCACGCACCGGCTTTGTGCACGCTTCGTAAAACGCCGTAAGAGATTTTTGCCGCTCCCAAAAGATCATATACTCACTTACTTTCGTTCTATTTTGAACTATATTATAGAACGAGAAACCAGAAAAATCAAGAAACAAATTGTAAACAGCAAAATATTTTTGAGCAGCAAAAAGCAGCCCCGGTGCATTTTTGCACCGAGGCTGCGCGCCCCTAAAACGATGCCGGGGGCAGTTTGGCTCAATTTTAACCGAAGACAGATTCCGGGTCTACTGGCTCGCCGTTTCTGGTGACTTCGATATGCAGGTGGGAATCGAGCGCGGACTCAAACGGCGCGGCGGTCACGCTGCCAATGTCCTGCCCGGCCGTGACGACGTCGCCCTCATGCACGAGGAACGTTTCACCGAGTCCGCAATAGCGCACTTCGTAATCGCCGTGCTCTATCACAATCATATTCCCGCGCAGCATGTCCGTATGCGTCTCTTTTACGATTCCGTTTGCGCAGGCGTGCACGGTTTCGCCGTGCGCCGCGGTGTAATCCGTGCCCGCGTGTACGCGGTAGTCGCGCATCGTTTCGGAGTATACCGGCGTATCGGAAAACTCCGTCATGACCTCCCCCGGCACCGGTCGGGTGAGCGTTTCGCTGACCGTATACGTCGGCTCGGCAGCGGTCTCTTCGACGGGCGTTTCTTCTGCAGGAGCGTTCACTTCCTGCGGCTCCGCTTCTGTGCTTGCGGAGACCTCCGGCACAGTGCCCTGCGCGTGGCCCGCAGAAACGACGCTCTCCGGGTCATCGTCTACGGGGACGGATGTTTCAGGCGTGGGGCGCGGTGTGGACGCGGCGGAAGACGCACTGCTCTCGCTCCCTGTGGGCTCCAAGAACCCGGAAACGGTATCGTATGTGCTCCACGCCGCAATGCCGATGGCCGTCAGACACACGGCAAGCGCAAGGTAAAACCCGCGCCGCTCCGTACTCTTTTTGCGCTCCGCTTCGGTTTTTTCCTGCTTTTTAAAGTGCATAGCCATATTTTTCTCTCCTGTTTTTAGCGTCATTGGGTTTCTTTACCCGTAGTATGGGCGGGTTTGAGAAAAATATGCAACTATACTTCGGTCAGTGGATTTCGGCAGACGGAAACTTTCAGTTTCCATGCTGTGTAAAATCGGAACTTCTCCGCGCTGAAAATACCATTATACAAAAGGAAGAAGGACCGATGCGGCTCGGTCCTTCTTCCTTTTAGCTTGAGGGGTATATTGAGGAGGGTAGAACATGTATCCAAGAAAGGTGCGGTTCCTTTTCTTTCGAATACGCTTATATTATACCGCGGTTTTAAAAAGAGTTGTTAAATAGCCATGAATAAACGTTAAAGATTTTGGAACGCATTTATGAACGCTTTTTTCGAGAAAATCCGCAGAAAAAGCAAACAATCGTTTGCATTTTTCGAAAATATATGATACAATGGTTTTAATTAAAGAACTGCCCATTTCTACGGGACTGATTTTGTATTAAAACGGAGGAATCGCATATGGCGAGTTTAACGAAAAGCCAGCAGCTTGTATATGACTATCTTTGCTCCACCATGGCGGAACGTGCCGTGCCGCCCTCTGTGCGTGAGATCTGCGCGGCGACCGGTTTGCGCTCCACCTCTACGGTGCATTCCCACTTGAAATCTTTGGAGGCGCTTGGCTACATCACACGAGATGCGGGCCTGAATCGTTCCATTCACATTGTAGGCGCATCTGCCGCAAAGCAGGTGCCGATTCTCGGCAAGGTGACGGCCGGTCTGCCCATTCTGGCCGTGGAAGACATTGAGGGCTATATTCCCTACCCGGACAAAAGCGGCAAGGAGCTTTTCGCGCTGCACGTGGACGGCCTGAGCATGATCAACGCCGGCATTCTGGACGGCGACTATGTCATCGCGGAGAAAACGCCCGTGGCGGAAAACGGCGAGATCGTGGTCGGCATGATCGGCGATGAAGCCACCGTGAAGCGCTTCTATAAGGAGAAGGGCACGTTCCGTCTCCAGCCCGAAAACCCGGATTTCGAGCCCATCATCTCCGATGAAATCACCATTCTCGGCAAGGTTATCGCGGTCATTCGGTATTATTAAGCTTTAAAAGTATAAAGAAAAGTCTTGGCGACGCAGCAGGAGCTGCAAACAGTCGCCAAGACTTTTTTGATAAAATCGTACTTCTCAGTGCATCTTATTTTCAATTCCGGCTAAATCGCCATACACATTACGAATCGTACTTGAAATATTCTGTATTCGTGGTTTGGTTCAGCTTTTTAATCTTTGTCGTTCGCTTCCAGCCCGCGGATAAGCTTGCTGCGGCGGAAGCAGAGGCAAACGGCGACGCCGAGGAAGCCGAGGACAAGGAACAAAAACGCGGCGCCGGAGCCTTTGCCGGTGCCGAACAGGCAGCAGAAAAGGCTTTCGGGTGTTTGCAGCACTGCCATGAACGGCTCGAAGACGGTATCTACGAGCGCGCCACCAAGGAGATACCCAAGCGGAATGGTGAAAAATTGCAGCGAATTGCGCGCGGCGTAAACGCGGCCCTGCATCTCTACGGGAATGCGGGTGCGGAACAGCACGTCTAAGTTGGCGTTCATCAGCGGAATGGACAGCCAGCCGAGCACCACGCCCACGCACCACACGCAGAGCGCATCGGTGCTGAGCAAAACGAGCACGCCGCCGGTGGTGAGCGCCGCCGCAGCATCGCAGATGAGCATAGTGGCCTTTTTGTTCCAGCGGTCGGAAAGCGCACCGGCAAAAATGCTCAAAAGCACATACGGCGCATACGAGCAGATGGAGAGCAGCGCGGTGCTGAGCGCCGAGCCGCTTTGCTCATACGCCCAAATGACGAGCACAAAGCTTGTCATAGAGCTGCCGAGCGCAGAAAACGTCTGCGTAGACCACAGGCGCAGAAACGGGCCTAATGCCGTGCGCGCGGGTTTATCCCAAAGCTTCGAGGAAAATTTGAATGCAGAAAACTTTTTTGAAATTTTTAAAATGAAATTGCATGAGACTTTGCTCCTTCTTAACAAAAATAAAAAATTCGTGTTAAAAATGCAAAGTCTGCGGGCGGCTAAGCGCTCCATGCGGGCCCGCCCGGGGTCAGACTTCGCATGGAGCTTTTACACTGCAAAGCTGCATATTTTTTCCTTCTTTCTCAAAAATTGCCGTATAATAAGGTCGATTTAAAAATAACATGAATTACCGGGTTTATCAAGTTGCAAAGTGTATTTGCATCGCGGACAAATTGCGTATATGCTGTGAACAATTTAAGCATTTAAAGCGTAAGCAGCGCAATAAACTTTACAATTTTTTAGATAATACTTGATAAAATGCCCTTTTCATGTTATTCTGTATACAGGAAGAGACGCGGAAATATGTCCGCGAGATAAAAACACTTTTTACTTGAACCGTCCGTTTTATAAGGAGGAGACCTTTTATGATGCTCAATGAAACCTATACAAAAAATATACAGCCGAGGGACCCGGAAAGAATTCGTTCCGATATCGAGACCCCCTGCGCAACGGTTTATAACCAGGGCGTAACACCGGTTTTGTATGATAACGCTGTGCAGGCTTCCTCCAGACCCGGCCGCGCCGTGGAATATCTGCCGGAAAACACCATTGCGCTTTCCGTTTCCGAGTGCGTGATGATGTTCCTCATCCAGCTCGTTCCGGTTTTGGGCCTTATCATGGCTGCCGTTTGGAGCTTCTCCCCGAACTCCGGCATCAATAAACGCACCATTTCCCGTGCTTTGCTCATCGTGCAGTGCATTGTGCTTGCCGTTGTGTGCGTCTTCTGGTGCATCAGCTACGGCTTTCATGGGTAATATTTGACAAGTCAACACGCCGCCGACAGTGGATTTTGCCGATCCTCTGCCGACGGCTTTTATTTTGCTTGATTTTGCGGGGACATTTGTTATAATTGTGGAAAAGGAGGCGTTTTTATGCGCGTGTTTCGTGTGCTTTGGCCACTCATCTCATTGCCGATGATGCTCTCGTTCTGTTACATCTATAATGCCACGCGCTCGTTCGGCAGCACGATGTGGCGCTCAGCCGCAAAGTGCGGCGCAACGTTCGTAGCGGTCATCACGGCGGTGCTCGGCATCGTGTTGTTTAATCGCCCGGCGAACGCGTGGCTGCTCGCTTTGGCGCTTTTATTCTGCTGCATCGCGGATTTTGTCATCGAGCGCGATTTTCGCTTCGGCGTGATCTTGTTCGGACTCGCGCACCTTGTGCTTATCGGGTATATTGCACAGCTCGGCGGGTTTCGGTGGGGCACGGTCGTTGCGGCTTTGATTATTTACGGCATCATTGCGCTGATTTTCCGGCAATATCTGCATTCGCTTGGCTCTATGTTGCTCCCGATGGTGCTGTATCCGCTCGTGCTTTCGTTCATGACAGCTATGGCGGGCACGTTGCCGTTTGCTGTCTCGACGCAGTGGATACTGTTCGCGTTGGGTGCAGCGGCGTTCTGCATTTCGGACTTGTTCGTTGCGCGGGATTTCATCTGCGGCATTACGGGCACACAGAAAAACGGTGCGCTGATCCTATATTACCTCGCCGTGTACGCGATGGCGTCGATACAGCTTTATTTGTAAAACTCTTTTGGGGGAATTTAAATGGAACCAATTTTGAAAAGCATACTGGAAAATAAAACGGAAAACTACCTGCTGCCGTTTTTCTGGCAGCACGACGGGCACGACGCGGAGATTCCCGCACGCGTGCAGAAGATCTATGAGAGCGGTTGCCGCGCATTTTGTGTGGAATCGCGCCCGTATGAACACTTCTGCGAAGACGCGTGGTGGAAGACAATGGACATTATTTTGGCGGAAGCCGAAAAGCGCGGCATGCGCGTGTGGATTCTCGACGATAAGCATTTTCCGACAGGCTACGCAAACGGTATTTTAGAGCACGAAGACCTGAACCTGCGTCGAAAATTCCTGCGGGAATCGCATGTGGACGTGATGGGACCCATGGCGGAAGCGTCCATCTTGGTGCCAATGCACACGCCGGAAGAAAAGCTCGTTTCCGCCGTGCTGTTCCGCCGCACGGGCAAAGATGAAGAGCTTACCGGCGAACCGATTGAGCTTGACGTGCAGCCGGAAGATAAATTCGTATATTTCAGTGTGCCCGAGGGGCTTTACCGCGTATTTTTCGTGTTTGAGACGTTCAGCGGCGAAGAAAACAAAAAGTACTATATCGACATGCTCTCAAAAGAATCGGTGCACAAGCTCATTGAAGCCGTGTACGAGCCGCATTACGACCACTATGCAAAGTATTTTGGCAACACGCTCGCGGGATTTTTCTCCGATGAGCCGGGCTTTGACGCGCCGCACTTTGGCATGACGGGGTACGACACCGGCATTTATAATCGTTCGGTTGGCCAGCCCGGCGTGATGCTGCCGTGGCGCGACGCGGCCGCCGTGCACATGGCAAAAGACGGCATCGACGAGCCGACGCTCTATCTGCCGATTTTGTGGTATGCACATGACGAGCTGACCGCGAAAATTCGCCTTGCGTACATGGACGCCGTGACGTTGCTTTGGAAAGAGAATTTCTCCTATCAGCTCGGCGATTGGTGCCGTGCGCACGGTGTGCAATACATTGGGCATTTGATTGAAGACATGAACGCGCACGCGCGTCTTGGGTGCAGTGCGGGACATTACTTCCGCGGGCTCGACGGGCAGGACATGAGTGGCATAGACATTGTGCTGCACCAGGTAATGCCCGGCATGGCCGACTACAAAACGGCGGCGCTCGTCTCGGGCGGCATGGTGGACGGCGAATTCTTTCACTACGTTTTGGGGCAGCTTGCGGCTTCGCACGCGCGGCAAAATCCGAACATGAACGGCCGCGCCATGTGCGAGGTGTTCGGCGCATACGGTTGGGCAGAAGGCGCGAACGTCATGAAATGGTTGATGGACTTCCTGCTTGTGCGCGGCGTAAACCACTTTGTGCCGCACGCATTTGACGATTTCTTCCCCGACCGCGACTGTCCGCCGCACTTTGGCGCGGACGGCAACGACCCGCAGTTTGCAGGCTTCACGCAGCTGATGCACTACGTGAACCGCGCGGCGCACTATCTGTACGGCACAGAGATGGAAGCCTCCGGCGCAATTTTATACCACGCGGAAGCCGAGTGGATGGACAAATCAAGCGCCATGCTGACGCAAAAGCCTGCAAAAGCGTGCTATGACGCGCAGATTTCCTACGACATCGTGCCGCTCGATTATCTGGAAACGGCGGAAAAGAACAACGGGCGCTTTGGGCGCGGGTACAAATACCTCGTCGTGCCGGCGTGCAGAAAGCTGCCGGAGCGCTTTGCAAAAATCTGCAAAGCGCTCAAAAACGCAGGCGTGCCGGTATTCTTTGTCGATTACGCACCGGACTGCGTGAATATCAGTGAAAACGAGATCGTGCCGCTTCAAAAGCTTGCAGCGCACATCAAGGAAAGCGGCCTCGCGCACGAATATAACGCAAAGGAGCACCTGCTGCGCATTGCAAAGTTCACGCGCGGCGAAGCGACAAGCTTCTTTGTCTTCAACGAAGCGCCGAACGCGGTACAGGAGACGCTTTCGCTGCCCGTCAGCGGCAAATACATCGCGGCGGATCTGTTAAACGGTGTCTATACGCGTGGCGAGACGGCAGATGGCACAGTCGGGCTCGCACTTGAAGCGGGGCAATCGGTGATCCTCATTTTCGGCAGCGCTACGGAAGATGAATGGGCAGGCTTTCCGGAGAAATCCGAGGGTCTGCATATGGTGGAGATTGAGACGCTGTGGGACATTGACCTACGTGAGACGGGCAAGGAGACGGAATTCAGGCCGTTCCTCAAAAACTCGAAGCTTTTTAACATCACGGGCAAAAACGGTGAAACGGAGTTCTCCGGCGAAATGCGGTATAAGACAAAGCTCAACATAAACGATACGGCACACGTAGAGCTTGAATTTGAAAACGTCGGCGTAACGGCACAGCTGTTCGTAAACGGCAAGGACATGGGGCAGCGCATCTGCCGCCCGTACCGCTGGGATATTACGGAAGCCGTAAAGGCGGGCGAAAACGACGTAGAAGTGTTCGTCTGCAACACGCTTGCACAGCGTATGCAGGATTTCTTTTCGACGTATATGACACTGCCCGCGAGCGGCATCACGGGAAAAGTGCGGCTTTTTGTGCAATAAGTTGAATTTAAACACCCCCGCATTCTCGTTAACACACGAGAGTGCGGGGGTCATTTTTTACAGGCAATCGTGCACGGACACACGCCAGTATTCCACTTCAAAGGTCGGTGCAAAGCCGAAAGAGCGGTATAAATTTAAGGCGGGCGGGTTTTCGGAATCGACGTCGAGCTCGATGCCTTTGCCCGCGTTTTTGGCTTCGGTCAGCGCCGCGCGCATAAGGACTTTGCCGTAGCCTTTAAACTCATTTGCGCTTAATCACTCTGCCGAAATGGTCAAGCTCGCGCGGTTTTTCCATGGGCAGCTCACTGTAGACCTTGCGCGTGAGGAAGAAGACCGCCACGGCGTACACAACGAGCAGCACCTCCAAAAGATAGACGGAGGTAAGCACGTTCGTCTGATACAGCGCTGCGAGGAAACCAACAGCCGCGTGCAGCAGGATGCTGACGGGGTACAGCCAGAATTTCTGCGAACGCACCGCGCCGAACATCAAAACGGAAAGCTCGATTTGCAGTGCGAACACCGCGGCGCGCTCCACGCAGTTCATCACGCCGGCAAGAGGGCTGATGGCGTTGATCTCCGCGATGGTCTCAAGGACGATCTGGTACTCCGAGTTCGCATACTGTGCGGCAAACGCCTCTGCTCCCATGTTATTGAACGAGATGGACATCATGAGCGTAGAGAGCACCGTGAGGCCCAGCACCATGATGCACTCGAGCCCGCCGAAGCCGATGCCGAACGTAACAGCGTTTTCGCGGCCTACGCTGTCCTTCAGCATCGTTCTATATACGAGGAAGCGTGCGGTCTCCTCCAGAATGCCGGCCGAAAGACCGCCGTACACGGCGTAAAGCCACGGGTGGCCGAGCAGGAACGCGGAAACGGCGGAGCTGCCCGTGCCGAGCACAGCGGCATTGATGAGCTGCTCCAGCACCATGCCGAACACAAAGTAGGCCGCCGCGCCGATCCACGCCGGGCGGAGCTCTGTGCCCTCTTTCTTTTTCCAGATGACAAGGGCAAGGATGGGCAGCGCAAGCGAAAACAGCAGCTCTGCTGCAAACGTGATGATGATACTGACAGATATGGTATCGGCCATAGTGGTATCTCCTTTTTGCGAAATGGATTTCTTATAAATGAAAACGCCGAACCGCCGGAAGGCAAAAAAATCCTCCGGCGGTGTTAATTTACGGGATAGAATCAGCGGAACAGCGTGCACACGCCGCTTTCGCGGTAATAGCGGATGCGCTTTTCAATTTCCTCTTTCGGGCACTTGAAATAATCCGCAAGGCACTGTATGCACAAAAAGTCCTCCGCGCCGCGGTAGACGAGCTTGCGGTAAATGGCGATGTCGTCATCGTGGAGCGGTGCGCCGCAGGTGCGGCAGGTTTTGTAGTTTGCCATTATTTCAGCTTCACGGGCTTTGCAATGAACACCATGGTGTCATGCGGCTCCACCTGCGCCACGTAGCGCTCGGCGAACTTGCCCTCATCCTGTTTTGTATAGCAGTTGTAGAAGGAGAGGCCGATGTTCTCCGCATAAGAGATGCCCATATCCCAGAATTGCAGGGACATTTCGCTCTTTTTATCGCCGAAGTTCACGAAGCAGATGGCAAGAGAACCGTCGGAAAGGGGCTTTACGAGCGCCATGACGTTCTCCGGGTTGTTCCACTGGCGGATGCAGTACGGCGCGCGGCACTCGATATCCTGATTGATGCGGATGAGGTCTTCGTTGCCGAGCGTTTCAAGCGTCACATCGGTCATATTGCGCACGTCGCAGCCAATCATCAGCGGGGAGCCCATGACGGCCCACAGTGCGAAGTGCGAGCGGTATTCGAGGTCGGAGCAGGAGCCGATGTTGCCGATGAACTCGTTGTTGCTGGAGCCGTGCATGCCGACGATGAGCATGTCAATGTCGTTGTGGCAGTACGGGCCGCTGAACGCCGTCTTATCGAGCTGAGAGAGGAACAGGTTCTTTACGGATTCCCAGTTATCCTGAATATCGCCCGTGGAGCGGAACAGCTGTGCGCCGGAGCTTCTGATCCAGCTGTGCACGTCTTCGTTGCCCCAGTTGCAGGCGGAAAGCACAATGTCTCTGCCGCAGTTGCGCAGCGCAAGGGACATGCGCTTGTAGAGCACTTCGCCGTCCATGTGCTTCGGTTTATAGCAGTTGTCGTACTTAAGGTAATCGACGCCCCAGGAAGCAAACGTCTCGGCATCTACGAACTCATGCTCAAAGCTGCCCGGGTAGCCCGCGCAGGTGTGCGTGCCGCAGCAGGAGTACATGCCGAACTTGAGGCCCTTCGAGTGCACATAGTCCGCCACAGCCTTCATGCCGTGCGGGAACTTCTCCGGATCCGGCACAAGGCGGCCGTTTTCGTCGCGCTGCTTGAGACTCCAGCAATCGTCGATGACGACGTACTCATAGCCTTTATCTTTAAGGCCGCTTGCGCACAGAGCGTCTGCTGCGCCGCACACGAGGTCTTCGTTGATGTTCCATGTAAAGGTGTTCCATGAATTCCAACCCATTGGCGGGGTCATGGCAAGATATTTGTTCTGCATACATTCTTTCCTTTCGCTCTAAACCAAACTGTCTTACTGCACTTCGTTCAGCTCACCCACAGCATCTTTCAAAAGCTCGATGCACTTTTCCGCAGAGGATTTTGCAAACGTCTCAAAATCGACGCTGCCCTCGTCGTTCGCGTTATCGGAGATGGCACGCAGACCGCAGAACGGCGTTTTATTCACCGCGCACACCTGTGCCACAGCGCCGGTCTCCATCTCGCAGGAGATTGCGCCGAACTCGGTTTTCAGCTGCAAACAGAAGGCGGGATCCGCCACAAAGCGGTCGCCGGTCGCAATGACGCCCGTGTGCACGCCGTTGTAGATCTTCTCGGCGTACTTTTTGAGCACCGCATTGTGCTTCGCGCTCGTCGGCAGCTGCACAACGCCCTCACTGCCGATCATTACAAAGCCTTTCGGCTCGCCGATAGCGGTGGTGTCGTAATCGTACTGCACGGTGTGGGACGCAACGACCATATTGCCGATCTTCACGCCCTCGCCGATGCCGCCCGCAACGCCCGTGTTGATGACGACGGACGGCGCGTAGCTGAGGATCATCGCCGCCGTGCACATGGCCGCATTCACTTTGCCCACGCCGCATTTTGCGGCGACAACGTCCGTGCCGTTCAGCTTGCCCGTGTGGAACGTAACGCCGCACAGCGTTTCCGTTTTATGGTCTGTCAGCGCCGCGGTGATGCCCGCGACCTCAATCTCCATCGCTCCGATAATACCGATCATGTAAGAAATCCTCTCTTTCGGGGCTGCTTTCAAAGCGCCCCCATTATACCGCATAAAGCCCGCGCGGTCGATTTTCATTTGTTGCGCGTTCCTATTATTTTGTTGTTTATTTGTTGCTTTTACTTAAAGCGCTTGCCGAGCTTTTCCTTCATAAAGGTGCGGAACGCATCGGCGTCACCCTGCTTAAAGCCGTCCTTGCGGATAAAGTACGTATTGCCCTCGCCGAAATACATATAGAAATATTCATTCGTCTCATACATGCGGCTGATCTGGAAATACGGGTGCAGGTTAGAAGCCTGTAAACCCGTGATGCGGAAGTCGCCATCATAGAAATAGTACGCGGCGCGGCGGTTACGCAGCTTACCGTAGGAGCGCATAAGCACCTTTGCCGTGTTGGTGGAAGCCGTCGCAAGCTTATAAAGGCTGTAAATCGCAAAGCCGATAAGCAGTAGCATGACCCACCAGTTGCTGTCGAAATTGCCGAGCTGCCACACGACGTACAGCGCAATGACGCTTAAAATCACGGTGAACACCGGCATGAAAATTTGCAAGTGATACGCCTGATAGTTCGCGAACGTCTTGATTGCCGCGTCGTCGTGGTCGGTCTCGTTTACAAAACGCAACGCACCCGTACCGACGGATTCGTCGTCCTGCTTCGAGCGGCGGTATTCCGCAAGGCGATCCGCCGTCTCTTTTCTAAGCTGCTTTTCACGCTTGTTGCGGCTGTGCGTTGTCACAAAGTAAACGATGAGCAGCACAATGAGCACACCCACTGCGCCGAGCGTCACAGCACTCTGTCTGCTCAAACCGTTTTCAATCGTAGGTGCTTCCGCAAAGGCAGAGATGACGGCGGAATCGACCACGGCGCGCATGAATGCGTCCGTCTCCTCCGAGATTTGTTTCGTATCGCCGAAGAGGTCAAACGAAACAATCTTGCCGTCGTACAGCGTACCATAGAGGCGCTCGTACACGGGTCCCTCCTCCTTGATATTCTCCGCACGGATGTCGATCATAAAAAATGGAATCTGTGCGTGGTCGTACCACGTGATGGTGCCGGTCGTGCTGCCGGAAGACGGCTCCATGTATTTCAAAAAATCCTTCTTGCCCTTTTCATCCAGATTATTGAGGTTAAAAACGGAGTTCGCGTAATCGGAAGATTTCTCCGCTACGGCTATGGTATCGCCGTTTGCCGCAATAATCTCCGCCGTGGTCCCGTTTTTCTGCATTTCCTTGATCTTCTCGCTCGCGTCCAAAATGCCTGCCTTGCTCCACGCGGCATCGCCCGCCGGGGTATCGACGGAAAGCACCGTCGCGCCCTCGGGGATTGTGACGGTCATGTTCGTATCCGGGATCGTGTATGTGTTCGATGATGCGCTGTCCGCCAAAGCCGGCAGACAAAAAACAACTGCCAGCATGAAAACTGCCAGCAGACAGCCTATAAAGCGCATGCTTTTTCTTTGATTTGTCATGTATGCGTCCTTTCTGCGTACACGGTGCGTACGCATCACAGTAATTATTGTCATTGTACCACACTTTCACGAAAATTTATACCGTTTTTTGCGTTTTTTCGCGCGAATTTACAAATTGTCCAAAAAAGGCGTTTGACAGGCAGCTGAAGCGGCGGTAGAATGGAGACACAACCATCGGAAAATTTTGAAAGGACAGTCACTATGAAAATCGCCGTGATCACAGGCGCTTCCTCAGGACTTGGCATCGAGTTTTTACGCGCCGCTGTCACCCTTTGCCCGGAGATCGACACCTACTGGCTCATCGCTCGCCGCGAAGACCGCTTGGAAGCATTAAAGCCGCAGTTCCCGGAAAAAAATCTGCGCCCCATCGCGCTCGACCTCACCGACTCCGCCGCATTAAAACAATTTAACGCTTTACTTGAACGCGAAAAGCCGGAAATTTCACTGCTCATCAATAACGCGGGCTTTGGCAAGCTGTGCGATTTTGCGACAAGCGACGTCGAAAGCCAGACCGCGATGATCGATTTGAACTGCCGCGCACTGACCGCCGTCACGCGGTACAGCCTGCCGTATATGAAAACGGGCGGGCTTATCCTGAACATCTCGTCCATCGCGTCGTTTGCGCCCACACCGCGCATGGCAGTGTATTGCTCCACAAAGGCGTACGTGCAAAGCTTCTCCCGCGCGCTGCGCGAGGAATTAAAGCCCAAAAAGATCAACGTCCTTGCCGTGTGTCCCGGCCCGATGATTACGGAGTTCTGGCAAGTTGCCGACCGCCCCACGCATAAAAGCCGCACGCTCGACATGCTGCCGCACCAGTCGCCCGCAAAAATGGCGACCTGCGCCCTGAAAGCCGGATTAAAAGGCAAAAGCGCCTGCACCATGGGCGGATTTTATAAGTTCTACCGCTTCTTAGCGCATATCCTGCCAAAATCGCTTTTGATGAAGTGGACGAAGTGCTGAGCATACCTCTTTGTCGGTTAAAAATTCAGCTGAACTCCGCGAACGCTAAAACACTTTTCCGTCTTTATAGATTTTTTCGGCATAGAAAAAGCCCTCTGCTGCAAAGTAAGAACCGCAGCAGAGGGCTTCCGTTTTATTCAGCTTCAAGCACAATTACAGCAGGATAACGCCCTTTTCGGCACAGACGCGGCGGGTCTCCTCGTCCCAGAGGGAAGCTTGCACCTCGCCGATATGTACTTTGCCGAGCAGAAGCATACAAAGGCGCGACTGCCCGATGCCGCCGCCGATGGTGAGCGGCAGCTCGCCGTTTAAAAGCATTTTGTGGAACGGCAGCTCCGCGCGCGCTTCGCAGCCCGCAATTTTAAGCTGCGCCGCAAGCGAATTTTCGTCCACGCGGATGCCCATGCTGCTGATTTCCAGCGCCATGCCAAGCGGCTCGTGCCAGAACAGAAGGTCGCCGTTCATGCTCCAGTCATCGTAGTCCGGCGCGCGGCCGTCGTGCGGCTTGCCGCTTTTGAGCACGCCGCCGATCTGCTCGATGAATACCGTGCGGTGCTCGCGCACGATGACGTTCTCGCGCTGCTTCGGGGTGAGGTCAGGGTAGCGGTCCTCAAGCTCCTGCGCCGTGATGAAATACACGTCGCGGCAAAGCTCGGTGGAAAGGCCGGAGAACTGCCACTTTAATTCGTCCAGCGTGCCGCAGATGGCGCTGACGATGCGGCGCACCGTGTCTTCCAGGTACGCCATATTGCGCGTGTCACGGTCGATGACCTTCTCCCAGTCCCACTGGTCCACATAGATGGAGTGAAGGTTGTCGAGCTCCTCGTCGCGGCGAATGGCGTTCATGTCCGCCACAAGGCCGTTGCCCACGTAAAAGCCGTAATCATGCAACGCAAGGCGCTTCCACTTTGCAAGGGAATGCACCACCTGCGCGTTGCCGCCGACTGCCGGAATGTCAAACTCGACCGGACGCTCCACACCGTTTAAATCGTCATTCAGACCCGTGGAGGGGTCGACGAACAGCGGCGCGGTGACGCGCTTTAGATGCAGCGCCGCACAAATTTTGACGAGAAATACGTTCTTGATCAGACCGATTGCCTTCTGCGTCTCGTAAAGGCCAAGGCTCGGCGTGTAATTTTCGGGAATCTTCACCATCTATAAAACCCCATTTCAAAACAATCTTTCCCCTATTGTAGCGCACGGAAAAAGATTTGTAAAGATTTTTCGCAGCCTGCGGTAACCATGGTTAAAAGTTTCGCCCGCCTTTTCAAAGGCGGCGGGTTCTTAGGGCAGCGTCCTAAGTCGCCATTCGCAAATGGCGAAATCTTTTTGCATTCAAAAAATCAGGACGGGAACTTTAACAGTCCGGTGGACTGTTAAAGTGTGGGAGACCCAATTAGGGGGTCTCCCAATGAACTTGCAACGCAAGTTCATAAAAGCTAAACGGTAGCACAAAAACGCCCAAAAAATCGAAGCCTTTTAGAAAGAACCCGCTTCCATCCCCGCAACCTCCCGGTTATACGCCGCCATACAGCGGATGACATATACTCGCGCGGCTATGCTGCACAGGCTGCCCGGGATGAGGATCCACGCGTTCAGCACGAAGAACGCCATCATCGCGGCGGCATCACAGAAAATCGAAAATCCCTGCAAAGCGAGCGCGTACCCCGGCAGCTTTTTCGGCAGCACGCCTACCTGTATCGCGCGCTGCAGGCTCGTCCACACGCCGAGCATTTTGATGCTGTACAAAAGCAACAGGACACTCAACACCAAACCGACCACAAAAGCAATACCCACTATCAAAATAGCGATATTGTCCGGCAAGCCGGTGTAATTTGTCACGTTCGGAGCGCCACTCGATGCGAGGAGCACCAAAAGGCCGATGAGCAGCAACATCCCGCAAAAAATACCGCACCCAACGATCTGGAGAATTTCCGTCACTTTAAACAGCGTGACGCCCGCTGTGCTCATGAACGGCGTGTCCGCCTTCTTCGCGGAGGCGTATAGCAGCCAAAGCCCGATAAGCACCAGAATATTTTGAACGGGCACAATGTTTACGTTAAACTCTACGTTGAAATTCGTGCCTACGGGCGTGCGTTCCAGCAGATACGCTTGATTTTGCAGCACCGTGAACACCTCAATCACCGATGAGACCGCCGACACGACCATCTGCACCGTAAAAAGCAGCGCGCACATGAAAAACAGCTTTGACGATGCAAACCGTTTTAACATCCCGTGTACCGGCGTGACCGGACGCACGGGCAGCTGCGCGTAATACTGCGGCGGCGCCTGAAAATTCTGCGGCGGCTGCGTGTTGAAATTCCCGTTCTGCGCCCCGCAAATGCAAGGCGAACCGTCCTCCGGGAGCTTCCTCCCGCAATTCGTGCAATACATAACCGAACCTCCTTTTAAATACGTCTAAACTTTCGCTTTATCGGCGATTTTATTAAATTTAACGATGCAGGCGGCAAATAAAGCGCTCAACGCCGCTTTGCATATGAGCGGTAAAAACACCCATAACTTGCCGATATCGTCGATTTTAAAAGTCGGAACCATAACCACGACCACAACGAGCATCACCGGCACGATCAGCTTCGCGCAAAGTAAATACATACAAGTCGCAAAGCGCGGGATCGTCCGCAGCGCGCCGTCCCCGCGCACGGCTTTTTCCGAGTTGTGCAGCGACCGCACCATCATAAAACAGCAAACGGCTGATAACGCACTTACGATGCCGCCGATAAACATAACGCCGTATCCTAAATATCCGACAAGGTAATCGACTATATCTGCGGTCGGGCTCGGCCCTGTGGTGATCTCATATACGATAAATTCGACTACGATACCAAACAGCGCAGCTGCCGTCACAGCAAATGCTACCGTGCGGCAAAGCAGAGCGATCTTCATTGTCTTAAAGCCCGTACCGCAAAGCTTCCGTTTTTTGGTGCCAATATACAGAAGCCAAAAAGACACTGCCGTCACCGTGCCGAACACGCCCGAGAGCACCGCTGCTATTCCGTTATACGCCCGCACATACATTTTTCCCTCGAAGATCACCTGAAACGCCCACGAAGTAAACGTCACGGCACCGCCGTATACATCGCCGAATCCGTTCATACCGCTGACGATCACCGAAATAACGGCGTTCAGTGTGACCAATACCGCACACATGAAGAACAGCGGCGAAGAAAGCATGTCCCGCAAAATTTCCTCCGCGCGCTTTTCCTGCTGCTCTGTCGGCTCCGCTTTGGTGATATATGTTGTATTTTCCACCATACTTTCATGTCCCCTAAAAGCAAAACCCGCTTCCGCGCAGCGGAACTACACCGTCCCGCCGCGGCCGGGAGCGGGTCGCGTTCACTTATTTTGTTTTATCGAGCCATGCCTGCGTTCTTCAGCATCTTATTAAACTGCAGAACAAGCAAACCGTAAAGCACGTTGAGCGCAACGCTCGTCAGGCCGAGCGGAACACGGATCCAGCCGTACAGCACCGCATCGCCGAAAACGGAGAAGAACGACACCGCCGCCGAAATAAAGCAGATGACCGCCACAAACATGGAAGCCTTATTCGGAACCATGCCCGTCAGCATCGCGTTCTTCGCGCTGTTCAGCATCTTTATGACCTTTGCTTCGTAAATGATCTCAAAAATGAGCACGACAAAGCCGATGATACAGGCCGCAATGAGAATGCCAAAGATAACGCTCATCATCTCATCCATGTAGCCGTAGTCATTGCCGGCAAGGGCAACACCGAAGATCACGGCAAGAACAACGCACAGCACCTCCGCAAGGCTCATCACAACAAGACTGATGATGCTGAACACCTTCATGATGGTGAGGCCGGCCGTTTTTGCCGCCGGAATACTCGGGTTTTTCGCAGATATGTACGTGATCCAGTACGCGGCAGCCATTAAGCCGCCTGTAATAAGCATACCGATGACCGTACCGACCGTGGTGCCGCTCTGCGCATCCGAAAGCGCACTGTACAGGTCGCCCGGTGAAATGATAAACTGCATTTCATACGGCAGGCTGCTGTAAATCTGATTTACAATATACGCCGGATCCGGCGGGAACAGGCTTGCGATAATCTGAAACAGCAAATTCGCCGAAAAGAGGATCGCCGTAATAAGGAACAGCGGAGACGCGAAAAAGCTTTTCAGCACACCGTGCACGGGTGTAATCGGTCGCTGCACCGGGTATTGCACCGGCGGCTGCGCGTAATACTGCGGCGGCATCTGAAAATTCTGCGTGGGTGCGCCGTAGTTTTGCTGCGGCTGCACCGGCTGTGTGTACGTCTGCTGCTCGGGCTGTGCGGGCTGCCGCCGGCAAACGCACGGCGAGCCGTCTTCGGGGAGCTTTCTTCCGCAATTTGTGCAATACATATTTTCTTTCCTTTCTGTTCTTCCCTAATTCTATCCTCATGCCCCGCCGTCAAGGCCGCACGGCAAAGGCAAAAGCATCAGTGGTAGACCGCGACAATCTCGAGGTTCTCATCGAGCACAACAAGGTCTGCGCGCTTGCCGGGTGCAAGGCTGCCGATCTCGTTTTCCATGCCGATCTCCTTCGCCGGGGTCAGCGTCATGGCGCGCACGGCGGTCTCCAGCGGAATGCCCCAGGAAACGAGGTTCTTGAGTTCCGCATGCAGGTTTGTAACAGAGCCTGCAATGGTGCCGTCCGGCAATGTCGCCTTGCCGTCCTTTACGGTGACCATATTCACACCCAGCATGCCTTGGCCGCCGTCTTCCACGCCGCTCAAACGCATCGCGTCGCTGATGACGCAAACGCGCTCCGGCATGAGCTTAAACGTCGTGCGCACCACAGCCGGGTGAATGTGGATGCCGTCACAGATGAGCTCACCGCAGACGTTTTCGTTGTCGAACACCGCGCCCACGACACCCGGTGCACGGTGTGCAAGGCCGGACATCGCGTTATACAGGTGCGTCGCATGGGTTACGCCCTTTTGGAACGCGTCCACCGCGCCGTCGTAATCCGTTGCGGTGTGCGCAATGGAAACGGTGCAGAGCTTCGAGGCTTTCTCTACAAAATCGCCGCGCACGTCGCACTCGGGCGCAATGTCCACAAGCTTGATGATGCCGCCGCAGGAATCGTAATACTTCTTAAACACATCGTAATCCGGCGCCTGAATGAACTCGTCGCCTTGCGCGCCCTTTTTCTTCGGCGAGATGAACGGGCCCTCAAGGTTCACGCCGACAATCTTCGCGCCTTCCTTGTCGTCCATGCAGGAGCGAATCGTCTCAAGCGCTTTCAAGATCTCCGCATCGGAAACGGTCATCGTGGTCGGGCAGAAGGACGTGACACCCTTCGTCAGCAGGAACTTCGCCATATTGCGCAGACCCTCTGCGTCGCCGTCGCTGGAATCTGCACCCGCGCCGCCGTGCACGTGAACGTCCACAAAGCCCGGCACAATGGTGTAGCCCGCGCAGTCCACAACGAGGTCTTCCTCTTTGTACGACAAAGAATCCTCAAGGCGCACGATCTTGCCGTCTTCGATCTCGATATCCGCCTTGCGCAGGCAGAATTTGTCGTCCAGTACGTTTGCGTTGATCAGAAACATGTTAAAAACTCCTCTCCGCTGCGGCAAAACCGCAGTTTTCTTTTCAATACATTTATACGTTTACAGCAGGCTCAGCAAAACGAGCAGCGTCACGCCCGGCACGCCAAGCACAGCGGATACCGCCACGCTGAGCCGGCTGACGGGAATATACACTCCGGTGTACGGCGCCGTAAAATACAAAACCGCCAGCGCCAGAACGCCCAGCATTGCCGAGCCGATGAGCCTTTTGATTCCCCGCATACGCTCTCCCCCATTTTTATCCTGTCGGAAAAGCTTATGATGCAGGGGAATTTTTCATACCTTAAATGTCGAGCTTCTCTTTATCCGGCACGAAGTCTACCTTGCCGGTCGCAACGTAGGCGGAAGCCACGATGATCGGCAGCGGCGTGCCGATGGTCAATTCGCGCTTCGGACTGCGCTGTGTGATAAGGCCGTCGTACACAAAATCCTCGCCCTCGAACGCGTCGAGCGAAACAAAGCCCTCTACGCTGTTTTCGAGGCGCACAAACACACCGCGCATCGTCACACCGCTCACGGTGCCTTCAAAGTGCTCGCCGATGTGCTGACTCATGTACTCTGCCATGTAGCAGTCCTCGGCGTCACGCTCGGCGATGAGCGCGCGAATTTCATTGCGGGAGGATTCCGTCGCAGAGGTCTCGCAGAACTGCGCGTAGCGGCGGCGCACCTCTTCTGCCGGCATGCCTTCCACAAACGCGGAAAGCACACGGTGAATGGACGTATCCGGGTAACGGCGGATCGGCGAAGTGTAGTGGCTGTAATCGGAAAGCGCGAGGCCGAAGTGGCCGGTCTCCTCCGTCGAATATCTCGCTTTTTCCATCGTGCGCAGCAAACGCTGAGAAACAAGCGTCTCGCACGGCAGGCCGCGCACGCGGTCGAGGATCGCGGCGAAATCCTGCGTTTCGGGGTTCGGCTTTACGATCTCCTTGCACGGAACGCCCACGAGCTGCAACAGCGTCACAAGCTCCTCTACGCGCTTCGGGTCCGGGGTGCCGTGCACACGGTAGAGGAACGGCAATTTATGGTCGAGCGAGAATTTCGCCGCCGCAATGTTCGCCGTCACCATCATCTGCTCGATGAGCTGCTCCGCTTCACCGGAAACGCGCGGCATGATGTCGATACAAATGCCGTTTTCATCAAGAATGAATTTCGATTCGCCGCTGTCCAGCTCCATGGTGCCGCGGGCTGCGGAGTTCGCCTTCAAAATATCGGCAAGCTCCTTCGCCGACATCAAGGACTCCATGACGGGCGCGTATTTGTTCAAAATCTCCTCCGATGCCGTGCCGTCCAGAATTTCGTTGACCTCGCTGTACACACCGCGCACCTTGGAATTGATGATCGTCTTTTTAAAATCGTACTTTGTGATGTGGCCCTCTTTGTCAAGCTCGATAAGCGCGGAGAAGGCCAGCTTGTCCGTGCCCGCGTTCAGGGAGCACGCGCCGTTTGAAAGCACCTCCGGCAGCATCGGAATCACGCGGTCGGCAAAATACACAGACGTGCCGCGGTTGATAGCCTCTTCATCGATGGCAGAGCCCTCTTTCACATAGTGGGAAACGTCCGCAATATGCACGCCCAGCGTGTAACCGAAGTCCGTGCGCTTCACGGAGATGGCGTCGTCGAGGTCCTTTGCGTCCTTGCTGTCGATGGTGAAGATCGGCTCACCGCGCAGGTCAAGGCGCTTTGCGTATTCTTCGTCGCTGATGGGCTCGTTGCCGACACGCTCGGCTTCGTCGAGCACTTCCTGCGGGAAAACATGCGGAATGCCGTACTGCTCTACAATGGCATCGGCGCAGACACGCGCCGTGCGGCCGCTGCCGAAGACCTTCTTCACGCTGGCATATGCCCAGTCACCGCGGTAATCCTGCTCCAAAGATGCCATGACCTTGTCGCCGTTTTTCGCGCCGTTTAAATCGCGCTCGCGCATACGTAAATTATAGCGAATGGCATTGTCCGGGATGAGCTCAATGCCCTCATCCGTAATACTCACCGTGCCGGTCGTCTGCGCGGGCTTGTGCTCTACAATGCGGCGCACACGGCCGGAGGGGCCGCGGTCGTCCTTGCGGATGTCGCCGACAATGATCTTGTCGCCGACGAGCGCACCCTGCAAGGCGCTGCCGTGGATGAAAATGTCATCGCCGCCAACATCGGGACGCGCAAAGCCGAAGTTTTTCGAGAGCGAAATGAGCGTCGCTTCCACGTCTTCGCCGACCGGAATAAGCTTCGCGTTGTGCTCGCGGTCAAGTAAAATCATGCGGCGGTCTTTTAAAGAACGCAGTGCATCGTAAAAAGCAAGCTTGTCGAGCACACCTGCCTTTTTCAAAAGCTGGCGTGCGCTCCAGTCGTGAATTTCCTCGCTGCGCATGGTCGCCAAAATCGTCTCTTCCATGCGGTTCAGGGGCGTATCGCGAATGTCGCGGCGGCGGTCGGAGCGACCGTTTCTGCCCTGAAAGCCCTTGTTTCTGTCATTTCCCTTGTTATACTGTTTCATTATACCTATCCAATCTTCCACAATCACGCCCCGCCCGGTCCAAGGCGAAGCGGCGCCGAGTGCGCAAATTTCTTGTTTTGTTATTTCCTTGTTCTTTCGTCTTAAAACGAATAAAGTCTTTAGTCAAGTTTTCTTCGAGAAAACTTGAAAGCGAACGCTTGCGTTCGGTTGGGTTTATTAGGTCAGCGCCCTAAGTCGCTTTCCTCGGAGCTCGACCAAAGGTTTCACCTTTGGAATCTGATAAACTTTCTGAAGAAAGTTTAATCAAAGACTTTTGCGTCCGCTTTCACGTCAGCTTGTGCTTAGTTCAGTGCTTTCACTTCTTCTCTGTAAATATCACCGCGCACGGCAAAGCTCTTGTACATATCAAAGCCCGTTGCGGCGGGACACAGAGACACCACGTCGCCCGGCTCTGCGCTTTCTCTTGCAAGGCGCACGGCATCTTTCATGTTGCTTGCGTGCAGAATCACCGGCGCGCCGTCCTTATAGTTTTCGGCACCGCGCACCGCAGCTTCGATCTTCCCCGCGGCCGGCGTTTTAAAGCCCTCAAGCGGTTTTTCGGGCGCGAGCAGCACGAGTGTCTTCACCTTGTCACAAATGACCTTGCCCAGCTCGTCAAACGGCACCTTTTTGTCCGCACCGCCCGCAATCATAACGATCTTGAAATCATACAGCGAAAGCGTGCCGATCATTGCGCGGGACGGACTCGTTGCGATGGAGTCGTTATACCATCTCACGCCGTCCAGCTCGCGCACGAACTCCATGCGGTGCTCGACGCCGTTGAATTCTTTCGCGACAGTCCTGATAACTTCTTTCGAGACATCGCCCCACACGGCAGAAATCGCCGCAAGGTAGTTTTCGACGTTGTGCTTGCCGGGAATGCGAATGTCGCTTTCCTCCATAATATATTCGTCGCCGAAGTAGATTTTGCCGTCCGCGCTGCACCACGCGCCGTTCGTCTTCTCTCTGCGGGAGAACATGTACGTCATGCCGCGCGTGTCAGCGGCACAGGCCGCCGTCAGGGCGTTATCCGCGTTCAAAACCGTGCGACCGAACGCATTCTGGTGCAAAAGTACGTTCTTCTTCGCGTTCACGTACTCGTCCATATCCTTGTGCACGTCGAGGTGGTTCGGCGACAGATTCGTGATGACCGCGACATTCGGGCTGCGGCGCATGGAGATGAGCTGGAAGCTCGAAAGCTCCACCACCGCCACATCCTCGGGCTTTACATCACGGATCTCCGGCAGAAGCGGGCGGCCGATGTTGCCGCCGAGGTGCACGGTCTTGCCCGCCGCTTTCAGCATTTCGGCAATGACGGACGTTGTGGTCGTCTTGCCGTCGCTGCCCGTCACGGCGTAAATTTTGCACGGACACAGGTCGAAAAAGACTTCCATTTCGCTCGTCACGGCAACACCGTTTGCACGGGCCTTTTGCAGCTCGGGCAGCAGATACGGCACGCCGGGCGCGCGGAACAGCATGTCTTCGTCGATACTTTCAAGGTAGTCTTCGCCGCAGATGAGCTTTGCGCCGAGCTTTTTCAGCGCTTCGCCGTCTTCGCTCAGCGCCGCTTCGCTGCGCTTATCGCGCACCGAAACAGCTGCACCGTGGGCTTTAAACTGTTCAATGAGCGGCAGGTTGGAGCGCCCCACGCCGACAAACGTGATGCGCTTGCCGGAAAGAGACGCGTAAAATTCGTTTGCTGTCATAATTCGGAACTTTCTCCTTTATTTTAAAAAGGTGCGATAATCCTCCAGATTCTTGCGGAGCAATTCGGGGGTGTTTAAGGTATACGGACATTTCTTCATGCACTGGCCGCAGTGCTTGCAGTTTTCAATCAGCTCCATTTTCGCCTGCCACTCGGGCGTCAGCCATGCGGCGGACGGAGCGCGGCGCAGCATAAGCGACATGCGCGCGCACTGATTGATCTCAATACCGGCGGGACATGGCATGCAGTAGCCGCAGCCGCGGCAGAAATCGCCCGCGAGGGACTCGTGCTCTTTTTCGATGAACGCCGCAAGCTCGTCCGTCATCACCGGCGGGTTATCATTGTAGGAAAGAAACTCGTCAAGCTCTTTCTCGCGCTGTACACCCCAAATGGGCAACGTGTTCTCATACTGCGCAAGGTACGCATACGCCGCATCGCTGCGCGTGATGAGACCGCCGGAAAGCGCCTTCATGCAGATGAAGCCGACGTTCTTCTCCTTACATAGGTTCACAAGCTCAATGTCCTTTTCGCTCGCAAGGTAGCAGAACGGGAACTGCAGCGTTTCATACAAGCCGGATTCCACGGCTTCGCGCGCCACATGCAGGCGATGATTCGTGATGCCGATGTGACGGATCTTGCCCTGCGCTTTCGCTTCCAGCATCGCCTCATAAAGGCCTGTGCCGTCGCCGGGCTTCGGGCAGAAGGACGGCGTGTGGAACTGGTAAATATCCACGTGGTCGGTCTTCAGCATGGAAAGGCTCGTCTCGAGGTCTTTCCAAAAGCCTTCAACGGTTGTCGAGGCCGTTTTCGTCGCGATGATGATGTCGTCGCGCACATCGGCAAGTGCCTGACCGATCTTATATTCGCTATCCGAATACGCGCGTGCGGTGTCGAAAAAGCGGATGCCGTTATCGTATGCTTTGCGCAGCAGCTTGCCCGCTTCTTCAACGGAAATGCGCTGAATGGGCAGCGCGCCGAAGCCGTTGCGATTGACCGTGATGCCGGTATTGCCGAGTGTCACTGTTTTCATAGTTTTCCCGTCCTTTCAAAATATACATACCCGAAAATTTCCTTTGGGCTTTATTCCGTGTCCGCCGTCATTTCCTGGTAGCTTTTATATAAGTCAAAGTAAATGCCCTTTTTCTTCATAAGCTCCTGATGCGTACCGGCTTCTTCAATGCCCTTATCCGTCAGCACCAGAATTTTCGTCGCGTTCTTGATGGTCGTCAAACGGTGCGCAATCGTGAACGTCGTTCTGCCCTTCGCAAGCTTTTCAAGCGACGCCTGCACGATACGCTCGCTTTCGTTATCGAGCGCACTCGTCGCTTCGTCTAAAATCAAAATCGGCGGGTTCTTTAAAAACGCACGCGCAATGGAAATGCGTTGCTTCTGGCCGCCGGAAAGCTTCACGCCGCGCTCGCCGACGTATGTATCGTAGCCGTTTGAAAGCCCCTCGATAAATTCATGCGCGCCCGCCATTTTGGAGGCCGCAATGACTTCTTCTTTCGACGCGCCCGGCTTGCCGTACTGAATGTTCTCAAACACCGAGCCGGAGAACAGGTACACGTCCTGCTGCACAAAGCCGATGCGGTCGCGCAGGGATTTCAGCGTCACCGTACGGATATCCTTGCCGTCGATGCGGATGGTGCCGGCAGTCGTATCGTAAAAACGCGGAATGAGGTTGCACAGCGTCGTTTTACCGCCGCCCGAGGGGCCGACAAGCGCGATGTTCTCGCCCGCTTTTACGTCGAGGTCGATGTCAGAAAGCACCTCGGTGCCGTCGTCATTATACTTGAAGCTTACGTGGTCGAACGTCACGTCGCCCTTGACAATGCCGATGTCTTTGGCGTCCGGCGCGTCGCTGATCTCGATGGGCGCGTCCATAACCTGAAAGAAGCGCTCCACGCCGCTCATGCCGCTTTGGAACTGCTCCGTAAACTGCACGATGCGGTGAATGGAATTGATGAGCGTTGTGATATACAAAAGGTACGCCACAAGCTGCGAGGGGTCGATGGCGCCGTTCATCATGAAGATGGCGCCCGCAATGACGACCACGATATACATGAGACCGTCAAAAAATTTATTGGAGGCTTCAAAGCCGCCCATATACATGTAGCGCAGGCGCTTGATGTTATAAAAGCGCCGGTTGCCCTCTTCAAACTTCTTTTCTTCAAGCGGCTCGTTCGCGAAGGATTTCACCACGCGCACGCCAAGCAGGCTGTCTTCCACCTGCGCGTTGATCTCGCCGAGCTGTTGGCGCTGGCTGCGGAACTGCGCCTGCATTCTCTTATTGAAGAACATGGCGGCCGCCAGCATAAACGGCAGCACCGCAAAGATAATCAGCGTCAGCGGCACACTCATCGTGCACAAAATCACAAATGCGCCGATGATCTTAATGCCCGCAATGAAAAATTCCTCCGGACAGTGATGCGCAAACTCCGTGATGTCAAACAGGTCAGTCGTGATGCGGGACATGAGCTGACCGATCTTCGTGTTGTCAAAATACGAGAACGAGAGCTTCTGCAGGTGTGCGAACATATCGCGGCGCATGTCGGTCTCAATCTTTGTGCCCATGATGTGGCCGATAGACGCCATGAAGAACGTCGCGCCCACGTCGACGAGCTTTAAGAAAATGTACAGCCCTCCGATGCGCAGAATATAACTGAGCGTCAAAGACGCCAGGTCATTGATGCCGCGGTCCGTGATCTGCTGCACGATGATTGGCAGCGCCAGCTCGCATACGGTCGTCAGCGCCGCGCAGAACAGGTCGAAAATGAGGATCCACAGATACTTTTTAAAGTACGGCGCAAAACGGCGTATAAGGCCCTTTTTGCCTTTATTTGTTACAGTTGCTTCCACAATACCCATCCTTTCTTTCGTCGGCGCAAAACCGTTTTCCGCACCGCGAAATTCCCCAAAAACTTATAATTTTATTTTATCACAGGCACATGGCCTTTACAAGACAGGAAGTTACTTCAAATGCAGTTTATCCGCCAGTTTTTCACCCTTCGGCAGCTGCACGATCTCTTCGCGCGTGATGGCTTTGGTAAACACCGCCGCCACGAGGTAAACGAGGATTGCAAGCAGAATAACCGGAATGACCGCGAACTTCTCACTCATAAAGCGCGTGAGCAGCAGATATACGGGGTACGAGACCGCGCCCATAATGACAGAAGCAAGGAGCGGACGAATGCCCATGCGCACCACGCTCGGAATTTCCGGCAGCATACGGTGCAGCGCGATAAGGTTCAGAATAATCATAACAAGATACGAAACGAACGTACCGACAGCAGAGCCCATGGCGTTGATCTCCGGGATACCGCACAGCACATACACAACGCCGATGCGTACCACCGTACCGACAATCATGTTGATGACCGGCACGTATACCTTGCCGACCGCCTGAATCATCGCATTCGTAGTGTAAAGTAAGCTCGCCGTGATGACCGCCGGCGCCATAACGGCGAGCAGCGGCGCGGTATTTGCCGCAAACTCCGGGCGGCTGTAAAGCAACAGGGAGCAAATGGGTTTTGCAAAAATGCACAAACCCGCGGCAGACGGAATGGCTACCATGAGCGTCATGCGCAGGGAGAGCGTGGAAATACGGTTGATTTCGCGCTTTTCTTTTTTTGCAATCGCACCGGAAAGCATCGGCAGCACGATGGTAGAGATGGGCACGATGACGGCGTTCGGCAGGTCGAAATACTTGCGCGCCGTGCCGAGCCAGCCCTTCATAGCGATGGCGGAGTTCGCGTCCACACCGGCAGCGCCCTGCAAACGATACATCATCACAGAGGAATCCACAATGTCGAGCGCACTCAAAAACGCAGAGCCGATGATGACCGGCACCGCAAAGGTCAGGATAGATTTCAAAATTTCACCAACACTCGAAACCTTCGGCTCAAAAGGTGAATAGCGCGTATCGCGCGATTTGCGGAAGTAGTACAGAAGAATGTACAAAACCGCGAAGAACGAGCCGATGGAAACACCGAGGATCGCGCCTGCCGCGCCAAGCTCCGGCAAGCCGGTGGTCTTCAGGAAATACAGTGCCAGCGCAATGCCGACGAACAGTTTAATGAGTGACTCCAAAACCTGCGAGACCGCCGTCGGCGTCATGTTGGAGCGCCCTTGGAAATAGCCGCGCAAACACGACGAAAGGGACATGAAAAAGCACATCGGCGCCAAGGCTGCAATGGCGTACATGGAGCGGTCATTTTGGTTCATGAGCATCGCGAACTGACGGGAAAACACCGCCATGACGATGCAGCCGACAAGACCGATGCCGGAGAACAGTGTGAATGCCACGCGGAAAATTTTATCCGCTTCGCGCTTGCGGTTCTGTGCATACGCCACGCTGACAAGGCGCGAAATGGCGACCGGTGTGCCGGAAGATGCCAAAACACTGAAAAATACAAAAATGTCATACGCCGTGTTGAAATGCCCCATGCCCTCATCATCGAGGAAATTCGCAAGCGGAATAGAGAAAAATATATTGATGAATTTGACGATAAACGTCGCTGCCGTCAAAATTGCGGTACCCTTTAAAAAGCTCTGTCCTTTCTGTTCCGTCTTCTGAGACAAATTGAAATCACTCCTATATCAAAATCGTAAATTGCCGCATTGAAACGCATTTAGGAAGCCTGAACAGCACACAAAATACGTACAAAATAGTATACCATACTTTCCCCCTGTTTCGCAAGGAAACGGGCTTAAAATGTGCGCGATGAAAGCAAAGATCCCCTGTGCAAAACGCACAGAGGATCCAAAATCACCCGATCAGCATTCTGCCCTCCGGCAGAACGGAGCCGCCCTTTTTCTTGCGCATTAAGATCGCTACGCCGAACGAAACGGGGCCTACGCGGCCAATGAACATCGTCAGCGTTAAGGCGAGCTTTGCGAGCGGATGCAGCGTCGGGGTCAGGCTGGCGCTGAGACCGACCGTCGCAAAGGCAGAAACAGCTTCGAGCATCGCATCCGATATGGAAACGCCGTGGTGCAGAGCCAGAATGAGACCCACGTTCAAAACGGAGACCACAAGGCCGAACGCCACGACCGTGAGGGACTTGTTCACCATGGCGGGGTCGAAACGGTGACGCAGGAATGTCGTGGTATCTTCGCCGCAAAGAGTGGATTTCACCGCCGCAAACAGCACCACGAGCGTTGTGACTTTAATGCCGCCCGCCGTGGAGCCCGGGCAGCCGCCGATGAACATCAAAAATGAGGTAAGGAGCTTTGCGCCCTCCGATTCCTGCTTGATGCTGACGGAGGCAAAGCCCGCCGTGCGCGTGTTCACCGACTGGAAAAACGCCGCGTTCAGCTTTTCAAAGAAATTCAGATTGCGGTACGTGTTGTTGTACTCGAGGATAAAGAGCATCACCGTGCCGAAGACCAGAAGCACCAGGGACGCACGCAGGCAGACCTGCGCGTGAAAGCTGAGCTTTTCCACATGCTGGCGGTGCAGACGCGCGGAAATTTTCTTGCGGTAAATATCCTGAAACACCACAAAGCCCGTGGAGCCGATGATGATGAGTGCCGAGATCGTCAGGGTGACGAGCGGGTCGCCGTTAAAGGCGGATAAGCTCGAATTGCCGGGGATGAAGCTTAAAATATCGAAGCCCGCGTTGCAGAACGCCGAGACGGAGACGAACACCGAGGCCCATGCGCCGAGGCCGCCGTAGAGCGGCACAAAGCGGATCATGAGCAACAGCGCGCCGAGGGCTTCCACCGCAAATGTAAACGCGACCACGATGCGCAGCAGCGAGATGACATCCAAATTGCTGCCGCCTGCGCTTTCGCGGGCGAGTACAAGGTGGCGTATGCCGATGCGGCGGCGAATGAGCAGCGTGAGACCCGTTGCAAACGCGGCAAGACCGAGGCCGCCGCACTGAATGAGCACAAGCAGAACGCCCTGCCCGAAATACGACCAGTGCATAAACGTATCATACACGGAAAGGCCCGTGACACACGCGGCGGAGGTCGCCGTGAAAAGCGCATCCACAGGGTTTGTGAACTGCCCGCTTTTCGCCGAGATCGGCAGCGTGAGCAACACGGTGCCAATAAAAATAAGGATCACAAAGCTGACGACGAACATGCGCGTGGGTGACGTACGCTTTACTATTTTTTGTAATCTGCTCGTTTTCATAAACTCCGACCGACTTTCTCCGGGCGCGCCCGGAACAGATTTATGCCAACATGAGTTCGCTGATCTTCGTGCGGCGCAACGCCATCATCAGCGGCACGCCGAGCACATAGCAGACGATGAGCTCGCCGATGCCGACCGAAACGGCACCCGCGATGAAGCCTGCAAGGGAGAGATTGCCGAAAGCAAACGCGCCGTTATCCGCAAGGCAAGCCACTTCAAAGCCGACAATGAGGGCGTTGAAAATGACCGGCGGCAGCGGCGCCAAAACCGGGATCTCTTTCCAGCGAATGTTGCGTACAAGGTAAGAAAAAATGCCCGCGAGCAGCGTTGCAAGCGTGCCGAACACCCAGTCTACGACGCCGAGCGGACTTGCAAGGTTCGAGATGAGGCAGCCGACGGCAAGCCCGGGGATGGCGGCCGGCGTAAAGGCCGGGAGCACCGTTAAGGCTTCCGAAAAGCGGAACTGCACCGCGCCAAACGCCAGATTCATGGCGGCAGCGGCGTAAGTGAGGACAGCATACAGCGCCGCAATCACGGCGCTGAGCGCCAGAAAGCGGACTTTTGAGGTTTTCTTATTCATTTCAGCATTCCTTTCCGCGGTCCGGGAGCCGCCCCGGCCGCGCTAGTTTTGTTTAAGGTCAGGATGTCACGACTGACCGTGCTGCACAAATGGGCGTACAGCAACAGGATATAGCATAAGCAATTTAGGACGAAAAGTCAAGCGTTTCGGGAATATTCTACCGATTATTGAAAAATGGCGGATTTGTAATCGAAACTTTGTTCGTTTTTGAGCATGGACAGACGGTTTTCATGGACATTGTTGATTACATAAACGAAGTTGACCGCAGCAATCGTGAACAGGAAGCCGCTTACCATGTGACGCTTTCAAAGCGGAACTTTCGGATTCGCTGTGTGTTTTATGCTCGCCCCCTCTTTTACGCCGCGGCTTGCTTCATTTATACCACATCACGGGGGATTACAACGAAAATATACACTTTTGTGGGTTATCACAGAAGCGGGACGGTTTCTATATGCAAAAAGCCCCTGCCCGCAGTGAAACGCGAGCAGGAGCTTTGTTTTGCTGAATTTACTTTAAATTACTCTTTGGAGATGTCGGTGCCGAAGTATTTTTCGGAGAGAGCGGTAAGGGTGCCATCCTCGCTCATTTCCTTCAGCGCGTCGTTAACGGCTGCGAGCAGCGTTGCGGTGTCGTCGCCCTTACGGATCGGAATGGCGACCTTTTCGACTTCATCGGAGAACGTAGCAATCTTGATGTTCGCTTCCGGGTGCTCCTTTACGTAGTCTGCGAATACGACTTCTGCATTCAGCGTGGCATCAATACGGCCGGAGAGCAGAAGCTCGATGGTCTGGTTGAGGTCGTCCACGCCCGTGACCGTTGCGCCGTGGGCTTCTGCCTGCGTTGCATAGGTGCTGGAAATGGTGTTGGCGGTCGTTTTGCCCTCGAGATCTTCCATGGAGTTGATCTCATCGTAATCGCCGCGCACGATAACAGCGGTGCGGTTATATGCATACGGGGTAGAGAAGTTGTACTTTTCCGCGCGCTCTTCCGTGACGCCTACGCCGTTGACCATGATGTCATAACGACCGTCATCCAGACCGGCAAGCAGGCCGTCCCACTCGCCCTCGACAAAGTTGACCTCTACGCCGAGCTTTTCTGCGATGTTCTGCGCAACTTCTACGTCATAGCCGACAAGGTTATCCTCGGCATCGTGGTATGTCCACGGCGCCCAAGTGCCTTCCATCGCGACCGTGATGGTGCCTTTTTCCTTGATCTGCGCGAGCAGGTCGTTTTCTTCCGCTGCGGAAGACTCGATTTCCGCTTTGCTCGATGCAGAGGAAGCATCGCTGCTGCTTGCCGCACCGGACGTTGTGCCGCCCGAGGAGCAACCCGTAAGCACGACTGCCGTGAGCATCAGCACAGCCATAAGTAAAGAAAGTGTTCTTTTCATGTTCTCTTACTCCTTTGCTTAAGTAGGATAAATATGGATAACGGACTGACAAAAATCAATCCATGTCTCCCTGAATGGTGCGCAGGAACGCTTTTGTGCGTTCCTCCTTCGGGTTCTCGAAAAATTCTTTCGAGGAGCCTTGCTCGACGATAACGCCGTCTTCCATGAAAATGACCTTGTTTGAGACCGTGCGGGCAAAGCCCATTTCATGTGTGACGACGAGCATCGTCATGCCCTCATTTGCAAGGTCGCGCATGACGGAAAGCACTTCGCCGGTGAGCTCCGGGTCAAGCGCGCTCGTCGGCTCGTCGAAGAAGATAATCTCCGGGTTTGTCGCAATGGCGCGGGCAATAGCAACGCGCTGCTGCTGGCCGCCGGAAAGCTGCGAGGGGTAATAATCGTAACGGTCGGAAAGACCGACCTTGTCGAGCGCTTTTTTGCCGATCTCAATGGCTTCCGCCTTGTGCATTTTGCGGGCAACGACGAGACCCTCTGTGACGTTCTGCAGCGCTGTTTTGTTCAAAAACAGGTTGTAGTTTTGGAACACGAACGCCGTTTTGCGGCGCAGGCGCGCAATCTCTTTTTTGGTGATCTTATCGAATTCGAATTTTTCGTTATCAAAAATCAAGGTGCCGCTGTCGGCTTTTTCGAGGAAGTTTATGCAGCGCAGGAGGGTTGTTTTACCGGAGCCGGACGGGCCGATGATGGCGACCACATCGCCCTGCTCCACGTCGAGATCGACGCCGCGCAGCACATGCAGCTCGCTGAAGGATTTTTTAATGTCCAGAATTTGCAGCATAACTCAGCCCTCCTTGTGTCCGTAAGACGCGAGCTTCTTTTCGCCAAAGCGCTGCACCCAAGTGAGCACCGTGGAGAAAATGAGGTATATAAGGCCGACCTCAAGGTATAAAAGCAGCGGCTCATACGTGCGCGCCACGATGCGCTGTGTGACCATGAACATTTCCGTTACGGTGATGTTCGCCGCAAGGGAGGTGTCCTTAACCATGGAGATGAGCGAGTTGGAAAGCGGCGGGAACGCCGTGCGCATGGCCTGCGGCAGCACGATGCGGAAAATGGTCTGAAGGTAGGTAAGCCCCACGCACTGACCGGCTTCAAGCTGACCCTTCGGCACGGATTCAAGCGCAGCGCGGATGGTCTCGGCACAATACGCGCCCTCATTTAGGGAGAACACGATAACTGCCGCCGGAAACGGATCGAGCAAAACGCCGACGCGGGAAAGGCCGAAGAACACAACAAACAACTGCACAAGCAGCGGTGTGCCGCGGAAGATCCAAATGTAAAAACGCGCAATCTGCTTTAAAACCTTCACGTTTGCGAACTGCACCAGCGCCATAATGACCGCGATAATGAGTGCAAAGGTGAACGAAATGACCGTGAGCGGAATGGTGACCGTCAGGCCGGGGATGAGAATTTTCGGAAAGGAGTCTATAAAGAGCTCCCATAAACGTCCGCTGAACATAGCTTTTGTTCTTCCCTCTTTCTGAAAACGAATATCAATACAAATATACGCCCTGTACTTTACTTGAAGTTTAGTATACCCGTGATGGGTTAAAATGTCAAATACTTATAATGGATTGAACCACATGCTTTTCGGGCATAGTATACCTTTTTCGTATGGTTTCAAATGCAACTGAAAAAACCGGGTCTCCTAAACGGCGAGCAAAGCGACCGTCAGAAAGGCACACATGCAAAAAGGGACAGCACAGCGCTGTCCCTTTTCGAGTATTCAACTTTTGAATTTAAATCGGTTTAAAACTCACACCGTGTAAAAACGGAACCACTTTAAGGACGTCTGCTTTGTGAAGACGATGCGTAGCTCGGTGAGTCCGGCTTCGGCGGCGACATCGCACGTAAACGATGTGAACTTTGTGAGGCTTCTGGTGCCTGTGCCGCCCGCTTTGCCGAGAACTTTTCCGGTCTTGTTATCCGCAAGGAGGATCTCCACGTCGCCGGAGGGCGCGCTCATGGCGCACTCGAACGCGTTGCAGCCGGTGAGATCCATGTTCTTATATACGAGGAAGCTGCGGAAATCCTTCGCTTCCACATACGTTTCGCCGTCGCGCTTATCCGTGAGGAACGTGACGCCGCTGTAATCATCGGCATCGATGGCTTCCTGCTTGAAGAAGCCCGGTCGGCCCGGGAACGCTTCGCCTGCAATCTCCACGTCGGCGGTAAGGCGAATGTCGTCGCTCGCCGCGCCGATTTCCATTTTATACACGCCGCTTTCGACCGTGTAGATCTTTCTGCCGTTGCACCAAACGGCAAGGTCGTCGATCTTGAAGTTCAGCGTAACGGTGACGGTCTCGCCCGCCTTGATGTGCACGCGCTTGAAGGCTTTGAGTGCATGGATGGGACGCACACGCAGGGAGCCCGGCAGGCTCATGTAAAGCTGCACCACTTCGTCGCCGTCAAGAGCGCCGGTGTTCTGCACGTTTACAGTCGCGATGACTTCGCCGTTTTCCTGCTTAACGGTCAGATTGCTGTATGCAAAAGTCGTATAGCTGAGGCCGTAGCCGAACGCGTAGAGCGGCTTGCCCCTAAAATAGAGGTACGTCACATGGTTTTTCGCGATGTCGTAATCGTCAAGCGCGGGGAGATCACGAACAGAACGATACCACGTGGTCGGGGTGCGGCCGGCGGGATTGTTTTCGCCGAAGACGGTCGCGGCAGCAACATGGCCGAGGCACGGGCCGAGGTGCGTGGAGCACAGCACGGCTTTGGCGGTGTCCTTCTCCTTGTTGATGGCGAACGGATAGCCCGTGACGAGGTACAGCAGAGTACTCTCATTTGCGGCCGCTGCGGCGTTCAGGAGCGCGGTCTGGGCTTTCGGCAGACGGATATCCGGACGGTCATACTCCTCGCGCGCGTTGATGAGCGGCTGGTTACCCGCGCAGACGATGACGTGGTCGGCGCGTTGCGCGAGCTCTGCCACACGCTCTGCGCCGGAGGAAACGACTTCCAGTGTAAACTGCTTGCAGGGGCAGTCACCGGAGCCGGCCTTTGCAACGAGCTTATTTTCGTCGTTTACGGCCACAGCACGGTGCTGCCAGGTATCGAGGTACAAAACGCCGTCTTCTTCCTTGGCATACAGCAGTTCTTTCACGAACCAGCCGAACACCACGTCTGCCGTGCAATTCATGCCGGGGTCGATGGTGACGGCGTTTTCGTCCTGCGGAGTCTCGTCGAAGAAATTTTTGTCCTCGGTGAGGTACTTGCCGGTGCGCACGCTGCGCAGCGTCCATGCGCCGAAGTCCCAATCCGCGCGCTCAAAGAGGTCGGCGGTGTTCTCGCCGGCATCGGCATACACCGCGCCGTTTTCGGCGATACGCAGGTACTTGCCGGTTTTTTCGGAGCGGATACGCACGCGGTCAAAGCCTTCATCGAACAGTACGCGGTCTTCGCCGAGCTTTTCTCTGAAGCCCTTGACGACCGGCGTTTGGTTCGGTGCATAGCCGCAGTACCAGCAGGTGTAGTTCTCATTTGCGAGCGGGCCCACGACCGCGACGGTGCACCTGCCGTCGTCGGCTAAAGGCAGCATACCACGGTTTTCAAGCAGGATGACGGACTCCTTTGCCGCTTTTACGGCGAGCGCCTTGTGCGCGGGGCTTGCGAGCTTTGCGGGGTCAATGTGCGCATAGGGGTGGTCTTCATCGAAATCGCCGAGCTTAAAGCGCAGCAATAACGTGGAATACACGGCTTTATCGAGGTTTTCTTCGGTGAGGTCGCCTTTTTCGAGCGCTTCGCGCACGGCAGGGTCAACCATGGAGCGGCTGTCGAGCATCATATCCGCGCCGACGCCGAGGATGTCGCCCATAGACTGCGCGTGGTTTTCATACGTGCGGTGCGCAGCGACGTTCTGGCCGAAATCGCCGCCGTCGCTGACAGCGAACGTCATGCCCCACTCTTTTTTACAGATTTCCGAAACGTCCGGGTTGTTGACGCCCTCTACGCCGTTGATGCAGTTGTACGCCGTCATAAGGCCCGGCGCGCGGCCTTCGCGCACGGCGGGCTCAAACGCTTTTAAGTAATACTCGTGCTTTAAGCGCGGGGTGATGTTCGCGTTCGTCGTCTGGCGCTCGTTTTCGTAGTTGTTGGCGTAGAAATGCTTGAGCAAAGGCGCGGTCTTCAAATACTTCTCGTCCTTGCCCGTAAGGCCGCGGCAGTAGGCGGCGCTCATTTTACCCGTAAGGCACGGGTCTTCGCCATAGGCTTCTTCGTTTCTGCCCCAGCGCGGGTCGCGCTCCATATCGATGGTGGGTCCGAAAAGCTCCAGAGAGGACGGTCTTTCTTCCATATCGTGCGTGATGCGCGTTTCGTCGCCTGCCATATCTCCAAGCTGCTCCATGAGGGCATCGTCAAACATGGCCGCCATGCCCCACGGCTGCGGCAGAATGGTGGTCTCGCGCTTCTGGTCGCGGTTTACGACGCCGCGCGCGATCTCGGTGCCGATGTGCGTCTTTTTAATGCCGAGGCGCGGAATATCATCGAGCTGCGACGTGATCATGCCGACCTTTTCTTCGCGCGTTAAGCGGGAAAGCAGGTCTTTTGCGCGCTCTTCAAACGGCAGGGTGTTATCTTGAAAACGGTATTTCATGCGAAACTCCTTTCAAAACTCGTTATATTTGTTATTTTATGGAAAGCATGCCGCACAAAGCGGGGCTCTATGCGGCAGCATTTCAGTACGTATCAGAACCAGGAATCCGTATAGCTGGCTTTTTTCGTTTCTTCGCTCGGGGCGGGTGCGGCAACGTGCAGCACAGGCGTTTCCGTGCAGTTTTCCACACGGAGCGTCTTCGGCTCGTTCGGGTAGAGCGTAACGTAGTTATCATCGTAATGCACGCGGTCGTCGCTCGTCATGAGGTACGCAAACGGCGTGTACACGCTCGCGCGGATCGTCACGAGCAGATCGTTGCCGTCCTGCTCCACCTTTTCAATCTTCGCGTCGCTTTCCGGGAAGACGTAATCGCGGTAATACGCACGCAGGCTGTCGGCGGTATCGAAGCCCTCGGCGCTTGCAAAGAAGAAGCCGTGCTTCAAATCATTGCAGACGGAAATGTGGAACTGCTGCATGGAGTGCGGAGCGACCTTGAGCGTCTTTGTGCAGAGACTGTCGGTCTCGCCGGTGAAGGTCATATAGCCGCAGTGAATATCCGCCGTGTACGCTTCGGGCGTTTCGTTGATGACGGTCACTTCTGCGCCGCCCTCACACGCGCGGATGATGAGCTTTTTCGTTGCAAACGCGCGCTTTAAGAAATAGAACGAGATCTTTCTCGTCAGGTAATAATCGATGATCGTCCAGCCTGTCTCCGGCCAGCAATCGTTGTACATCCAGATGAGGTCGCCTGCGCCGTACGGCTTGCGGCGCATGGCCTCGGCAAGCTCGGCGTACAGAAGGCCCTGCATGATGCCGCTGTACAGCAGATAGCCGTGTTCATCGAGGGTTTTGAACTCCGTCAAATGGCGGTCAATCGCGCCGTCGATGTTGCTGCGCTTGCGGTCAAACTCGCCGTGGTGCTTCCAGATGGGGTTATCGAAGCGCATTTCGGTGCCGTCGAGGTAACGGCGAACGGTGCTTTCCATCTGTGCGCCGAAGAAGCCGTATTCACTGGAGAAGCGCGCCGGGATGCGGTCGAACGCCTCAAGCTCATAGACAAACTTGAACTTCGTTTTCGGGTGACGGCCGAAGAACGACCATGCGTGTACGTCGCCCTGTTCGCTCTCGTTGGCGCGGTCGCCGAAGTACGGCGAGGACGGCATATACGGAACGAGCGGGCTGTTGCGGTGCACGGCACGCGGCTGAATATAGTTGAATATTTTCTCGCCGTAGAAGCGCTCCGGCTTGATGGGCGCCGGGAACCAATCGGTGTAGGATTCCGCAATCTCGTTGTTGCCCGTCCAGATGGCCATGCAGGGATAATGTGCAAGGCGCTTTGTCTGGTACTCGGCTTCGCGCTCCGCCTCAAAGAGAAAATCGTTTTTGTGGTCGGGGTAGAACGCGCAGGCGTACATAAAGTCGTGCATCAGCAAAATGCCGTACTCCGAGCAATATTCATAGAAGCAGTCCGGCTCATATGTGCCGCCGCCCCACATGCGGAACATGGTGAAGTGCGCCGCCGCGCCCTCGCGCACGAGGGTTTCGTAGCTTTCCTTCGGGGTGCGCAGATAAAGGGAATCCGTTGGCACCCAGTTGCCGCCCTTGCAGAAGATGCGCACGCCGTTCACCTTAAAGAAGAAGTTGCGGCTGCCGTCTTCGAGCTTAGAGGTATCGAGCTCCAAGGTACGGATGCCGATCTTCTTCGGCTGCATCTCGTGTAGGATGCCCTTTGTGACGCAGCAGGCTTTAAAGGTATAGAGGTTCTGCGCACCGTAGCCGTTCGGCCACCAGAGCTTCGCGTTTTTGATTGTGACGCGTTCCTCGGCGAAGTTCACGCCGCCGACGAGCATGAGCGTTTTTTTGCCGGTATAAACGGTTTTGCCCTCAAATTCGAGCGTATAGGTAAGCTCGCACTCGGCGCTTGAGACCATGTCGGATTTTTCGATTTCGAAGTGGAACTCCACTTCGGCGTCATCGCCGTCGAGCTTTAACGTATCGACACGGGACGCGATGACCTGCGCACCGCTGAACGCTTCAATCTCGATGGAGCGGCCGATGCCGCAGGTGGGCACGGGCTGGCACCAGTCCCAGCCGTAGGTAAACTGCGGCTTTCGGGTGTAGACACGCTGGTCACAGATGGCGTTTTCACTTGCGCAGTAGAACGAAACGGCGTCGCGCGGATAGTGCAGCTCCATGCCGGAGGTGAGGCGAATGACGAGCTGGTTTTTGCCGACGTGCAAAAAGCGCTTGATGTCTTCGCTGAACGCGCAGAACGCGTTTTCGTGGTGCGCGGCGGGCATGCCGTTTACGATGATATCCGCATTGAAATCGAGCATTTCAATGTTGAGGCGCACGATGTCTTCGTTCAGCATCTCCTCTGTGACGTCAAAATCGCGGACGAGCCACCAGGAAAGATCCTTGATCCACTGGTTTTTCTTTGTGTTTTCCTTCAAAAAAGGTTCTTCTACGATGCCGTTTTCGATGAGGGCGGTGGTGACGTCGCCCGGCACGGTCATGGGGATAAAGCCGTATTTAGAAGGGAACGCATGATTCGATTTATCCGTCATCACGTGAAAATGCGGGTTCGGGTCTTTTAAGAACTCTGCCTGTTCTTCTTCGGAAAGGTCTTCAAGCTTTAAGAACGCCGGCAGCGTTGCGCGCACGGGGGCTGCGTCCATTTTACGCAGCACTTCGTTGTAGCGCTCTGCCGTAACGTCCATAAATTCGCCGCGCAGCTTCCACGCGCCGGCAAGAGACAGTTTGCTCATTTTTTTACAACTCCTTCGGGGGATTTGCACAGGCGTATATTTGCCTTTCTTTGCATTGTAGCCGATGCAAAGCGAGAATTCAATAGCTTTTTGCAAATTTCATATAGAGAAAAAAACGCACATTTTCTTGCAAACATGCACAGTTTTTTCGCGGCTTATTTTTGCATAAGAAACAAAATGGGAGAAGCCCGAAAGCTTCCCCCATCTGTATACATTTTAATCGAGATCAGATCAATCGATTACGCTTCGCCGTGAGCAGCGAGGTACTCTTCCATCTGAGCGTTGAGCTCTGCATAGTCCTCGTTTGCTTCAGCAAGAACGTCCTCGAGGCCGAGGCTGTTCAGCGTTGCAACATAGTTGTCCCAATCGTCGATGGATTCCTGACCGGCGATGACACCCCAGAGGTACTGATCCTTCTCAGCCTCGATGTCAGCGCTGCACTCCGTCCAGGACTCGAAGGAAGCCGGATCCTTCCACTCAACGAGGTGAGCAGCAGCATAGCGGCTGTTTTCGCCGGACTTGTTGAACAGAGCGGTAGTCTCCGGAGTATTGGAGATGTTGCACTCGTCCTTACGGTTCATGAGGTTATCGAACAGCTTGAGGCCGATATTCTTAGAGGTGTTCTCCTCGGAGTCCGGGCCAACGATAGCGACATACTGGCCGTTCTCGTCGTACTCGTAATCGGTGCCTTCGATACCGAAGCGGCGTGCGATGTAGTTATCGGAATCGCACATGTCGTCCCAAGTTGCATACAGTCTTTCCGGATCGGAAGCTGTGTTGGTGATTGCGAAATATGCCCAAGCAGCGCTAGTAGCCGGGTCTTCCTGCGGGTTGCCGTTGGAGCCCTTGACCATGTCGATCGGTACCCACTTAGCATCCGGGTTGGAAGCATAGAAGGACATCATCGGAGCAGAGTCCGGGTTGTTCCATGCGCACCAGCTGTACGTTACGCCGAAGCCGCCGTTTGCCATCTGCTCGTCACGGTCGGTATCCTGCGTGATGTTCGGGGTGATGTAGCCCTTTGCATACAGATCAGCAACGTCGCTAACCCAGTTCTTGGTGCCCTCGTTAGCCGGGCCGTAGGTGACAACGCCGTCGTCATCTACGCAGAAACGGCTGTAATGGGTCTGGTCATAGGACTGAATCCACGGCCAGAAGGAACGGAAGTCGTAACCGTCGCCGCCGAGGCCGTAGGTGTCGTTCTGACCGTTGCCGTCCGGATCGTCCTCCGTGAAAGCGCGGAGCACTTCGTTGAGCTCTTCGATCGTGGTCGGAGCCTTAAGATTCAGGTTATCGAGCCAATCCTGGCGGATCCAGAGGTTCTCGCAGGACGGTTCAGCAACGTCGCCCGGGATTCTGTAAATGGAGCCGTCGGCCTCAGATGCATAGAAGAGGGTCTTCGGGTCCATCTTGTTGTAGTAGTCGCGGATAACGGTGTACTTATCCATGTAAGCGGAGACATCGTCCAACAGACCTGCCTTCACCCACTTGTTGTACTCGGTATCCATGCTCCACCACCACATGATGTTCGGCATGTCGTTGGATGCCATCAGCAGGGAGATCTGGGACTGGCCGTCAGACCAACCCGGGAGAACAACGAGATTGAACTTAACGTTGTACTTTTCCTCAAGTTCCTTCTGCACGCGGCTGCCGGATGCGGTGAAGCCGGTCATAACTGCAACGGAAACGTCCATCGTTTCGCTCTGGTTCAGAACGTCGATCTTGTCGCCGGTCGCAGCTGCGCTGCTGTCAGTAGAAGCAGTGCTGCTCTCGGTGGAAGCCGTAGAGCTTGCGGAAGAATTGCCGTTGCTGCCGCACGCTGCAAATACGCTTACGCTCAGTGCAAGTGCCAGAACAACGGATGCGATTTTCTTCATGTTCATGACTAAAATCCTTTCTTTGGAAATAATGATAATATAGTTTTCCGAAGCCATGCTTCGGGACAACCCAAAAGAGTGCGGGCTTAGCCCTTAACGCCGCCGATCATAACGCCCTTAACGAAGTACTTCTGCACGAACGGGTACACGATGAGGATCGGCACCGTAGAAACCACGATGGTACCGGCCTTGATCGTCTGTGCGTTGGTATTCGTCTGCGCCATGACGTTGACGCCTGCCTGCTGCATTGCCTGCTGTGTATTCGTCAGCATGTTGCGCAGAACCGCCTGCAGAGCCCACTTATCAACGGAGCGGATATAAAGGACCGTGGAGAAGTAGTCGTTCCAGTAGCCAACCGCTGTGAACAGCGCGATGGTGGCGATGGTCGCCTTGGAAAGCGGCAGGATGATGGAGAAGAAGATGCGCAGGTCGGTTGCACCGTCGATGCGGGCGGATTCTTCAAGGCTTTCCGGAATGGAAAGGAAGAAGCTCTTCATGATGATGCAGTTGTATGCGCTTACGAGACCCGGCAGGATCAGCGCGAGGATGTTATCCATAAGGCCGATTGTCTGAATGAGCAGGAAGCTCGGAATCATACCTGCGGAGAAGATCATGGTGAAGAGGACAAGCGTCATCAGTACTTTGCCGCCGCGCAGTCTGGACTTAGAAAGCGGATAAGCGGTCATTGCGGTGAGCAGCGTGCCCAGTACCGTACCGGCAATCGTGACGATGATCGTGGTACGGAAGCCCGTGTAGATGTTCGGGTTTTTAAATACGGATTTATAAGTATCCAGGTTAAAGCCCTTCGGCCAGAGGAAGATGCCGCCCTTCATGGATGCTTCAAGGGAGCTGAAGGAAAGCATGATCTCATGCCAGAACGGATACAGCATGATGAGGCAGAGCAGCGTAAAGAACGCGTAGTTGAATACGGTAAAGATCTTTTCGCCTGTGGAGGTTTTGATTTTGTTCTTTTCCATGTTCATAACCTCCTTACCAAATACCCTCGTTGCCGGTCTTCTTGGCAACAAAGTTGACGATGAGGATCATGACGAGAGCGATGACGGATTTGAACATGCCCGCTGCGGTAGAGAAGGAGTAGTCTGCCTTCTGGATACCGATACGGTACACATACGTATCGATGATATCGGCTACGTCATAAACCAGTGCGGAATACAGCATGAAGATCTGGTCGAAGCCTGCGTTTACGATGTTGTTGCAGTTGAGGATCAGCATGATAACAATCGTCGGGGTAATCGCCGGCAGCGTGATGTTGATCATCTGCTTCCACTTGCGTGCACCGTCAATCTCGGCTGCTTCGTAAAGCTGCGGGTCAACACCGGACAGCGCCGCGAAGTAAATAATCGTGCCCCAGCCCATCGTCTTATAGATGTCGGTGATAATCAGCATCGGGACGAAGAGCGCCTTGTCGGTAAGCACCTGCAGGTCCTTGCCCGTGATGCTCTTGAGGAGCGCGGTGATGAGGCCCGTGGACGGATCGAGGAAATTCATGATGAGGCCGGCCATAACAACCCAAGAAATGAAGTGCGGCAGATAAAGGAGCGTCTGCGCCACTTTCTTAAACTTCATGTTGCGCATCTCGTTCATCATCAAAGCGAGGATGATCGGGATCGGGAAACCACATACCATCTTCAAAATGGAGATGTAGAGGGTGTTGTAGAAAGTCTGCATGAATGCCGGCTTATTGAAGAGCTTAACGAACTGGTCAAAGCCTACCCATGTGCTTGCCGCCATGTTGTAGGGGTTGTAGTCCATGAAGGCGATCACATTGCCGAAGATCGGGATATAGCGGAAGATGAGCATGAAAATCATGCCGGGAAGGATCAAAAGATACAGCCACTTGTCGCGGACAACGTCTTTTTTGAAGCGCTCCCAGCCGCTCAGCTCATACGCCGGCTTCGCCGGTTTAGCTGCTGCTGCCATACGGTATAACCTCCTAAGAATATTGTGATGACCGCGCTTTATATAAAAAGAAATGCACCCGGCCGTTTTTGCCTGAGGCAACACCCGAATAACAGGTTTCCCCCACGCTGCAAAAACATACCGAAACTTGTCCCCTTTTCTGTGGAACCGCTGCCACAGAAAAACGTACACGAACAAAACAAATTAAACGGTTTGCTTTGTATTTGGTGCTTCTTACAAAAACACGGTATATCATTTTGTTTGCATTTGAGATTTTATCACCCTCTTTTGTGAATGTCAACAACAAAAATATCCCATACTCGTTTTTTTGCCCAAATCTGTCACCAATTTTGGATTTGTGCACCTTGCATAATTTTTTGATCTCACTTTCTACGCCATACAAGTTTAGGGAAGCGGTTCCACATTTTTTGCGCACATTTAAAAGACAACAAATTTCCAAATTCGCAAAATTCATGAAACCGCTTCCACATCTCTTGCAGTCATTCGACCGCATTTCGCGGATTTTTCCAAAAAAATTTGGAAATTTTGCAGGAATATTTTTTGCGCGGTCATTTCGATATTCAGGCAGCGATTTTGCTGCCCTGTGCAGGTTGTAAAACTATAAACATATTTTTGTTTTTATCGTTAAATAAAATTTTCTTTTTTATCAAATAAATTTAAAGTTGTACAGGCTGATGAAGTAAAAGTTACAGTTTTGTAACTTCTTAAAATTTTCTTCAAACAGACGAAAAACTTCATTCACATCTGCTCTTTTTCCCTCTGTCCTGAAAATACGCAGGATGACGTCTTATAACTTTCCTAATTTATAGCTTGCGCGCCCGCCGCCCGTTTCGGGCGCTTGACGGCAGGGTAAAAACGCAGTACAATTATAGTGAAATAACCTGCACAGCAGGCAAACGGACAAGAAAGGATTGAACCTATTATGGCACTTAAAGTCGGCATTCAGCTTTATTCCGTGCGCGACGAAATGAAAAAAGACCCGATCAACGCGATCCGCCAGGTTGCAGAGATCGGCTATAAGAACCTTGAGTTTGCAAGCTCCAGCGCAGATACAGACCCGGGCGTAGGCTTCGGCGTAAGCGTTGAAGAGATGCAGAAGCTCCTGAAGGAGACCGGCGCGAACCTCATCAGCGGCCACATCCGCCCCATCAACGAGGAGACCATCGACCCGATGATCGCGTACCACACGCAGGTCGGCACGAAGTACCTCGGCCAGTCCGCAGATTTCTACACCGGCTATGACCAGCTGATGGAGCGCTGCGAGTACTACAACTGGGCGGGCAAGAAGCTCTCCGAGCACGGCATCAAGTTCCTCATCCACAACCACTACCACGAGTTCCAGAAGCTGAACGGCAAGGAGATCCTGTTCCATATCATGGACAACACCGACCCGAACTACGTCAGCTTTGAGCTCGATACGTTCTGGGCAATGCGCGGCGGCATGGACCCGCTGGCTGTTATGGACCGCCTCGGCGACCGCCTGAAGCTCATCCATCAGAAGGACTTCTCCAAGACCTCCGATTCCCCGATCAACCTGTGGACCGTCAACGACCCGAACGTGCTCGTCACGTGGGACAGCTTCGGCAAGGGCTCTGACCACAAGGATTTCTGCGAGATCGGCACCGGCATTATGGACATTCAGTCCATCATCAACAAGGGCAACGAGCTCGGCGCAGAGTACATTGTGCTTGAGCAGGACCACACCCAGCTGACCCAGATGGAAAGCGTCCGCATCAGCATGGACAGCTTCCACAAGTTCTCCGGTCTGGATTGGTAAACCTTTTTCTGAACTTAAAAGGGTATCTCGGCGAAAACCGAGATACCCTTTTTTATTTGCCTGTACCGTACATTTCGTCCATTTCATTTTCCTTTGCGATGCGCAGCAGGCGGTTGTATTTGGCGGTGCGGTCGCTGCGGCACGGCGCGCCGGATTTGATGAATCCCGCGTTCACGGCGACGGCGATATCCGCGATGCTCGTGTCCTCCGTTTCGCCCGAGCGGTGCGAGAGGATGATCTTCATGCCGTTCTCTTTTGCAAGCTCCACGGCAGCGAGCGTTTCCGTCAGCGTGCCGATCTGATTCGGCTTCACAAGCAGCGCGTTCGCAGCCTTGCGCTCGATGCCTTCCCGAATTCTTATGGGATTCGTAACGAATAGATCATCGCCGACAAGCATGATTTTTTTGCCGAGCTTTTCCGTGACGGTCGTCCACGCGGGCCAATCCTTTTCGCCGAGCGGGTCTTCAATGGAGCAGATGGGGTACTTTTCACACAGCTTTTCCCAGTACGAAATGAGCTGCGCGGAGGTGTATTTTGTGCCGCGCTTCGGTAAAAGATAGCCGTCGTTCGCCGCCCATTCGCTCGCAGCCGCGTCAAGCGCAATCTTCACCTCGTCCGTCGTGTAGCCCGCGCTCGAAACGGCCTCCAAAATGACCTCTATCGCTTCTTCGTCGCTTGCGAGGTTCGGCGCGAAGCCGCCCTCATCGCCCACGGAGACCGCAAGACCGCGCTGCTTCAAAATGCTGCCGAGCGTGTGGTAGATCTCGCTGCCCATGCGCACGGCCTCCGAAAACGATTTTGCGCCCACGGGCACAATCATGAACTCCTGAATATCCACGTTATTCGCCGCGTGCGCGCCGCCGTTTAAAATGTTCATCATCGGCACGGGAAGCTTCTGTGCGTTCGTGCCGCCGAGGTAGCGGAAAAACGGTTGTTTATAGTGCGCGGCAAGCGCCTTTGCAGCAGCGAGCGACACCGCCAATGTGGCGTTTGCGCCGAGCTTTTCTTTGTTTTTGGTGTTGTCAAGCTCAATGAGCATTCTGTCGACGTTCTGCACCGTCACGCGCTGCATATTTTCGAGCACCGGGGCAACGGTTTCCTCAATGCCCTCCACGGCTTTTTTCACGCCGCGCCCGAGATAGCGCTTGCGGTCATTATCGCGCTTTTCGTGCGCTTCAAATTTGCCCGTCGATGCGCCGGAGGGTGCGTTCGCCGTGCCGACGGAGCCGTCGCTCAAGATGACCGTTGCGCCGACGGTCGGCGTGCCGCGGGAATCGAGAATTTCCGTCGCCAGAACCTTTTGTATTTTCATCGTTTTCATCCTTTCTGTTTTGCAATACGCTTTCAGTATGTCCAAAAGCCGTTTTTTCATGCTTTATATCTGGAAAGTTGAAAACCGCTGTGATATACTGTGCTCATCCTCAGTACATTGCACCAAAAAGTAATTTCTGCATGATATCAAATAAAACAGCATCGCTTTGAAAACCGAACGGAAAGGAATTTTCACCATGAACAAACTGCTGCACACCCCGCTCACCGTCCATAACGTGGAACTCGCAAACCGCCTTGTCATGCCGCCGATGGCAACCGGCAAAACACCGGACAGTACCGTGCAGGACGACTTGCTCGCATACTACGACGCGCGCTCCAAGGGCGGCGTGACAAAAGCAAACGAAGCCGAAGCACTGCTTGAGGAAGGCGCCGCCGACCTCATCGGCGTAGGCCGTGCGATTTTCAAGGACGCCGACTGGGCGAAAAAAGAAATGGAGGAATAGCCATGAAAGACGTGTGGAAAGTCTACTTTAACGGCAGCTTCGGCGGCAAAAGCCCGGACGGCAGCCACCCCGGGCAGGTGCTCAAGCTAAATCAAAAGTTCCGCTTTGCGGGACGCGATTGGTACGTGCCCGCGGCGTACCTTACCGCAAAAGGACTTGTGCTCGACATTCTCATGCGCGCTGATAAAGCGGTGCTCGAAGATTTCTGTAAAAAATGGGAGCACCTTGAAGATGAAGACGTGCCGAACGATGTATTCGAACAGGCGGAGCGCGAAAATCCGCTGGTTTTTGAGTTTTCGCCGCAAATTGAGCTGAACGGACAGACGCTCCCGTTTTCGCAGGGTCACGGGCTTTCGTACCACCCGCTGTTTCAAAACGCTGCGGCTTGTGAGCCTGCACTCGACGAAGACGAAAGCGATTTTGACACGCCCACCGAGCGCGCGATCATCGACCACTACGGGCTAAACCCTGAAGACGGCTGGGCGATTCACCGCTATTCGTTCCCGTGGAAGACGAAGCGCCGCCCGAAAAGCATTTCGTCGCTCGCGTTGACGCTGACCCCGCAGCCCGTGCGCGTGCCCGGCGCAGAGTTTGAAGTTCAAAAGCCCGGCGACATATTTGCGTTTTCCCATAACGGCATACCGTACACGCTGACGGCTCAGAATTTGGAGCCGCAGACGCTGCCGAAAAACACTTTTTCCGACGCGCGTTTCGATCTTCCGAATCGATTTACCGCAATGACCTATACGGTCTCGCCTGCCCCGCCGAAAGACCTCATTTCCGTTGAGGACTGCATGCAGAACGATCCGCCTGTTGAGCGCGAAGCGCCCAAGGACTACCCGTCCATGCCCGAAGCGCAAAACGCTGCCGTTATCGTCATCGGTGGCGCAGACGGACCCACGGCGCTGTTTGTCACGGCAAAAAGCGAAGACAAAGCCGTGCTGACCACCTGCTCGGCGCTGCATTTTGCGCCTCCGAAGAAGATCACGTGGCGCATCGTCTTCCATGAAACGCCGTTTGCACCCGAGAGGTTTCGGCTTTTGTAAAAGTTCCGAAGCTTCATCGCCTTTCAGTGTTTAAAATCATTCGGATCTGCTTTATAGCCGCAAAAAGCCGAACCCAGTAAGTCCGCCGTATCAGGCAGATAAAACGTCAAGATTATGAAAAGCTCAAAAATGTCAGAAAATTTTTATTTATAAGGAGAATGTGATATGAACAATATTTATCATCGCGTAAGCATACGAAAATACAAGGATTGCCCTGTAGAAAAAGATAAGCTCCTTCAGATATTGAAAGCAGGAATGCAGGCTCCGAACGCGTGTAATCAGCAGCCTTGGGAATTTTATGTGGTAACCGATAAGGAAACCATACAAAAGCTGTCGCAAATCACACCCTACGCGAGATGTGCGGCAAAAGCGCCGGTAATCATCGTTCCCGTTTATCGAACAGAAGGTCTTCCGGCTTTACCAATGGTAGCGATCGACATGGGAATGGCGCTGGAAAATATCTGGTTGGAGACAGATGCACTCGGCCTCGGCGGTGTTTGCATCGGGATATCTCCCATTCAGGAATGGATGGATCAGGCCCGTCAGATTTTGGGTATTACGGAAAACTTGTCTGTTTTTTCACTGTTTGCGCTCGGATACCCGGACGAGGAACGGACACAGCAGGATCGCTTTGATCGAAGCAGGATTCATTTTGTAGAGTGAAGACCTCGGTAAAGTAATATTTTCACGCAAAAAAGGCGGCAAGCGCATGAGGGCCTTATATAAATCGGGAAGATCTCTATTCGGCAGCGTTCCTATGGCATAGCTGTACGATTTACTTATGGATAGTAGTATATATACTGAGGCTACAAGGAAATGCTAATTCTGCAATCTGTTTTCTTCGCCCCAAATACAGAGCTGATCCAGCACGGTCATCAGAGACTTTCCACGCTCAGACAGGGAATACTCAACCTTCGGCGGGATCTGCGGATACTCGGTGCGGACGATCAGTTTGTCGGCTTCCAGCTCCTTGAGATTCGTGCTGAGAGTCTTGTCGGAAATAGTTTTCAGATACCGTTTCAGCTCATTGAACCGTACGGTTTCAAACTCCATCAGACAATATAGAATGACCATCTTGTGCTTGCCGGAAATCAGCGACAGCGCGTAGGCAAAGCCGGTGTCCTCAAAATTGGCGTTTTCAATATAGTTCTTAATCATTTGCTTTCTCCAAGGATAGTACCTGTCTTTTTAGACAGTACTTGAATTTCTGATTTTCCTGCGTATAATTATAAGCAGGATAAACAATCCTGTCAATACGATCAAAAGGAGAAGTTGTCATGAGAACAAATCTGAAAATTACCGAGGGTATTTTCCCCATGCCGGTTCTGATGGTTGCGACTTATAACGAGGACGGCAGCGTAAATGTGATGAATGCTGCATGGGGTACCATGCAGGAACGGGACATCGTTGCGCTGAATCTTACCGAGACTCACAAGACCGTGCAGAATATCAAGACACGGGGCGCGTTTACCGTCAGCATTGCCGACGCCGCGCACATGGCCGAAGCAGACTATTTCGGCGTAGAGTCCGGCAATAAGGTTGCAGATAAATTTGCCCGCAGCGGTCTGACCGCGAGCAAAGCCGAAACTGTAGATGCCCCTGTCATCAACGAGTTCCCGATTTGTCTGGAGTGCAAATTCATTGAGTATCAGAACAATGAATATGGCTGCGGCGTCATCGGTAAGGTAGTCAATGTCACCGCTGATGAGAGTGTTATGGTGGACGGAAAAATTGATATGTCTAAGGTCAACGCCATCGCATTTGACCCCTACACCCACGGCTATTATAAGGTCACAGAGCGTGTGGGCGAGGCATTTTGAGACGGCTTAAAGCTGAAAAAATAACAATATAAAAGGCAATATTAAGCAGCCGATACTTCCTTGCCGAACAGCAGAAAAGTCCGGGCTGTCCGTACCTAAAAACAGAGCGTTTCAGCTAAAAGCTGAAACGCTCTGTTTTTAGGTATTCTAACGAAGAAGCACAGACAAAAGAAGACTTTGCACGCAAAGTCTTCTTTCAGAGAGGTAAAATCTATATGTATATGTTATCTTCCGATTGTTCAGATGCCGCGGCACCATTTCAGATATCTTAAAGCGTGTTTCTGACCCGCTACTTCCAAATCGCCGTTGAAAATGTCATCATGGAAACCTTCAACGCAAAGATCACCCGAAAAATTGTGCCGATAGAGCACATCGAAAATCGCACGCCAATCTGTATCGCCATATCCCGGCGTTCTGGGAATTGCAAACTGTGATGCACCGGATACACCGTATTTTTTGACTTTATTCCAATCAATATTGGCATCTTTACCGTGAAGGTGATACACACGTCCGATCCATTCTTCCAGCTGGGGCACAGGATCAATCAGTTGTACCATTTGGTGTGCAGGCTCCCATTCCAATCCGATGGCCGGACTGTCAACAGCATCAAACATCATTTGCCATGCACGCGGATTAAAGCCGATGTTGTATGTTGCTCTGCGCCATGTTCCGCCCATTGTGCAGTTCTCAATAGAAAGACGTACGCCATTCGCCTCGGCGCGTTTAGCCAGCTCACCGAAAACTTTTTTATAAACCGGAATAGCTTCTTCCACCGGACGACTGTAAAGTGCACCTGCAAAGGTGGTCACCATATTCGTATTAAAGAGATGCGCACCGTCAATAAATTTCTCCAAAATATGCAGTTGCTCCTCGTTTTCAAGCGGATTGCAGTAATAACCAATCGAAGAAATTTCCGGCATTTCACCGTCCACTGCGGCTTTTACGCGTTCGGCAAATGCCGCTAAGCTCTCATCCGGAAATTCCATGTGGAAATTTAAAGCAAAGCACTCAAAGCCGCTTTTTATAAACTCCGGCAGCAGGTCATGTACTCTGTCTCCGGGAACAATTGTACCAATGCGAACTTGATTCATTTTGCACTACTCCTTTTCTATGTTCTTCATTACCCTTTTACGGAACCAATCGTTATGCCTGTGACGAAATATTTCTGCAAAAACGGATAGATACACAATAACGGCACCGTAGAAACAACAATTTTAGCTGCATTAAAAGTTCTGTTTGAAATCTGTGAAAGCTTTTGCAGCCTTTCCGGATCCGTAATGGTGGTAGTGTCCACCGTAAGCTGGCGGATATAGGTCTGCAGCGGGTAATTCTCGGCTGCCTGAATATAAAGAAGACCCTGAAAGTAATCATTCCAATGACCGACAATACTGAACAAGCCTACTGTAGCCAGCGACGGCAGCGAGATCGGCAAGAAAATTTTGAATAAAATCGTCCACTGCCCCGCACCGTCAATAATTGCAGCTTCTTCAAGCGCATCCGGTGTACCTTTGAAAAAATTCATGAGAATGATAACGTTGAAAACCGGAACGGCCGTAGGCAGAATCAACGCCCAAATAGAATTGACAAGGCCGAGATTCTGCACAACAAGATAAATCGGAATCGTACCGCCGGAAAAAAGCATAGTGAAAAGCAGGAACTTCATGTAAATCGGCTGTGCTTTGAAGCGGGACTTAGGCTTTGAAAGCGGGTAAGCCATCAAAATTGTAAGCAGAACATTCAGCGATGCACCCAAAACAACACGCAGCACCGAAATGCCGAAAGAACGCCAGAACTGTGCATCTGCGAGCAGCTTTGTGTAAGACTCCAAGGTCGGATTAACAGGATAAATTCCGACAATATTTGCAGAAGCCGCTGTGCTGGAGCTAAACGATATAGCTACCATATTCAGCAGCGGCAGCAAACAGATGAGTGCCATTGCAATTACAAGCACCCATATAACCGCCTGTGAAATACGGCTTCCGAGTGTTTTAGAAGTAATCATATTTGCCATTCCTTTCCGCTTAGAACACACTGATTTTTGCAAATCGATCCGCAAGCGTGTTAAAGCCGACAATGAGGATAAAGCTTACTGCAGATTTCATAAGGCCGACAGCCGTGCCCAAGCTGTACTGCCTCTGTACCAGACCAACGCGGTAAACATATGTATCGATAATGTCGCCGGTTTGATAGACAAACGGATTATACAGGTTATAAATTTGATCGAACCCGGCACTTAAAATACTGCTCATATTCAAAATGCACATAAGCATAATCGTAGGCAAAATAGAAGGAAGCGTGATGTGCAGTGTTTGCTTCCAACGACTTGCGCCGTCAATACTTGCAGCCTCGTATAAACCGGTGTCAATGCCGGTCAGTGCTGCAAGGTAAATGATGGAATTGTATCCAAATTCTTTCCAGACATCCGTTGCAATGATCACCGGACGGAACCAGGTGTTGCTGCCGAGAAAAAGGATCGGCTTTACACCAAAGACCCCGAGGAACTGATTGATAGGTCCCTCAAAAGAGAACATATTAATGACGACCGTTGACAGGACTACCCATGAAAGAAAGTGCGGAAGATAGACAATTGTCTGCACACATCGTTTGATAGAACGCACTCTGATTTCGTTCAGCAGCAAAGCAAAAAGCACTGCAATGATCATATTGAAAATAATTTTTCCTATAGCGATAATTAACGTATTCGCAAAGATTTGTCGGCTATCCGGCAGTGCAAACATGAATTTGAAATATTTGAGACCGACGAAAGATGACCCTAATATACCTTTTGCGGGAACAAAATCCTGAAAGGCCATGACGATACCGAACATAGGTGCAACAGAGAATATCAACAAAAGCACTACGCCCGGTAACAGCATACTGTGAAAAGCCAATTGGTTTTTCCAATTTTTCACAACCAACTCACGCTCCTTGTTTGATAAAATATGAGCTGTCCCTTTGTAAGAGACAGCTCACGATACAAATCTTACTTAATTGCTTCCGCAACCTCCTGCGTAATTACATCGCCGCCGGCGGTTTTCCATGTGGATGCAAATTCGTCAAAATACTCCACAGGCTTTTCACCTGTTACAATCTTCAGCATAGTCTCAGATTCCATTTTAGAGAGGCTCTCCCACATGGTCTGCATAGAAGATGTAACGCCATAGAACACAGGATAAACTGTATCCGATTCGGTCTCCTCCATTACTTCACCTGCTACGTAACGACCGTAATACTGAGTCGCCTCTACGTGCGAGATATTTTCCCAATCATCGGAATCCATTTTTTCAATCATCGACTTGCAATACTCTCCGCAAGTGATAATCCAAGGGAACGTATCGACTTCTTTGCCGTCAAGATATGCTTTAATGTCATCCGTTGCACGGTAGATTGCATCAAAATAGTCAAAGTTGATGCCGACCGGGCCCAGCGAACGCGAATAGATGTCGCCACCGTACGGATCTTCGAACTCAAGGCAGTCTTCATCGTTCTTATGCTCACTGAAGCGCGTATAATCATAAGTGTAGTTTAAGAGCTTCACAACGAGTTCGGGATGTTCGTAACCCTTTCTGACAACAAGATAGCCTTCGCACGGATTATTTGCAAACGTCTTCACCTTACCGTCATCACCGACAGGCACAACATACGGTGTCCATCTTGCATCACGGTTAATGGTGTGCGTCTGACCGATCCAATTGGAGGTCCACCACGGACCGTATACTGCACCGCACTGGCCATTGATTACGAGCGACTGGCTGTCTTCCTGATTTCTTACCGCCATCTGCGGGTCAATAAGACCTTCCTGATACCAATTCGCAAGAACCTGTAAAGCATCTTTCATTTCCGGCTGCACAGAACCGTAAACGACCTGCCCATCTTTCTCAATCCACTGACCGGGAGTCGCACCGAACGCCGCAAACACATTGTTGGCATACATCGGAGAACCACCGTATTTTCCGTAGATCCCATTAGAGAGAATCATGCCGATCGTATCATTCGTGCCGTTGCCGTCCGGGTCATTTTCAACGAATGCTTTAAGAATTGCTTCCACATCTTCCAACGATTTCGGCGCTTCCAGATTCAGCTTATCCATCCAGTCCTGACGCAGCCACAGCAGTTCGGCGCCGGTATCGATCGTCGTGCCCGGCAACGCCATCAAGCGGCCGTCCACACTGGCACCGTTCAGGCAGCGACCATCATAGGAATCATACAAGTCCTTTGTAATGTCGCTGGCCACAGTTTCATACACATCTGTTAAATCGGCAATAAGGTCATTTTCTGCAAGCTGCTTGACCGTAGTGTAATCACTGACGCACATGATATCCGGAATTTCACCGCTTACAAGTGCCATGGACACCTGCTGATCGTATGCTTCGCCCGACGCCGCAGAAAATGCAAGCTTCATTTTGGCATTTAAATGCTTCTCGTAAAAACGGGTACGAATATTGTTTTCTTCGTTGTCACCTTCATATTCCGTTCCGTCCAGACCGGAATAGCCTGCATCCGGTGCGGCTTTACCGACCGTGTATGTGATGGTTTCCGGGTATGCCGCCCAAGGATCTGTCGCTGCCAAGGTCCAGCCATCATCTGCCGCACTGCTTTCCGTACCGCTTGCGGAGGAATTTTCTTTTCCTGTATCGCTTGCAGAACTGCCGGGTGCCGCACTGCATCCGGTCAGCATTAAGACTGCAAGGCAAGCACTTAATACTTTCTTCCAGCTTTTCATAACTGTTTGTTCAACTCCCTACATTTTATGGAAACAACCATAGCCCCAGTTTTGCGATCGATCGTTGCAATCCTTGTTTGCTTCCTTGTTTAAATTGTACTATTTTCTTAAATCGGAGTAAATGAAAATAATTTAAGATTTATGTTTATTTTTTCGTGTTTTGTGCAAAAAGGCACTTTTTGTCATCAATCGGCAAAACAAGTGTAACTTCTGTACCAACATGCGGCGCACTGTTAATTTTTATGCCATACGCTTTTCCGTAGTAAAGCTGTATGCGTTCATGTACATTTTTCAGTCCATATCCATTGGAATGTGTAGTCAGAATTTTTTCTATCTGCTTTTCCGTCATACCGCAGCCGTTATCCTTTACCGCAAAAACAAGTTTTTCCGACTCCTTTTGACAGCTGATTTCAATGCATCCATCCCGATTTTCTTCGGCATCGATACCATGCAGAAACGCATTTTCTACCACCGGCTGCAATATAAAGCACGGAATCTGCAATTTTTTTAAATCCGGATTTACGCTGTACCGTACTTCTATCTTTTTATCGTGCATAATTTGCTGTAATTGAATGTAGGAGCACACATTTTTCAATTCGTTTTCTACGCTGATCATATCGCTTCCGTGATTCAAAGCTGTACGGTAAAACGTGGAAAGAAGCTGTACCACTTCACAAATATCATCAGCTCCTCTCTCCATAGCTTTCCAGTTAATCACGGAGAGCGTATTATACAAAAAATGCAGATTCATTTGGCTGCGCAAGGCTTTCAGCTCAAACTCTCTTTCCATTTCTTCGCTTTCACCAATCTCTCGCATCAATTTTTTTATACTGTGAATCATCTCGCCAAAAGCATTTGTCAGCACTCCGATTTCATCTTTGGAGTCACTGTAGACCGTAATCTGCAGTTGATTGCCGCTGCCGACCATATTCCGCATATTCTCTGTCAGTCTTTCAATTTGCTTGACCATATTACCCATAAAAAGCCAACAAATAAAAATAGAGAGCAAGAGCATCGCCATAATCGTTCCCATATAGTACCAAACCATTTTTTCCGCATATCCGGACTCTATGCGGGTATCCTGATAAAATAAAATTGTCCACGGCTGCGCTTGCAGCGGTACAGACAAAACGCTGACACCCGCTTTTTGGGCTTCCTTTGTGTTATTTTGAAAGCGGAGAATGTCCTCTATCCCCAACGACTTAAGATTTGCGGATGATTTTTTAAACAAGATATTACCCGTATCGTTTTCAAGGATATAGAATCCGAAATCTTCATCTGCAATATCCAAAAGCGGTTGGAACAGCGCTTTCGAATCGGGCTTTAAGTACAGAATATTCGGACGATTTTCACCACGCAGATTTACAATTTTCTGTGCCAAAAACACATCGGAATTATTGTCGGAAAACCAATGCGGATACCCGTCTGCCATTACGGTATCTTTCCACGCAGATGACTGTATCCGTTCAATCGGAAGCAGATAATCTTCCACCGGAACCTCGGAAGCCTCACTGTAAAATAAGATTTTGTCCGTATCCGGATTATACAGCTCTACGCTGCGTACCACGGCGTCAAGCTGTACCACAAGCTTTTCATACATATCATAGTAACCGGTATATTCTGCATTCAGCGCTTGTATAACGGTGGAATTGAATACTAATGAACGCAGCGTACTTTCCTGCCGTGCGAGCTTTGCATCCAGTTCGCTTCCTGCCTGTTGAAGGGTAGCTCGAGTGTTGTCTTGTCTGCGCTGTTCGGATTCATTTTGAACACGTGCAAACGAAAAGCCTCCAAAAAACAGGACCGGAACAGCGCAAATAAAAATATATGTAAGTATCAATTTATAACGGAATTTCATATCTCGAAACAGGCGCAAAATACGTTTCATAATTGTTCCTTTCCGTTTGTTCCTTCATCTCTGTATTGCTGCGGGCTCATACCATACAGATCACGGAAAATTTTGCAGAAATAAGTTTCATTCGGATACCCAACCTCTTTACAAATGACAGATACCTTTTTTCGTGTACCTTTCAAAAGTTCTTTTGCACACTTCATACGATATGCTCGCAGATAATTTGCCAATCCCTGCCCGGTTTCACGTTTAAAAACAGAACTTAAGTGCTGCGGCGAGATAAAAAGAGACTCTGATATTGTCTGCAAGGAAATATCCTCACGGTAGTGTTCCGCAATGTACTGCTTTGAAAGATCCGAAAGTTTTTTGGCTTTGACCGGCGTTTCTGCGAATTTCTGCTCGGCTTTATCCAAAATCGGAAGCAGGATATCACACAGTTTCTGCATAGATTCCGCACGCCAGATGCTTTCGATAATCTGATAGGTCTGTTCCGCCGAAATTTCGGGCAAAATCCGAAACAGCTTTGCCGCAGCAGCTGAAATACCGGATTTCACAAAAAGGTGAGAAAAATTCTTTTCCCTTCGCATCGTGTACAGTATTTCCCTTGCTTTTGAAAACCGATAATCAAGACATAATTTTTCAAACTGCTCCAAAAGCTGTTGTTCATTATCCGAAGGGCTTGTCTGGGTGTGTGTTTGCCCATCGGCGAACAAGATCGGCGATGAAATCAAAAAGCGCTGCTGCGCAATGCTCTTTATCTGAACGACAGACTGCATCAGCTTTTCCGTTGAATTTATTCTCTCACTGATTACAATATTTGCAGTCTGATGCAAAGCAGATTCGGACCAAGCATATAATTTCAAAGCAATTTGAGCGCATTGGTCATCATTTATATCAAAAAGAAGAAAAAATGCGCAAGAAGCATCGTTGATCTGGACAAAATCAAATTTGCCCGGTACAGCCTTTGTCAAATACTGATAAATGCGGTTCGTTACACCGATATTATTCAAAAAATTATCTTCAAAATTCAACCGAAATACACGGCGATACACTTTTAAAAACGCTATACTGATTTCTCTTCGCTGCTCCATGCGCTGAAACTCCGAAGGTGTTCCGTTCAGCAGGCAGGTAAGCACATATTTACGCATTTGTAAATCCGTAAACTGTTCTTTATCCTTTTTATCATTCTGTTTCATGATCTGCTCGGCAATTCTTGTCATTGTATTGCGAAATTCAACAGGATTTACCGGTTTCAGCAGGTAATCCTTCACACCGAGCTTCATTGCAGTTTTAGCATATTCAAATTCGCTGAACCCACTGATCAGCACAATTTGTAAGTTCGCCTTTTCATTCAAAGCCGCTTCAGCCAGCTGCAGTCCATCCATAATCGGCATACGAACATCTGTCAGCATTAAATCAACTGCGTTGCTGCGTATAAAATCCAATGCCATTTTTCCGGAAGATGCCAGCGTAACTTGAAACGGCAGTGCATAACTGTTGATAAGACGTTCAATTCCCTGACGTTCTATATTTTCGTCGTCCACAATCAAAGTTTGAATCATACTCGTTGTCACCTTTCCTTCAAAAAATTTCGAATTTCTATATTTTATACACAGTATAACTTTCTGTTGCCGTAACCCGGAGAAATAAGTGTTTAAAAATGCAAAACAAGCGTACTCACCATTACTTGCGTGAGTACGCCTATTCAAATTTGCAGCGTAAAGGATATGAAAAACGCAGATAAGCGGAACTTAACTTAATACTCCGGCTTCTCCAGCGTTACTCTTCCTTCAAATTGAAGTTCGTGTGCCAGCTCAACAACCATGCGCATTTCATTTGCAGAGTGCATTGTCCGGCCCTGCACGGTCACGTTTTCAAAACGTATATCTCGCGGGCGGTGCATTTCGTTTGTCATTTCAAAGCCGCGGATGATGGATACGGGGAATAGCGGACCCGTAACATCAATATTGCGGAATACAATATTTTCCACATCACCGCGAACACGATCCAACGAATACTTGCAATCGAGTATTTTAATATCTACAAGCTTCTCCTGCGCATCTTCAATACGAATATTCTCGTAACGTACGTTATGAACTTTTGCACGATCCGCATTGTGAATGGTCAAAACGCCGCCGGACTGATTGCCTTCATATTCGCAATGAATAATGTCGCAATCTTCAAAGACAACATCTGAAACCTCATTACAGCGCAGCTCATAGCCGATTTCCAATGCATTGCCCGGTTCGGCATTCCAAAGAACGCAGCGCCGAACCTTGATATCCCGCACATTGCAGCAGGCTGCCGGACCGGGAAGCGCACAGGCCTTGATGCAAACACAGTCATCGCAGGCCCGAATAAAGCAATCCTCTACCAAAACCTCTTCGCAACCGACAATATCAATGCCGTCGCCGGTAACAAGACGAGACATAATATTTACATCGCGAATTATAACGTCTCTGCAAGCCCCCGGCACCACATTCCAAACACCGTTGTCCACCACGGAAATTCCTTCAACAAGAATGTGCTTGCCGAGATAAAAAGACACCATAAGGCGACCGCCGTTTTCATCCGGCTTATGCCAAACGCCTCCGTAAAGAATTCCGTTTCCGGAGACACGAACATTATCGGCCATATTCGAATAAATACGGCCGCAAACCACACAGCCTTCTTCTAAATAAGCGCTTTCCCCGGACTTTAACTCCAGATTTCCGACATTGTAAATCTGTCCTTTCCGGAAATAATAGGTTTCGCCTTTAGAACGCGGCGCAACATAGCAGCTGGAAAGAATCAAAAGCGGTCGCTTCAAATCGTTATCCAATTCAAGGCTCACCTTTGCTTTATACGGAAGCGAAAATCGAATATGATTTTCTTCTCTGTCAAACGGAATTTCTAAAGACTGAGGGCGCAAAACGGCTTTTTTAAAGCTGTCCGAAACACAAACCTCTACGGAAACGGGAGCATCATCGCGGCGCACTACAATCGCGTAATCAAAAGAATCCGTGTGGTAAACGGTCTGCTCCTGACCGTTGCAATACAGTGTGTATCTCGGCGATTTCGGAAGCTCGGAAAAATCATGGATCTCAAATAAAGGTTCGTTCGGAAATAACGGATTCGGGTTATATTTAGGCATAAACAGATTACCTCCAATCACGGACGAACCGAAGTTCCGTCCGGCAGCCTGGCAAGCATCCAATCCCATGAAACGGCACCGGGCTTGCAAGGATATTTTGCGGCTAATTTTTCATCAAAGTCCACACCGATACCCGGCCGATCGCTTAAATAAAGGTATCCGTCTCGACGCTGCGGCATTCCGGGGAACATTTCGGTCATCAGTTGACCGTTAAGCTGCGCATACAGACCGGTAAAGCTGTCCGCCCATTCCTGAACTCCGAAATTCGGGCTTGAAATATCCATGTGCAGATTGACGGCATGACCGATGGGGGTCATATCGACAGGGCCGTGCCACGCGGTGCGGACACCGTATGCATCGCACAGTGCAATCAGCTTTCTCGCCGGAGTAATACCGCCGATCTGACTGATATGAACACCTGTCTCTTATACACATCTCCGAGCCCACGA
>ENA-OZKX01000024-OZKX01000024.1-human-gut-metagenome-genome-assembly--contig:-NODE-24-length-72431-cov-18.947648_pt1 | contig 72431 bp, 66 predicted proteins | sample MGYA00244831_ERZ653774 | MGnify/ENA primary metagenome ERZ653774 (study PRJEB26926, sample SAMN06165314) | human gut metagenome | biome: ENVO:00009003; feature: ENVO:2100002; material: ENVO:00002003...
ATGGTGCGCTATCTCAAAGAACATCAGAAGGACTTTATGCCGGAGGACACGAAAGCGGGCATGATTCAGGCGTTTTTAGACAGCTATGCGGGCGATACCGTCTGTTCCAAGCAACTTTACAAAGAGGCGCTGAACCACGCCTTTGACGAGCCGAAGCAATGGGAAATCCGCGAGATCAACGAGATTATGAACCAGTGCGTGACCGGCTGGACGTATTTCTCCAATCCCCGCAGCTTTGCCGGGTACGGCAGGCAAAAGGGCTGGGAGCGTGAAAAGGCTGCAACGGGCAGCGGCAATTCAGTTGCAGAAATCCCGGACGGCTTTGTAGAGATTACGGAGCAGATCGAGATGCCGTTCTGAAAAGCACGGCTGGTTGCAAAGTCTGTTGTTATCCCGTTGCCGGGCTGGTTGCCGGAGAAATCCCTGTCCTGTCAGGCTTTTTCTGCCTTTGACAACCAAAACAACAGAAAAATAGAAGAAAAGGAAAAACGTAAATCAACCGTCAGACTGGGTATATTTCGAGGCTTTTGGAAGTCCGTTGCCGGACTTCGTTGCCGCCTTACCCTGTCTGGCTATTTTTGTATGGAGGGTAAACTGCCTATGAAGGAAATCCCGATTTGGGAAAAGAGCAATCTGAGCTTGGAGGAGGCTGCGGCTTACTCCGGCATTGGTATCAACAAACTGCGCGAGATCACCAACGAGGACCGGTGCAAATTTGTCCTCTGGGTGGGCAATAAGCGCCTGATTAAACGCCGCCTGTTCGATCAGTTCATCGAGCAGGCGTATTCTATTTGAAATTTGTGGTGTAAATCGGAGCCTTGATATGATACAATAAGTGTGTCATATCAAGGCTCTTTCCATCACGGAAAGGAGTTTGACAATGTCCGAAAAGAGAAAGGACAACAAGGGACGCATCCTGCGGACAGGAGAGAGCCAGAGAAAAGACCTGATTTATCAATATCGGTACACAGACATTCGCGGCAAACGGCAGACAGTGTATTCCTCCGACCTGAAAGAACTGCGGGAAAAAGAAAAGGAAATTCAAAAGCAGCTTGACGATGGCATTGATTATGCCGCAGGCAAAATCAACGTCATTCAACTGCTGGAACGCTACATCAGCATCAAACAGGGCGTGCGCTACAATACCAAGGTTGGCTATAACTTCGTGCTGAATCTGGTGAAGAAAGAAGATTTTGGCTACCGTTCCATCCGAGACATCAAGGTTTCGGACGCGCAGAAATGGATCATGAAGCTGCACGAGGACGGAAAGGGATACAGCACCCTCACCAGCGTTCGGGGCGTTGTCAAACCGGCTTTCCAGATGGCGTACAACGAGGATGTGATCCGCAGGAATCCCTTTGACTTCAAATTGGTCGATGTGGTTTCCAATGATTCACAGAAGCGCATTGCCATGACAGAGGAACAGCAGACGCTTTGGATGGATTTCATCCGAGAGGACAAGACTTACTGCAAGTATTACGACGAGTTTGTGGTACTGCTGGGAACTGGGATGCGTGTCAGCGAGTTTTGCGGGTTGACAAAGGCTGATCTGGACTTTACCGGGCGGAAAATCCGGGTGGATCATCAGCTTGTCCGGGAGCGCGGCGGCAAGTATTATGTGGAGAAAACCAAAACCGAGTGCGGCTGCCGCTACATTCCTATGACGGACGAGGTTTACCGTAGCCTGCAAAATATTCTCTCCCGCCGCAAGCGCGTGAAAACGGAAACGATCATCGACGGGTACAGCGGTTTTCTTCTGCTGGACAAGAACGACCGTCCGAAGGTTGCCCTGCACATCGAGAATGAAATGCGCTGGGCAATGAAGAAGTATCAAAAGCTGCACCCGGACAAGCCTCTGCCGCACATCACGCCTCATGTGTTCCGGCACACCTTCTGCACGAACATGGCGAACGCTGGTATGGACATCAAGACCTTGCAGTATGTCATGGGGCATTCCGATGTGGGTGTCACGCTGAATGTTTACACCCATGCGAGCTATGACCGCGCCGCCGAGCAGATGGCAAAGATCATTGATTTCAAAGGGCTTGCCGCACCGGAACCGCAGAGAAAATCAGGTTGAAGCAGCCGCAGCTACTACACCAATTACTACACCATTTGCCCGAAAATCTGCGTAGAGTTACAGAAATCTGCGTAGGTTTCCGGCATGACAGCAAAAAAGAAAGAAGCGCCAAAAGCCCTGAAACAGCAAGGCTTGGAGGCTTTTGAAGGGATATAAAAGCAATGACAAAAATCTTATTTATCTGCCACGGCAATATTTGCCGCAGTCCCATGGCCGAGTTCGTGATGAAGGACTTGGTGAAAAAGGCAGGGCTTGCCTCACAGTTTCATATCGAATCAGCAGCTACCAGCCGGGAGGAGATCGGCAACCCAGTCTATCCTCCAGCACAACGCAAGCTGGCGGAGCATGGAATCTCCTGCGCGGGCCATGCCGCGCGGCAGCTGACGAATCAGGACTACGACGAATACGATCTCCTGATCGGCATGGATCAGGCCAACCTCCGGGATATGTACCGCATCTGTGGCGGCGACTATGCCGAAAAGATGTCCCTCCTGATGGATCATACCGCCCGTCCAGGCAATGTAGCAGACCCGTGGTACACCGAGGATTTCGAGGCAACCTGGCGGGATGTGCTGGAGGGCTGTCAAGGGCTACTGCATGAGTTTTTATCTGCCAATTCTTAAAGAGGAGGTATCAGAGATGGCCGTCATGGACACGGTGTTAGGTTTTGTTGCTGACATTGGGTTGGATGCAGCTAAAGAACGCTTTAAGCTTAAGCAGGATGAAATCCAAGCCCGTGCCAAATTGATGGACTATCTTGCTCGGCAGCAAAAATATAATTTTAACTGTTCTTTAGAAGAAGAGATTGATTTTGAGGGGCTCGCAGAATACATTCGTGCCAATTTGATGGATGATGTGAAGAATCGTTTGTTTGGAACGAAAAGAGAACGTGAAATCGCTCGTCAGACAATAGCGGATAAAGCAGCGTATTATGCTCAAGCAAAAACGGGGTTATCCAAAGAAAGAGCGCGACATTTAGCAGTCGCTGCAGTTGATATTCTCAAGAATTTTTATCGGGACAAAACCGCTCGAGATTTATTATTTGTGGCGGCTGAGGTTGAGGATACTATTATTTCAGAGATGGCTGTCCAGCATAAAGAAATAGGCGACAAAATTGATGCTCTCGACAAAAAGTTTGAAGGCAGTAGTCTGTTGTCCGTTGATAGGAATTTAATGTTGGCGGATGATGGAAAATTGGATATGGTTGAAAAGAATCTTTCAGCCTTTTTTGCTGCTCTTAGCTCAAATCATAATCTCAGGCCATATTATGGCTTTGCTATGGATGGACAAACCCATTTGAAAAGCATACCTCTGCGGCCAGATGCGGTTGAGTTGTATCCGCCGCATTTTGAGGTCACGGCTACATCATTCAAACTGGGCGGAGTGCCAGTTCAGAGGGTGGATTCTACTACATTTGCTCGTGCTTATCGAAGCCAGAGCCTTATTGAATTTGATGTGGTTGCAGCAAAGAAATATCTTGGTGATATTCCTGACCCCATACAGCATGAAGCTGAGAGATTGCCTGGAACTCATATGATAATGAAGCCCCCATCTTTTCCAGAGGCATTCCCGTGCAGCGTAATTATTGATGGGGAAACTATAGTTGATTATCTTCTTTTGCGTACAGAGCGGATAGAAGACGATGGAACTGCTATTGTCACAAATGATGAGCAAGAGAACTTCAACTTCAAAGTCACTCTCATGGTAAATGCCGCAACGACCGAGCTCAACTTAACGGTTACTCCCGTAAATCCTTCAAATGTGGAGTCTCTGAAATACAGACAGTTTTTGCAGAAAGCGACGCGTGCAAAAAATATTTCACTTAAATCGTTGAAACATAATACCATTTTCGTTTCTTCAAAAGCTAATTTGACGCCCCACAACTGCGAAAAATTAGACATCGAAATTGAGTTTTTGCAAAAAGTGGTTGCAATCGAGAGTTACTTTCATGCGGCGCTTCATATTCCAGAGGAAATTACAGCGGAAGACCATCGAATAATGGATCGTCTCTATTCGATGATCATTAATGGCGAATATTGCGGAACCTGTAGGCGGCTTACGATGTCATTTGAGTTGTCACAAGAGCTTAGAAATTCAATCTGTGATCTCGAAGACAGGGCTTATGGTTTCGCCTATAATATGGTTGAGGAAGCCAATCTGTTCGATCAACAGCTGCATTTTCGGATAATCAGGAAAATTGATTGTCTACGATTTGAAGACCTCGAAAAGATCAAGGCTAAAATTGATGTACTTGATGACGGCGACATACTGAAAATAGCATTTATTAGTGGTACAGACGATTCAGATGTACATTATTCAGATATGTTTTATACCGAAGAAGTAGAAAAACGACTTTTTCAATCTTCGGTATCCGAAACAGAAAACGAAGTGAGGTGAAGCAAAATGGCGCAAAACGATAAAATCCAATTATTTGAGGACAAGCGCATCCGTACCGCCTGGGACGAAGAGAAGGAAGAATGGTACTTTTCTATCGTCGATGTCGTTGCGGTCCTAACGGATAGCCCTAATCCCCAAACTTACTGGCGTGTCCTAAAAAAACGCTTGAAGGATGAAGGAAATGAAACCGTTACAAGTTGTAACGGTTTGAAAATGACTGCCGCAGACGGAAAACGCCGTCTGACTGATGTAGCCGATACCGAGCAGCTTCTCCGAATCATCCAGTCCATTCCTTCGCCAAAGGCCGAGCCGTTCAAGCTGTGGCTGGCACAGGTCGGTCGGGAGCGCATCGAGGAGACCATCGACCCAGAGCTGACCATCGACCGGGCTTTGGAAACCTACCTCAAGAAGGGGTACAGCCGTGAGTGGATCAATCAGCGGCTGCAGGCCATTCAAGTCCGCAAGGAACTGACGGATGAATGGGATGCCCGCGGTGTGCAGAAGGGCGTGGAGTACGCCATCCTCACGGACGAGATTTCCCGCGCATGGTCTGGCATGTCCACCCGGCAGTACAAAAATCTGAAGGGTTTGAAAAAGGAAAACCTTCGTGATAACATGACTACGCTGGAACTGGTACTGAATATGCTGGCGGAGGCCACTACCACTCAGTTTTCAAGAGATCGCAAACCAACGACTTTCCAAGAGAATCTGGCAGTTGCCAAAGCAGGTGGTCAGGTTGCCGGGCGAACCAGAAAAGACATTGAGTCTCAGTCGGACACGCCGGTCATTACTGCTAAGAACGCCGCACAGCTTAATCAAGTTGTGACAGATCTGCTGGAAGGCGCAGTCTCTGACACAACTGAAGAATCAAAAGACAAGTGAGCTCTGCGCGTCAAGGTTTTCTTGCTGTCATACGACGATTTTTTGAAAGTAAATTTCGAAAAAAATCTATAGTGTTGCGTTATGACAGTGAAAAGCCCTGTAACCATACCGGTTACAGGGCTTTTCACTGGCGCCAGAACGGGGATTTGACCATAATTTTGACCACAAACACGCCGGTGCTTACTGACCGCGCGGGCTGTCATTCCTCCACCAGCGGCGGCTCAAAGCTCTCAATAGCACTACGAAGCTTGGCGTGACGGATGACAAAATGTATGGCGGGTGATTTTTCCTTGGACACCATGGCCCACCGCCCCTCGTGCATGACGATCTGCAAATTGCGGAAGGTGCTGTCGGCGGTCAGTTCCAGGCGGCAGCGCGGGTGCACTGCCGCAAACTGTTCTGTATGATCGATGTGTTCCAGATACTCCTGATAGGTATACGGTATATCACGTTCATAGAACGATCCTGACAGGGGCAGGGACATCGGGTATCGTTCAAAGGCTTCCTCTGTCAGTCGGGGCAGAGCCAACACCATTTCATTGTCCCGCAGGATGGTTTCGGCCTGCTCCCGGCGGCTTTTGGCGTGGGCCAGAATGCGCTCCTGATCCGGCGCAGGCACATCGTGTCTTTGCAGCACCGCCGCCAAAAACGCGGGGTCCGCGGTATACAGCGGCGGCGCCGATAGGACACACCGCCGTCGGCCGGGGGTGCGGCTGTCTGCCAACAGAAACGCGTTCAGCCGGGAAGCGCCGTCGGCACGGTATATCTCCATCAGCGGCTTGGCGTTCTCCAGCAGAGCGTCGGCCCGACGGCGGTAATAGGCCACCTCTGCGCGGTTGTTGGTCAGGTAATACCGCCCCTCGCTATGGTGGCCGGACACAGCCTCGCCGGTCAGCGCGGCTGTGCCGGATACCCGCAGGAAATGCAGGAACACACCGCCCTGGGGCGCTTTGAAGTAATACGGCTCGATCTGGCCGGTCATATACATGGGGATGAAGCTCTCCAATCCCAGCATCATCTCCGGCAGATTGCGGTCAATGTTGTGGATGATCTGCAGCCGCAGACCTTTTTTCAGCAGCAACGCCATGCCGAACATCCACTTCTTGGGGAACTCCGGGTCCTGGGCCATCTCTGTCATGGGCATATCGCTGTACATAAACACCGGCTCTGTGGAGCGCGACAGCACCGCCGCCTTCATAAAGTCCAGCTCGCTGTCCATCATCTGCCGCAAACCGGAGTAACTGCGGCTGGTGGGCAGCTGGAAGGGCGCCACAGGGACCTTCAGTTCGTCAAAATGGACGGAGCGTATGTATGCATTCAGATCGAACTCATCCAGCTTGGTCAGGAAGCGGGAGACGCTGTCCTCCCGGGGCGCATGGCTGCCCAGCAGCCAATCCTGCACCCGCCGGCAGTAGGCGGCGCGGTCGCCGAGATCTTCAGCGGCACAGCCCAGCAGCGCGGCGGCCACCTCCCGTTGGGCGGGGCCGTCCATCTCCCGGGAAACATAGGACGCCACGGCGGCGGCGAACTGCTCCGGCTCCGCCGGCTGACGCTCGCCCCGGCGGAAGCGGAAGATGGCGGACGGGTCGTAGTTGGCGCAGCGGCACAGCTTCGCCACGCTGAGCCCCATGACCTCGATCAGTGCGTTGAAGTTCTCACGCAGCATCTTCCTGTCCGTGCCGGCATATTCATCGCATTGCAGGAACGCGCTATACAGTGTGTCCGCGTCCATATCCGGCAGCGCCTTTGCTTTGGCCATATCGGCCAAAGCATCACTCAGCGCTGTGAGCACGGCGCTGCCGCGGCCCGGCGTGCGCTCGCCGGTGCGGTAGCGGCTCAGGGACGGTGCGGATAGCCCGGCGGCCTCCGCCAGCTCCTTGCCCCGGCAGTCCAGCCGGGTAATGTATTCGTTCAGCTGCTCACAAAAGCGCATGGCGCACCTCCTGCGGTGAAAGCTGTGTATAGTATACGCCCATATGGCAGAAAAGTGAAGCAAGAAAATTTCCAAAACCAGCAATCGCCGCAGCCGGTAATCGCGTTTCCCTGCCTCGGCCGCCGTGGTACAATAGAAAATGTAAAAAGCTTGTAAATACGGGAAAAATTGAAACAGGAGGATGGAACAAAATGGCAAAGAAAAGGTTTTTTCCGGCGCTGCTCCTTACGCTGGTCCTGGCGCTGTCGCCGCTGTCAGCATTTGCGGAATCTGGAGCGTATGCCGTTAAATTTTACCCCGGCGATTATGGAACCATGACTAAAAACGACCAGATTCCGTTTGTGTATTATGGCATTGACGATGATGTTAACAAGCCCTACTACTACAAGCTGAATGTATCCGAGACAGAGACTCTCAGCTTTGCCGGCAGCATCATCGATACTTTACTTCCAAATTCGGGATACGAGTTTGCCTACTGGACAGCCGATGCTGCCGTATACCAGGCCGGCAGTGGTACTGCCATTCCGGCCGGCACCGCTCTTTCTTCTGATCAAATACAGAACAGCGTTAATGTGCGGAGAGATAATGTGATATTCACGGCTCACTTTAAGCAGAACTCTGAAAATCCTGACGATTCAGAAATCACCACCGTTGAAATCATCGGCGCAACCCTTTCCTACAAAACAGGAGATACGCCAAAGGCTACGGCCGCCGTAGCCGCCGCCGATCAGGGCAAATACTGAATTTACGACGAATGGTGGCAAGAATTAAATGAAAACGATGAGCCCGTTGCTATATGGCATTCCGACGACGAGATATACAGCACCTTGCCGACCATTACAGCGTTTGAAAGCGGAAAAAAATATGTATATTCCGTTTTGCTGATGCCGGAAAGGGGTTATGACTTCAGCAGAGAAGTCACCGCTACGGTGAACGGAAACGCAGTGACTGCGGTTCCCGCCACAGACGGATATCTAAGTCTCCCCAATGTTAAAACGATCACGCCGACCGAACAAATCACTCCCCCCGCCACCGGCGGCTACTACTATTCCCCCTCTGCCGACGGCAGCAGCGCCAGCCCCAAGACCACGGACCCCGGCGTGGCGCTCTATGCCGCTGCCGCCCTGCTGAGCACCGCTGGTCTGGCGTGGAACGGCAGGCGCCGCGGGCAGTAAACCAGCTATTCTCTCCGGGTCGATACCGACAGGGGTAAGCCGCAGCAGCGGCAAGCAAAAACGCCGCCCGAAAGGGCGGCGTTTTTGTCGACTGCGCACACGCGGAAAAACAAGCGTCATATCGGTGGAAATACCTTAAGACCCGCGAACCGAGTCATACTTGGAATTGCCCAAAGCGCTGAGGTAGGCGTCGTAGGCCTCCTCTAACGAAGAAAACGCTTTTCCGTTTTTCAGAATCTGCTTATACTGGTTTTGCGAAGTAAGTGATTGGGAAACGGCGACATATTCGCTGCCGTTTTTCGTCCTCTTGCCGGTCGTGGTTTCGGAAACATAGTACTTCCCGTCCCCGGTCTGGACGATCACGGGAATTTTCTTTCCGGCTCCGACTTCGTTAGTGTTCAGAGAGGTCCAGAAAAGGTATCGGTTTGCATCTTGTCCATCTTTTCCGCTGCCAAGAAAGGCCCATGTGCAGTCCGGCTGCTGCAGGAGACTGTTGTCCGAATTTTTGATCGCTTCGGAAATAGCCGGAACATAATCTGAATACGGACACCTGGAGTCAAACTCGAAGTTAAGGTGATCTTTTACAGCGCCGTTTTTCCAAAAGTCTGTACTATATAGAAGTTGGAAGAAATCCGTCACGCTTGTGTTAAATGGATACTTGGGGTCAGAAGGGTCGGCTTTCCCGCTCCAAGTCAGAATAATTCCGTAATTCTTATCATATGAAACAACACAGGTTCCATTCGGCGTAGCAACGCCTTTCCAATTATCTGTGTCTCCTTGCTTTTTATAGTGGACGATACCGCCGATATTCACGGGGTCCAATGACTGCCAGTCCGCCTGCTTCTGCTTCAGATCGACCGTGACCGTGGCCTCAAAATTTCCGAGCTGCGCCTCTGTGGAGACCTGTGCATACGCGGCGCGTACATTCGCAAGGTCTGTGGCCTCCCTGCTCTTTTCAAGCTGTGACGCAAATACCGGAATCGCGATCGCAATCAGTACGGCAATGAGCGCAATGACGATCAGCATTTCCATCAATGTAAATCCGCTGCGATTTCGTTTCATATGATCCCTACTTTATCTTTGATAGTACAAACACATGGTGCACCCATCATGAATTGTTATTTTTAGAGTATAACACACCACTGCCGAAAAATAAAGTAATCAAATGAAGCCAAAAAAGGATTTCTGCGAAAACTCTGCTTTTTTCGATCCCACTTTTCAGCCGCACCGGTATTTCGCCATCGGAGAGCCACGTCTGTGCGGTCATAGTCCCAATCCCATGTAACAAACTGGATGCCGTGTTTACTATGCGTTCCCGCCAGTATCGTGCCATTGAAGTCGGCAAGGATGCGGTAGTCACCCTCCAGCCCGCTGGCTTCGGGCTGCGGAGCAGTTTCCATCGCAGTCATGTACTCCAGCATTCGGGCGGCGATGTCCTCATCACGTGGCTCGACTCGCTGCCGGCATCCCACGAATGGCAGAGCCATTCGCAGGAGCCCTGCCGGACCTCTTGATTTAACGCGCTGCGCGCAGGTCGAGGCAGCGAGTTCAGGACTGCCCGCGGCATTCCAAAAAGAAAACACCATCCTGACGGATGGTGTTTCTTTTTGGAGCGGGCGACGAGGCTCGAACTCGCTACCTCGACCTTGGCAAGGTCGCGCTCTACCAGATGAGCTACGCCCGCAAACGCAAGGTAGATTGTAGCAGAAAACACGCTGCTTGTCAACCCTGCATTTTTATTTTTTGTAAAAACGCTGCCGTCGCGGCACGGGCTACCGCATGAGGATCTCCACCACGCCGGCATTGGCGGCGTTGGGATAGAAATTCGTCACCCAGCCGCTGCCGCCCATGGCGCTCTGCACCTGGTACACCGTCTGCTGCACCTGATAGGACTGTCCTTCAAAGGCGCTCAGCTGCACCACCAGCTCCGTTTTGCCTGCCTGGGCCGCCTCGGTCAGCAGATCGTGCAGGGCAGAGACATTGGTGGCATGGACGATGTCGATGAGCTGCTGCTCGGTCTTCTTATAGCCGATGGTCACGGTGATCTCGCTGTAATTCCGGGCGGAATCGTCCACGGTGTACTGGATATAGGACACCGCATAGGAGCCCATGGGCGTGTCCTTCTCCACCTCGCGGCAGGCCTTTTCCGCCGCGTCGCTGGCATCCAGGCCCTCCTGGGCGTAATAGAGCCAGATGGTCCCCTCCTCCGCGTGGTTGCCCACGAAGATAAGGATATTGTTCACCAGATCCTGATACGTGTCCGCCCGCAGCACGTCCCGGCCCTCGCCCTCGTAATAGGTAGGGCTGTGGTCCTTGACCTCGTACCACTCCCGATTCAGCAGGCTGCCGCAGCCGGTCAGCGACACCGTCAGCAGCGCGCACAGCAGCGCCGCGCACCATCTCTTTACCATGTCCGTGCCCTCCATTCCATCTTGTTACAGCAGCTCCAGCTGCTTCTCCTCGCTGTCCTCCGGCTTCAGGAGCGCACCCGCCGCGGGAATGGTCCGCGTCCGGTAACGAGCACCGTTGACGATGCCGCATTCCGCCGCGGGAAGCACCTTTTCCAGCCGGTACTTGGGCTTGATGTTCATCACCTGCACGCCCTGGGTAGAACGGGTGGTCTTGGGCGCGAGCAGCGCCGTGTGCACCAGCAGAGCCCGGGGCTCGTTGGTCTCCAGCGCCAGCTCCGTATCCTCCGTCAGGTATACGGCGCACACCAACGGGAACTTGTCGCAGTAGGCGCCGGTGAGCTTCCGCCGATTGGACACCGTGGCGTAGGCGCTCAGCGCCACACGGGCGGCACGGCCGTTCTCAAAGAAAAACACCACGCTGCCGCTGTAATCTCCCGGCAGGCACAGCCAGATCACATTCTCGCCGGCGTCCATGCCCAGCTTGGCCGGCAGGTAGTCGCCCAGCGCCGAGGCCTTCGTCTCACCGAACTCACTGGCACGGCTCTTGTACACCTGGCACTTATCCGTGAACAGCAGCAGCTCCGTGCTGTTGGCGGCCTCGAAGTACTGCCGCAGGCTGTCGCCCTCCTTGAACTTCTGCTCGCCGGACATCCGCAGGGACTGGGGCGTGATCTTCTTGAAATAGCCCTCCCGGCTCAGGAACAGGTGGACGGGGTAGTCCTCCACCGGCTCCTCGTCCGGCTCCTCCGGCATCTCGTGACTGTATACGATCTCCGTCCGCCGGGGCACGGCGTACTTCTTCTTCACGTCCTCCAGCTCGCCGATGATGATCTTGCGGATGCGGCCCGGCTTGGCCAGAGTGTCCTCCAGGTCCTCGATCTCGTCCTGCAGGGCGCTGGTCTCCGCCACCCGCTTGAGGATGTACTCCTTGTTGATGTTCCGCAGCTTGATCTCCGCCACGTACTCCGCCTGCACCTGATCGATGCCGAAGCCGATCATCAGGTTGGGGATGACCTCGGCTTCCTCCTCCGTCTCACGGATAATTTGGATGGCCCGGTCGATGTCCAGCAGGATGCGCTTCAGGCCCTGCAAAAGGTGAAGCTTTTCCTTTTTCTTATTCAGGATAAAGTACACCCGCCGCTTGACGCAGTCAGTGCGCCAGGCGGTCCACTCCTCCAGGATTCCGCCCACGCCCAGCACGCGAGGCATACCGGCGATGAGGATGTTGAAGTTGCAGCTGACGGTATCCTGCAGAGGCGTCAGCCGGTACAGCTTGGCCATAAGCTTGTCCGGGTCCACGCCACGCTTCAGGTCGATGGCCAGCTTCAGGCCGCTGAGGTCCGTCTCGTCGCGCATATCGGCGATCTCCTTGACCTTGCCGGCCTTCACCAGCTCCGCCACCTTGTCCAGAATGGCCTCGATGGTGGTGGAGTAGGGGATCTCGTACACCTCGACGACGTTTTCCTTCTTATCGTACCGCCATCGGGCGCGGACCTTCAGGCCGCCGCGGCCGGTGCTGTAAATGGCCCGCAGATCGTCGCCGTCACAGATGATCTGGCCGCCGGTGGGAAAATCCGGTGCCAGCAGCGTGGAGGCGATATCGTGGGCGGGGTTTTTCAGATAGGCGATGGTGGTATCGCACACCTCACCCAGATTAAAGCCGCAGATCTGGCTGGCCATGCCCACGGCGATGCCCTGGTTGGCGGACACCAGCACATTGGGATAGGTGGTGGGCAGCAGCGCCGGCTCCTTGGTGGTGTTGTCGTAGTTGTCCACAAAGTCCACGGCATCGCAGTCCAGATCACGGAACAGCTCGGCGCAGATGGGGGCCAGCTTGGCCTCGGTGTACCGGCTGGCGGCATAGGCCATGTCCCGGGAGTACACCTTGCCGAAGTTGCCCTTGCTGTCCACAAAGGGATGCAGCAGGGACTCGTTGCCCTTGGCCAGGCGGACCATGGTCTCGTAGATGGCCTGGTCGCCGTGGGGGTTCAGGCGCATGGTCTGGCCCACGATGTTGGCGCTTTTAGTGCGGCTGCCGGTCAGCAGGCCCATCTTGTACATGGTGTACAACAGCTTTCGGTGGGAGGGCTTGAAGCCGTCGATCTCCGGGATGGCGCGGCTGACGATGACCGACATGGCGTAGGGCATATAGTTCTCGTCCAGCGTGGCGGTGATGGGCTGTTCCACCACAGCGCCCCGCAGGCCCATCACGTTGGGATCGCCCGCGTGCCGTATTTCTTTTTCCTCGGTTTTCTTTTTTGCCATAGGAACCGCGTCCTTTCACTGTCTAAAGCCTGCTGCCGCAGGCCTTTTCTTTATAGCTTTGCACGGAGCAGATGTCCGGAGCACCGGCAAAGGCGTCAGATCTTCCGCCAAGACAAGGCGCAGGGGCGCAGCCATACTTTGTGTATGGCAAGCCGCTGCAACAAAGTATTGGCGCAAGAGATACGCCTTTGTCAGCTTACATCGATCATATCAAGGTACTTATAACCATTTTCAGCGATATAGTCCTTTCTGCCGGACAGGTTGTCGCCCAGCAGCAGGTCAAATACCCGGGCCGTCTCCTCGGCGTCCTCCGGCAGCACCCGGATGAGCCGCCGCGTCTCCGGCGACATGGTGGTCATCCACATCATCTCCGGGTCGTTCTCGCCCAGTCCTTTGGAGCGCTGGACATTGACCTTCTTGCCCTCCAGCTTTTTCAGGATATCCGCCTTCTCCTTCTCAGAGTAGGCGAACCAGGTCTTCTCGCCGGACTTCTCTTTGCAGGTGATCTCGAACAGGGGCGTCTCGGCGATATAGACGTAGCCCTCCCGGATCAGGGTGGGGCACAGCCGGTAGAGCATGGTCAGGATCAGCGTGCGGATCTGGAAGCCGTCCACGTCGCCATCGGTGCAGATGACCACCTTGCTCCAGCGAAGGTTGCTCAGGTCAAACTGGTTCAGGTCCTTGACGGCCTTGCCGCTGACCTCCACGCCGCAGCCCAGCACCTTCATCAGGTCGGTGATGACGTCGCTTTTGAAGATACGGGGATAATCCGCCTTCAGGCAGTTGAGGATCTTGCCGCGGACGGGCATGAGGCCCTGAAATTCCGCGTCGCGGGACTGCTTGCAGGCGCCCAGGGCGGAGTCGCCCTCCACGATGTATATCTCGCGGCGCTCCACGTCCTTGGTGCGGCAGTCCACGAACTTCTGCACCCGGTTGGCAATGTCGATCTTTTCGGTGAGCTTTTTCTTCTGGTTGATGCGGGTGCGCTCCGCCGTCTCGCGGCTGCGCTTGTTGATGAGCACCTGAGCGGCGATCTTCTCCGCCGCGTCACGGTTCTCGATGAAGTATATCTCCAGTCGGCTGCGAAGGAACTCCGTCATGGCCTCCTGGATGAACTTGTTGGTGATGGCCTTCTTGGTCTGGTTTTCGTAGCTGGTCTGGGTGGAAAAGCTGCTGCTGACCAGGATCAGGCAGTCCTGCACGTCCGGGAAGGTGATCTTGGCCTCGCCCTTGACGTACTTGTTGTTGTCCCGCAGGTATTTGTCGATGGCCGACACCATGGCCGAGCGGGTGGCCTTCTCCGGGCTGCCGCCGTGTTCCAGGAAGCTGGAGTTGTGGTAGTATTCGCACAGGGCGGTCTTGTTGGAGAAGCACAGCGCCACGCTGAGCTTCACCTTGTACTCCGGCTTGTCCGGCCGATCCCGGCCCTTGCGCTCCGCCTCCCAGTACACCGGCTCCGTCAGGGCATCCAGACCCGCCAGCTCCCGGATGTAATCCTCGATACCGTGCTCGTAGACGAACTCTTCTGTCTCGAACTTTCCGGCGGCTGTCTCGTTTTTCAGCCGGAAGGTCACGCCGGCGTTGACCACCGCCTGCCGCCGCATCACGTCCCGGTAGTAGTCCACGGGGATATCGATGTCGGTAAACACGTCCAGGTCCGGCAGCCAGCGGATGGTGGTACCGGTACGCTTCTTATTGCCGGTCTGTTCGCTGACCTCCAGCTTGCCCACGATCTCGCCGCGCTCAAAGTGCAGGCGGTACTCCTTCCCGTCGCGCCAGACGGTCACGTCCATATAGCGGGAGGCGTACTGAGTGGCGCAGGAGCCCAGGCCATTCAGGCCCAGGGAGAACTCGTAGTTCTCGCTGTTCTCGTTGTCGTACTTGCCGCCGGCGTACAGCTCACAGAACACCAGTTCCCAGTTGTAGCGCCCTTCTTTTTCGTTCCAGTCCACCGGGCAGCCCCGGCCCTGGTCCTCCACCTGGATGGACCGGTCGGCGAACCGGGTCACGGTGATGAGCTTGCCGTGGCCGCCCCGGGCCTCGTCGATGGCGTTGGACAGTATCTCGAATACCGCGTGCTCGCAGCCCTCCAACCCATCGGAGCCAAAAATGACGCCGGGCCGCTTCCGTACCCGGTCCGCCCCTTTCAGACTGGAGATACTTTCATTATCATAAGTCGCTTTCTTTGCCATATCTATCCTCCGGTGTATACCGATCACAATTCATTATACATTATATAGTATCGGCAGGCGTTTTGCAAGCGCTCACACGCCCCATTCCCCGCCGCTTCCGCAAGAAATATTAGGGCCCCTGAAATATTGACTGGTTTACACAAAAAATAACCCGGCCGCAACCGGGCGCAGCCCTTTGTGTATAGGGTTTTGCACAGTTTCCACACCTTTTTCCACCAGCGTTATGTTACCTGATAATTCTCGTAAAAAGTTGCAAAAACACAGTTAATAGACATAATCAGGCGGCTTTTACTCTTATGCGTGTATACTTGCGTGCATATTCATTTGCTGTGCGCGCCTATCGGACGACACGCTGTTGAATAACCGTGAAACCACCTGTCCCCCAGGGCTTTTCGCCCACGCCCCTGACAAACTGCACAACGGGACAACGGCGGCGCGGCGCAACTTTTCCGTCACGGCGCAAAAAAGCCTCTTGCGCTCTGCCGGCAGGTGTGCTATGATATGAATACAGTTGTTCGCAAGCGGCGGACACAGGGAGGAACGATATGGAGAAACAGAAATTTTACTTAGTCGCCGCCGACGCTCTGCCGGAGGTCTTTCTCCGGGTAGCCGAGGCCAAACGGATGCTGCAGGTAGGCGAGGCCGCCACCGTGGGCGACGCTGCCCGCCAGGTGGGCATCAGCCGCAGCGCCTTCTATAAATACAAGGATGCCGTACAGCCCTTCCAGAATATGCACGCGGGGCATATCATCACCTTTTATGCCCTGCTGAAGGACAACCCCGGCGTGCTGTCCAACTACCTGTCCATCTTCGCCAATTCCGGTGCCAACATCCTGACCATCAACCAGACCATCCCCACCAACGGCTGCGCCGGCGTGACCATCTCCGCGGAGACGGGCGATATGTCCGAGGAGCTGGATGATCTGATGACCCGTGCCGCCGCGGCGGAGGGCGTGCTCAAATTTGAGATTATGGCGGGATAATGCTCAGACGCAAAAAACAGGCACACTATGTGTGCCTGTTTTTTTGCAAGAAATATCCCCCCGGCTGACGCCGGGGGGGATGCGTATTGCAGGGAGTTACTCCGCCTTGGGAGCCTCAGCGGCCTCGGCAGCAGCCTTGGCAGCGGCGGCCTTCTTCTCGGCAGCAGCCTTCTGCGCGGCCTTGAACTTCTCCTTCTCCTCGGGCGTGGGGATAGGCTCAATGGCGTTGCGCGGGCAGGCCTTGGCGCACATAGTGCAGTTCTTGCACTTGCTGTAGTCGATAACGGCCACGTTGTCCACAACGTGGATGGCGTCGAACTTACAGGTACGCTCACACATACCGCAGGCGATGCAGCTGTTAGCGCAGACCTTGGTAACGGCGGGGCCCTTGTCCTTGTTGGAGCAGTTGACAAACACCTTCTGCTTGTAGGGCACCTCCACGATCAGGTGGTGCGGGCAGGCAGCGCGGCAGGCACCGCAGTTGGTGCACTTCTCCTTGTCGACCACGGCAACGCCGTTTTCGACATGGATGGCATCGAACTTACAGGCCGCCACACAGGAGCCGAAACCGAAGCAGCCATAGCGACAGGCCTTGGCGTCGCCGCCGCAGACCTTGGTGGCCGCCAGACAGTCCTTCACGCCGCGGTACTCGAAGTTATCCTTGGCGTTGCAGCCGCCGTTGCACAGCACGTGCGCCACCATCTTGTCGCCGGAGGGAGCCTCCATGCCCATGATGGCGGCGATCTTCGCCGCGTTCTCGGGGCCGGCGGGGGCGCAGGCGGTAACGGGAGCTTTGCCGGCCAGGATCGCCTCGGCGCAGCCGCCGCAGCCGGGATAGCCGCAGCCGCCGCAGTTGGCGCCGGCCAGACATGCCTGGATCTCAGGCAGACGGGGATCGACCTCGACCTCGAAGACCTTAGCGGCAACAGCGAGGATCAGACCGAACACAATGGCGAGTACGCCCAGAACGGCGATCGCGTATACAATAGTCATAGTTCCTTACCTCCTTACCAGACCTTCAGGCCGCTGAAGCCCATGAAGGCCAGAGCCATCAGGCCGGCGGTGACCAGCGCGATGGGGAAGCCGTCAAAGGCCTTGGGGTTGTCGCCGGAGACCTCCAGCTGCTCGCGGACAGCCGCGAACAGGAAGATGGCCAGCAGGAAGCCCAGACCACCGGTGATGCCGTAGACCACGGACTCGATGAAGTTGTAGTCATTCTGGGTATTCAGCAGAGCCACGCCCAGCACGGCGCAGTTGGTGGTGATCAGGGGCAGGTAGACGCCCAGGGCGGTGTACAGGGTGGGGATGTTCTTCTTCAGGAACATTTCCACGAACTGCACCAGACCGGCGATGACCAGAATGTAGGCCACGGTCTGCATGAACTCCAGATGCAGGGACACCAGCACCATGTTGATCAGGTAGCAGAATGCGGAGGCCAGACCCATAACGAAGGTCACGGCGGCGCCCATGCCCACGGCGGTGTCGATCTTCTTGGACACGCCCAGGAAGGGGCAGATGCCCAGGAACTGGGCGAAGATGAAGTTATTGGTCAGAATAGCGCCAAGAGAGATGGCGAGCAAGGTAGTCACACTCATAGCTTACTTGGCCTCCTTTTTCTTTTCGCTCTTGGCCAGAGCCCACTGCATCACAGCGATGAGGCAGCCCAGCGTCAGGAAGCCGCCCACGGGCAGCGTCAACACGCTGACACCGTACTCGGCGGGGAAGATCTCAACGCCGGGTGCGCTGCCCAGTGCGCCGCCGCCCAGCAGACCGCCGCCGAACGTGCCGGCGCCGAAGAACTCACGGAATACGCACATGACGATCAGCACGAGGGTATAGCCGATGCCCTGGCAGATGCCGTCCACCGCGGAGGCACCCACGCCATTCTTGGAGGCGAAGCCCTCCGCACGGCCGAGGATGATGCAGTTCACGACGATCAGGGGGATAAACACGCCCAGAGAGCTGGACAGGGCGGGAACGAACGCCTTGAGCAGCAGATCCACGCAGGTCACGAAGCCGGCGATGACCACGATATAGCAGGCGATACGCACTTCGTTGGGAATGATCTTACGCAGCAGGGAGATGAAGATGTTGGAGAGGGTCAGGATAATGAGCACGGACACGCCCATGCCCAGGCCGTTGAAGAACGACGTGGTGATGGCCATGGTGGAGCACATACCCAGCACCTGCACCAGCACAGGGTTCTGTGTGATGAGGCCCTCTTTCAGTTGCTTACCGAAATTCATAAATGCAGCTCCTCCTTTCTTAGCCCAGCAGCTCGGCAACAGCCAGAGCGGCATTGGCGCCCATGTTGATGCCCTTGGTGGAGACGGTAGCGCCGGAGACGGCGATGATGTTCTTGCCCACCACCAGGGAGCCCGCGCCGCTTTCACCGATGAACTGATCCAGGACCGGCTCGCCGGCGGCGTTGGGCTCGTTGCCCACGACCTTGGTGCCGATGCCGGACGTCTCAGCGTGGCTGACCACGGAGATGCCGGTGATGGCCTTGTCGGCGTCCACGCCCACCATCATCACGATGCTGCCCTGGGAGCCGGAGGCGGAGATCTTCATAACATAGCCGTTGTCGGCGCCGGCGGTGGTCATGGGATACAGCTCCACCAGCTTGCCGCCCTGAGAGGCAGCCGCCGCGGTCATGTCGTCGGTGATGTCCAGCTTGTCGCCAAACTCGCTGCCCTCGGGAGCCACAGCGCTCATGGCGATGCGGGTGTTCTCCGCATCGATGGCGGCGATCTTGTCGGCGGTCACGTTGTCGACCAGACCCAGCAGGGCGGCCACAACGAGGGAAATAACAGTCAAGGTGCCGGCGACCTTGAGAATAAACTTACCGGAGATCTTCATTACTTCGCCGCCTCCTTCTTTTCTTTCTTGGGCGCACCATAGATGACGGGACGGATGTACTTATCCAGCAGCCAGGTGGTGCAGTTCATGATCAGGATGGAATAGCAGACGCCCTCGGGATAGGAGCCGAAGCGGCGGATAAAGCAGGTCAGCAGACCGCAGCCGAGGCCGAAGATCAGCTGGCCGGGCTTAGTGACGGGGGAGGTGGCATAGTCGGTAGCCATAAAGATGGCACCCAGCATCAGGCCGCCGCCGAACACGTTGTACAGCATATACTGCACGTTGTCGATACCGGCGGGCGCCGCGATCAGGGTCAGGATGGCCACGGTGCCGATGTACGCCACGGGGATCTGCCAGGAGATGACCTTGCGGATGAGCAGGTAGACACCGCCCACCAGCAGACACAGGGCGGAGACCTCACCCAGGGAGCCGCCGACCTTGCCCAAGAACATATCGCCGATGGAGTAGTTGCTCATCAGGGTGGTGAACGCCTCCTCGGTGCCCTCCTTCATAATGGCCATGGGGGTGGCGGCGGAGGTGACATCGGGACGGATCTGAGGAATGGCCCAGGTGGTCATCCATGTGGCATAGCTGGCCAGCAGGAACGCACGGCCCGCCAGCGCGGGGTTCAGGAAGTTGCAGCCGATGCCGCCGTAAAGCTGCTTGACCACAACGATGGAGAAGAACGCGCCGATAATGATGACCCACCAGGGCAGATCAACGGGGCACACGAAGCTCAGCAGGATACCGGTGACCACGGCGGACAGATCGCCCACCATGCAGGACTTCTTCATGGCCTTGCGGTAGGCCCACTCAAAGAACACGCAGGACACCACGGAAACAGCGGTCAGCAGCAGGGCCTTCCAGCCGAAGCAGTACACGCTCCAGGCCAGCGCGGGCAGCAGCGCGATGATCACGTCCAGCATGATGCTGCGGGTATCCTCGTTGGAACGGATGTGGGGGGAGGAGGACGCGATCAGCTTGAGATTCTTGTAATCAGTCATGGTTTACGCCTCCTTCTTTTCGGCAGCGGCCTTTGCTTCGGCCTCCGCCTTGGCCTTGGCGGCCATTCTCGCGTTGTTGACCTCCTGCTTGCCCAGACGGAACGCATGGGTCAGGGGCAGGCGGGCAGGACAGGTGTAGGTGCAGGCGCCGCACTCGATGCAGTCCATGCCGTGCAGCACGTTCTGCCAGGTGTCCACGTCGCCCTTCATCAGGTACTTGTACATGAAAATGGGCTCCAGACGGATGGGGCACACGCCCACGCACTTGCCGCAGCGGATACACTGGGGATCCTCGACGTACTGCTCCTCCTTGTCGGCGAAGGCCAGCATGGCGCCGGTGCCCTTGCCCACAGAGACGTCCACGTCGTACTGGGCCAGGCCCATCATCGGGCCGCCCATGATGAGCTTGTAGGTCTCGTCCTTCAGGCCGCCGCAGGCGTCAAACAGCTTGGTAATGGGGGTGCCGATGGGGCACTCGATGTTCTTGGGCTCGATGACGCCGGAACCGGAGACGGTGACGATCTTGTTGACCACGGGCATACCCTCATACACCGCGCGGTAGATGGCGCAGGTGGTATTCAGGTTGAAGATGCAGCAGCCCGCGTCGGCAGGCAGCTTGCCGCTGGGCACCTGACGGCCGGAGACGGCCTGGACCAGCTGCTTCTCAGCGCCCTGGGGATAGCGGGTGTGCAGGACCTCCACCACCACGGGGGCGTTCAGCTCTGCGATCTTGGCGTTCAGGACGTCAGCCGCGTTCTGCTTGTTGGCCTCGATGCCGATGTACACCTTATCCACGCCGAAGCACTTGGCCAGCAGGGTCGCGCCCTTGATGACCTGCTCCGGACGCTCCAGACAGGTGCGGTGGTCGCCGGTGATGTACGGCTCGCACTCCGCGGCATTGATGATCACATAGTCCACCTTGCCCAGACCGGAAGAGATCTTCACATGGGTGGGGAACGTCGCGCCGCCCTGGCCGACGATGCCGGCGTTCTTGACGATCTCCACCAGCTGCTCGGGCGTCAGGCTGTCGGGATCCGCCACGGGCTTGACTTCCTCGGAGACCTCATCCTGGAAATCGTTTTCAATGACCACGGACATCATCTTGCCGCCCATAGAGAAGGGACGGGGCTCCACGGCCTTGACCGTGCCGGAGATGCTGGCGTGGATGGGGGCGGAAACAAATCCGCCGGGTTCGCCGATCCTCTGTCCAATTTTAACCTTGTCGCCTACCGCTACAATAGGCTTGCAAGGCGCACCGATGTGCATAGACATGGGAATGACCACCTCAGCCGGCGCCGCCAGCTTTTCGATGGCCTTTTCATTGGTTGCGGCCTTCATGTCGTTGGGATGAACGCCGCCAAAGAATGCTTGTGCCATTGTCTTCACCTCATCTTACTACCGGGTGGCGCTATGCCACCGCATACTGTCTTAAATATTACAACAAAACTTTTCTCTTGTCCAGCCCCGCGTTGAAATTCCCACGTTTTTTTGCGGTTTTTGTCGGAAACTTCACCGGCAAAGACCGCCTCTTGTGTTTTTCGGGCAGCTGTGCTACACTATACGGTAGAGGGGCGGACACCGCCGGAAAAAACTTCCTGCACTGCGGCAGACGGTCCTCCGCCGGATATCAAACTCTATTCCGAAAGGATGGTATTTTAGTATGGTACTTGACCGTGGTTCCCTGAAGCGGGAGTCCAAGGTGCTGCTGAAAACCGCACAGGTCAGCCCTTACCTGTTTACACTGGTGCTGCTGGCCATCATGTTCGTCATCAACGGCATCAGCGACTATGTGCAGATGGACGACGAGTTCGCCTATGTCTACTCCCTGCGGTTCGATATGGATCTGAGCTTCCTGGCGCTGCACCGGGCGTTCCCCGCGTTTGCGGTGTGGTTCGTGTCTATCGTGTGCACGCTGCTGGGCGTAGTGCTCAACGTCGGTGCGTCCCTGTACCACCTGGGCATCCGTCGGGGTGAGGAGATGCCCTTCGTCACCCTGTTCGATGGCTTTGCCTTTGCCGGGAAGGTCATCCTGCTGTTCATCGTGCAGTACATTTTCATTCTCTTGTGGACGTTTCTGCTGGTGATCCCCGGCATCGTGGCGGCTTACCGCTACCGCTTTGCTATGCTGAACCTGTGCGAAAACCCGGAGATCGGCGTCATGGAGGCCCTCAACATGAGCAAGGCCCAGACCCTGGGCTTCAAGTGGCAACTGTTCGTGCTGGATCTGAGCTTTATCGGATGGAATATTCTGGTGGGTCTGACGCTGGGCATTCTGGATATCTGGGTGGCACCCTATCGGGCGCAGGCCAACATCGCCTTCTTCCAGGAGATCAAAAAGATCAAGGGCGTAGGCTTCTTCCCGCCGCGGCCGGAGGATGACGATCAGTTCCGTCCCCATGACCCCTTTGGCGAGGATAACTGGTAATATGCAGAGAACAAGCCCCGGGGCATCGCTCCGGGGCTTGTTGTATTCACGCTTCGGCGGGAGCCGCTTCCTCTGCCTGCGGCATCTCAGCCGGGGCGCTGCCGTCGAAGGGCGTCTCCAGACAGGTCAGGTCCCGCAGGCACCTGCGGAAGTCGTGACAGAAGGCGGCGTACTCATAACCGGTGCAGATACGCTCGTCCATAACGATGCCCAAAGGCATCATCTTCTTGGTCAGGTCACCGTTCATGTAGTTAGGTACCGGCTTGCCCATGCAGACGAACACGCTGGTGGTGCCGAACTCATAGCAGTGGTGGTGGATGTAGCTGGTCTTGATAGAAGCCAGGTTGGTGATGAACATACTGGTGTGGAAGGGGCTCAGGTCGATGATCTTCCGGGGCAACAGGCCATGCTTGTCCAGATGGTAGGCCAGCCAGATCACGAACTTGGGCAGGCCGGGGATGGAGAACATCATCTTGGCGAACTTGTCGGTGCTGTTCTTCTGCTCCGTCTGGCTGTTGACGGCGATGGCATCGGCGATCTTCTGGTTGATGGTGAAAATAGTGTCCTTGGGCTCCAGATAGATCTTCAGCGTCGTCTCATCCGGGCTGCCGTCGGCCCGCTTTTTCAGGATGACAAAGGAGACGCAGAAATGGTTGCGCTCATAGAGATGACTGTTGACCACAAACCAGTTGAGCTTGGGGTTGGTCTGATAGGCCTTGTAATAGGCGGCGATGATCACCGCCATGTGGTTGATGCGGATCCCAGCGCGCCGTTTTTCGCGGATATAGGCCTTGATGCCCTCCTCGTCGATGTTTTCGGTGATGGTGTTCCAGGCATCGTACCGCTTGGGCATGATGTAGGGAATGGCTGCCACGATGGGGGGCAGGTCCTTTACTCGCTTTCCGTCAGGGCGCATGAGCAGTTCCTCGATTCTGTCTGTATTGTATCCATCATAGACCATATGGCCGCGGATTGCAAGCTGTTGTTTTCTTTTCCGAACAGGTGCGGAAAAGAAATTTTTTCTTTACCTTTCCGCACGATGTTGATATAATAAAGTATTAGTAATGTTATCATGGGATGAAAGTTCCATTTATCATGCAGAGAGGAAGGTGACCGCCGTGCGGTTCAGCAAGTGGCATATCGCGCCGGAAAAGCCGGAGGCGCAGGCATGTCTGCGCGCGGCAGGCTATCCCTATCTGGTGGCCGCCGTGCTCTCCGCCCGCGGCATCGAAACGCCGGAGCAGGCCGCCGCCTTTCTGGAGCGTGAGGACAAGCTGACCATCAGTCCCTTCCTGATGCGGGACATGGACAAGGCCGCGGCGCGTGTGCAGCGGGCGATCGCGGGCGGCGAGAGGATCGCTGTGTTCGGCGACTATGATGTGGACGGCATTACCGCCACCTGTATTCTGGTAGACTATCTCAAGAGCCGGGGCGCCGACGTGGTGCACTACATTCCCCGGCGCATCGAGGACGGCTACGGTCTCAGCCGTGACGCCATCAAGGGCCTTTTCGACCAGGGCGTGCGCCTGCTGGTAACGGTGGACTGCGGCATCACCGGTGTGGAGGAGGTGGACTACGCCAACTCACTGGGGCTGGACGTGGTCATCACCGACCACCACGAGTGCCGGGAGGTCCTGCCCCGGGCCGTGGCTGTGGTGGACCCCCACCGGGCGGACTGCGGCTATCCCTTCAAGCATCTGGCCGGCTGCGGCGTGGCGCTGAAGCTGGTGCTGGCCCTGGGCGGGCCGGACCGGGAGGAGCCTCTCTTTGCCCGGTACTGCACACTGGCGGCCATCGGCACGGTAGCGGACGTCATGCAGATGTCCGGCGAAAACCGCACCATCGTCTCCCGCGGGCTGGCCACGCTGGAGCATTCGGACTTTATCGGCCTGCACGCCCTGCTGCGGGAGGCGGGTCTGAGCGGGAAGGAGATCTCCTCGGTGCAGATCGGCTTCGTGCTGGCACCGCGGATCAACGCTGCCGGACGCATGGGCGCGGCGGACAAGGCGGCGGAGCTGCTGCTGTGCACCGATCCCGCCGCGGCGGAGGCCATGGCTAAGGAGCTGTGCGCTCTGAACCGGGAGCGCCAGAACGTCGAGCAGGATATCTACACCCAGGCGGAGGAGATGATCGACCGGATGCCGGAGCGCCAGCGCAGCGCGCTGGTGCTGGAGAGCAGCCGGTGGCACCAGGGCGTGGTGGGCATCGTGGCCAGCCGCCTGTCGGAAAAATACTCCCGGCCCAGCTTTATGATCCATCTGAACGGCAGCACCGGCAAAGGCAGCTGCCGCAGCTGGGGCGGCTTTAATCTGTTCGCCGCGCTGGAAAACTGCAAGGACCTGCTGCTGGGCTTCGGCGGACATGAGCTGGCGGCGGGCTTTACCATCGACCGGGACAACATACCGGCCTTCCGGGACCGGATGAATGAATATGCCCGCAGCTACTGCGGCGGACAGCAGCCGGAGTCGGCGCTGGAGATCGACGTGGCCATCGCCCACCCCGCCGCGGTGACGCTGGAGGAGCTGGAGGCCCTGTCCGTGCTGGAGCCCTATGGCAGCGGCAACGCCAGACCGCTGTTCTGTCTGCTGGGCGCCACGCTGCTGCGGACCCAAAACGTGGGCCAGAACCGACACCTGAAGCTGCGGCTGGGCAAGGGCTGCGCCCAGTTCGACGGCATATTCTTCTCCACCGTGGCCGAGCGCTGCGGGTGCCATCCGGGCGACCGGGTGGACGCGGCATTTTATTTGCAGATCAACGAGTTCCGGGGCAGCCGGACGGTGCAGCTGCAGATGGTGGACATCCGGCCCTCCCTCTGCGCCAGCGGGCGGGAGCAGGAGGCGCTGACACTGGCCCACCGGTGCGCCGCCGGAAAGGCCGTTTCTCTGCGGGAGGCGCGGCGGGCGCTGCCCACCCGGGAGCAATTCGCCGCCGCCTGGCGGTTTTTAGACCGGACAGTGCCCGAGGACGGGCTGACCACAGACCGCTTGCCGCTGCTGCGGCTGATGGCGGCGGAGCTGGGCGGCGCGGAACCGGTACTGCGGGCAGCCATGTGCGCCGCGGTGTTCCGGGAACGGGGATTGCTGGACTGGCAGCTGAACGGCGACGCCATCACGCTGCACCTGCGGCGGGGACAACACGTAGCACTGGATCAGTCGCCGCTGATGAACACGCTGCAAAACGATAACGAGAAGGGAGGCGGTGCGCTGTGACACCTCAGGATCAATACGAACATCTTGTGGAGACGGTAAAGGGCTACAACCCGACGGCGGGCTTTGACCAGATACGCGCCGCCTATGAATTCGCTGATACCCACCACGCGGGGCAGAACCGCAAGGACGGCTCGCCCTTTATCACACATCCCCTGGCGGTGGCACAGATCGTGGCGGAGGAGCTGCACCTGGACACAGAGTCTATTGTGGCGGCCCTGCTGCACGACACCATCGAGGATACCACCGCCACCCACGAGGAGCTGGCAAAGCTGTTTTCCCCTACGGTGGCGGATCTGGTGGAGGGCGTCAGCAAGCTGACGCGGGTACACTACACCTCCAAAGAAGAGGAGCAGATGGAGAACCTGCGGAAGATGCTCATGGCCATGGCCAAGGACATCCGGGTCATCCTCATCAAGATCTCCGACCGGCTGCACAATATGCGGACTATGGAGTACCAGACGCCGGAGAAGCAGAAGCAGAAGTCCTTTGAGACTATGGAGATCTACGCTCCCATCGCACACCGACTGGGTATGCAGAAGATGAAATGGGAGCTGGAGGATCTGTCGCTGAAGTATCTGGACCCGGTGGGCTACCGGGAGATCACCGAGGCGCTGGACGAAAAGGCCGCGGAGTACGACGGGTTCATGTCCGCCGTGCACGACCGCATCGTCACGCGGCTGAAGGAAGAGGGCATCGACGCCACGGTCTACGGCCGGATGAAGCACCCCTACTCCATCTACCGCAAAATGTACACCCAGAACAAGAGTCTGGATGACGTATTCGATCTGTTCGCCTTCCGGGTCATCGTGGACACGGTGGCGGACTGCTACAACGTGCTGGGCATTATCCACGACCTGTTCAAACCCATTCTGGGCCGGTTCAAGGATTACATCGGCACGCCGAAGCCCAATATGTACCAGAGCCTGCACACCACGGTGGTGGGCGAAAGCGGCATCCCCTTCGAGGTACAGATCCGGACGAAGGAGATGCACGAGGTGGCGGAGTACGGCGTGGCCGCCCACTGGAAATACAAGCAGAACGGCCAGGGCGCCGGGGACGAGCGCAGCTATGAGTGGGTGCGCCGCCTGCTGGAAAATCAGGAGGACGCCGACGCCGAGGACTTCATCCACTCACTGAAGGTGGATATGTTCGCCGACGAGGTGTTCGTGTTCACGCCCAACGGCGACGTGATCAACCTGCCGGCCGGGGCCACGCCCATCGACTTCGCCTATACCATACACTCCGCCATCGGCAACCACATGGTGGGCGCCAAGGTCAACGGGCGGATCGTACAGTTCGACTACCATCTCCGCAACGGCGACGTGGTGGAGGTGATGACCAGCAAGTCCGCCCACGGCCCCAGCCGCGACTGGGTGAAGATCGCCCGGAGCAGCAACGCCCGCAGCAAGATACGCCAGTGGTTCAAGAAGGAAAAGCGGGACGAGAACATCGTCAACGGGCGGCAGAGCTTCGAGTCGGAGCTGAAGCGCACCGGCGTGACGCTGAAGGAGCTGACCAACGAGGAGAACCTGCCCGGCGTGCTGAAGAAGCTGTGCTTCACGTCACTGGACGATATGTACGCCGCCATCGGCTACGGCGGCATTTCTGCACTGAAGGTCGTCGGCCGGCTGCGGGAGGACATCCAGCGCATCATCCACCAGCATCAGACGGAACGGCAGGCGGAGGTCCCCGTGGCGGACCAGCCGCAGCTCATGCGTCCCGCTGTGCCCCAGCGCGCCAAGGGCGAGCAGGGGATCGTGGTGGAGGGTCTGACCAACTGCCTGGTGAAGTTCTCCAAGTGCTGCACCCCTGTGCCGGGAGACGATATCGTGGGCTTCATCACCCGCGGCTACGGCATTTCCGTGCACCGGGCGGACTGTCCCAACGCGGACCCGGCCCGGCGCAAGCCCAGCGAGGCGGGCCGGTGGATCAAGGTCTCCTGGGGCAGCGACACGCGGGAGAGCTACCGCACCACGCTGGAGATCACCGCCAAGGACCGCATCAACATTATCATGGACGTGTCCACGGTGCTGTCCAGCACCAAGACCCACGTCTCCTCGCTGAATGCCCGGAGCACGCCGGACGGCTTTGCCCTGCTGTCGCTGGACATCGACGTGCCGGACAGTGAGCAGTTGCGGACCGTCATGCGGCGCCTGGAGCAGATATCGGGCGTCATGCGGGTGACAAGACCGGCCGGATAAGACCGATGTGAATACAAACAGTATAAAGGAGATAGAATTATGCGTGCTGTATTGACCCGTGTAAAACACGCCAGCGTTTCCGTGGACGGCAAGGTCATCGGACAGATCGGCGAGGGCTTTTTGGTGCTGCTGGGTGTGACCCATGAGGACACCGAGGCACAGGCGGTAAAGCTGGCCGACAAGCTGACGGGCCTGCGTATCTTTGAGGACGAACATGAAAAAATGAACCGAAGCCTGACGGATGTGGGCGGAGAGCTGCTGATCGTGTCCCAGTTCACGCTGTACGCCAACTGCAAGAAGGGCCGGCGGCCGGACTTTCTGGCGGCGGCGCGGCCGGAGGTGGCCATTCCCCTGTACGAAAAGTTCGTGCAACTGTGCCGGGACAAGGGCTTCCACACCGAGACGGGTGAATTCGGCGCCTATATGCAGGTGGACAGCCTGAACGACGGACCACTGACCATCATTCTGGACACCGACACCCTGTAAGGAGGACACCATGACCATCAAAACACTGCAAGTGGGCCCCATCATGACCAACTGCTACCTGCTGTGCGACGAGGACGCGAAGGTCTGCGCCCTGATCGACCCCGGCGACGATGCCGCCCGGGTAGAGAAGCTGGTGGAGCAGAGCGGCTGCGCGCTCAAGTACATCCTGCTGACCCACGGGCACTTTGACCACACCTCCGCCGTGCGGCCCCTGTTGGAGAGACACCCGGACGTGCCGGTGTACATCCACGAGAAGGACAGCGTGGCCGGACGGGGCGGAGAGCTGCTGTTCACCCGGGTGGACGAGCAGCACCAGCGGTATTATAAGGACGGCGACGTGCTGCCCCTAGGCGGGCTGTCCCTGCGGGTCATGGAAACACCGGGCCACTCCGAGGGCTCCGTGTGTCTGCTGCTGGACCGGGAGCACGTGATCTTTGCCGGGGATACCCTGTTCCGCTGCTCCTGCGGACGATGCGACTTCCCCGGCGGCAGCTATCCCAAGATGCTCGCCTCCCTGGGCCGTCTAGCGGCGCTGGAGAGCGACTGGCGGGTCCTGCCCGGCCATGACCGGGAAACGACGCTGGACTTTGAGCGCCGCATGAACCCCTATATGCGGCAGGGGACGGCGCAATGAAGCTGAACCTGCGCGGTCACGAGGACCGCTACGCCATCGAGCAGAGCCTGCTGGCCTTTTTCCCGGAGGAGCGCCCGGTATATGAGGGCGAGGACGGGGACAGCCACGCGGAGGTCACACTGCATGAGGGCAATGTATATGCCACCGGTGTCACGACACTGACCTATGGCGGCAAAACGGCGCGGGGCGAGGCCCGCGTTCGGACCGCAGGCGTTTCCGACGCATACGAACGGGAACGCCTGCGTCAGCGTGCGCTGAAGCTGTCCTTTTTCCGGGCGGCCCGGGACGTCACCGGCGTGACGCCCAGCTGGGGCGCGCTGACGGGCATCCGCCCGGCCAAGCTGGTGCGGACCATGCTGGAGGACGGCATGACCCCCGCCCAGGCGGACCGGGTGCTGCGGGATACGTACTGTGTCTCCCCGGCGCGGCGGCGGCTGGCGCTGGAGAGCGCCGAGACGGGCCTGAAGGCCAGGAGCGACCTGCGCCCTGAGGACATCTCTCTGTACATCGGCATCCCCTTCTGCCCCACCCGCTGCGCCTATTGCAGCTTCGTGTCGGCGTCGGTGGAAAAATCCTTCAAGCTGATGGAGCCGTATCTGGCGGCGCTGACGGCGGAGGTGGAGGCCGCGGGCCGCATGGTGAAGGAGGCAGGCCTGCGGATCAAGTCGTTCTACATGGGCGGCGGCACGCCCACCACCCTGTCCGCCAGTCAAATGGATGCGCTGCTGACGGCGGTGAACCGGAATTTCGACCTGTCCGACTGCGTGGAATACTGCATCGAGGCGGGACGGCCGGACACCATCGACCGGGAGAAGCTGCAGGTGCTGCTGGATCACGGTGCGGACCGGATCAGCGTAAATCCCCAGTCGCTGGAGCCCCGGGTGCTCTCCGCCATCGGCCGGAAGCACAGCCCGGAGGATATCGAAAAGGCCATGGAGCTGGCCACGTCCATGGGCTTTCCCCATGTGAACATGGACTTGATCGCCGGGCTGCCCGCCGACACACCGGAGGGCTTTCGCCGGACGTTGGATACGTGCCTGACCTTCGGCGCGGACAACATCACCGTGCACACCCTGAGTCTGAAGAAGGGCAGCCGCATCCTGCTGGAGGGCCTGCCTATCCCCTCGGCGGAGGACGTGGCGGCCATGCTGGACTACGCAGATCCGGCGCTGCGGGAAAAGGGCTTCGCCCCCTATTACCTCTACCGCCAGAAATATATGTCCGGCAGCTTTGAGAATGTAGGCTGGTGCATATCCGGGGCGGAGGGCCTGTATAATATCTACATCATGGAGGAGCTGCACAGCATCCTGTCCCTGGGCGCAGGCGGCTCCACCAAGATGGTGGACGCAAAGCGGAACCGCATCGAGCGCGTGTTCCACCCCAAATTCCCGCTGGAGTATATCCAGCGGCCGGAAAAGCTGACGGAGAATTTAGAGGCGTTCCGCCGCTTCCATCAGGAGATGGCGCGGTGAGATAAGGAGGCACCATGACCCACCGGCGGCAAAACTTCATGGGCGGCGCGGCCATTCTGGCCGGGGCTGTGGCGGTGACAAAGCTGCTGGGCGCCCTGTACAAGATCCCGCTGGGGAACCTGCTGGACCGGGAGGGCATGGCGCATTTCTACGCCGCGTACAACATTTACAGTCTGCTGCTGGTACTGTCCACGGCGGGACTGCCGGTGGCCCTGAGCCGCATGGTGTCCCGTGCCGCCGCCCAGCGGCGCTATGGCGCCGTGCGCCGCTGCCTGCACCTGGGCCTGGCCCTGCTGGCGGCGCTGGGGCTGGTGTGCTCCGCCGTTATGTGCCTGCTGCCGGAGGCCCTGGCCGCCGCGCTCCACGATCCGGACGCGGCCCCGGCCCTGCGGACGCTGGGGCCGGCGGTGCTGCTGGTATGCCTGTCGGCGGCGCTGCGGGGCTATTCCCAGGGGCTGGGCGATATGGTGCCTACCGCCGCCGGACAGGTGGCGGAGTCCGCCGGCAAGCTGCTCATCGGGCTGGGGCTGTGCCTGTACCTGCTGCGGCAGGGTGCGGGGACGGACCTGTGCGCCGCCGGGGCCATCGGCGGTGTCACCGCCGGGGCGGGCCTGGGCCTGCTGGTCACCGCCCTGCTGCTGCCCCGGCGGGCCGCACTGCCGGAAGTGCGCGACGTACCCCCGGCAAGCAGCCGCGTACTGCGGGAGCTGCTGCGGACCGGCATACCCATCACCGTGGGCGCGGCGGGCATGAGCCTGATCACCCTGCTGGACCAGGCGCTGGTGACGGCCACCCTGCGGGACACGCTTGGCTATACAACGGCGGAGACCACCGCCCTGTATGGCGAATACACCTTCGGCATGACGCTGTTCATGCTGCCGCCGTCGTTTATCTATCCCCTGTCGGTAAGCCTGATGCCGGCGGTATCCGCCGCGCTGACCCGCCGCGACCGCACTGCTGCCGGAAAAGCGGCCGGAGCGGCGCTGAAGCTGACGGTGCTGGCGGCCCTGCCCGCCGGCGTGGGACTGTCGGTGCTGGCGGGGCCTATCCTGCAGCTGCTCTATCCAGCAGTGCCGGAGACCGCCGAGGCGGCGGCCTATCACCTGACGTTCCTGGGTCTGGCCTGTGTGTTCGTATGCCTGATGGTGGCCACCAACGGCGTCCTGCAGGCCTACGGTCACCCGCTGCTGCCGGTGATCTCCCTCCTCTGCGGCGGCGTACTGAAGATCGTCACCAACTACCTGATGGTGGGCGATCCCGCCACGGGCATTCGGGGCGCAGCGGTGAGCACACTGTACTGCTACGCGCTGATCGCGGTCATCAACCTGGCAGCCATCGCACGGCTGGTGCCGGAGCGCCCGGGGTATATCTCCCTGTTCGCCAAGCCTGTTCTTCTGACGGCGGTGATGGCGCTGGCGGCCCGGTCCGGCTATAGCCTGTTCTGCCGCCTTCTGCCCGAGAGATGGGCGGTACTGCCGGCGGTGCTGCTGGCCGCCATTGTATATGTGGTGCTGGCGCTGGCCATCGGCGCCGTGACGCGGCAGGATCTTCAGACCCTGCCGAAAGGGGAAAAGCTGGCTGACCGGCTGCATTTGCGGTAAAATTCCTGAAATGCGACGAACTTTTCCCCAGTTGCAGTGGAAAACCTCTTGCAATAGGAGCGTAAGTATGATAAATTTTACAAGGAAACCACGCTATGGCTACGAAGATCTGCTGGAGATCATCCGGCTGCTCCGTTCGCCGGAGGGCTGTCCCTGGGACCGGGTGCAGACCCACCAGTCCATCCGCCGAGGAATGCTGGAGGAGGCCTACGAGGCCGCCGAGGCCATCGATACGGACAACGCCGCACTGCTGAAGGAAGAGCTGGGCGACGTGCTCATGCAGGTGGTGTTCCACGCCGGCATCGAAGCCGACGCCGGGCGCTTTGACATGGATGACGTATGTGACGGCGTGGTAAAAAAGCTGCTGTACCGCCACCCCCACGTGTTCGGCGATGGTCAGGCGGAAACGGCAGACACCGTGCCCGCCAGCTGGGAGCAGCTGAAGCGGCAGGAGAAGGGCCAGAAAACCACTGCCGATGCGCTGGATGCCGTGGCCCGCAGTCTGCCAGGTCTGTGGCGGGCGGAGAAGATACAGAAGAAGGCTGCGGAGGCGGGCTTCGACTGGCGCGACGTCTCCGGCGCGCTGGACAAGCTGGACGAGGAGACTGCCGAGCTGCGGCAGGCGGTACGCGACGGCACCAATGTCGAGGAGGAGCTGGGCGACGTACTGTTCGCTGCCGTAAAGGTAGGGCGCTTCTGCGGCGTGGACCCGGAAACAGCTGTCAACGGCACCTGTGAAAAATTCATTCGCCGCTTCCGCGCGATGGAGGAGGCCGCGGCCGCAGAGGGCCGCAGCCTGTCCGACATGACGCTGGAGGAGATGACCGCCCTGTGGAACGGGGCCAAAGAATGTTCTTAATGCGATACAACATCGTTTTAGGATAGCCGCCCATTGCGGCAATTACCAACGAAAATTTTTGGGAGGAAATAACATGAATAAGACTGAACTGATCGCCGCTGTCGCTGAGAAGACCGGCCTGTCCAAGAAGGACTCTGACGCTGCCGTCAACGCCGTTCTGAACACCATCACCGAGACCCTGAAGGCTGACGAGAAGATCCAGCTGGTGGGCTTTGGTTCCTTCGAGACCAAGAAGCGCGCTGCCCGCACCGGCCTCAATCCCCGCACCAAGACGCCCGTGCAGATCGCCGCTACCAAGATCCCCGCTTTCAAGGCTGGCAAGGCCCTGAAGGACGCCGTGGCAGAGTAAGCTGACGTATGCAAAGGCTGGTGTGGCGACACACCAGCCTTTCTTATAGGAGGGACCCCATGCGTTTGGACAAATATCTGAAGGTCTCGCGGCTCATCAAGCGCCGCACCGTGGCCAATGAGGCCTGCGACGCCGAGCGTGTCACCGTCAACGGCCGGGTACAGCGGGCATCCTACGACGTGAAGGTGGGCGATGTGATCGCGATCCGTTTCGGCGCAAGAACGCTGACGGTGGAGGTCGTGTCTGTCACCGATAACGTGGGCAAGGACGCCGCCGCGGCCATGTACAAAGAGATCTGAGGACAAACCCGGCATAAAAGAACAAGCCCCCTCATACGATGGTAAAAAACGTGTCCCGGCACAGGGCCGGGGCGCGAAAACCGTATCGTAGGAGGGGACTTTTTATGCCGTATGATATCACCGACCCTGCCGCCGCCCACCGCTTACAGCTGGAGGGACGGGAGAAGCTCACCGTCTCCGGCGTGGAGGACGTGGAGCGCTTCGACGACCAGTGCATCGTGCTGCGTACCGGCGCGGGCGTGCTGGTGGTCAGCGGAGAGAGCCTGCACATCGGCAAGCTGAGCCTGGACGGCGGCGAGCTGCACGTGGATGGCCGCATCGACGCGCTGACCTATGAGGATGCGCCGGAGGCCCGGGGCGGCGGGCTGTTCAGCCGCCTGTTCGGCTGAGGTGGGGACCGTCGTCTCCGAGCAGCTGCGCGCATACCTGACCGCGGCGGCCCTGGGCGCGGCGGCCGGGGCCGTCTATGACCTGCTGCGGCTGGTGCGGCTGCGCCGCCGGCGGGACCGGCGGCTGACCCATGGGCTGGACGCAGCGTTTCTGCTGCTGGTCGCTCCGGCCCTGCTGTGGTACGCCCTGCGGGTAGGGCAGGGCGAGCTGCGGCTGATCATGCTGACCGCCATGGGCCTGGGCGCGGCGGTGTATCTGCTAGCGCTCTCGCCGCTGATGCGTCCGCTCTGGGACTTCTGGCTCAGCGCCGCCGCGAGCACAGGCCGGCTGCTGTGGTGGCCGGTGAAAAAATTTACGGCGGCGGCGAAAAAAGTCTTTATTTTTTGTCGGAAGTGCGTTATGATAAGAAAAAAGCGCGCTGCGGAAAAGGAGGCGGAACGCCATGCAGAAAGGGCAGGCGCACGCAAAGAAGCGCCGGACAAATCCCATATTGCTGCTGGTCATTCTCGCTCTGGTGGTGTTTTTAGGCGTGGAGCTGATCCGGGTAGGCAAGCGGCTGAACGAGGCTTCACAGCAGCAGGCCGCGCTGGAGAGACAGCTGCAGCAGCAGACCCAGGAGAACCAGGCGCTGGAGTCCGACCTGGCCAAGAAGGATGACGAGGAGTTCATCAAGGACCTGGCCCGTGACCAGCTGGGGCTGGCCGAGGCCGGCGAGCGAATTTTCTACGATGTGAATGACTGAAAACACGCTCCGGCGCTGCCGGAGCGTGTTTTTTCGAAAGAAATGCAGCAAAAGGCTCCGGCGAATGCCGGAGCCTGTGCTTTTTGTGAGGAGAAAATGATATCAGGGAAGAAACGGCGCCGTCTGCTTACGCAGGGGCGAACGCTCCTGATAAGCGATTTACTCTGCGGCCTGAGCAGCCTTCTTGTTGCGGCCCAGAGCGCGGATGCCCTCCACCACCAGGTCGATAGCCAGGATCACCAGCAGGACACCGATGATGCCGCGGACGTAGCACCACACCACGCCTTCGCCGCCGGCCATGATGCCCACGACCTGCGCCTTGATGGTAAACACCAGGGAGGTCAGCGTCACGATCAGCATGAAGAACATGGGGAAGTAGAACATCTTGTTGTTGCGGCCGACCTTACCCAGCCAGCAGCACACAGCCAGCAGACCCAGAGCAGCCAGCAGCTGGTTGGCAGCGCCGAACAGAGCCCAGATCTTGGCGTAACCGGTCAGGCCCAGGGCCACGCCGGCCACCACGGTGATACCGGTAGCCACATAGGGGTTGGTGATAACGCGCTTCCAGCCGGTCAGATCCTCGCGGGTCTTGCCGGGCTCGACAAAGAACTCAGCGAACATATAGCGGGCCAGACGGGTGGCGGTATCCACGGAGGTCAGGCAGAAGGCGGACACGGCCAGGATCAGCATGGAGTACACCACGTTGTAGCAGCCGGAGCCGAATACCTTGGAGAACATGGAGGCCAGACCGGTGGCGAACACGACGGTAGGCGTCGTGGTGGTGCCGTCAGCATACTGCGCCCAGATGTAACCAACAGCGCAGACGGAGATCAGAGCCAGAGCGCACTCGATCAGCATGCCGCCATAGGCGATGGGCTTGGCGTCCTTCTCCTGATCCAGCTGCTTGGACGTGGTACCGGAGCCCACCAGGGAGTGGAAGCCGGATACAGCGCCGCAGGCGATGGTCACGAACAGTGCAGGGAACATATAGCCCAGGGACGTGCCGCTGGGAGCCAGGGTATCATAGAACCCGGTAAACGCGGGCATATCCACGGTGGGGGAGCAGCCGACGATGCCCACGACAGCCAGGATCATCATGCCGTACAGCAGGAAGGAGCTCAGGTAGTCACGGGGCTGCAGCAGGATCCACACGGGGGTGACGGAAGCAACGCCGATGTACAGACCGACAATGATCATCCACACGGTGTAGTTCAGATAGATGGGGTGCCAGTTCAGGCCGATGATCATGCAGACCACGATGCCGATGACGCCGATGACCGTGGAAATGCCCAGAGGCGCGTTGCGGCGATAGACAAAGAAGCCGAACAGAATGGCCATCAGGATGAACATGATGGAGATGATGGCGGTGGAGGCATTGGCAGCGGAAGCCGCATAGTCCACAGCGCCGTCAGCGGTATAGGTGGCCTTGAAGGTGTTGGCCACGATGGAGGCGAATGCCGCCACCACCAAGATCAAAGTCAGGTAAGCGAAGGTGATGAACAGCTTCTTGGCCTTGGCGCCGATAGCGTCGCCAATGACCTCACCGATGGACTCGCCCTTGTGGCGAATGGAGGCGAACAGGGCGCCGAAGTCATGCACGCCGCCGAAGAAGATACCGCCGATCAGGACCCACAGCATAACGGGGACCCAACCGAACACAGCGGCCTGAATGGGGCCGTTGATGGGGCCGGCACCGGCGATAGAGGAGAAATGGTGACCCATCAGCACGGGAGCCTTGGCAGGACAATAATCCTTGCCATCCTCCATGGTATGGGCAGGAGTCGGACGGGAGTTATCCACGCCCCACTTCTTGGCCAGCCAGCCGCCGTAGAAGATATAACCTACGACCAGGACAGCGCAGCCAATAATAAGGAACAACGCAGCATTCATACAGCTCTCTCCTTTCTGAATAGCGATTTCTTTTGCTTATGAAACAGGCCTCTTTCGAAAACCTGTGCTGCACTATGTCCGCTGGCATTGGTGCTGATCTTTTCCTCAGGCAGCACCACCAGCCCGGTATGAAAGTCCATCCAGCCCCAGTAGGACAGCTTGAAGCTCTTGTAGAGCTTGCAGCGCTTCAGTGCCTTGCGGGCGTCTTCGTCGCAGCTGTCACAGACAAACAGCGCGGTGATGTAGGTATACATATGGGTGGAGTTTGGCTGGATGCGGGCCATACCCTGTTCGTAGGCCAGCTTTTCGCACCTTTCATATATCTCCTTCGTCAGATGGGGAACATTGAAGAGGTACACATATTCAAAGCTGTTGGCCTGCCAGAGCTTGGCCTTTTTGGAGAGCACGTACTTCTCGGCGGTGGCGTAGAAATCCATCGTGGCGGCCAAGGCGTGCTCGTTCTCTTCGCAGCGGGTCACATCATAGCTGCCGGCGTACACATCGCACAGACGGTCGACGGCTTCCTGTCGGGTCATAGCGGCTCCTCCCTTTTCATAACGATTTCTTAGCATTCAGGACGTGGTTCATCGTTCCTTTCGCGATTAAAACCGCGAAATATTTATACCGGAAAAGTTGCATTTCCCGTCTTTTAGCAAACAAACACGCCCGCCCACTAATAACATCATTACTATACGCCGGTGTTTTTCAACTTTCAAGCTGCAAAATGAACAATTTTTGAACATTAAGTTTGTATAAATTTTTGGTTGATTTGTGCAAAAAAATGTGGTAATGTGAAAACGTTACCAACGCTTGCCGTTTTTTTCGTTTTACGAGGCGCTGTCCCGCCTGCAAGAACGGTTTGCGCCGGTTTCGTTTTTATCAGCGGGCAAATTGGAAACGTTGCCGCCTTCACATCCGCAATTTCCTGAAAAGGCAAGAAAAAACACCATCCCGGAGGATGGTGTTTTGTGATTTTTTCGGTTACTGTCACCCCAGGTGGCGCTCGAAATTGCCGCCGGCATGGACGCCCTCCTGCACGATGTAGAAGGCATCCGGGTCCACCCGGCGCAGAACATCCTGCAGGGTGTCGATCTCATACTTGGACAGGCAGACACAGAGCACCTGCACCTCGTCACCAGTCCAGCCGCCCCGGCCCGTCCAGCTGGTAACACCCCGGTCCAACTGCTCCATGATGTAGCGGGGCAGCTGGGGGTCGTTCTTCTTGGTGAAGATCAGCAGCTGGACCGTAACATTTTGCCGGTGGATACGGTCCAGAAACAGGCTGCTCAGCACATTATATATAGCGGAGTAGATCGCGGTGGTGGCATCGAACAGGAAGAAGCACAGGGTGTACAGCAGCGCGTTGAAGGAAATGGAGAACCGGCCCACGGTGAAGCGGCTGCCCTTCTTGCTGAGATACAGCCCCAGGATGTCCAGTCCGCCGGTGGAGCAGCCGCAGGTCAGCACCAATCCAGAGGCAAAGCCCGCCAGGATACCGCCCACCATACAGCTGGTGAGGAGGTCCGGAATGACCGGCGTGGACGGCGAGGGAATGACCGCCAGAAAGACAGAGTTGCAGACGGTGCAAATCGCCGCCTTCCAGAAAAACTCCCGGCCCAGGGCCTTGTAGGCCAGCAGAAACAGAGGAATGTTCACGAAAAAATACAGTACACCGGCCAGATCGAAGGGCAGGGAGAGAGACAGCTCCCGCTGCAGAAGGGTACGGATCACCTGGCACAGGCCGTAGGCCCCGCCGCCGTAGAGGCCCTGAGGCACGATGAACACGTTGATGGCCACGCTGAGCAGCAGGCCGCCCAGCAGACCGCCGATCAGGCGCAGGCTCTTGTTGTGCATAAGCTTCTGATACATGGAGCGATACTCCTTTTCTTCAATGGTAATGTCCGTAATACCGGCAGGATACGTAGGTGGTACGTATATGGCACGTGTACGGTACGTATATAGTATGTGGCGGAACGGGAAATGTCAAGCACTTCCCGTTCCGCCGCGGATCAAAAGCTATATCGCAGGCAGCGCTCCAGTCTGCGGAGCGCCCGGTGCAGTGAACGGGACACCGTGGACTTGTTGACGCCCAGCACCGCCGCGATCTGGGTCACGTTCATGTCCCTCTCCATGTACAGCGCCAGGACCTCCCGCTGGCGGGGCGTCAGCTCCGCGGCCACAGCCTTGGGCAGGTTCCGCAGCAGCCGGCGGCGGCGTTCGCTGTTGTCCCCGGCCTGGGTGTGGAGCCAGAACTCAAGACCCGCCCGATCCATGGGGTCATATACGGTACTCGCCATAGCCGCAGAAGCTCCTGTCGTAGTAGCGGGCCGTCAGTTGGGTCAGGCGGCGGCACTGCTCCAGCATGGGCCGCAGCTCCGCGATCCGGCGGCGCAGACGCCGGGCCTCCTCCTGATCGCCGGTGGTACGCAGGGCCAGGCGCAGCTGCGCCAGCCGCCCGGCCACCAGCGCGGCACTGGCGTCGTACTGTACGGAAAGTTGTGATAATGTCATATGCGATCCCCCTCTTTCGTTGTTCTGCATGGTTCTTTTGTGAAAGCTGTATAACTTTAAAGCGATAAATTTTCTGTTTCCTGATAAACTTTCTTGTTGACATTGGGGGAAAGCTCTGGTATAATACGGTTCGCTGGTGAGATGCTGGTGTAGCTCAGCTGGTAGAGCAGCTGATTTGTAATCAGCAGGTCGGGGGTTCGAATCCGTCCACCAGCTCCAATTGAATACCCGTATATTTGGGGGATTTCCCGAGTGGCCAAAGGGGACAGACTGTAAATCTGCTGGCAATGCCTTCGGTGGTTCGAATCCACCATCCCCCACCAAAAATACCGATCAGCCCTTCAGGCGGTCGGTATTTTTATTGTCAACGCCGCGGTATCTATCATGTGCACGCCCCGAGAGAAGCGGCCCAGCCCGCCGCAAAAGAGCACGCTCCGGCGTGCTCTTTTCGTTTTTTGCCGCCCCCTCTGCCGCCGTTTGTATCCACCTCCCCCATGCCCCAACATTCTTGTGACAACCCCCTTTCAAAACCAAGAAACTTGTTGATGACGCTACTGTATCACAAGAAACTTGTGATGTCAAGTCAAAAATCACAAGTTTCTTGTGATTATCCCTTGACAAAACCAAAAATCCAGCGTAGTATACTGTCAAAAGCAGTCTGTATTTGTCGAGGAGGTGCGCGGCGTGTCTTTTGGTGAGCAAATGCGGCGGCGGCGGGAGGAGCTGGGCCTGACCCGCCAACAGCTGGCGGACAGGCTGGGGGTGTCCGTGTCCGCCGTGGGCAACTATGAGACAGGCATCAGCGCCCCCAAGGAGGAGGTGCTCCTGCGGCTGTTTGACGCGCTGGAGGCCGAGCCCAACTATCTGTACCGGGGCAGCTACCGCGCCGCCTCCGGCGGCCACAGCGATGAGGAGCGCCGTCTGCTGGCCAAATACCGGGATCTGCCCCTGTCCGGGCGCCAGACCGTCCACACGCTGGTGGACGCGCTGACCGAAATGACTGACGACCTGCGCGCCGCCGCACCCGCCGCCGAGAGGCGGGTCATCCCGCTGTACACATCACCCGCCGCCGCGGGCTTTGCCGCGCCGGTGTTCGGCGAGGACTATGAGCTGATACCGGTCACCGGCGACGTACCGCCCGGCGCGGAGCTGGCCGTGCGGATACAGGGCGACTCCATGGCGCCGGTCATCGCCGACGGCGCCGTGGTCTACGTGAACCATGACCCGGTGCAAAGCGGCGACGTGGGCATCTTCTGCGTGGACGGCGATATGCTGTGCAAGCAGTACTACCGGGACCCGCTGGGTATGGTATACCTGTTCTCCCTGAACCGGAAGCGCGCGGATATGGACGTGATATTCCACCGGGGCAGCGGCCGCAGCCTGACCTGCTTCGGCCGGGTGATGCTCCATGCCCAGCCCCTCCCGGAGGGACATATATAATGGCCGAATTTGTATACAAAGCAGGCAAGGAACCGCTTATCATACAACACGAAAACACGGCACTGGCGCTATACTCCGAAATTCTAAGCGAATATGCGCCGCTGCTCGAACCTTTCGCCTGTTCCTTCAAAGTCGCTCTATACTGGATCGATTCTTCTACAGGTCGGCGTTCTGAGCAACGGCTGCCGTTCCGTGCCGGCTACACTTGTTTTATCTACTGTGAAGTGCAGAGAAACGGTAAGCCGGTGCGGGTGAAAAGTACAGATGGCGAAGCCGATCATTATGAATTGTCGGCTGCATGGACAGTATCGTCCATCGGTCGAATAGGTTTAAGCACAAGGGCTTCCCTGTATTTCAACGCCGAGGAGGTCAGGGCCGACGCGGGTATGTGGTACCATCAGCTGTCCGGCAGCACCTTGCCCTCCGGCACGGCGCAGACGTAACGAAGCAGCCCGCCTCTCCCGAAATTAAGGAGCCACAGACCACAAACTGGTCTATGGCTCCTTTTTCAAATAATAATTATTTATTGCTCTTGGCTCTATTACATCTCCAGCAAAGTGTTTGTAAATTACTTGCCTCTGTTTTTCCACCCTTAGATATTGGAATAATGTGATCGACTTCTAACAAAAGATTCGGCTCATTCAAAACACTGTTGCCACATATACAACACGTATAATTGTCTCTCCTTTTTATGGCCTCACGCAAATCATTCGTCATGGCACCACGCTGCGCTTTAGAATACCCTGTCTTACATAGGCGTGCACTAATTTCCGTCTGTATGTTACGCAATACAGATTCCGAAATCTGCACCCTGAATTTTCGCCTGCTCTGTCCCGCAGGGCTGATATACAAAAAAGTAAAACGCGGATTTTTGAATTTGCTCAGTGCAATATCTGCGTTACAGACAGTATATGCCATTCTCTTCTTGCTTGCAAAAACACACACGAATAACGGCACGTGCTGCTTAATTTCCCCAGACAGAGCCATCATATCTTTTTGGAAGTTGCTCAAATCTGTCAGAAAGTCAACGCAAAAATCTATACGCTCCAAACTATCAACATCATAATTAATCTCGGAATACTTAATCAGGTACTTAATTTCATCTCGCTCAGCTCCAGACAAAACCGACCTCGAGCATCTATGGACTTTCTGTAAATCCAGAAATTCTATATACTCCTTGAATGTATCTCTCCGGCCTTGCAAGCTGGTGCCCTGTTCTTCACATCGCGCAGATAACGGCAATGTAGCGCTATGGAGCTTTGCCGCATTTCCTTTGATATAGAGATTTGAAAGAATGTTGAATACTGCAACAACACAGCACACAGCAATTACAATCTCAATGGCTAAAACCACTTCTGTTGGCACAACCCACGTTCCAACGTGTAGAATTCTCATTACAACGCTCCCTCCCGCACGTTTATCTCTTCTGTTTAAGTACTCGCTTCACACAATGGCCCTACCATATCATACGGCCTTCACAATATAAATCCTCCGTCGCAGGTGAGCACCTGCCCGGTGATGAACGACGCCTTCTCGTCCGCCAGGAAGCTGACGGCGGCGGCGATGTCCTCCGGCGTGCCCAGACGGCCCAGCGGTGTCTCCTGCGCCAGCTGGGGGAGTACCTCCGGCGGCAGAGCGTCCAGCATATCGGTCTTAATGACACCCGGCGCAACGCAGTTGACCCGGATTCCCGTGGGCGCCAGCTCCGACGCCAGGGAACGGGTCAGCGCGATCAGTGCGCCCTTGGTGGCGGAGTACGTCACCTCGCAGCTGGCGCCGCGCAGGCCCCAGATGGACGACACGTTGACGATGCACCCGGCGTGCTCGCGGAGCATATGGGGCAGCACCGCCTGTATGGTGTGGAACGCCCCGTCCACGTTCACGGCGAAATAGCGGTGCCACAGGGCGTCGGTGATGTCCTGGAACAGCGCCTGTCCCGCCACGCCCGCATTGTTCACCAGCAACGACACGGGGCCGAGCTCGCCCTCCACCCGCCGCACCATCTCGTTCACCTGTACCCGGTGCGCCACGTCCGCCTGCACGGCCATGGCGCGGCCGCCGGCGGCGCTGATCTCCGCCACCAGCGACATGGCGCAGTCCTGCCGCTCCCGGTAGTTGACGCACACGGCGTAGCCCTCGGCGGCCAAGCGGCGGGCCACCGCCCGTCCGATGCCCCGGGAGGAGCCGGTCACCAGCGCGATCTTTTCCATGGGATCATCCCCTTTTCACAGTCTTTCCCCGTAAGTATAGCAAATTTCCGCGGGAAAGGCAAGAAAAGTGTTGACAAACCAGGGCTGATAGGGTAATATACTATCGTTGTCTGCGCGGTTAGCTCAGCTGGTAGAGCACATGCTTGACGTGCATGGGGTCACAGGTTCGAGTCCTGTACCGCGCACCATGAAAACCTCGGAACCACAAGGGTTCCGAGGTTTTTTGTTTTGCAAATTTTGAATTCGAGTCAGTGACGCACGCCAAAAAGCCCCGGGGCCGAAAAGGTCCCGGGGCTTTTGGAGCACAGGAAGCGTTGTAAAACGGCAGCGGTTGGCCCGGACGCGCGGCGCTTATCCCTCGCTCCGCATAGGCGGAAGGACCCGGAAATCGCCGCGGCGCTCCGGCATGGCGTCGCCGTACTGCTTGAAGTAGTCCAGGATCAGATCGGACATTTCCGTGCCGATCTCCCGCACCACGGGGCAGCCCACATAGCAGTCATACCCGCCGGTGCCGCTGGCGCGGTAGCTGTTCAGGCAGATGGTGAACACATCGGTATCCGCCACGGGCTTTCCCTGCACGGTCATGGCAGCGACCCGCTGCCCCACCGGGCGGGAGATATCGTAGGTGTAGGACACACCCATGTAGTAGTCGTAGTTGTAATGCTCCACCTTCGGCTCCAGGAAGCAGTCCGACACCCGCAGGGTGCCGTCGTCGTTCCGGGTAAAGTACGCCGCGCTGCGCTCCATCGCCTGCCGCAGAACAGCGCCGGTGATCTCCAGCACCGACAGCGTGTTGGTGTAGGGGTAGGCGATCAGCAGATCGCGCCGCCGCACCACCCGCGGGAGCCCCGCCGCGTCGTTGGCCAGGCTGGAGGCGGACAGCTGCGCGCCGCTGGCCCAAAGCTGCACCGCGTTGAACAGATCGGGGAGGCCGCTGCCTCCGGCCGCCATGTGCAGCGGCGTGTCCGGCATCAGAGGCTGCGGCAGATGGCCCACCACCTGATCCAGCCAGTCCTGGGCGCCGCGCTCCATGCCGGCGAACTCGTCCAGCCACTCCCGGCGGCATGCACCGGATGCGGGGATCGTCTCGCTTGTGAAGCGCTTGCCCGTTTCGGATATGGCCGCCCCGATGTGCAGGAATTCCTGTCCCCGGTCGGTGGGCTGCACCACGAAAGTACCGCACAGCGTCTGCCCGTGGACGGTCATGTGCTGGTGCCCTGTCAGCAGAAGGTCAAAGTCCAGCTCCTGGCACAGGCGGTAGGCCACGTTCTCGTGGGTGGTGGACAGCACGCGGCCGGTGGCCAGATCTCTCTCGAAGCCGCCGTGATAAATGCACAGCGTCACATCCACCCGGCCCCGCAGGGATTCCAGCGCCGCACGCGCGGCGGGAATAGGGTCGCTGATGGTGATGCCGGACAGGTGCTCCGGCTTCTCCCAGATGTTCACGTAGTCGGTGACGATGCCCACGATGCCGATCCGCAGGCCGTTCTCCAGCGTGTGGATACGGGCAGGGAAGCGCACGCGGGCGCCGTCCCAGCGGACATTCTCGCAGACGCAGCGGGCGTGCAGAGCGTTGAGATAGCTGTCCAGATAGTCCATGCCGTAGTTGAAGTCGTGGTTGCCCAGGGTCACATAGTCGTAGCCGCAGCGGTTCATTATCTCGGCGAACCGGCTGGCGTCGCCCAATGTGTCATGGCAGTAGGCACCCAGCGGCGAGCCCTGCAGGATATCGCCGCCGTCGATGACCAGCGTGTTCCCGTCCTTATGAAACTGGCTGGCACACTTGAACAGACCGATATTCCTCTCCTGCCGGCTGCGGTAGTCGGTGGGATAGATATAACCATGGAGGTCAGAGGTGAAGTAGATGGTAAAGCGTTTTGTGTCCATCGGCTCACCCCCGTGCCAGCTTGATACGGATCCGGGAGGATATCCACTCGATGATCAGCACCAGCACGATCAGGCCCAGCAGGATCGCGCCCACCTCGTTCCAGCGATAGGCGCTCATGGCGAAGATCAGCGGCGCGCCGATACCGCCCGCGCCCACCAGGCCCAGCACCGTGGCGTCGCGCAGGTTCATGTCGAAGCGGTAGATGATGGTGGAGGTAAAGTCCGCCGTCAGCTGCGGCAGAATGCCGTAGCGGATCTTCTGGAACGTGGTGCAGCCCGCGGCGTCCAACGACTCCAGGATGCGCTTGTCCAGGTCCTCGATGCTCTCGATAAACATCTTGGACACCATGCCGATGGAGCACAGGGACATGGTCAGCAGACCCGCGAAGGGACCGGGGCCGGTGACGCGGATGAACATCAGGCCGTAGACAAAGGCCGGCACCGTGCGGATAGCGGCGATCAGAATGCGTCCCACCAGCGCCAGCGGCTTGGGGACCAGATTGCTGGCGGAGATAAACGACAGGGGCAGCGAGATCACCGCGCCCACGATGGTGCCCAGAAAGGCGATGCAGAACGTCTCCAGCAGCAGATAAGGCACACCGTTGGTGCCCAGTGTGAACAGCAGCTTGGCGGAGGGATGGAAGATACCGGAGATGATATTCCCGGCTACCTCCAGACCGTTGCTGGTGGGGTTGCTGGTCTGTACGGCCGTGCCGGACCACGCCAGCAGGCAGGCCACGATGAAGGCCGCCAGCAGCTGCCACAGCCACGTTTTCGGCGCGGAGGCGTAGGCTTTTTGAATTCTCTGTTCCATACGGCCCTCCTTACGTCAGTTTTTTACGCAGGGCGTGGCTGATCGCCTCGATGACCATAACGGTCACAAACAGAACGATCAGGATCATGCCAAGGCTGTCGTACTCACGCCAGCCGATCTTTTCATTCATAATAAGGCCCAGTCCGCCCGCGCCCACGTAGCCCAGGATGGAGGCGTAGCGCACGTTGCCCTCCAGGCAGAACAGGGATACGGACAGATAGGTGGGCAGCACCTGGGGAAACACCGCCGTGGTAAAGGCCTGCAGCCGGGTGGCGCCCAGCGCCTCCATGGCCTCATAGGGTCCCATATCCACCGTCTCGATGATCTCGAAGAGCTGCTTGCCCACATAGGCGAAGGTAAACACCGCGATGGCGCAGGTGCCCGCCATGGTGCCCAGGCCGAAGATGTAGGTGGCGATCAGGGCGCACACCAGCGTGGGCAGTGTCCGCACAAGGCTGAGAAACAGCCGGACGATGAACACCACCACGCGGTTGGTGACGATGTTGCTGGCGGCGGCTACGGCAAAGGGGATCGCCAGCACCGCGCCGATGAACGAACCCAGGAAGGACATCTTGATGGTGTCCCACAGGGGCTGCCAGATCTTGCTCAGATACCCCGTGTTGGGCGGGAACATGGCCGCGAGGATATCGAAAAACTTGCTGCCCTTCTTCACCAACACCCCGAAATCGAAGCCGGTGATGTGCACAGACAGCGCACCCAACGCCAGCACGATCAGAATGACCAGCGGCGCGCGGCTGCGTTTTTCCTCCACCACCGCGCCGTTGGGCAGCGTATAGCGGCGGGGCTTGAACAGACGGTCGTACAGGCTCATGCGTCTGCCTCCGTCTCGCTGTCGTCACCGTAGATGGCGTCCAGCACCGACTGGTCCACATTGGCGGAGGGCCCGTCATAGACGATCTTGCCGGCGCGGATGCCGATAATGCGGTCGGCATACTCCAGCGCCAGCTCCACATGGTGGATGTTCAGCAGGATGGAGATGCCCATCTCCTCATTGATGCGGACGAAGTCCTGCATCACCTGCTTGGCGGTAACGGGGTCAAGGGCAGCCACCGGCTCGTCTGCCAGAATGATCCGGGGGTTCTGGGTCAGTGTGCGGGCCAGCGCCACCCGCTGCTGCTGACCGCCGGAGAGCTGGTCGGCGCGGATGTAGGCCTTGTCCAGAATACCCACCTTATCCAGCGATTCCAGCGCCTTGATCTTGTCCGCCTTTCGGAAGGCGCCCAGCAGCACCCGCCAGAAGGGCATATCCGGCACGCAGGCGGACAGCACGTTCTTGATGACGGTGGTGCGGGTCACCAGATTGAAGGACTGGAACACCATACCGATGCCCCGGCGGAACCGGCGCAGACTCTTGCCCGACAGGGTGCTGACATCGGTGCCGTTCACCGTCAGCGTGCCGGAGGTGATCTGGTGCATCCGGTTCACGGAGCGCAGCAGCGTGGACTTGCCCGCGCCGGAACGGCCGATGATGGCCACAAACTCGCCGTCCTGAATGGTCAGGTCCACGTCGTCCAGACCCACCGTGCCGTTGGGATACACCTTGGATACATGGTCGAAAATGATCATATGGTCTCCTCTTTTCCTGAAATAGCACACGGGGAGGGCTGCACAGCGGAAGGTCATGGCTGTGCAGTCCTCCCCGCGCTTGGGAAAGTGCTTTAGTTGGCGGCAGACAGCTCCTGGATGAGCTTCTGCGCGGCGCGCTCGTTGTCGTAATCGGAAGCCTGTGCCACCTGATAGCCGTTGTGGCTGTAGATAGCGATGACTTCCTTACCGGCATCGGTGTTGCCGATGTTGATGAACGCCTGCTGCAGCGCGGCGATCAGGTCCGCGTCCATGATCTCGGAGTTCTTGCTGACGGAGATGGTGTCGTTGTAAATGGGGGCGGTCACGCCGATCACGCCGGTCTCCTCCCAGATGGAGCCCTCGCGGCTGAACTCGGTGTTCCAGCGCTCGGCATAGTCGCGGCGCGCGTCGGCATAGGTCACCAGCACGTCCACCTGGCCGGAGGCCAGACGGGCAAAGGCGCTGGCGTAGGAGTCGGACTGCACGGCGCTCTTCAGGTCAGAGATGCCCTTGCCGTAGTGATCCTGCAGCCACAGGGCGGGATAGATGTAGCCGGCGGGGGAAGAGGTGCCCATGACGCTCCAGTTGGCGCTGTCCAGGTCCTCCCAGGTCAGCTCTTCGCCGGCGTTGACCTTCTTCACCAGCTCCTGGCCCTTGTCAGAGGGGCCGGCGATGAACAGGGCGCGGTAGGAAACGGCCTGCTTGTCGGAAGCCTCGGTGGGCTGGCCGTCATTCCAGTCCTTGGCGTTGTCGGAGTCCTTGCTCAAGCCGTCGCGGGTAGCGGTCAGAATGACCTCGGCGCCGTCGTCATACAACACATAGGTGCCGCCGGGGATCAGACCCACGTCGATGGTGCCGGCCTCAAGGCCCTCGCCCACGGCCTCATAGGTGGTGCCGACAGTGATCTCCACGTCGCCCACCTCGTAGCCCTGCTTGGCCAGCTCGTCCTTCAGCATCTGCTTCAGGGGCTCGGTAACGGTAATGATCTCCTCCGGCTCGCGGGAGGGCACGAACGCGACCTTCAGGGTCTCGATCTTCTTCGCGCCGTCGGTGTCGCCGGTATTGTCGCCATCGGTCTTGTCACCGCAGCTGGCCAGCAGGCCGAGCGCCATGACCAGCGCCAGCAGCAGAGCAAAAAACTTTTTCATTCTTTTTTCCTCCATAAAGTGTTGTTCCCTTGCCCGGAGTAGTTCTCCGGGACGTGTACAGCGGCATGGCACAGCAAAAGGCGCACCATACCGTCTCACAGTATAGCACACCTTTATAGAGAAAAATTTTCCGATTTGGTAAAAAAAGTAATATCTCAGGCGTCCCTCTCCCGCCCGAAGTAGAACGCCACCAGCTCCTCGAACGCCAGTATCACATGGCCGAAAAAGCTGTTGGGCAGGCTGCCGGCCAGCGTCTGCCGCGAGCCGTCCACCACAAACACGATGTCCGACATCTGCGCCAGGGTAGAGTCGCTCCGCTTGGTGAACGTGACGATCTTGTGGCCGTTCTGCCGGGCGTGACGCACGTCGTTCAGCACCGGCTCCGTCTCGCCGCTCTGACTGACGGCGAACATCACCGGCGGGGCCTCCGCCGCATCGGACAGGTGGTGCGCGTCGCGGAACAGCATATAGTCATAGAAATGGACGTTGTTGAACACCATAAAGCCGCAGATGGACAGCCGCTGGGCGATATAGGCGCCCACAATGTTGGAAAAGCCTTCGCCGGTGGTGAACAGCTTGGCCCGGCGCGACTGGTCCAGCAGACCGCAGAACCGGTCCAGCAGCTCATCGGAATAATTGTCGATCAGGCTCTTGATATTCTCCGCGCTGCGGTCCTGGCCGTGGGAGTTGAACTGGCGGCTGAGGTAGTAGTACAGCTCGCTGTATCCGTCAAAGCCCAGCCGCTTGCACATCTTGACGATGGTGGTGGTGGAGAGAAAGTTCTCGTTGGCGATCTGCTGGATGCCCACGCGCTTCTCGCCGCGCTCGATATGTGCCGTGATGCTGGTGATCACCCGTTTCTCGTCCTCAGAAAGCAGATTTGTCAGCAGAAAATAGCCGTCGCCCACAGCCTGTCCCTCCTTGCCATCCATGATATTTTTTTCATTATAGCAAACCGGGCGGCGCCTTGCAAGACAGCGCGGGAGAATTCGGCATTCCGCCGATGCGGCGGCCTCCGCGCCGTCCCGGGTGATAGCAGACGACAAAAGAGGGGCGTGACCACCCCTCTTTTGTTCTGCCGTTTCCGAAGCGGACTGCGCGGAACCGTCAGCGCGCAAACACAGTCTCTCCGTTGAACGTCAGCTTGCAGATGCGCTCCGGCTCAATGGGCTCATCGAACCGCGTCCAGATCATGCAGCTATCGTCGGTTTGATCTGCGATAAAGCTCCAATCGCACGGGATAGGCGCACCATCCGCGTCAAATACCCTGAACGCGCTGAGAATGCCGGTGGTGGAGTCCACATAATCGGCGAAGTACACCGCCATGGACAGCTTGGAGCATTCGATTTTCTCCGCCGTGAGCACCTCCCCGCCATAGGAGAGGGAAACGCTCTCTGCCAGCACCTCGCTCTGCACGGTGACGGGCGTTTCGTCCAGCGTGACCTTCCAGTGCCCCGGAAGCACAGTGGTAAAGATATACTTTCCGCCCCAGTGCAGTTCCAAATAGGGGAGCGCTTCCTTGTCAACGGTCACGTCCCGCCAAAAGTACCGCCAGTCGGCATCCGTGGCATCCGGGTCAAACTCGTTGGGCTGTCCGAAATGACAGTGGGACTCCGGGTAGATGACCGTGTCCGTCCGCGTGTCCAGGAAATACCAGTTCGTCTCCCAGGACGCGGACCATTCGTCCGAACCCAACGGTTCTTTCATCACCAGCTGGAGGACGCCGTCCTCCCACCCGGCGTTGCAGATGGACGCGCCGCAGGGCAGCTGCATATCCGCATCCCCCGGCTGCCAGTAATACCGCACCGTTCCGTTGCGGAAACGCTGCTGGCACTGGGGCAGCTTGGCGTTCTCTCCGGCGTTTTCCACCATCTCCGCCACGTTGAAGTCGATCGTCTCGTCGTCGAACCACCGTTTCTCCTGCCAGTTGGAGAGGTTTATCACAAGGCCGTTGGCGCTGTCACCCGGTTGCCAGTTGGCGTATACGACGCCTTCCAGCTCGTTCTCCGGCACGCCCTCCTTCCGCGGGAGGAAGGACGACACATACGCGCCGGACATCATCTTGCCGGGAAAGTACAACTCAAAGTCGGTAAATTTGCCGTTCTGCCCCAACACTGCACCCTCGTTGGCCTTCACAGAATAGAGAAGATACAGGGTGCGCTCGTCCGAGATCACCTTTTCCACCTTGATCTGCAGTTCTTCCGTGGCTGCGGCCTGCGGTTGCTGTTGAGAGATCACCGGAACCTCGTCCCCGTCGCCGATGACGGTCTGTTCAGGAGAAAAGATGTCGCGCCATGACAGCGGCAGTCTGCTGACAGCAAAGGCGGTCACGGATACGCCCAGTATGACCAGCACCGCCACGCACGCGGCGGATAATTTAGGGAAGCGGGCTGCCCGTTTCCGGCCCGCGTTCGCGGCATCAAAATCAAGGGCCTCCTCCAGATACGCCGCATCCACGTCTCCGATGGCGGAGAGCAGCTTTTCAGTGTTGTGCTCCATCATAGAGTTACCTCCTTACGTTCCAGGTACGTATGTAATTTCCTGCGAATTCTGCCCAGCCGGACAGATACGTTGTTTTCAGTGGTACCGAAGGCATCCGCAATTTCGGACAACGGCTGCGCGAACCAGTACCGCCTGACGAACATGACCCGGTCATCCCGGCGCAGGGCAGCGAGAAACGCATTGATCTGCGCGGACAGCTCACCTGCGGCAAGCTGCTCGTCGAGGGAATGGGCGGAAATACAGTCCTCCAGTTCGGATAGCGAGACCTCAAACCGGCTGCTCCGCTTCAGCGCGGAATTGGCCCGCAGCTTTTTCAAAGAAAGGTTGCGGACAATGCGGCAGACGTAGGCTCTCAGCGGATCGGGGCGCTGCGGGGGAATGCTGTTCCACGCGCCGAGCCAGGCGTCGTTGACGCATTCCTCCGCATCCTGCGGGTCATCCAGAATGTTGTCGGCGATTTGGAAGCACAGCGCGCCGTACTTCCGTGACAGCTCGGTGATCGCCTGCTCCGAGCGCTCAAAAAACAGGCGTATGATCTGTTGGTCCTCCATGGGGCGACGTACCTCCTTTCGCCTTCTTCACACATTAACTACCCTTTTGAAGCAGGATATGACGCTTCCTTTCAAAATTTTTACGAAGTATATTATATAGTAAAAGGAGCACCCCTGGCGGGGTGCTCCTTCGGTCACTTTTTGTCAGCACAGCTTGGCGCCGGCGGGAACGCTGTCGTCGATCAGCATCAGGTGCAGCTTCTCCTCACCCTTCTCCTTGTGCACGGCGGAGATCAGCATGCCGCAGGAGGGAATTCCCATCATCTTCCGGGGCGGCAGGTTCAGGATGGCGATGGCCGTCTTGCCGATCAGCTGCTCCGGCTCATAGTACTGGTGGATGCCGGAGAGGATGATGCGGTCCGTGCCGCTGCCGTCGTCCAGGGTGAACTTCAGCAGCTTGTCGCTCTTCTTCACCGCCTCGCAGTTCTTGATCTTCACGGCGCGGAAATCGGACTTCAGAAACGTATCGAAGTCTACCTCGTCCTCCACATAGGGCTCCAGCTCCACGGCGGGGAGGGCGGCCTTCTTCTGCGCCTCCTGCATGGCGTTGAGTTGGGCAAGTGCTTCATCCACATCGATACGGGGAAACAGGTTCTCACCCTTGCTGATCTGCGCGCCCGCAGGCAGCACGCCCCACACGTTGGCGTTGTCCCAGCTGCGGCAGGCCTCGTCCGCACCCAGCTTGGCGAATATCTTATCGCAGGTGTCGGGCATGACCGGCAGCAGCAGGGTCGTGCAGATGCGGATGGTCTCCAGCAGGTTGTACAGCACGGCGGCCAGGCGCTCGCGCTTGCTCTCGTCCTTGCCCAGCGCCCAGGGGGCCGTCTCGTCGATATACTTGTTGGCCCGGTCGATGACCTTGAACACCTCGTCCAGTCCGTTCTGCAGCTGCAGCTTGTCCATCTCCGCCTGATAGCGGTCACGCAGCGCGCAGGCCATCTTCTTCAGCTCGCAGTCCTCCGGAGTGTCCTCCCGCTGTACGGGCAGCTTGCCGCCGAAGTACTTTTCCGCCATGCCGGTGGTGCGGCTGACCAGGTTGCCCAGCTTGTTGGCCAGGTCGGTGTTGATCGTGCCGATCAGCAGCTCGTTGCTGAAGTTGCCGTCGCTGCCGAAGGGAAACGTCCGCAGCAGGAAGAACCGCAGGGCGTCCACGCCGAACATCTCGGACAGGGCGTAGGGATCGACGACGTTGCCCTTGGACTTGGACATCTTGCCGCCGTCGATGACCAGCCATCCGTGACCGTACACATGCTTGGGCAGAGGCATACCCATGCTCATCAGCATGGCGGGCCAGATGATGCTGTGGAAGCGCACGATCTCCTTGCCCACGATGTGGTAATCGGCGGGCCAGTACTTGTCGTAGTCGTCATATTTATCGTTGTCAAAGCCCAGGGCGGTGCAGTAGTTGAACAGCGCGTCCACCCACACATACACCACGTGGCCGGGATCAAAGTCCACGGGAATACCCCAGCTGAAGCTGGTGCGGCTGACGCACAGGTCCTCCAGGCCGGGCTTGATGAAGTTGTTGACCATCTCGTTTACGCGGGTGCGGGGCTGCAGGAAGTCCGTATCCTCCAGCAGATGCTGTATCCGGTCGGCGTACTTGCTCAGCCGGAAGAAATAGGCCTCCTCCTCCGCGTCCTTCACCTCGCGGCCGCAGTCGGGGCACTTGCCGTCCACCAGCTGACTCTCGGTCCAGAAGCTCTCGCAGGGGGTGCAGTACTTACCCTTGTAGGTGCCCTTATAGATGTCGCCCTTTTCGTACATGGTCTTGAAGATCTTTTGCACGGCGGCGCAGTGATAGTCGTCGGTGGTGCGGATAAACCGGTCGTTGCTGATGTTCATCAGCTTCCACAGGTCCAGAATGCCCTTCTCGCCCTCCACGATGTGATCCACGAACGCCTGGGGCGTCATGCCGGCCTCCTTGGCCTTCGTCTCGATCTTCTGGCCGTGCTCGTCGGTGCCGGTCAGGAACATGACGTCATAGCCCTGCAAACGCTTGTAACGCGCGATGGCGTCGGTAGCCACGGTGCAGTAGCTGTGGCCGATGTGCAGCTTGTCCGAGGGATAGTAGATGGGCGTGGTGATATAAAACGTCTTCTTCTCCATAGGATAGTTCTCCTTTTCCCCGTTCCGAATGGAAGAACGGTATAAACTCACATATATCATTTTAGCCCACACTATGCGCTTTGTCAATCAGCCCCGTATGTAAAATACCGCATTTTTGCGTAAAAACCCATTTACAGACGGCATCATATTCTGTATAATAAGGGATGTTGATTTTACCCGCTGTGCCGCGGAACAAAAGAGCATAGGAGGAAAACAAACGTGTCTTACAGAATTCTTGTTATCAATCCCGGCTCCACCTCCACCAAGATCGGTGTGTATGAGGATGAGCAGCTTCTCTTCGACAAGACCCTGCGCCACAGTGCGGAGGAGATCGCCCAGTTCAACACTATCCCCGCCCAGAAGGACTGGCGCCGCGACCTGGTAATGAAGGCGCTGCGCGAGCAGGGCTTCGACGCCCGCACCCTCTCCGCCGTCTCCGGCCGCGGCGGTCTGCTGCGCCCCATTCGCGGCGGTACATACGCTGTCAACGACAACATGGTCAAGGACTGCACCATCGGCGTGCAGGGACAGCACGCCTCCAATCTGGGCGGCCTGATCGCCCGCGAGATCGGCGACGAGCTGGGCATCCCCTCCTACATCGTCGACCCTGTGGTCATCGATGAAATGACAGACGTGGCCCGCTATGCCGGCCACCCCCTGTTCCAGCGCGTCAGCATTTTCCACGCTCTGAACCAGAAGGCCGTGGCCAAGCGCTTCGCCAAGGAGCAGGGCAAGAAGTATGAGGATCTGAACCTCATCGTCTGCCACATGGGCGGCGGCGTTTCCATCGGCGCTCACATGAAGGGCAGCGTGGTGGACACCCAGAACGCGCTGGACGGCGAGGGTCCCTTCTCTCCCGAGCGCTCCGGCAGCCTGCCCACCGGTCAGCTGGTGAAGCAGTGCTTCTCCGGCAAGTACACCGAGGGGGAGATGCACCGCATGCTCTCCGGCCGCGGCGGTCTGGTGGCCTACACCGGCTCCAACGATATGCGCTATCTGCTGTCGCAGGCCGAGCACGATAAGAAGATCGCCGGCGTGGTGGATGCCTTCCACTACCAGATCGGCAAGGAGATCGGCGCCATGGCCGCCGTCATGCACGGCAAGGTGGACCAGATCATCCTCACCGGCGGCATCGCCTACGGCAAGGAGACTGTGGACGCCATCTCCGAGATGGTCGGCTGGATCGCTCCCATCACCGTCTATCCCGGTGAAGATGAGCTGCTGGCCCTGGCCCAGGGTGCCCTGCGCGTCCTGAAGGGCGAGGAGAAGGCCCAGGAGTACCGCCGGCCCCGTCCCGAGGACAACAACTGATACAACAGAGAAAACGAAACATCCCGCGGCTCTCGCCGCGGGACGTTTTTGCCTTGACAATAGCCCGGTTTCCCGATATATTGAGGATATCACATATAAAAAGGAGAGAGAATTATGATGCCTACCACCATGCTCATTATCGCCGGTGTCCTGGCCCTCGTCGCCACTGTCCTGGCCTTCATCTATGTGGTCCCGGAGAAGAAGCGGGAAAAGCTGGGCGCCTTCGGCAAGTTCCTCCACGATACCTGCAACTTCAAGTACCTGATGGTGGAAAAGATCCTTCAGGCCCTGTACATCTTCACCACCGCCGCCGTTATCATCTTCGGCGTGCTCATGCTCTTCCGCACCGAGTACAACTACTGGACCGGCGACCGCATCTGGATGGGCGGCTATGGTCTGCTGATCATCATCCTGGGGCCCATTGCGATCCGCCTCAGCTATGAATTGATGATGATGGCCATCCTGCTGCTGAAGAACGTCATCTCCATCAACCACAAGCTGGCCGATCAGACCGGCAACGGCAGCGGGGACGTGTTTGCCGCCCCGAATATGCAGGAGATGAAGGAGGCTCTCCGCCAGCGCCGTGAAGCAGCACAGACGGCACAGAGCCAGCCCGCCAATTTCTGCGGCCAGTGCGGCGCCAAGCTGGAGAACGGTGTCTGCCCCCACTGCTCCGCCCCCAAGGACAGTGCCCCGGCCGACAGCACACCGCCTCAGGAATAAATCAGGCAAAAAAAGAAGCACCCGCCCGGGTGCTTCTTTTTTTGTTCAGCTTACGATCACATAGCTTCCGCTTTGTGGTGCCTCTGCCGTCATGACCACCACCCGCGTCTCCGGGTCATAGCCCTCCGGCAGTGCGGCCTTTACGGCGGCAAGGTCGCCCTCCGCCGGCACATACAGCCGGTCGAACAGCTCAGCCATCTGCGCGATGTCCAGGTCCGCCGTGTTCCGCACTACCACCGACAGGGCTGTGCCCTCCGGCAGTGCCGACCGCAGATTTTCGGCAAAGTCGGCCAGCACCTGCGCCGGGTCCGCCGCCGTGTTGGCAACGCCCGTCGTATCCGCCGGGTAGCAGAACTGGTCCAGCAGGACCTCCTTAAAGCCCAGCTCGCCGCACTCCTTCACCAGCGCGGTGATGTATTGCAGCACCTGCGGGTCGGTGGGGTCCAGCCAGGCCTGCCCCTCCGCGTCGTACCACAGCTGCCCGTCCTCCCGGACCAGCGCCGTTGCCGGCACGCTCCGGGCGTAGGCGCTGTCCCGGAAGCACACGATGTGCCCCACGGTGTACCGTCCGCTGCTCAGTAGTGTACGCAGACATTCGATGGGCCGTCCCGTCTCCACCACCACGCCCTGCGGCGTCTCCACGTCCGTGGCGTAGGTGATGCCGCCGGTGGTACGCTTTACCGCCAGCACCAGATCCTCCGGTGCCAGCGTGTTCATGATGTAGTCCGCGCCCCACCACAGGCAGTCGTCCGGCAGCCGCGTGCCGTGCAGCGCCGCCACCTTCACATGGGGATGCTCCGGCACCACCGTGTCCACGATGTCATCCCGGTCTCCGGTGCCGTCGACGGTGCTGTCATCCGTTTTGTCATCACGGTCGTCCTTCCTGTGGAAAAAAGGAAGGTCGATGGTGGCGTTGCCCGCCTCATCGTACACCACATAGTTCTGCAATACCAGATAGGCCACAGCGCCCACCAGCACCAGCGCCAGCACCACGATCAGCACGATCTTTCCGCCGGACATTCGGCCATGGTAGCTGTTGTATCCCTTTGTTACCATAGGCGTTTACCTCACAAATACGTTTTCCTGTTTACTGTATCGCGTCCAGCAGCGCCACACGCCGGGCGTGACGTCCACCTTCAAACTCCGTGTGCAGGAAGATCTCCACCATCCGCTTGGCCAGATTGCCGCCGGTGATGCCGGCACCCAGCGCCATCATGTTGGCGTCGTTGTGCCGCCGCGTCATCTCCGCCTGGAGAGAGTCGGTGCACAGCGCGCAGCGTATACCCTTCACCTTGTTGGCGGCGATGGAAACGCCGATACCCGTGGTGCAGATCACGATGCCCTTGTCGCATTCCCCGGCAGCCACCGCCCGGGCGGCCCTTTCAGCGAATACGGGATAGTCCACGCTCTCGGTGGAGTAGCACCCGAAATCCTCGTAGTCGATGTCGTTCTCCTCCAGCCAGATGAGGATGTCCTGCTTCAGCAGGTAGCCGCCGTGGTCACAGGCGATGGCAATTTTCATAGTGGTCGTCTCCTTTGTGTTTTTACAGCTTCCGGAACGTGGGCTTTCCGCCCTCAAACGTGCAGAAATACCGGAACCCGCACGTCCGCAGCAGCGCCTGCGTTTCCCGGACGCAGCAGCCTACGTATTCGGCGGAGTGCGCGTCCGAGCCGATGGTGATGATCTCGCCGCCCGTCTCCCGGTACAGCTTCAACAGCGGCGCGTCCGGCAGGGGCACGTTGCCCCGGTTGGTGTTGCACTCGATGCCGCACCCGCTTTCGATCAGTGCCCGGAAGATCTCCCGGCACTGGTCGTAATGCCCGTCGAAGGTCATCTGCTCGCCCAGATTTTCATTCATGTACCGCAGCGGCAGCGTCAGGTGGCCCAGCACACTGAACCTCCCCCACCGCGCCAGACGCAGTACGTCCTCCAAGTAGCTGTCTATGACTCTATGATAATACGTTTCGCTGTTTTTTTCAATGTAATACAGGTCAAAATGTTTGAATTTTTCGCCTGCCATATGCACGGAGCCTATAACAAAGTCCAGCTTTGGCGCCTCGCCCAGCAGTTTCTCCGCCCGGTCAAAGCCCATGGGCGCCTCGCCCAGCTCCGCCCCCAGCCGAATGACCAGCCGCCCGGTGTATGTCTCCCGCGCCTCCGGCAGCTCCCGCAGCAGCCGCGACCAGTCGAAATGCTCCCGGGGCCGGTGGTCGCCCCACAGCACCGTGTCCACGTGGTCCGTCACGCAGATCTCGTCCAGCCCGGCCCGCACCGCCGCTTCCGCCAGCTCACTGACCGTCAGCTGTCCGTCCGGCGACGTGGCCGAGTGGGTATGATAGTCCGCCAGATACATCCTTCACCTGCTCATTTCTTCTTAAAGAAGCTCTTGCGCTTTTCGTAGTTGCTCTCGCCCAGCATATCGCTGAAGCTCCGCAGGGCCTCCTTCTGCTCCTTCGTCAGATTTCGCGGCGTCTCTACGTTCACGGTGACATACTGGTCGCCGCGGCCTCTGCCGTTCAACACCGGGATACCCTTGCCCCGCAGCCGGAACACCGTGCCCGTCTGGGTTCCCTCCGGCAGGTCGTATTTCACCTTGCCGTCAATGGTGGGGATCTCCAACGTGGCGCCCAGCACCGCCTGGGCGAAGGTGATGGGCGCGTCGCAGAACACGTCCACGCCCTCCCGGCGGAATGTCTCGTCCGGCTGCACCATGACGGTGATCAGCAGGTCGCCAGCGCTGCCGCCGTTTTTGCCGGCGTTGCCCTGGCCCCGCAGAGAGATGGTCTGGCCGTGGTCGATGCCGGCGGGGATGTTGACCTTGATGGTCTTGCGTTTCCGCACCCGACCCTGTCCGCCGCAGTCGGTACAGGGCTGATGGATAATGCGGCCGGTGCCGTGACACTTCTGGCAGGGACGGCTGGCGGCAAACACGCCCATAGGCGTCCGCTGCTGCACCTGCACCTGGCCGCTGCCGCGGCAGTCGGGGCAGATCTCCGGCGTGGTCCCCGGCTGGCAGCCGCTGCCCTTGCAGGTAGCGCACTGCTCGCTGCGCTCCACGGTCACGTCCTTCTCGCAGCCGAAGGCCGCCTCCTTGAACGTCACGGACACGCTGGCGCGGATGCTCTCGCCCCGCTGGGGCGCGTTGGGGTTACGGCGCTGTTGGCCGCCAAAGCCGCCGCCGAAAAAGCTGCCGAAGATATCGCCCAGATCGCCGAAGTCGAAGCCGCCCGCACCGCCATACGCGCCGCCGCCTGCGCCCGCGCCGTAGCTGGGATCCACGCCCGCGAAGCCGAACTGGTCGTACCGGGCCTTTTTCTCCGGGTCGGACAGCACCTCGTTGGCCTCGTTGACCTCCTTGAACTTCTCCTCGGCCTCCTTGTCACCGGGGTTCATGTCCGGGTGGTACTTTCGGGCCAGCTTTTTATATGCTTTTTTGATCTCGTCCTCCGATGCGCCCTTGCTGACGCCGAGGACCTCATAATAATCTCGTTTTTCCTGTGCCATGGGATAAATCTCCTATTGCCAGTCTTGTTGCCTGCGGAGCCGACTCCATCGGCAAAGCGATGGATTTTGCGTCCTGCCGATGGCAGACCGACGACGGCGTACCGCGTGTACGTCGAGGAGGTCTGACGATGGCAGGGCGCAAAAGGCGCGCTTTTCCTAAACGCCACAACAAGGGACAGGTACTTCCTGCCCCTTATTGCGGGATATATTTGCCTTACTTGTTGTTCTGGTCATCATCGTCGACTACCTTATAGTCGGCGTCGTAGTACTGCTGACCGCCGTTGGGGTCGCCGCCGGGCTGCTGACCGCCCATGTTGGGGTCACCCTGAGGCGCCTGCTGCTGATACAGCTTCTCGCTCATCTTGTAGAACAGCTGGGTCAGCTCCTCGGTGGCCGCCTTGATGGCGTCGGTGTCCTCGCCCTTCAGGGTCTCCTTCAGCTTCTCGACACCGGCGCGGATAGGCTCCTTCTCGCTCTCGGGCACCTTGTCGCCCACCTCGTTCAGGGTCTTCTCGGCCTGATAGACCATCTGGTCGGCCTGGTTGCGGACCTCCACCTTCTCCTTGATCTTGGCGTCCTCGGCGGCGTACTGCTCGGCCTCCTTGACGGCCTTCTCAATATCCTCCTTGCTCATGTTGGAGGAGGAGGTGATGGTGATGTGCTGGGCGTTGCCGGTTCCCAGGTCCTTGGCGCTGACGTTCACGATGCCGTTGGCATCGATGTCGAACGTGACCTCGATCTGGGGCACGCCGCGGCGGGCCGGGGCAATGCCGTCCAGGTGGAAGCGGCCCAGGCTCTTGTTGGCGGCGGCCATCTCACGCTCGCCCTGCAGCACGTTGACCTCCACGGAGGTCTGGTTGTCGGCGGCGGTGGAGAAGATCTGGCTCTTCTTCACAGGGATGGTGGTGTTGCGCTCGATCAGACGGGTGCACACGCCGCCCATGGTCTCAATACCCAGGGACAGGGGGGTCACGTCCAGCAGCAGCAGACCCTTCACGTCGCCGGTCAGCACGCCTGCCTGCAGGGCGGCGCCCATGGCCACGCACTCATCGGGGTTGATGCCCTTGAACGGTTCGCTGCCGGTAAAGCTCTTCACGGCCTCCACCACGGCGGGGATACGGCTGGAGCCGCCCACCATCAGCACCTTGGCCAGGTCGCTGGGCTTCAGACCGGCGTCGGACATAGCCTGACGCACGGGGCCCATGGTGGCCTCCACCAGGTGGCCGGTCAGCTCATTGAACTTCGCCCGGGTCAGGGTGACGTCCAGATGCTTCGGGCCGGTGGCATCCGCAGTGATATAGGGCAGATTGATGTTGCTGGTGGTCACGCCGGACAGCTCGATCTTGGCCTTCTCGGCGGCCTCCTTCAGGCGCTGCATGGCGACCTTGTCGCCGCTGAGGTCGATGCCGTCGGACTTCTTGAACTCGGACACCAGATACTTCATGATGCACTGGTCGAAGTCATCGCCGCCCAGGCGGTTGTTGCCGGCGGTAGCCAGCACCTCGATCACGCCGTCATCGATCTCCAGGATGGACACATCAAAGGTGCCGCCGCCCAGATCGTAGACCATGATCTTCTGTGCCTGCTCTTTATCCACACCGTAGGCCAATGCGGCGGCGGTGGGCTCGTTGATGATACGCTTCACGTCCAGGCCGGCGATCTTGCCGGCGTCCTTGGTGGCCTGACGCTGGCTGTCGGTGAAGTACGCGGGCACGGTGATGACCGCCTCGGTGACGGTCTGGCCCAGATAGGCCTCGGCGTCCGCCTTCAGCTTCTGCAGGATCATGGCGCTGATCTCCTGGGGGGTGTAGCTCTTGCCGTCGATGGTCACGCGGTGATCGGTGCCCATCTCACGCTTGATGGAGGAGATGGTGCGCTCCGGGTTAGTGATGGCCTGGCGCTTTGCCACCTGGCCCACCATACGCTCACCGGTCTTGCTGAACGCCACCACGGACGGGGTGGTGCGGTTGCCCTCCGCGTTGGGGATAACGACTGCCTCGCCGCCTTCCATCACGGCTACGCAGGAATTGGTCGTACCAAGGTCGATACCGATAACTTTAGACATAATGATTGCCTCCTGTATATAGATAAATATTTATTGCTTACTGTATTTGATCTGGCCGCTTAATAGGGCCGGTCCGGCATGATGAGCGCGGCAATGATATAGGCCAGCACACCGCTTCCGCCCAGCAGGCAGAACACCACCCACGCCAAACGCACCAGCGTGGAGTCGATGTTGAAATACTCCGCGATGCCGCCGCATACACCGGCGATCTTCTTGTCCGTGCTGCTCTTGTACAGCTTCTTGCCTTCCATAATAGCTTCCTCCCTCTCAGTTGGCTACCTTCACCATGGCGAAGCGGAGTATTTTGTCGCCCAGTGTGTAGCCCTTTTGGAATACCTCTACCACGGTGTTCTCCGCCGCGGTCTCGTCCTCGGTGTGCATCACCGCGTTGTGCTTCTCCGGATCGAATTTCTCACCCAGGGCGGGTATCTCCGCAACGTTCAGCTTGGTCAAGACCTCCTCGAACTGCTTGCAGATCAGCTCCAGTCCCTGCCGGTGTGCGTCGCCTTCCTCAAATTGGCTCACGCCCCGTTCCAGGTTGTCCAGCACCGCCAGAAACGGCTTGATGGTGTCGATCTTCGCATCATTGTACAAGTGCTCCTTCTCGCGCGCAGTCCGCTTCCGGTAGTTGTCGTACTCCGCCGCCAGCCGCAGGTATTTGTCATTGGCGTCCGCCAGCGTTTTCGCCAGCGCCTCCATCTGCTCCATCTGTGCCTTGGTGACGGTGTAGGTATCCTCGGTCGTCTCGGCCGCTTCCGCTGCGCTCTCCGCCGCTTCCGGCGCGGCTTCCTTCGCGGCGCTCTCGGCGGCCTCTGCCGCCTTCTTGTTCTTTTTATTATCCTTTTCGCTCATTCCGTTGTATCCTCCGGTAGCTGTTTTTTACCAAACATACGGCTCAGGCTCTCCGCAAAGTAGCTCAGCCGCGCCGCGACCGCGGCGTAATCCATACGTGTGGGACCCACAACGCCCACTAAGCCGCGCATATTATCGCCGATATCATAGCTGGCGATCACCACGCTGCTCTCCTTCAGCGCGTCGTTGACGTTTTCCGGCCCGATGAGTATCTGCATGGGCGCGTCCCCGGCAGGCACAGGCAGCTCCTGCTTGTTGTCCACCATAAAGCTCATCAGGTCGTGGGCCTTGTCGATATCCCGAAATTCCGGGAACTTCAGCAGCTGGCTGGCGCCGCTGGTGTACACCTGCTGGTGGTTGGACTCCTCCAGCAGCGACCCGGCGTACTCCGTCACCTGGTTCAAAATCAGGAACCATTGGCCGGACACCTGTTCGCTGAGGTTCATCAGCGTGGCGTTCATCTGCTCCGCGGACACCCCGGTAAAGTGGGTGTTCAGCAGGTGACTCAGCTGCGGCAGCGCCTCCGCTTCAACGGGCAGCGACGTCCGCATCAGCTGGCTCTTCACCCGACTGTCCGACAGCATCACCACGGCGATAAAGCCGGAGGCGTCCACGCCGATCAGCTCAAACCGCTGTACCGTGGCCGCCGTGCGGTGGTCCGCTACAGCGTAGGTGGGATAGCCCACAAAGCTGGACACCATCTGTCCCGCCTGGTCGATGACCTGCTCCACCTGCTGCAGGGGCTTTGCCAGCGCCGTATTGATGCTGGCCTCCTCCTCTGCCGACAGGGTCTTGCGGTCCATCAGCTCGTTGACGTACAGCCGGTAGCCTCTGGCCGATGGAATGCGCCCCGCCGAGGTATGGGGCTGCTCCAGGTAGCCCATGTCCGTCAGGTCGGCCAGCTCGTTCCGCACGGTGGCGGAGCTGACCTTTTCCGGCATCAGCGCCACGATGGCCTTGGAGCCCACCGGCTCGGCGGTGTTGATGTAGCTGTCCACCACGATCTTCAGTATTTGCTTTTTTCGTTGGGTCAGTTCCATAGGTCTATTCTCCGTTTAGCACTCGTTATCTTTGAGTGCTAAACGCAGTGTACCACCGGCGGGAACCGTTGTCAATAGCCGGGGTTTTAATTATTTGTGAACAACGGAAAAAAGGGCGTCCCTCCGCGGCGGGACGCCCTTTTATATTTATATATAATGTGTTATGACTGCGTCGGAGGTACGCCATCTGTCCTGGCAGGCTTGCCGGAACGGATGTAATCCTGCACCAGCACATAGACCACCGAGCACACCGGTACGCCCAGCAGCATACCCAGCACGCCGAAGGCGCCGCCGCCGATGGTCACGGCCGCCAGCACCCACAGTCCCGGCAGACCCACAGACTTGCCCACCACCTTGGGGTAGATCAGGTTGCCCTCCACCTGCTGCAATATCAGCAGGAAGATCAGGAAGGTCAGCGCCTTGATGGGACTTTGGAACACGATGAGGAACGCGCCGGTGGCCGCGCCGATCCACGCGCCGAAAATGGGGATCAGCGACAGGGACGCGATGATGACCGATACCGGCAGCGCGTAGGGCAGGCGCAGGATCAGCATACCGATGCAGCACAGGGTGCCCAGGATAAACGCCTCGGTCACCTGTCCGGTGACGAAGCTGGAAAAGGCGTTGTTGGTCAGGCTCAGCAGGCGCATAAGACGGTCGGCGGCCTTCTGGGGCAGGATTCGCCGCAGCAGGCGGCGGGACTGTGCCAGAAGCGTCTCCTTCTGGGCCAGCAGATACAGGGAGAACACCAGCGCCAGCAGGAAGTTCACCAGCGCAGACAGAATGGACGTAGTGATGTTCAGGGTGGTATTTACCACGCTGTCGCCCTTCTCCTGTAGGAAACCGGTGATGGTATCCTTGACCTGGTCGGCGCTGAGGGACAGCTCCGGCAGCGTCACGCCGTGCTCGGCAGCGAAGTCGCTGAGATTTGTCCACCAGACCTGGATCTGGTTCACATAGGTGGGGATATTGGCTACCATAGTAGTGCCGGCCTCCTCCAGACGGGGGATAAGGATGAAGAAGATAGCAAAAATGATACCCAGGAACAGCAGCAGCGTCAGCGTCAGGCAGACAGGCCGCTTCAGCTTGGCGTTCCACGGACTGTTCCATTTGATCAGGCCGCGGTCCCACAGGCGCTCCAGCGCCACCATCATCAGGTTCAGCACAAACGCGATGCAGATACCGATCAACAGCGGCGAGAGCAGGTCCAGCAGACTGCCCAGCACACCGCTGATCCACTTCAGATTGTTCAGTCCCCAGTACAGCAGTGCCGCAAAGGCGATCAGCAGCATGATCCGCTTGATGTTTTTCTTGTTCAGGTCCAAAGCCATCCCGCCCTTCGGTCATGTTACACTATATATTATCACGTCCTGTGTAAAGTTTCCATGCAAAAAGCGGCGCAAAGTGGAAAATTTTTGTGAACAGTCCGGCGGCGCCTATCAAAAATACTTTTCCCTATCGGAAACTCCCACTTGCATTTTGTCGAACCATTCGATAAACTGTAAGGTGACTGAAAGATTTTTCACATATGGAGGTATTCCCTATGAAGCAGCTCAACCGCTGGGTCTACGCCATTGTGGGCGTCATCGTCCTGCTGTTCGCAGGTCTCGTGTACGCCTGGAGCGTGCTGTCCACCCCCATCGGCGCAGAGTTCACCGGCTGGACAAAGGCCCAGCTGAGCCTGACGTTCACCCTGGTGATGATCCTGTTCTGTATCGGCTCCCTGCTGTGCGGCCTGCTGGCCGGAAAGCTCAGCGCCAAAAACGCCGTGCGCCTGGGCGCGGTCCTGTTTCTGGCCGGCTTTTTCATCGCCAGCCGCTGCCAGTCGCCGCTGACGCTGTACCTGGGCTTCGGCGTGCTGTGCGGCCTGGGCTCCGGTCTCAGCTACAACGCCGTGATGAGCACCATGGTCCGCTGGTTCCCGGATCGGCCCGGCCTGATCTCCGGCGTGCTGCTGATGGGCTTCGGCGGCGGCAGCTTTCTGATCGGCAAGCTGTACCAGGCCTGGACACCTGCCGGTGTCGGCGGCTGGCGCACCAGCTTTCTGGTGCTGGGCATCGTATGCTTTGCGGTGCTGGCGGTGTGCTCCTTCTTCTTCGTGGCCCCCGGTGCGGACTTTACCGCCCCGGCGGGCAAGGGCGGCAATGCCGTGTCCCGTCCCGCTGCCGCGGATGTCACTCCCGGCCAAATGCTGAAAAAAACCACTTTCTGGCTGTACTACGTCTGGGCCATCGCGGTCAGCGCTGCCGGACTGGCCCTGATCTCTCAGGCCAGCGGCGTGGTGTGGCAGGCCAGCGCCGACCAGACGGCGGCCTCCGTGGCCACCATCGTGGGCCTGATCTCCATCTGCAACGCCGTGGGCCGCGTGCTCTTCGGCGGGATGTACGACAAGTACGGCCGCAGCCTGTCCATGCAGCTGGTGAACGGCCTGTTCATCCTGACCTCCGCGGTGCTGCTGCTGGCCATGTCCAGAGGCAGCGTAGCGGTGGTCATCCTGGGCTTTGTACTGGGCGGTCTGGCCTATTCCGGCGTCACGCCCACCAACTCCGCCTTCTGCCGCGCCTATTTCGGTCCCGGCCACTATCCGGTGAATTTCCCCCTGATCAACACGAACCTGATCTTCGCCAGCTTCGGCAGCACCGTCTCCGGTGCGCTGTATGACGCCGGCGGGTCCTATAACAGCACGTTTCTCCTGATCATCGGTCTGGCGGCGGTGGGTATCCTCTGCTCCCTGGCCATCTCTGCCATCGACAAAAAGGGAAACTAAGGCACAGAACAGAGCGCCTGACCCGCTGGGTCAGGCGCTCTCTTTATTCGGATATGCGGAACAGACGCTTGCCGTTTTCCAGTGTGGCGCGGGCCAGCTGCTCCACGGGAACGCCCTTCCACTCCGCCAGCTTCTCCGCCACCAGGCGGACATAGGCGGAGTCGTTGCGCTCGCCCCGATGGGGCACCGGGGTCATGTAGGGGCTATCCGTCTCGATGAGCATACGGTCCAGGGGCGTGACGGCGGCCACCTCCGGAGCGCGGCGGGCGTTTTTGTAGGTCACAGGGCCGTCGAAGCCCAGGTACCAGCCCAGGTCCAGCAGCTCCCGCGCCATCTCCGGGCTGCCGGAGAAGCAGTGGAACACGCCGGTAACATCGGGGAACTCCCGAACGATGGCCAGCGAGTCCCCGTGGGCCTCGCGGTCGTGGAAAATGACCGGTAGGCGCAGCGCGCGGGCCAGCGCCAGCTGGGCGCGCAGCACCTGCTGCTGGAGCTCCCGGGGCGGGTTCTCAGCCCAGTAGTAGTCCAGACCGATCTCACCGATGGCCGCCACCTTGGGCTGTCGGGCCAATTCACGCAGCACGTCGATATCCGCCGGGACAAAGCCGGCGCAGTTCTCCGGGTGGATGCCCACGGCGGCGTAGACATGGGGGTAGGCAGCGGCGTAGGACACCGCCTTGCGGGAGCTATCCAGATCGCAGCCGGGGTTCAGCACCAGGGCGACACCGCGCTGCGGCAGGCTCTCCAGCAGCAGCTCGCGGTCCGGGTTGAAGGCCTCATCGTCGTAGTGGGCGTGGGTGTCAAACAGCATGGCTCACGCCTCCAAACGGACTTTGCCCAGGGTCGTGCTGTCCACGTTCTGCTCCTTGATGGCCTTCAGGCGGGCCATGTGGGGCTGCTGCATATGGACGCGCTGGTGTTCGGCGCTCTGCCAGCGCTCGATAAGCAGCAGCTCGTTCTCGTCCTGGGCAGAGAAGTAGTAATCATAGGCCAGGCAGCCGTCCTCCTGGCGAATAAGGGTCAGGATGCCCTCCTCCACCAGCTGGCGGACAAATTTCTCCCGGCAGCCGGGCTTGGCCTGGTAACGGACATACAGCATGAGTTCTTCCATCGTGCACCTCCGGTGTTTTTTTGCTATTGTAGCACTTCGGGCGGGCAGGTGCAAACATTTCTGCGGCGAAGCGCAAAAAATCATTTACAAGCTGTATAAAATAAGATATACTTTACAAGCTGTATTTTATTTCCGGGTAGGATACGCCCCGGAGCCAAGACAAGATAGGGTGGGAGAGAAACATGGCAACGGATTTTTCCAGAACACTGAGCCTGCTGCGGCAGGAGAAGGGCATCAGCCAGCGGAAGGCAGCGGCGGCGCTGGGAATCAGTCAGGCGCTGCTGAGTCACTATGAAAACGGCATACGGGAGCCGGGTCTGGCCTTCGTGTGCAGGGTGTGTGACTTTTACCGGGTGTCGGCGGACTTTCTGCTGGGCCGCACCGCCAACCGGGATGGCGCGATGATCGACTCGGAGATGCTGTACGACGGCAGCACGGAGAAGGGCTCCCTGCGGGGGAGCATCATGGCCACGCTGCAGAAGAAGCTGGCGGTGAACACCACAGGGCTGCTGTTCGACCTGCTGAGCCGCACCAACAGCCGGGAGGCCATCACCGCCGCCGGAGACTGCCTCGGCGCCACGCTGTACGATCTGCTGCGGCGGCTGTACCGGCAAAGCGGCGGCAATGAGGATCTGTTCGCCACAGAGGCGGTGGACTTCGATGCCGGCGCAGTGGACGCGGCGCTGCTGCGGAGCCGCGGAGCCTATATGCGGGCACTGACGGAGGCGGATGAGCTGCCCCACCTGAGCTCCGACGCGCTGACCACCCTGCCCGGCATCGGGCAGAGCGCCGCTCAGGTCATCCACAACGTGGACGAACGGGCAGGGAAGTAAGGAGGTTTTCTGTATGTTTGACCAATCCCATATCCGCAATTTCTCCATCATCGCCCACATCGACCACGGTAAATCCCTTCCCCAACTTGCCTGACGGCAAGCCGGGGTCCCTTCTTTTGATTTCACATCCTCGGCGGAAATGAATTCCGCCTGCGGCAAGGTTTTGCTCCGCAAAACGCTTGTGCGCGCTATCCGCGCGGTCAGCGTGGATTTACCCTAAGGAGGTTTTCTGTATGTTTGACCAATCCCATATCCGCAACTTCTCCATCATCGCCCACATTGACCACGGTAAATCCACGCTGGCGGACCGGCTGCTGGAGAAGTGCCACGCCGTTCCGGAGCGCGAGATGGAGAACCAACTGCTGGACAACATGGACCTGGAACGCGAGCGCGGCATCACCATCAAATCCCGTGCCGTGCGTATTTTCTATACCGCCAATGATGGGGAGACCTACGCCCTGAACCTAATCGACACGCCGGGCCACGTGGACTTCAACTACGAGGTCAGCCGTTCTCTGGCTGCCTGCGAGGGCGCGCTGCTGGTGGTGGACGCCACCCAGGGCGTGGAGGCGCAGACCCTGGCCAACACCTATCTGGCCATGGACCACGACCTGGAGATCCTGCCGGTGTTCAACAAGATCGACCTGCCCGCCGCCGACCCCCTGAAGGCCAAGCAGGAGGTGGAGGACATCATCGGCCTGCCGGCACTGGAGGCCCCGGAGATCTCCGCCAAGCTGGGCACCAACATCGAGGCCGTGCTGGAGGACGTGGTGAAGAACGTGCCCGCGCCCAAGGGCGACCCCAAGGCGCCCCTGCAGGCGCTGGTGTTCGACAGTCAGTACGACCCCTACGTGGGTGTGGTGGTGTATTTCCGTATCAAGCAGGGCACTATGCGGAAGGGGCAGACCATCCGCATGATGGCCACCGGTGCGGAGTACACCATTCTGGAGTGCGGCTACCTCAAGCCCATCGGCAATGAGCCGACGGACGCCTTACAGGCCGGCGAGGTGGGCTATTTCACCGCCAGCATCAAAAACGTGAAGGACACCCAGGTGGGCGATACCGTCACCGACGCGGCGAACCCCGCCGCCGAGGCGCTGCCCGGCTACCGCCCGGCGCAGTCCATGGTATACTGCGGCATCTACACCGAGGATGGCAGCAAGTACCCGGATCTGCGGGACGCGCTGGAAAAGCTGCAGCTGAACGACGCCAGCCTGACCTTCGAGCCGGAGAGCTCCGTGGCCCTTGGCTTCGGCTTCCGGTGCGGCTTTTTGGGTATGCTCCACATGGAGATCATCCAGGAGCGTCTGGAGCGGGAGTTCAACCTGGACCTGGTGACCACGCTGCCCAGCGTCATCTACCACGTCTACAAATCCGATGGCACCATGGTGAAGGTGGACAACCCCCACAACTACCCCGACCCCGGCACCATCGAGCACGCCGAGGAGCCGTATGTCAAGGTGTCCATCATCAGTCCCCAGGACTATGTGGGCAACATCATGCCCATGTGCCAGGAGCGCCGGGGCGAGTTCAAGGATATGCAGTATCTGGACACCCACCTGGTGGAGCTGCACTATCAGATGCCGCTGAACGAGATCATCTACGACTTTTTTGACACACTGAAGGCCAACACCAAGGGCTACGCCAGCCTGGACTATGAGCTGTCCGGCTACCGCACCAGTGATCTGGTGAAGGTGGACCTGCTGCTCAACGGCGACGGCGTGGACGCCCTGAGCTTCATCGCCCACCGTGACAAGGCCTATCCCCGCGCCCGGCGGCTGTGCGAAAAGCTGAAGGAAAACATCCCCCGCCAGCTGTTCGAGGTGCCGATCCAGGCGGCCATCGGCGGCCGCATCATCGCCCGCGAGACCGTCAAGGCCATGCGGAAGGACGTGCTGGCCAAGTGCTACGGCGGCGACATCACCCGCAAGAAGAAGCTGCTGGAGAAGCAGAAAGAGGGCAAGAAGAAGATGCGGAACCTCGGTACCGTCCAGGTGCCTACCGAAGCCTTCATGGCCGTCCTTAAGCTGGACAGCGATTGATCTTCTTGCCCTCACCGCCGCCGGTGCGGCGTTACAAGCGTTTTGCGAAGCAAAACCTTGCCGCAGGCGGAATTCATTTCCGCCGAGGATGTCATGTCCTGAAGGGGTCCCCATGAAATGTATCCGCATTTCATGGGGCGGGCAAGAAGAAGATGCGGAACCTCGGCACCGTCCAGGTGCCTACCGAGGCCTTCATGGCCGTCCTCAAGCTGGACAGCGATTGACAAAAAAAGAAACCGCCGTATGGCGGTTTCTTTTTTTGCTCTATTCGATCGCGCCGAACAGCGCCCAGGTATTGCTGTCGGTGATCTTTACATCCCGGTATTCGCCCAGATCAGCCCGGTCGCCGGTGCAGTGGACCAGGCGGCCGCCGGCGGTACGGGCCGTCAGGGGCCAGCGGGCGTCGTCGCTCTCGCCGTCCACCAGACAGCGCAGCGTCTGCCCCACATACTGGCGGTGCAGCTCCTCGGAGATACCGTTCTGCACGGCGCAGAGCCGGTCAAACCACTTCTGCTTCTCCTCACGGGGGACGGGATCCTCCATCTTCGCCGCCGGGGTACCGGGGCGGGGGGAGAAGATAAACGTAAACAGGGCGTCGAAGCGGACCTTCTCCACCAGGGCCACCGTCTCCATGGCCTCGCTCTCCGTCTCACCGGGGAAGCCGATGATCACGTCGCTGGTCAGCACCAGCTCGGGCATGACCCTGCGGGCGTAGGTGATCAGATCCAGATACCTGGCCACATCGTAGGGACGGTTCATGGCCCGGAGCACCCGGTCACAGCCGGACTGCACCGGCAGGTGCAGCTGCTTGGCCACATGGCGGCTGGCGGCCATCACGTCGAACAGCTTATAGGTGGCGTCCTTGGGCTGGGAGGACATGAAGCGGATGAGGTAGTCGCCCTCGATCTTGTCCAGGTCGGTCAGCAGATCGGCGAAGTCATAGCCGGTGCCCAGATCCTTGCCGTAGGAGTTGACGTTCTGCCCCAGCAGGGTGATCTCCCGGAAGCCGTCGGCCACCAGCTCCCGCACCTCGTCGATGATCCTCTCCGGGTCGCGGCTGCGTTCCCGGCCGCGGACGTAGGGCACGATGCAGTAGGAGCAGAAGTTGTTGCAGCCGTACATGATGGACACCCACGCGCGGGTGCGGCCCTCGCGGACCACTGGCATACCCTCGGCAATGGCGCCGTGCTCATCCTCCACGGAGAACACCCTGCGCCGCTGGGTATAGACCTGATACAGCAGCTCGGGGAACTTCCACAGGGCCTGCGGGCCGAACACCAGATCCACATGGCGGTAGGACTGGCGCACCTTCTCGGCCACCTCCGGCCGCTGCGCCATGCAGCCGCACAGGCAGATCACCTGCGCCGGGTTGGCCTTCTTCGTGTGGGTCAGGGCGCCCAGATTGCCGTACACCCGCTTCTCCGCGTGGTCGCGGATGGCGCAGGTGTTCAGCACCACCACGTCCGCCTGGGCCGGATCGTCGGTGAACGAGCACCCCATAGCCCGGAGCATACCCATGATATACTGGCTGTCGGCCACGTTCTGCTGGCAGCCGAAGGTATCCACCAGCGCGCGCGGGGGCCGGTCAGCGTGCATTTCCTTCAGCTTTGCTTCAAAATCCCGCTGTCGGTCCAGCTGCGCGGCGGGGATCTGTACCTGTGTTCTTTCCAAGAGGACCTCCCTGCCCCCGGCGGGGGCGAAGTTAAAATATCGTGGACAGTATAGCACACCCGGCGGGGAAATACAAGGACGGCGGGGCCATAGGCAAAAAGACGCCGCCCCCGGAAGGGACGGCGCAAGCGGGTGGGATATTGGAAAGCCTCCGAACCGTATAGTACACCGGGTCGAAGCGCTTGTAAATAGGAGCTTTTGCCGCATTTTGGCGGAAAAAGTCGAAGGCTGTCGAATTTGGCCGTTCCGCGAATTTTTTGTGAACATTTCACAAATTCTTCCAAACCCTCTTTTCAACGCAAGACATATTTGCTATAATTAGTCAAGGATAAGGGGAAACCACTCCCTGACCCTTGCACCGTTACCCGTTACGGAAAGGAGCAAACACTATGAAGTTCACATTCGCCTGCAAGAAGATCTCTCTCAACGACTCCATCAAGGAATACGCCGAGAAAAAGATCAGTAAGCTGGACAAGTATTTCCCGGAGGAGGCAGACGCCTTTGTGACCTTTGCTGTGGAGAAGAAAAACCGCTGTGTGGTGGAGCTGACCATCCGCGCTGCCAACGGCACGCTGTTCCGCGCCCAGACTGAGGATCCCGACGGCGATATGCGCAGCGCCATCGACGAGGCCGTCAGCTTCATCGACCGCCGCATCCGCAAGAACAAGACCCGCCTGGCCAAGAACCTGCGGCCCGACGCGCTGGTGTCCACCGTGCCCGCCGAATTCGACGTGGTGGAGGACAACGACTTCGACATCATCCGCACCAAGCGCTTCTCCGTCAAGCCCATGACCACCGACGAGGCCGTTCTGCAGATGAACCTGCTGGGGCACTCCTTCTATGTGTTCCGCAATATCGAGACGAACGCCGTGTGCGTGGTGTACCACCGCAACAACGGCGGCTACGGCCTGATCGAGACGGAGGAGTAATTCACATACACGACACGAGAGAGCACCGCCGAAAGGCCGCCTGACACAAGAAAACACACGGTTTTGCCTGTGTCTATCCGGCTGA